>Ga0209480_10002954_pt1 | contig 11328 bp, 9 predicted proteins | sample JI61114C2DNA_FD_187501 | JGI IMG/M metagenome (GOLD analysis project Ga0209480, IMG submission 187501) | Wastewater effluent complex algal communities from Wisconsin, to seasonally profile nutrient transformation and Carbon sequestration -... | ecosystem: Engineered > WWTP > Effluent > Algae...
AAATTACCGACTACTTCAAGCCGGGCGGCGTCGGTCATGCGGCGGGCGTGCAACTGGCTGGCCTCGAGCATCTTGATGAGCGTTACGTCAAGGCCGTCGGTTACGCGACCAAGGCCAAGCGCCATGGACGGCCAAAGATGGTGCTGATTGGCGACCTCGTTGGCGCTGACGAGAATGCCGTGATGGCTGCCGCTTCCGACGTCGTGCGCATGTGCAACCTGCGCGGCGCCGAGGGCTTTGTTGCGGTCAACGGCGAAACTCGCAAGAAATTTTGGCTCGATCGTTCGCGTACCGCCGCGATTTCGCGCCACACCAATGCCTTCAAGCTCAATGAAGACGTGGTCATTCCGCTGCCGCGCATGGGTGACTATTGCGATGGCATTGAGCGTATTAATATCGAGTTGTCGACGCAAAACAAGCTGGCCCTGTGCGATGCCCTGACCGAGTTCCTCAAAGGCGATCTGCCACTGCATCGTGGCGATACCACGCTGGACACGGCCGTCCTGATTGGCGACCGTCAACAAAGCGCACTGGAAACTGTCGCTGCCGCCCGTACGCGCTGGCAGTGGCTGCTCGACAATCTCGACATGCCGCTGGCCGAAGCCGAGACCCACTTTGCCGTACTCGGCATCCAGGCCGGCGAGCTGACCAACCGTACCGATAATCCGCTGCTTTTCCACCGTTTGCAGGATTACTCCGTGCGCACGTCGTGGAAGAAGGAAGTGCACGGCCGCCTGGCCAAGATTTTCGATGGCGGCGTCTATCGACCGATCATCGAACGCGTTGAGGCGATCCACAAGGAAGTCCTGCGTGGTCGCGTCTTCGTTGCACTGCACATGCATGCCGGCGACGGCAATGTGCACACCAATCTGCCGGTCAATTCCGACAATTACGAGATGCTGCAGACCGCCAATAAAGCAGTCGAGCGCATCATGCATTTCGCCCGTTCGCTGGACGGCGTAATTTCCGGCGAACACGGCATTGGCATCACCAAGCTCGAATTCCTCACCGAAGAAGAAATCGGTCCCTTCCGCGCCTACAAGGAGCGGGTTGATCCCAAAGGCCACTTCAACCGGGGCAAACTGATGCCCGGCGGCGATCTTGGCAATGCCTATACGCCGTCTTTCAGCCTGCTGGGTACTGAGTCGCTGATCATGGAACAATCGGAGATCGGCAAGATTTCCGACATGATCAAGGACTGCCTGCGCTGCGGCAAATGCAAGCCGGTGTGCTCGACCCATGTCCCGCGCGCCAACCTGCTTTACAGCCCGCGCAACAAGATTCTGGCCACTTCGCTGCTGGTTGAAGCCTTCCTGTATGAAGAACAAACCCGGCGCGGCATTTCGCTCAAGCATTTTGATGAATTCAACGATGTTGCCGATCACTGCACGATCTGCCACCGCTGCGTCAAACCTTGCCCGGTCGACATCGATTTTGGCGATGTTTCTGTCGCCATGCGCAACTTCCTGCGCAAGCAGAACAAAAAACGCTTCAGCCCGGGCACGGCAGCGGCGATGGCTTTCCTCAACATCAAGGATCCGACCACCATCAAGGTGATGCGTGCCGGCATGATGGGCTTCGGCTTCAAGGCCCAGCGTCTGGCCGCCAAGGCCGCCAAAGCGCTTGGCCTGACGCAGGAGACCCGCGCCCATCCACCGGCAACACTGGGCCGACCGACAGTCAAGGCACAGGTCATACACTTCCTCAACCGACCGATGCCGGGCAACCTGCCCAAGCGTACCTCGCGCGGCCTGCTGGATATTGAAGACGACAAGGTTATACCGGTCATTCGCAATCCCAAGATGAGCAGCGAGGAGTCAGAAGCCGTCTTCTACTTCCCCGGTTGCGGCTCGGAGCGCCTGTTCTCGCAGGTTGGTCTGGCCACGCAAGCCATGCTTTACGAAATTGGGGCAACGACAGTCTTGCCGCCCGGCTACTTGTGCTGCGGCTACCCGCAGACCTCGTCTGGCGATGAGGACAAGGGGCAGAAGATCACGACGGATAACCGCGTGCTCTTCCACCGCGTTGCCAATACCTTGAACTACCTCGACATCAAGACGGTGATTGTTTCCTGCGGCACCTGCATGGATCAGCTGCAGAAGTACCAGTTCGAGAAGATCTTCCCCGGCTGCCGACTGCTCGATATCCACGAGTATTTGATGGAAAAGGGTGTCAAGCTGGAAGGCGTAGCAGGTACGCGATACATGTACCACGACCCTTGCCACACACCAATGAAGGTCTACGCACCGCTTCAAGTCACCAAAACCTTGATGGGCATGGACGTACCGCTAACCGACCGCTGCTGTGGCGACTCCGGCTCCTTCGCGTATTCGCGTCCGGATATCGCAACCGGCGTGAAATTCCGCAAGCAGGAAGAAATTACCAAAGGTGCGAATCAACTCCGTGCCGATGGCTTCACCGGCGAGGTCAAGATACTCACCTCCTGTCCGGCCTGTTTGCAGGGACTCTCACGCTACGATGATGACGCTGACACAACGGCTGATTACATCGTGGTCGAGATGGCCAAACACCTGCTCGGTGACAACTGGGCGGCACAGTATGTCGAGCGCGCCAACAACGGTGGCATAGAGCGCGTACTTCTCTGATTTAACAAGGCTATTTGACCTGATACGTGAATTACTTCCTGCTTCGGCGGGAAGTGACTGCGCTATAACTCTACCCATGTGAAGTTGACTCATTCATCTGGAGCCAGGGGCAGTGGAAAACCTAGCAAAAACTTGTGAACTCTGTGACACAGCCGGCGGCAAAGTGCTCTGGGAAACCCCGGTTTGCCGCGTCGTGCTGGTTGCCGATGCCGACTATCCTGGTTTCTGTCGCGTCATCTGGACGGCTCATGTTCGCGAAATGACCGATCTCGATGCCGGCGAAAGACGCTTCCTGATGGAGGTGGTTTTTGGCGTCGAGAAGGTCATCCGCGATCTGTTTTCTCCACACAAGATCAATCTGGCCAGTTTCGGCAACATGACCCCGCATTTGCACTGGCACGTCATTCCACGCTGGGTTGACGACAGGCACTTCCCGGAACCGATCTGGGGCAAGGCACATCAAGAATCCCTACCGGTGCGCCGTTCCGTTGCGGACGATGTGCTGATTCTAGCCCTTCGCCAACAGCTGCCACCAATCGATCTATTGGTAAAAACGCCATGAACGACAGGCTACTCAGCATTCCTGACATCCCCAGCGGTTCGGCCTATCTGGCTCGCCTGCCGTTGGCCAACCCGGCTGCTGCCGAACAGCAATTGCTACTCTTTCTTGATGCCCTGGTGTCTGATCCACCGGCACCTGACGCGCTGCTTTCACTACTCGAACAAGTACGCGTACCGCTCTGCTTTGTAGAAGAAGAGATGGCGCGCCGCTATCACAACAAAGCACTACCGCTCAGCGACGAAGAGGAAACGAGTTTCCAACTGGTGCTCTCGGCCTGGGGGAAAATGCGCCAAGCCTACGCGCTATGCGCTCAGATGGCTGAACCGATGGCCGCGGATCCACAATACACTGGACTGATCGCAACCGTCCTCCATCGCTGCATTTACTATAGCGGGATGGAAATTCTCGAGCATTTTCGCGCCCGCCGCGAATTGCCAGCCGCTATCTGGCAGGGCTTGCACCAGTACTATGCCATGGCGGAACGACTAGGCGTTGCCGAAACGCCGCTAGAAGATGCACTAGAGAATAATCTGCAGGCAACACATTGCACTGCTGCCTACGTCACCCTGCAACTGATTGACGTTGCTAGCCCTTACAGCAATTCGGTACGCGACCTGAATCTGATTCGTCGTTGGGCCGGGATGTGGTCACCCCTGGTTTCCGTTCTTCCACTGGAAGATGATCTTGAGGTGCCGCCCTATATCGTTGAACTTGAGAGGGACGCGCCCCTTCATCCAACCAATAATTCTGAAAATATTGGGCAGGATGCCCGACGTCTGGACACCACCCGCCTCGGCCTACAATTGAGCCATATGGTTGCCCAGCTTAGGCAGCGCATGACACCGTCCCAACTCGGGCTGGGTGAGGAGACCAGCGGGCATGTGATCAAGTTGCTCGAGCAACTTTCGCGGCCATGGACCCAGGCCGCTTCTCCGCGCCGCTTCCGGCGATTTGCAACACGGGGCAGCGCCCGTGTTGCACAAGGCTTCGAAGCCATGCATTTCGTCATTAGCGGTAGTGAATTCATTCAGTCCGATGCGGCGTCGAGCTATTCGCGCAATGACTTTGACAAACTGTTTGTCTTCCGTGATCAAACAGTACCCAGTGCCGCCCTGAACATACGCGGCTATCGCGATTTTCCGGTGGATGACTGGTCGGTTATCAATCACTCGGCCAACGGTTTTCGCTTGGCACGTAGCGCGGCCGGTCAGAAAGTCACTCATAGTCAATTGTTGAGCCTTTGCCCGCATGATGGCGAACATTATCTGCTAGCTCAGGCCAACTGGTTGATGGAAGAAAACGATGGCAGCCTGCTGCTTGGTGTGTCAGTGCTTCCTGGATTACCTCAAGCAGTTTCCATGCGCCCCACCGATAGCCATGAGGTCAATCAAGAGCGCTATATTCGCGCGTTCGTGTTGCCCGGAGTTCCCGCCATTCATGCCGAGAGCTCACTAGTCATCCCGAAGAATATTTACCAGGCAAGCCGCATCATGGAAGTGCTTGTAGACGGTAAGCCATCCAGGATCCGCTTGATGCATATTTTGCAGCGCGGTATGGATTTTGATCGGACCAGTTTCGATCTCCTTTGAGCGATCTTGGATACGCCGTACGGGGAGTACGCTAAACTAGAGACTTCTGGAACGGAGGATCATATGGCCGGTATCGACAGGGACACACCGATCCCGACAGAGATTAAATTGCATCAGAAATCCCGCAAATTGGAGCTGGCGTACGCGACTGGCGAACACTACGAGCTAAATTGCGAGTATCTCCGCGTCTTCACCCCCTCCGCAGAAGCACGTGGCCACGGTCCGGGACAAGAAACACTGCAAACCGGGAAGCGCAATGTCGAAATTTCCCGCATTGAACCCGTCGGCACCTATGCCCTGCGCCTGGTATTCTCCGATGGTCACGATAGCGGCCTCTATTCCTGGGATTTGCTCTACAACCTGGGGCTGCACCAGGAAGAGCTTTGGGGCGATTACCTTAAACAAATCGAGACGCAGGGACTATCCCGCGATATCGACAGCACTTCGCGGCTCAGCGGGGGCGGCAGTTGCGGTTCACATCACTAAACCATGAAAAATGACACGACTCATTTCGGCTACCAATCAGTAGCTGAAGCAGAAAAGGCCAGACGCGTCGCAGACGTTTTCGACTCAGTTGCGCAGCGTTATGATCTGATGAACGATCTGATGTCGGGCGGCATGCACCGACTCTGGAAATCATTCACCATACAGCGCAGTGGCGTTCGCGAGGGCTCACGAGTGCTCGATGTCGCCGGTGGCACCGGTGATCTGTCTCTCGCATTTGCCAAACGGGTCGGTAAAAGTGGGCAGGTCTGGCTCACTGACATCAACAATGCCATGCTGGCCCGTGGCCGTGACCGTCTTCTGGACAAAGGCTACATGCTGCCGGTTGCACAATGCGACGCGGAAAAGCTGCCGTTCCCGGACGAGTGGTTTGATGTCGTTACTGTCGCCTTCGGCCTGCGCAATATGACCCACAAGGATAAGGCGCTCGCCGAGATGCGCCGCGTCCTGCGCCCAGGCGGTCGCCTGCTGGTTCTTGAGTTTTCCCATATATGGAAGCCATTAGCCCCCGCTTATGATTTTTATTCTTTCAAGGTCATTCCACAAATTGGCAAGCTAGTAACCAATGATGCTGAAAGTTATCAGTACCTTTCGGAATCAATCCGCGTCCATCCAGGACAAGAAGAATTGAAAACCATGATGGAACAAGCTGGTCTGGAACAGGTGGAATATTTCAATATGGCGCTTGGCGTAGTGGCGCTGCATCGCGGTTACAAGTTTTAGCTCGAGACGATGAGTACGCTGACGGCGGGCATTGTTGTTCCGGCGCTAAATCATGTTCTGAGCAATGAGCCTTGGGCCATATCTCGTCTTTTGCCCTATGCGGGCAAATCGTTAAAGATAGTGGCCCCTCCCATCGAGTTACAGGTCCAGATATCAGCAACCGGGATGTTTTCTGCTGCCGATAGTCGCTCTGCCGCCCCAGCAGTCACCGTTACCTTCCCCAATAATTCTGTGCTGAAACTCATATCAGGTGATCACGCCTCAGCCTTGTCTTCTGTCCGCCTATCTGGCTCGGCCGACTTTGCTGAAACAATCGCCTTTGTCTTTCGTAATCTACGCTGGGATGCGGAAGCCGATCTCGCTTCGATCATTGGTGACATACCGGCGCACAGAGCCTTCGGAGCGATTCAAAAATTTATTGGGTGGCAAACACAAAGCGCTATAAATCTTGGGCGCAATTTCCAAGAATATCTAACCGAAGAATCGGGGCAAATCGTCGCGCGGCAAACGATTGCTGATTTTGGTCAGTCTGTCGATAATCTACGCGATGACCTTGCACGTTTAGAAAAACGTATTTCCAGACTCTAACTATTTTTTCGAAGCATGAAAAAGGGCAGCCGAAGCTGCCCTTTTTTAATTGACTCGTCAGACTTAGTGCGTTGTCTTCTTCATGCGCGCAATAGCGTGTAGTTGCGCGACCGCTTGGGCCAATTCGGCCTCGGCTGTAGCGTAGTCCATGTCGGCATTCCGATTGACCAGAGCCTCCTCTGCACGTTTTTTTGCTTCCAGTGCCTTGGCTTCATCCAGGTCATGAGCACGGATAGCAGTATCTGCCAGTACCGTAATCAGACCAGGCTGAACTTCCAGCATGCCACCAGAGACATACACGAGCTCGAAATCGCTTTGACCTTGCACCTTCAAACGAACGGTACCCGGCTTGATGCGAGTAAGCAGCGGTGTGTGGTGCGGTAGGATGCCGAGTTCACCGGCTTCACCGGGGAAAACCGCAAACTCTACCAGACCCGAGAAGATAGACTCTTCCGCGCTGACGACGTCACAATGAACAGAAATTGCCATGACTGGCTCCTATGCTGGAGACGCTAATTACAGCGTCTTGGCCTTTTCGATAACTTCTTCGATGCCGCCGACCATGTAGAACGCTTGCTCCGGAACGTGATCGTACTCACCAGCACAAATGCCCTTGAAGCCCTTGATCGTTTCCTTGAGGGAAACAAACTTGCCCGGAGAACCGGTGAAGACTTCAGCCACGTGGAACGGCTGCGACAGGAAGCGCTGAATCTTACGGGCCCGGGAAACGGCCAGTTTGTCTTCCGGAGACAGTTCGTCCATACCCAGAATTGCGATGATGTCACGCAATTCCTTGTAGCGTTGCAGGTTCATCTGCACGGCGCGGGCAACGGAGTAGTGTTCTTCGCCCACAACTTGCGGATCGAGCTGGCGTGAGGTGGAGTCGAGCGGATCGACAGCCGGGTAGATACCCAGCGAGGCGATGTCACGCGACAGCACAACCGTGGAGTCCAAGTGCAGGAAGGTAGTGGCCGGGGACGGGTCGGTCAAGTCATCGGCAGGCACGTAGACGGCCTGGATGGAGGTGATCGAGCCAACTTTGGTCGAGGTGATACGCTCTTGCAAACGGCCCATTTCTTCAGCCAGCGTCGGCTGATAGCCCACGGCAGAAGGCATACGGCCGAGCAGTGCGGAAACTTCCGTACCAGCCAGTGTGTAGCGGTAGATGTTGTCGACGAAGAACAGAATGTCGCGGCCATCATCACGGAAACGCTCGGCCATGGTCAAACCGGTCAGGGCAACGCGCAGACGGTTGCCCGGCGGCTCGTTCATCTGACCGAACACCATCGCGACCTTGTCGAGAACGTTGGAGTCCTTCATCTCGTGGTAGAAGTCGTTACCTTCACGGGTACGCTCACCGACGCCAGCAAACACGGACAAGCCGGCGTGCTGTTTGGCGATGTTGTTGATCAGCTCCATCATGTTGACGGTCTTGCCGACGCCGGCGCCGCCGAACAAGCCGACCTTGCCGCCCTTGGCGAACGGGCAGATCAAGTCGATAACCTTGATACCTGTTTCAAGTAGGTCGATAGATGACGAAAGTTCGTCGAACTTCGGCGCAGCGGCGTGAATCTCACGCAACTCCTGGCAGTCGATCGGACCGGCTTCATCGATTGGACGACCGAGAACGTCCATGATACGACCGAGGGTGCCCATGCCAACCGGAATGGAAATACCTTTGCCGGTGCCGTTCACTTTCATGCCGCGGCGCAGACCGTCGGAAGAACCCATGGCGATGGTACGTACCACTCCGTCACCAAGCTGTTGTTGCACTTCGAATGTCAGGCCGTCTTCTGCCATGCCGTTTGCTTCAGAAGCATCCAGCTTGAGGGCGTCGTAGACCTTCGGCATCGCGTCGCGCGGAAAGTGGATGTCCACCACGGCGCCGATACACTGAACGATTGAACCTTGACTCATATTCAAATCCCCAAAAATTAAAATCTACGCGTCACACCGCGGCGGCGCCGCTGACGATTTCCGAAAGTTCTTTCGTAATCGCCGCCTGACGGGCCTTGTTGTAAACCAGCTTCAAGTCACCGATAACGGTCTTGGCATTGTCAGAAGCAGACTTCATGGCGACCATCCGTGCAGATTGCTCGGAAGCCATATTCTCAGCCACAGCCTGGTAAATCAATGCTTCAACGTAGCGAATCAGCAAATCATCGATAACGGCCTTGGCATCGGGTTCGTATACATAGTCCCACTTGGTCTTGGAGGAGCCAACAGCTTCACCAGAAAGTGGAAGTAGTTTTTCGAATACAGCCTCCTGTTTCATCGTATTGATGAAACGGGTGTAACCGATATACAGGGCATCAATTTCACCCTTCATGTAGGCATCTAGCTGTACCTTGACCGCTCCAATGAGCTTTTCAAGATGCGGCGTATCGCCGAGACCGATGACATGGGAAACAATCTTGCCACCAGCACGTTGCATGAAGCCGAAACCTTTGTTACCAATACAGGTCGCCTGATACTTCGTCCCTTGAGCGTCAAGCTCTTTCATCTTGCTCACTACCAGACGCAGGATGTTGGAGTTCAAGCCCCCGCACAAACCTTTGTCCGACGTGATAAGGACAACGCCAACCGAGCGCACCGGATCCCGCTTTTCCAGGAATGGATGCTTGTACTCGGAAAGCGCATGGGACAGATTACCTGCGACTCGCCGGATCTTCTCACCATAAGGACGGGCAGCCCGCATCCGCTCCTGCGCCTTGCGCATTTTGGATGCGGCCACCATCTCCATGGCCTTGGTGATCTTGCGCGTATTTTCAACGCTCTTGATCTTGTTGCGAATTTCCTTGCCGCTAGCCATGTAATTCTCCTAGCTAATCAGGCCCAGCTGTTCTTGAATGCAACGATACCGGCGGCGAGTTGCTTTTCTGAATCAGCGCTCAGATCGGCAGTCGTCTCCATCGTGTTCATGAGGTCAGCACAGTTAGCCTTGAGGTAACCGATCATAGCCTTTTCGCACTCTAGCGCACGCTTGACTTCGACATCATCGAAGTAGCCCTTGTCAGCTGCATACAGCGTGACGGCCATTTCGGAGATGCTCATCGGCGAGTACTGTTGCTGCTTCATCAGCTCGGTCACCAGACGACCGCGCTCCAGCTGCTTGCGGGTTGCTTCGTCAAGATCGGAAGCAAACTGGGCAAAAGCGGCCAGTTCACGATACTGAGCGAGAGCTAGACGGACACCACCGCCGAGCTTCTTGATCAGTTTGGTCTGGGCTGCACCACCGACGCGGGACACGGAGATACCAGCATTGATAGCAGGACGGATACCAGCATTGAAGAGGTCAGTCTCCAGGAAGATCTGGCCATCAGTAATGGAAATGACGTTGGTCGGAACGAAAGCGGAAACGTCGCCGGCTTGCGTTTCGATAACTGGCAGCGCGGTCAATGAACCAGTCTTACCCTTGATTTGGCCATTCGTGACCTTCTCAACCCAGGCTTCTGAAACGCGAGCTGCGCGCTCTAGCAGACGTGAGTGGAGATAGAAGACGTCGCCAGGATAAGCTTCACGACCCGGCGGACGACGCAGCAGTAGCGAAACCTGACGGTAACCCCAAGCCTGTTTGGTCAAATCGTCATATACGATCAGTGCATCTTCACCGATATCGCGGAAGTACTCGCCCATCGTGCAACCGGCGTACGGTGCAAGGTATTGCAGCGCGGCGGATTCAGAAGCCGGAGCAGCAACAACAATGGTGTATTCCATTGCGCCATGTTCTTCGAGCTTGCGCACAACGTTGGCGATGGTGGATGCCTTTTGACCGATAGCCACATAAACGCAGAAAAGGTTTTTGCCTTTCTGGTTGATGATGGCGTCGACTGCAACAGCAGATTTACCGGTCTGGCGGTCACCGATGATTAGTTCGCGCTGACCACGACCAACCGGCACCATGGCATCGACGCACTTAAGACCGGTTTGAACCGGCTGGGAAACAGACTTACGCCAAATAACGCCTGGCGCGACTTTTTCCAGCTTGTCAGTTTGCTTGGCGTTGATCGGGCCTTTGCCGTCAATCGGCTGACCGAGGGTATTCACCACGCGGCCTAGCAATTCGTGACCAACAGGGACTTCCAGAATGCGACCCGTCGTCTTGACGATATCGCCTTCGGAAATATGTTCGTATGCGCCAAGAACCACAGCACCGACGGAGTCACGCTCAAGATTGAGCGCCATACCGAAAGTGTTGCCGGGGAATTCCAGCATTTCGCCCTGCATAACATCTTGCAGGCCGTGCACACGACAGATACCGTCAGTAACGGAAACCACCGTGCCCTGCGTGCGCACTTCCGATGCGCCTTGCAGGTTCTGGATCTTGCTCTTGATCAGTTCAGAAATTTCGGAAGGATTCAACTGCATGAAATTCTCCTAGTTGTTCAGCGCCGTAGCCATGGCGTCGAGCTTGCCGCGTACTGAAGCATCCAGCATCCGGTCGCCAACGATCACCTTGATTCCGCCAATCAGGGCCGGGTCAACCGACACTGTGGACTCGAGTTTTGTCTTGAAGACCTCTTCGAGCTGGGGAATTAGGGCTTTCACCTGGTTATCATCGATTGGGAAGGCCGAGAAAATTTCGGCCTGCTTGGTGCCTTCTTCATCACGCTTGTAACTTTCGAACAAACCTGAAATTTCGGGCAAAAGCGCCAGTCGGTCGTTTTTGGACAGCAGCTGGATGAAGTTCGACAGCTCCGCATCTACCGCCGTACCGCAGGCAGACCGGAAGAGGTCGACCAGTTGCGGGGCCGCC
>Ga0209480_10002957_pt1 | contig 11320 bp, 8 predicted proteins | sample JI61114C2DNA_FD_187501 | JGI IMG/M metagenome (GOLD analysis project Ga0209480, IMG submission 187501) | Wastewater effluent complex algal communities from Wisconsin, to seasonally profile nutrient transformation and Carbon sequestration -... | ecosystem: Engineered > WWTP > Effluent > Algae...
TCCGGCGAAGCCAATCCAGTCCTGGGCACTTGATGATCAAGCCCTGTCGCGAAGCGGCAGGGCTTTTTTCATGACCGACCGGCCAAGCAAAGCTTGAGCCGGGAAGGGCATGAAAAATGCCCGTGAGCGAAGCGAATGGGCTTGATCCACTTCACGGCTAAACCTGGTCCGGCGCAGCCAATCCAGTCCTGGGCACTTCATGCTTGCGCGAGACGGGAATGAACCACTTCACCGTTGGAACGTTGTCGTCCAAACCTTCGTAAACGACCTATTTCGCAAACTGCATCTGGCCATCACAGACCTAATCCCGGCTGGAAATTCGCGATACTTGCACCATGGCTCAGGCTACCGCCCGGAAAATCGACGAGTTCCCCCAAGGGTGGTGGCGGTACTTCCCGGCTTTGGACAGCCTGCGGAAATACAATGGACACGTTGCGCGCGCCGACCTGTTGGCTGGTCTTTCAGTAGCCGCGGTCGCGGTGCCACAAGCAGTAGCATACGCATTGGTGGCGGGCGTTCCGGCGGAATACGGGCTATACACCGCCGTTGTGATGACGGCCATCGGGGCGTTCTTCGCCAGCAGCCGGCAATTGATCAACGGCCCCACCAACGCCATTTCCATCGCGGTGCTCTCGGCCACGGCCATGATCCCTTTGATGGAGGACAAGATCAACGCCGTGCTGGTGCTGGCCTTGATGATCGGCGTATTGCAAGTGGTAATCGCCGTGCTCCGAATCGGTGACCTTACGCGCTACATCTCGCATTCCGTGGTGGTGGGCTTTACGGCAGGCGCCTCCGTACTGCTGGTGATGGACCAGATGAAACACTTGCTGGGCCTGAGTTACAAGGGCGATGTACATGAACCTTTCGTGATGCGTTTCTGGCATTCCATGACGCAAGGCGGCAGCGTAGACCCGTCCACACTTGCTGTTGGTCTGGGGTCCATCGGACTCTTGCTGGGCCTGCGGAAATTGAAGAAGATGGTGGGCTGGAAATTATTTCCGGAACTATTGGTCACAGTGATCGGCGTTTCATTCGTCACATGGCTGTGGCATCAAGGTAGCGTGGGCGTTGTGGGGCATATCCCTGCGAAGCTCCCCTCCTTCCACATGCCGCATTTCGACGAGGCCTTGTTACAGAGCCTAGGCCCGTCCGCCTTGGCCATCGGCACATTGGGCCTGCTGGAAGCCATTGCCATGTCCAAAAGCATTGCCACCACAACGCGGCAGCAATTGGACCTCAACCAGATCTGCCTCTCCGAAGGTTTGGCCAACGTGGGTTCCGGCCTTTTCAAGGGCATCCCGGGTTCCGGGTCCATCACGCGCAGCGCGATCAACGTGCAGGCCGGCGCGCGCACGCAATGGTCCGGCATCTTCTCTGCTGCGGCAGTGGCTTTGATCGTTGTGCTGTTCGCGCCCTATGCGCAATTCATTCCCAAAGCCTGCTTGGCCGGCATCCTCATTCTCACCGGCCTTCGGCTGATCGACCCTAAAGCCCTGCGCTACCACTTGCGGGCCTCAAAATTTGATGCGGGGATCGTGCTGGCAACGGCGTTAAGCGCAATTTTCATTTCTATTGAATTCTGCGTATTGATCGGCGTGTTCCTCTCCTTCCTGCTCGCAGTGCCGCGCGCAGGCCGCATGTTGCTCACCGAATTCACAGTTACCAAGGACCGCGTGATCGCCGAGCGCATGGCGGACGACCCCGAATGCAGCCGTATCCTCATTTTCGGGCTGGAAGGTGAGATGTTCTTCAGCAGCGCGACCACATTGGAAGCACACTTCCGCACCATTGAAAGCCGATTGACCACGCAAACGCGTGTGCTCGTCCTGCGTCTTAAGAGGGCGCGCAACCCCGATGCCGTATGCCTGCATTTGCTCAGCGACCTGGTGCAACGCACCGAAGACCGCGGCATAGAGGTCCTGTTGTGCGGGGTGAACGACGATTTGTTCGAAATGATGCAGCGCACCGGCGCCGACCTGCTGCGGGCGGAAGTTTTCCGCGAACAAAAGGTGCGCTACAGCAGCACCATGATGGCCGTGAAGCGCGCTTACGAGATCGTGGGCAGCGACGTGTGTACGCATTGTCCCCGCAAGCATGGCGAAATGCAGGACCAAGGCTATTACTTTATGGTCTAAGGTGACCGGTGAAGAGGTGCTTGCGAACAGCAGGCGCTAAATAAATCCCGACCTTTGGCCAACACCGGCGCAGCCAAACCCGCGCCGACCCTACATGAAATTGCATACGATCGATACCGGATTGTTCAAGTTGGACGGTGGCGCCATGTTCGGCGTGGTGCCTAAAGTGTTGTGGAGCAAGGTGCATCCGGCGGACGAGCGCAACATGTGTTCATGGGCGATGCGCTGCCTTTTGGTGGAAGACGAAGGCCGGTTGATCCTGATCGACAATGGCCTCGGAGACAAGCAGGACGCGAAATTCTTCGGCCACTACGACCTGCACGGCGATGCCACGTTGGAAGGTTCGTTGAAAGCAAAAGGCTTTACACCGGACGACATCACGGACGTGTTTTTGACGCACCTGCACTTCGACCATTGCGGTGGCAGCATCAAGCGAATGGGCGACAAACTAGTACCTGCATTTAAGAACGCGACGTACTGGAGCAACCGGTTCCATTGGGAATGGGCCACCAAGCCGAACGCCCGCGAAAAGGCGAGTTTCCTGAAGGAGAACATCCTGCCCATCCAAGAAAGTGGCCAGTTGAAATTCGTTGAAGCGGAGCGAAAAGGCGAAACGGAAACGCCATACGTGAAAGCGCTTTTCCCGGGCTTTGACGTGTTGATGGTGAATGGCCACACGGACGCGATGATGGTGCCGCACATTCAGTACAAAGGCAAAACGTTGGTTTACCTCGCGGACCTAATGCCGAGCAAGCACCACATCCCCGTTCCGTGGGTGATCGGCTACGACACGCGGCCGCTGTTGAGCATGCAGGAAAAAGTGCCGGTGCTGGAGAAAGCCGCGGCTGAAGGGCATATCCTGTTCTTCGAGCACGACAGCGTAACGGAATGCGCCACCGTGGAACAGACGGAAAAAGGTGTGCGCGTGAAAGAGACGTTCCGGTTGGACGAATTATAGTTCACCACTACCACAGCTCCACCCCGAAGATCTTGAAGGTGGTGTAGGCGAAGCCGATGTAAACACCGTCCGGGCGCTCTTCCACGGGGAATACTTCTGCACTGTCCGTGCCACCTCCGCGATTGCGGCCTGTTGCCAAGTTGAAGCCCATGCGGTGCAACGGGCAGATGATGTCGCCGCCTTCGCACCAGCCGCCGATAAAGCTGCTGCCTTGGTGCGGACAACGGTCCAACAGGGCGTGCAATTTGCCCCCGTTGCGCACGATGCACAAGGTCTTTCCGGCCACGTTGGCGCGCATCAATTCACCGTCGCCCAGCGTATCGGGGCTTCCGCCTTCCACGCGCTTCCAGCGGATTCCTTCGACGATCATCTGGGACTAACATACGCACCGGCTGCGCGCATGTCGAAAGAACTGAGGGCATTTTCCTCCGTCCATTTGCGCAAGTCCCGGCGGGCGTAGGAAGACAGACTTGATGCGAAGACCCATTTCGAAGTGCTGTCCGGTTGAAGATTTTCGGAGAAACGCTTGGCCATGCGGCCATCGCCATAGAGCACGACTTCAACGACGTTGCTCGCGGAATCCCATGGTGCGGGTATTCGTGTTGCGGAGAGCAGCGCAACTTTCCGGCCTTGCACGTTGATCCATTCCGGTAGGCTGTCGCAGACCACGACATGCGCTATACCGGCATTGCGCACGTGGGCCTCGATCTTGGCATCCGAGCGCTCATTGGCTGCGGAGCGGTATACGTGCAAGGTCCGTCCTTCCAACACGGAGCACATCGTTCCATCCCTGTCATCGTACACGGTGAACACCGTTTGCTCATTGCGTTCATGCGCCGTCCATGCCCAGCCGCAAAGCAGAACCGCCAACAAGCCCAAGGTGATGCTGCGGGATTCTTTTCGGCCTTGCAACACCCACGATGCAAAGAACACGAGCAACGCGTACATGCCCACCATGCCCCACCAGCCGATGCGCACGGCGGGATATGCGCCCGGCAGGGAAGCGAAAAAACCCGTGGACATACCGAGCAGCATCAGCAGCCATTTCAGCGCCACCGAAAGCATGGGTCCGAGAACAGGCACAGCATGAAGCACCACCACTGCGATCGCACCGTACACGCCGAAGCCCACCAAGGTTACGATGGCCATGTTCGCCGGCAGGAACCACACGGGAAAGGCATGGAACATATACAAGCAAAGTGGAATTGTGAATGCCTGTGCGGCAAGGCTCACCGCGATCAAGGACCAGAAAAAGGCCGCGACGGAATTGGGTGGTGTCCAAGCCAAATTGATCGGTTTATAGAACACCGCGATGCCCAGCACGGCCAAGAAGGAAAGCTGGAAACCCAGTTGGCCGATCATTGCCGGGTCCCACATCAAAAGCAGGAAAGCAGCGGCAGCAAGGTTGTTGATGGATTCAATGCGCCATTGCACCATTTCCGCGATGGTGAACAAGGAAAACATGGTGGTGGCGCGAAGCACGGACGGCGTAAACCCGGTGAGCCCCGCGTACATCCAGAGCGCGCACAAGGCGATGGCCCCGCGCACAAGGCGTGCCCGCTTCCCCTTCCCCAGGCGCATCATGGCCCACAACACGGCGATGTAGATGATGCCCACGTGCGTGCCGCTCACGGCCAGCACATGGATGGTGCCACTGCGCACGAAGGCTTGGTTTTGCTCAGGCTCCAGCTCGTCGCGCATGCCCAGCAGGATCGCCTTGGCCAATGCCCTTTCGCGCGGCGGTAGTCCGGCATCGCGCAGCCAAACTGCAACGCTGGCACGCGCATTCGCAAAGAAGCCGGAGCCGAGCTTGTTGGCGTGGACGAGTTGCCATTTTTCCGCCGGCGCGAAAAGTGCGAAGGCTGCACCATGGTACGCGGCCCAAAGGCGTTGATCAAACCCACCGGGATCCGGTGTGCGGTTTATGGGTTCCAGCAGGCCACGTATAAGCAGTCGGTCCCCTTGGGCAGGAACGGCGTGCAAACTGTCGCGCATCAACGTGAGCAGCACACGGCCTTCCGCAGGCACCGGTTTCCCTTGCACCAGCGCGGTTTTCACATCGGCCCATGCGCGGAAGGTGCGCTCCTTCACGGAGGAAAGTTCCGCTATCTGCACCTCGAATCCTTCCGCCCCCTGCCCGATATTTTGGATGTGGTCTGGTCGCAACTGCACCGTAGCTAAGCGTTGCCGCAAACCGCCCATGGCCACGAACAATAGCATGAAGCCCACGCCCGGCATCCAGCGCGAAGCATAACTCAACCCGGTGGCCCAAAGCCAGTAAGCAACGGTAAAAGCAACAACCAGAATAGCCCAGTACCAGCCCCACGAAAACGGAAATAGCTGCGCGATCAGCAAACCGAAAATGAACGGCACGACCACACGGATCATCGGCGACCGGGTAATTGCACTGGCCAGGTCGTCGTGCTTGCGCATCTACTTTATCCTGTTACCTATTGGAAAGGAACGGGAAAAAAGCGGATCGGCGATAAAATAATGATGGACGCTATTCAATTTGAACCGAAAAGGCAACAAAATTGCAGCCTGATCAGAGTAGAAACCCTTACCAGAAATGGCAACCTCCTAAACTAAACGGACTTCAAATCAAATGCTGGCTTAGAAATAGGCTTGGTTCCATTGCTGGAAGTTCAGTTGAAGTAAAGTCTTTGTAGTTGCAGGTGATGATACCATCTACTTGTCGGCTGCGCACTGCTGCGAAAAATTGAATACCATCCTCCAAGTCCGAGAACGAGCTGCCTAATGCCGCATGGAAATCGGCATCTTCTATGGGTAACATGGTAAATAGAGGCAACAAACTGTTCATGGCTTTGACAACACGGGGTCGATCGACATGCTTCCTACTGATACGCCATTTATTAGTCAAAACAAACATGATGTTTGCCATCAGCACAGGCGTAGTTAATCCTTGAAATCGACCTTCAGCCAAAGCATCCATCACACCTTGACTGGCTGCGCTTTGATCCTCGTTACCGGACATGGCCGCAATCACCACGTCACTGTCGATCAACATACGGATCATGCTCGTTGCTTGACTCGGTTTACGCCCTTCTTCCTCGAACGACTGATCAACTTGGCGAGGCGATCATCCCCGGTGGTATCCGCATCCGAAATGTTCAAGCTTCCGCCCCATTCCTCGCTCCACGACTTTACCGGAAGACCACTACCTCTCACAGCTTTTTCCACAGCTGCCTCGAAAAACTCGCTCACGCTCATTTTTGTGCGCCTGCTGAGGGCCTTGGCCTTACGAACAATCGCAGGGTCCACGCTAAGTGTCAACTTCGTTTTCATAGTGTAAAGATACGTATGAATTAAATCATTACGTATGTAACCATGGAATAGTTCCCGAATTGGTCTGCTTTGCATGACCGAAGTAAGTAAAACTCGAGACCCATAGGGGCCGCTTCCTATCGCAACTGTTTGTTGGCGACTCCCAGAGTGAGAGATGATTACACCCGTATTCCGGATTCTCGAAGACCGGGAGTGGCGACAATTCGTCCACAGATTACACAGATTACACAGATGATGCCTTCGGCATTCGGCCGGGTCCGGTGAAGGTCGCTTACCGCCCGCAACGCGGGCAAACATCTGTGTCCATCTGCGTAATCTGTGGACAAAACTTTATGACCTGACCTCAGGGCCGATATGGATCGGCTCCGCTTCACGAGATCGCTGAGGGAACTACAGATCCCCAGCCTCCGCGATCAGCTCCGCGACGTCCTTCACCACCACGGTGCCTTCCTTGTTGAAGTGCTTCACGCCGTCGTTGAGCATGGTGTTGCAGAAAGGACAGCCAGCAGCCACAATGGTCGCGCCGGTATCAATGGCTTCCTCGGTGCGTTCCACGTTCACTTCCTTCTTGCCGGGTTCGGCTTCCTTGAACATCTGTGCGCCACCTGCGCCGCAGCAAAGGCCCGTTGCGCGGCTACGTTTCATTTCCACCAGTGCGGCATCCAGTTTCAACAGCACTTCGCGCGGAGCCTCATACTCAGCATTGCCGCGACCCAAGTAGCACGGATCGTGGAAGGTTATGCGCTTGCCCTTGAAGCTGCCACCGTCAACGGTGATGCGGCCTTCCTTCAGCAGGGTGTTGATGAACTGCGTGTGGTGCATCACCTCGTACTGGCCGCCCAGCGCGGGATATTCATTCTTGATGGTGTTGAAGCAGTGCGGGCACGCGGTTACGATGCGCTTCACGCCGTAGCCGTTCAGCACGGTGACGTTCTGCAAGGCTTGCATCTGGAACAGAAACTCGTTGCCGGCCCTACGCGCAGGGTCGCCGGTGCAACCTTCCTCCTGCCCCAGCACAGCGAACTTCACCTTCGCGGCAGTCATGATGCGGACAAAGGCCTTGGAAATTTTGCGTGCACGGTCGTCGAATGACCCCATGCAGCCTACCCAAAAGAGGACTTCAGGCACTTCGCCGCTGGCCGCGAATTCGGCCATGGTGGGGACTTTTATAGGATCGCTCATCGAATGCAAAATGAAAAATGCAAAATGCAAAATGAAAAACTTGGACTAACGCAGTTCATTCTTCCGTCCACTTCATGCGTTGATCAGGCCCGAAAGCCCAAGCAGCACCGTTATTTTCAATGGTGGTGAACATGGCGTTCAGTTCTTGACGGGCTTTGCTTTCTTCCATCACCAAGAAGCGACGCATGTCCAGAATAATTTCCACGGGATCGATATTCACCGGACAGGCTTGCGTGCAGGCGTTGCAGGTGGTGCAGGCCCACAATTCTTCTTCGCTGATGTGGCTGAAGAGGCTCTTGCCATCATCTTCCCACTTGCCTTTGGCGTCCATCACCTTGCCCACTTCCTCCAAGCGGTCGCGGGTGTCCATCATGATCTTGCGCGGGCTGAGGAGCTTGCCGGTGATGTTGGCCGGGCATTCGCTGGTGCAGCGCCCGCACTCGGTGCAGGTGTACGCATCCATCAGGCTTTTCCACGATAGGTCGAAGACGTCCTTGGCGCCGAAGTGCTCGGGCGGCAGGCCGTTCACGGGTTCCGCGGGCGGCGTGGGCGGCGGGATGGACGGGTCCAACATGCTCTTTACTTCCCCAGTCACACGCGGCATTTCCGACATTTCCGTCTTCGGCTTCAGCTTGCTGTACCACACGTTGGGGAATGCCAGCAGAATGTGGAAGTGCTTGCTGTACGGCAGGTAATTGAGGAAACCGAGGATACCAAGAATGTGGAACCACCAACAGAAACGCTCAATGCCGATGAGCGTGGCGGGTGCAAGGCTGCCAAAGTTGAAAAGCTGCGCGAGGTACGCGCTCATGGGGAAAGCGCCGGCAACGACGTAATGCTCCGCGCCCATGCTCTGCAAGGTGTGGTCGGCGGCGTTCATCAGCAGGAAGGCAGACATCAACAAGATCTCGAACGTGAGGATCAGCGCGGCATCCGTGCGGGGCCACGCGGTCATTTCCGGACTCCAAAAACGCTTGATGCGCAGGATGAAACGGCGTGCGAGGAAAATTGCGCAGCCCAACCACGTGAGCACGGCAAGGATCTCAAAGCTGCCAATGAGGAAGTTATAGAAACCGCCCAAGAAGCTTAGTACGCGATGTGTTCCGAAGATGCCGTCAATGATGATCTCCAGCACTTCAATGTTGATGATGACGAAGCCAGCGTACACCACGATGTGCAGCAATCCGGCGACGGGCCGCACCACCATTTTGCTTTGGCCCAGCGCCACTTTCGCCATCAGCGCCCAACGCTCCGCGGGGCGGTCGGTGCGGTCCACATCGCGGCCCAGCAGAATGTTGCGGCGGATGCGTTGCACGTTGCGGGCGAACCACCATGCGGCGGCTGCGAATACGAGCAAAAAGACGATCGACGCAAGGCTCATGGCGTTGTCTTCGGTGGATAGGCTTCGCGGATGCGTTCAACGTCGCTGCCGCTCAGCTTGGGCAATTTGTCTTTGCGACCGAAAATGCTGAGGTAGCGGTGCGGATTCAGGCGCAAGTCCTCCATCAACAGGTCCATCTGGTGCGTGGCGGCATTGAGGTTCACATAGAGGCTGTCGTCGGTCATCAACTTGCCCAGCGTGCCTTCACCTCCGTTGATCTTGTCCATGGTGGCCTTCAGCTCATTGGAAGTGCCTTCGAGGTTGGCCATCATGCGTTCCAGGCGGCCGTTGGCGAGCGCCGCGGTGGCGCTGTCCGCGTTGGCGAGGATGTTCGTAAGGTGCTCATTGTTCGCGGCCAAATTCCCGCTCACCTTGTCCACATTGGCCATAATGCTGCTGATGCGGTTGCTTTCCTTGCCCACCAGGTCATCCAGCTTTTTCGTGGTGGCGTTGATGTTCTCCAGCGTGCCGCGCAGGTTGGTGAAGCTGGCATCAATATCGCCGCGCGCATTTTCATTCAGGATCAACTGGAAGGAAGTTAGCACTGAATCCACGTTGGCGAGCATGGTTTCGGCTTTCCTTTTCAGCGGGTCGATCTGCGAGCTTACCGATTCCGTAAGGCTCATTTCCGCACCGCCGTGCAGGGTATCTCCGCGTTCGGCAAGTGCTCCTGTGCCAAGCTGTATGCGCACAGCGCGGCTGAACAGGTCCGCGCTGAAGAGTTCGGCCTTGGAGTCCTTGGTGATCTTCAGCCGGTCTTCATTGATCTGGAAGGAAACATCGATGCGACCGCTGCCGTCGGGCATCAATTCCGTACCGATCACCTGACCCACTTTATAGCCGTGGTACACCACCGGCGTGGCATCGTTGATGCCCGAAACATCGGGATACACCGCGTGGTAAATGTTTCGGCGCTGCAGCAGGTCCAACCCCTTGAGGTAGTTAATGCCGAAGATGAGCAGCACAATGCCCCCGAGGACCATGAGGGCAATGGAATACTGGCGTTTGAAAGCTGGCAAAGGAATGGGGGGGGCTAAGTGTTCGCGGTCCGGAAATTACCGGCCCAAGTTAACGGCTTGTTGAAGTTCGATGCGTTTTCCGTCCTTCCACGCCGTGATGAAAGCGCCGGTGAAGCCTTTGGCCTTGCATTTTTCCTGGACAATACGCGCAGCTTGCAGCGTTGGTTCGGCACCCACGCTGTATTTCCACAGGTCGGAGGCTTTCATTTCCTCCGCATCCAGGCCGTTGAACTTGGACGAACCCTTCGGGATCTGCTTGCTGCTGGTGATGATCTGGACTTTGAACACCACGCCGGAACCCTTGCTGGCAGTGGCTTTCGCCGAATCCACGGCTGCGCTGTCGGGCTTGGCGGGTGCGAAGGAAACGTCCTTGTGCTCTATCTGGTTCTTGTAGTCCTTGAAGGCGCGGTAGATCGCGGAAGCCATGTAATCCTGCCCTTTTTTGCTTTGCAGGAAGTCTTCCTCGTTGGCATTGGTGAGGAAACCCAGCTCGATGAGCACCGCAGGCATGGTGGTGTAGCTGATCACAAGGAAACCGGCCTGCTTCACACCGCGGTTCACTCGGCCCACGCGATCTTTGAACTGTTCTTGCACGAGTGAGCTCAGCAGCAGGCTGTGGTCGATGTAAGCGTTCTGGCGCAGGCTCAACGCGATCATGCTCTCGGGGTCCTTCGGGTCGTAACCGTCGTATTTCAATGCATGGTCCGCTTCCAGCAGGATGGATTCGTTCTCCTTCATCGCCACCTTCATGTTGGCCTCGGTTTTGTGCAGGCCCATCACATAGGTTTCGCAACCGTGCGGGTCCGCGTTGCTGTTGGCGTTGCAGTGGATGCTGATGAAGACGTCGGCCTTGTTGCGGTTGGCGATGTTGTTGCGCTCCATCAGCTCAATGAAGCGGTCGTCCTCCCGGGTGTAGAGCACCTTCACGTCGGGCAAATTCTCGTTGATGTACTTGCCTACCGCGAGCGTAACGGCCAGCGCGACATCCTTCTCGGTGGTCTTGTAGCGCTTGGTGCCGAGGTTGCCGGGATCCTTTCCGCCGTGGCCTGCGTCCAGCACCACGGTGCCTACGTAGTTGGCGTCCTTAGGGGGCGCCTCGACTCCGCTCGGCGACCCCTGAGCGAAAATTTGCGCCATACCGAAAACAAAAATCGCCGGAAAAACCACCGGACGCAATGCTGCGCCCATCGGCGCGTTCAGGCCCGCACAGCGTGCAACAGCTACTTTCGGCGCCGCAGCGCCGCCAAAGAATTGAATGGTTTTTTCACCCCGCATATCCGCGATCCGTGCCGCCCTTTTCAGCGGCGAGCGCGAAGGTAGCCCCGCCGTGGTGAGG
>Ga0209480_10002958_pt1 | contig 11317 bp, 10 predicted proteins | sample JI61114C2DNA_FD_187501 | JGI IMG/M metagenome (GOLD analysis project Ga0209480, IMG submission 187501) | Wastewater effluent complex algal communities from Wisconsin, to seasonally profile nutrient transformation and Carbon sequestration -... | ecosystem: Engineered > WWTP > Effluent > Algae...
TCGGCATTGCCACGGGAGCCAGTGCTCAGAGCTTGTGAATCTTCCGCCCCCCCAAGGGCAGGACGGCGCGAACGGGACGGTTGCCGCTGCGAGCGGCATGAGATGTGTGGGGCATGATGGAGGGTGTTACAAGCGGTTCATTTGCTGGTTTTCCATGTTTTTGGCCCTCAGAGTCCGATTCCGGGGACGGAGGACGTACCTGTCCCTATCCCGAGCAACTGTGGCGCCAAGTCGGCCATGCGCATCAGGTTGTGCGCCAGGGCAAAGAGCAGCACCACGCACGTAACCTTCGCCAAACCCCTTACCGGAAACTGCTGCAAGCCCCGGTTGCGGCTCTGGGCATTGACGCACTCGGCCGTCGCCGCCCGCTTCTTGTAAATTTCCTTCGCCTCGTCGGTCCCCATCCGTTCCCGCCAGGCCCCCACTGCCGGGCTGTCGGTCGCCTTCGCTTGGTGCGGATCGACCGTCTTGTCCTTGGGTTCGGGCACCGGCCCATAGACAACCGTGTGTTGGCTCGCCTGCTCAATCTGCTCGTGACCGACGAAACCGCCATCCACCAGCCAGGCTTCCGGTGCCTGCCCGCAGCGGGCCATCACCTGTTCCACCATCGGCACCATCAGCCCCTGATCGCTGCCCACGGTGGCGACATCGACACCCACGATCACCAGGCTGTCGGCGTCGGAGGCTAGCTGCGGGTTGTACGCCGGGCGGAAGCCGCCGTCGCCCATCTTCATCACCGTCGCCTCGGCGTCCGTCATCGATGCCCGCGCCTCTTCCGGCTTCTTGCCTTGCCGCTTCTTGATCGCTTCGATCTCGGGCAGCCGCTCCAAGGCCTTCGCCAGACGCGCTTCCCGTTCCTTCGCCGCCCGCAGCCTCGCCGCTTCGCGGGCCCGTTCCGCCCGGGCCGGATCGGCTTCCAGCTCCGCCTTCAGCCGGGCCACTTCCGTTCGCGCCGCTTCCAGGTAGCCCTCCAGTTTCTCTTTGCGCCGGAACGATCCCGCCCCAGCACTGGCGCGTACGCGCATGCCATCCTGCGCCACCTGCTTGAGCTTGACCACCCCCGCCGCCATCAGGCTCGCGATGCTCACGCTCAAGAGTTCGTCCAGCGCTTCCCCGTGGTCCTTGCGAAAGTCGGACAGCGTGTGGTGATTCACCTGGACCCCGCCACACAGCCACCGGTAGGCGTCGTGCGCCTCGGTCAGGCGCGATACTTCCCGAGCACTGCCCACACCATCCAGCGTCGCATACAACCACAGCGACAGCAGGATCTCCGGCGCAATCGCCGCTCGCCCCACCCCGCCTTCCACCGCCCGGATACCCGCGTAGAACCGCTTCAGGTCTTGCCGCTCGACGTACGCCCACACCACCCGCGCCCGGTGACCCTCCGGCAGCAGCGACTCAAGGTCGCTCGCCCGAAATTCCATCTGCCTCCGGTTCGGCAACAGCACTCGGAATCGTGGGTTCATGGCGTCAGCAATCGTCGAATCTGTGAAAGCACAAATTATACCATAGGCATGAAAAGGGAATTTTCACAGGCTCTCAGTTGGGACGCGCGGCCTTGCGGGTCTTCCTGGCCGGCCAGAGTCGCCCCTTGCGCCTCGCGGTTTCCGGCGATGCTGCGATGGGTCTGGCCTTCGCCGTGGGCCCCGCCGAGAGGTGCAATATCTATATCGTGGCCCGTGGCGTGGCGGACCATCCGGTCGCCCTGGCGCGTTATGCCTCGCGGGCCTTGTAACGCATGGCCATCCATGCGTGCCCCGTATGTGGTGCCCGGCATGAAGTGTCGGTGGTGCTCCACCGTCTTGCCTGCGGGTACGCGCTGACATGCTCACCAAAATGCAAGGTGGCACTGGCGGCGCTCGCCCGCCAGCGCACACTTGCCGCAATGGCTGAATCCGCAGACCTCCGCCGCAGGAAAAGAGCCACGGGGGAAGACTAGCGCATGATGTCCGGGCACGATGCCGTGCAACGGAATTTCGCGCATCCCGCGCCCTAGAGAAGAGGAGACGCATGCTTTCACAACCAGACCAGGTCGTTCGCCATTTCCGGGATGTGCTGGTATGGCCGGTTCAGATCCGGCCTGGCTTCTCGGGTGAAAACGTCGCCCGCATTCATCACCTGATGACCGCCGACGGCCAGTGGGCACCGATTGACGATGAGTTCACCACCGATCCGGCGGACTTTCAGGAGCGCCACTACAAGGAGTTCGTGGCCTTTCTGCCCTACGTGCAGCGCTTTCTTTATGGCGACAGCCGTTCAGGCTGTTTTGACGGGCAAGCGCACCAGGCGGCACCGATGGCCGTATTCCGGCGCACCGACGTGGCCGGCCTGAACGTTACCCCTCAAGCCGGCGATACGCCGATCCACCTGCGCGTGGCGCACGTGGATCTGTATCTGTTCCTCGACATGGATGTGGCCCTTCTCAATGTGGAGGTGGCTGCCGACGATCTGCCCCTCGCCACCGCGCTGGAACTGCTCTACCGCTTCGGGCGGGCCTACCCGACGGGCTGGGATACCGGCGGACAGGGCGTGCACAACGTGTATCGCTCCGAGTTGCTGGACCGGCAGGGGCGGGTGCTCGCCACCTCTGACTCCGAAAACCGGGAGCGTTATCTGCATTTCGTGTGCAGAAACCGGGCGCCCTGTGTCGGTGCCCTGTGGGCCTGGCTACTGCGGCCGCTGGTACTCGATCAGGAGGAGGAGGTCAGCGAACTGCGTTTCCGGCTGATCGAGTACTACCGGATGCCCATGATGGCCTACCTGGCCATCGACGACCCCCGCCACCTGAGCCGGGAGGACTTCATCCGCATCGGCTTCGCCGCCAACCTGCCGTCCCGCGATCCCGTGCCGCTGCGCGATCCGGCGGTAGTCCGCTTCGAACGACTGCACTGCGAGGATCGCTACTGGACCGAGTCGGATGGCGGGCCCAACACCCGCTTCATCTGCACGGGTAACGCGCTGATGCTGGTGGGCGAAGCCGGATCGGACTACTTCCGTGATGCGGATCACGGCTTTCTGGCCCGCTTCCGGCACCAGTACTTCCTCGTTTTCCTGATCGCCCACTTCCATCGCGCCGCCCTCCTCTCCTTTTCCGACGGGCTGGCCAGTGCGGTCAATGATCTTGATATTCGCGACAGCGAGTCGGTACGCCGCTTCAAGCGGCGCATCCGTCAGTCCTTCGAGACCTTCCTGCGCTTCACCCATCGTTACTGGTTTCACGAGGTTTCCGAGCAGGGTCTGGTGCAGGCACTCTTTCAGCGCACCACGCGCCTGCTGCGCAATGACGAGCTGTTTTCCGACGTGAAGGAGCAGGTCCGCGAGATGAGCGCCTACCTGGATAGCGACAGCCAGCGGCGCCAGTCGGCTACCGTGCTGCGACTCACCGTGGTGACCATCTTCGGCCTGATTGCCACGGTGGTGACCGGCTATTTCGGGATGAACCTGTTCAGCTTCCCGGAGGTGCCGGAGTCACGCAAGCTCCTGCAGTTCAGCCTGGTGACGGGCGCCACCCTGGGCCTTGTGCTGTTTGCTGTTGCCCGCTCCAAGCGACTCTCGGATTTCCTGGAAGCCATGTCCGACGAGCGTCTCGATCTCCGGGCCAAGTGGACCTCCCTGGCCCGTGTGTTCAGGAAACCGGAGGAATAGGAATGGCCCTCGGTGAAACCCCCGGCAAGGGCCGTCCCGACCCCGACGAACTGCTCGCGCGGGTGCAGCAGGATGAGGCGCGCGCCGGCCGCGGGCGTTTGAAGATCTTCTTCGGCGCCTCCGCCGGCGTCGGCAAAACATGCGCCATGCTCGCGGCGGCGCGCCAGCAACTCATCCAGGGCGTTGATGTGGTCATCGGCGTGGTCGAAACCCATGGGCGCATGGAAACCGAGGCGATGGCCGACGGTATCGAGCGCCTTGCGATGGTCGAGGTGCCCTACCGGGGGCGCATGCTGGCCGAGTTCGATCTGGATCGGGCCCTGGTGCGCAAACCGGCCCTCATCCTGATGGACGAGCTGGCCCATTCCAATGTCGCGGGCTCCCGCCACCCCAAGCGCTGGCATGACGTGGACGAGCTGCTTGCGGCCGGCATCGACGTGTATTCCACGGTCAACGTCCAGCACCTGGAGAGCCTCAACGACGTGGTCAGCGGCATCACCGGTATTCGCGTCTGGGAGACCGTGCCGGACAAGGTCTTCGATGATGCCGACGAGGTCGTTCTGGTAGACCTCCCGCCGGATGAGCTGCTGGAGCGCCTCCGGGACGGCAAGGTCTATCTGCCCAATCAGGCGGAACGGGCGATCCGCAACTTCTTCCGCAAGGGCAATCTGCTGGCGCTGCGCGAACTGGCCCTGCGCCGTACTGCCGACCGGGTGGACGATGATGTGCAGCAGTACCGGCGCGATCGGCTGGTGTCTCCTGTCTGGCAGACCCAGGACTCACTGCTGGCCTGCATCGGCCCCGGCGCAGGGAGCGAGAAGATCGTGCGTACCGCCGCGCGCATTGCAGGGCGCCTCGAGGCGCCCTGGCACGCGATTCATGTGGAGACCCCGGATCGCCAGCGCCTGTCGGCCGGCAGCCGGGACCGCATCCTGAAAACACTCAAGTTGGCCGAGGAGCTTGGCGCCACCACCGCGACCGTCGCCGGCACGAAGGTCGAAGAAGAGGCGGTGCACTACGCCCGCACCCATAACCTCTCCCGGATCATGGTCGGCCGGGACGAGCCCTCGCCCTGGCGTGCCTGGACGCGCTCGGTGGCCGACCGGATCGGACAGCTCGCTCCGGATCTGGATGTCATCCAGGTGGCGCGCGCAGAGGGGCATGCTCCCGCCACTGAAGACCTTTCACAACGGCACGCAGGCCAGCTCGCGGCCGACTGGCGCGCCTACGCCTTGACCGTCGTGGTCTGTGGCCTGGCCGGGCTGCTTGCCACCCCGCTGCATCCGCTGTTTGATCTGGCCAACATTGTCATGGTCTTCCTGCTCGGGGTCGTGTTCGTGGCGGTGCGCTTCGGCCGGGGCCCTGCCGTGATGGCATCCTTTTTATGCGTGGCCATCTTCGACTTCTTCTTCGTCCCGCCACGGATGTCCTTCGCGGTCAGCGATGTTCAATACCTGATGACCTTCGCCGTGATGTTGGTCGTGGGCCTGGTGGTAGGTCAGCTTACCGCCGGGTACAAATATCAGGCCTATGTCGCAGGTAGCCGGGAGAGCCGTGTCAGGGCGCTCTACGAAATGTCGCGAGACCTGTCCGCGGCCTTGTTGCCGGAGCAGATTGCCGAGATTGGTGAGCGGTTCCTGGTGGCGGAGATGGGCGCCCGGTCGGCCTTCCTGCTCACCGACGAGGCCGACCACCTGCAAGCCCCCATCTTTGCCTCTGCGGGGCTGCCCGAGATCGATCCCGGCATTGCCCAGTGGGCCTTCGACCACGCCGAGCCCGCCGGCCAGGGGACAGATACACTGCCCGCCAGCCCTGTCCTTTACCTGCCCCTCAAGGCGCCCATGCGCCTGCGTGGCGTGCTGGCCCTTGAGATGCGCAATCCGGCACGTCTTCTCATTCCCGAGCAGCGACGTCTGCTGGAGACCTTCGCGTCGCTGATCGCCATTGCCCTGGAACGGGTGCATTACGTCGTCGTGGCCCAGGAGAGCACCGTCCAGATGGAGTCGGAGCGCCTGCGCAACTCGCTGCTTTCCGCCATTTCCCATGATCTGCGCACACCCCTGAGCGTGATGATCGGGCTGGCGGACTCCATGTTCCTGACCCAACCGCCGCCCACCGACGCACAGGCCGCCATCTCCCGGAAGCTGCGGGAACAGGCTTTACGGATCAACGCCCAGGTGGACAACCTGCTCGACATGGCGCGCCTGCAAGCGGGCCGGATTCAACTGAACCGTCAATGGCAGCCCATCGAGGAAGTGGTCGGCAGTGCGCTCAAGAGCCTGCGGCCCGTTCTTGGCGCCCATCAGGTCAGGGTGGAGCTCGACGAGGACCTGCCCCTGATCGAGGTGGATTCGGTTCTGATGCAGCGGGTGTTCTGCAATCTGCTTGAAAATGCGCTGAAATACACGCCGTCGGGCAGCCATATCTGGATCCGGGCCATCACGGCGGATAGCACGATGGAGGTACGCCTCGAGGACGACGGCCCGGGCCTGCCACCGGGTCGCGAGGAAGCGATATTCAAGAAATTCGAGCGGGGGATGCCGGAGGGCAGTACGCCTGGAGTCGGTCTGGGGCTGGCGATCTGTCGTGCCATCGTTGAAGCGCATGGCGGAGCCATCCATGCACGACAACGCCCCGGTGGCGGAGCCTGCTTCATCTTCACCCTGCCCCTGGGCTCCCCGCCGACACTTGAGACCGACGAAGCCGACACGGCACCATGAAGGTCTGGGAGGAAACATCCATGTCTCACTCAATGCCGACGGTCATTGTCGTCGAGGACGAAGCCAACCTGCGCCGCTTCGTGCGCCTGGCGCTGGAAGCCGAAGGCTGCGAGGTCTTCGAAGCGGACTCGGTCAAGCGTGGCCTCATCGAGACGGGAACGCGGAAACCCGACCTCCTGGTGCTTGATCTCGGGCTGCCGGATGGTGACGGAATCGACCTGATCCGGGAGCTGCGCACCTGGTCGGAGATTCCGATCATCGTCCTGTCCGCGCGCACCGCCGAAGCCGAGAAGGTTGCCGCGCTCGATGCGGGTGCCGACGACTACCTCACCAAACCGTTCGGATCAGCGGAGCTGCTGGCACGCATACGGGCCCATCTGCGGCGACGCCAGCGCGCAGGCGCCGACGGGCCCAGCCTGCTGGCATTCGGCTCGATCCAGGTTGACCTGGGCCGGCGGCTGGTCGAAAAAAACGGGCAGCCACTTCATCTGACCCCGATCGAGTTTCGTCTGCTGGCCTACCTGGTGGCCAATCCCGATTGCGTTCTGACGCATCGACAACTGCTCAAGGCCGTATGGGGACCTTCCCATGCCGAGGACAGTCACTATGTTCGCGTCTACATGGGACACCTGCGCAAGAAGCTCGAAGCCGACCCGGCCAACCCGGACCATATCGTGACCGAACCCGGTATCGGCTATCGGTTTGTTGCCGAACCCTGATACGCGCGCCCCGGCCATCAAGGGAGGGGCACATCAGAACTTCTGCACGAACTCCACGATGTAGGCATCACTGGCATGGCGGCCGGTGCTGGCCTCCCAGTTGCGCACAAAGCGGAACTCGATTTCCGACGCCTTGCCGAGATCGAAACTGGGGCCGACGCGGAACTTGTTGAAGTCATGGCCCGGCGTGCCGTCCACCGCGCGCACGGCACGAAAGCCCATCATCATTTCCAGGTCATTGAAGGCGTACTTGAGGCTGGGTTCAAGGTAAGCGTAGGTGTAGCTCTCGTTGCCGTCGAGGGCGCGGCCGAGCAGGCCCCGCAGGACCAGGCGGGTACGCTCGTTCAAAGCGAAGTCCTTGCGCAGGCGGATACCCAGCTTGCCTGCCCGGTCGGTGACACGGCCGGCCTCCCGCTCCTGTTCGGTTTCGATGAGCAACTCGGTCATGGTCAGCCAACCCGAGCGCCATTTGATGCCGGGGATCAGGGTGAGGGCATCCGCACGCTCCCGGCCGTCCGCGGCTTTTTCGTACTCGTATTCGATGCCCAACCGAAGTTGGCCGTCGAGAGACGACGGGCTGTCGGCCAGCACCGGACCCATGCCCAGCATGATCGTCCCTGCCGCACCAGCCATGCACCTGAGAGCTCTGCGGGTAAGGCTCTTTCCGGTGGGCATCCGGCTGGCTGGGCATAGGGAACAGGCGCGACAACGTGCCGCACGGCGGCGGCGCAGATCAGGCGTCAAAGGGGTGCTCGTAGTCGACGGTGAGGGGGGCGTGATCGCTGAAGCGTTCGTCCTTGTACACCGTGGCGCTGCGGGCCAGCGCACCGATACCGGGGGTGGCGAGCTGGTAGTCCAGACGCCAGCCCACGTTCTTGGCCCAGGCCTGGCCGCGGTTCGACCACCACGTGTAGCAGGCATCGGTGGCATCGGGATGCAGGCTGCGGTAGGTATCCACCCAGCCCTGCTCGGCCAGCAGGCGGCCGAACCAGGCACGCTCTTCGGGCAGGAAACCGGAGTTCTTCTGGTTGGAACGCCAGTTCTTGAGATCAATGGCCTGGTGGGCAATGTTCCAGTCACCGCACACGATCACCTCGCGCCCGCTGGCGCGCAGGGCAGCCATATGGGGCAGGAACAGATCCATGAAACGGAACTTTGCCGCCTGGCGTTCCTCCGAGCTTGAGCCGGACGGCAGATAAAGGGACACGACGGAGAGGGCACCGAAGTCGAGCTGGAGGTAGCGGCCCTCGGCATCGAACTCCTCGTTGCCCAGGCCTTCGATGACACAATCGGGGGCCCGGCGGGTGTAGATTGCAACCCCGCTGTAACCCTTCTTCACCGCGCAGTGGAAGTATCCGGTATGTATGCCGGTTTCGCGCATCTCCGGCGAAAGGTCGGCAACCTGGGCCTTCAGCTCCTGGACGCACACCACGTCGGCGTCCTGTTTATGGAGCCAGTTGAGGAAACCCTTCACGTTTGCCGAGCGGATGCCGTTGAGGTTGGCGGAAACGACGCGTAACATTTTTAGAGACATGGTCTGATTTTTTAGCTGGGAGCATCGTGGATTTTAGCCGTGATTTCATCGCACTCTCGTGCGACAAGGGCGTTTTGAAGTTCGGGGAGTTTGTGACCAAGGCCGGTCGCCTTTCCCCCTACTTCTTCAATGCAGGCCTTTTCAATGACGGAGCCTCCTTCGGCAGGCTCTGTGATTTCTATGCCCGCACCCTGCTTTCCGCCAGCCTCCCCTGCGACATGCTCTTCGGGCCGGCCTACAAGGGCATCCCCCTGGTGGCTGGCACGGCCATGCGCCTGGCCGAGCACGGCCACAACCTGCCCTTCTGCTTCAACCGCAAGGAAGCCAAGGATCACGGCGAGGGTGGCACCCTGGTCGGTGCGCCGCTGCAGGGCCGCGTGGCCATTCTGGATGATGTGATTTCCGCCGGTACGTCGGTACGTGAATCGGTCGAGATCATCCGTGCCCACGGTGCCACGCCGTCGGCCGTGGTCATTGCCCTCGACCGCATGGAGCGCGGCACCGGCAGCCTGTCTGCCGTTCAGGAAGTGCGTGAGGCCTACGGCATTCCCGTACTGGCGGTAGCCAGCCTCAAGGATCTGATCGGCTATCTGGCCGACAGCCCGGCCCTGAATGCCAACCTCGATGCCGTCCAGCGCTACCGGGATACCTACGGTGTGAGCGGAGACGCATAAACCCATGCGGCGCCTGGTCCTTGTCTCAATGCTGGTGGCTCTGCCCCCCACCCACGCCCAGACGGTGCCGAGGGGCACTGTCTATTGCTGCACGGACAACGGACACCAGGTGTGTGGCGACGTGTTGCCGCCCCAATGCTTCGGCAAGAGCTACCGGGAAATGAGCCCCCAGGGTACGGTGCGACGCACCGTCGAGGCGCCCTTGAGCCCCGAGCAACTCGCCAAACGCGAAGCCGAGGAGCGCGCCCGGCGGGCCGAGGTAGCCCGCCAGCGAGCGGAGATGCGGCGTAATCAGTCGCTGCTCGAAACCTATTCCAGCGTGGCTGACATCGACACCCGCCGCGATAGGGCTGTCGAGTCCGTCGAGTTGGAGCTGAGGCAGGCAGAGGCACGCCAGGCCCAGCTCATGAAGAAGCGTTCAGGTCTTCTGCGCGAGGCAGAGTTCTTCCAGAAGCGCCCCATGCCCCCCAACCTGGCGGCCGCCCTGCGTGAGTCCGACAGCGAGCTGGCGGCCCAGAGCTCGATCATCGAAGCCAAGCGGCGGGACATCGAAGCCATCCGCAGCCGTTACGAGCAGGATCGCAGCCGCTACATCGCCCTCACCGAACCCCGCCCCTTCCCCCGCTGAAGTCGGGTGCGGCAACCGCCACCAGGCGGTATCGGAAATATTCGTCGGGCGACGTTTCCTTTACCGGCAGCAATACCCCCAAGACCAGCAGGGACAAGAATCTCCGCGACACATTCCGGATGCCCGCGCTCCTGCCTGGCATTGCTTTTTGACGTTTGAATAAATCCCGACGAATCCACTGTGAAAACAAGCGTGTCGGCAGGGCTTACAAAGGCCGGGGGGGCGATAGGGTTTAGGGCCCCCCAATTTGAGCGTGATAAACTTTGGCGCATGTAGAGACCTTTTACGCCGGTCTTGAAAATTCTGTGGCCCAGGCGTAATTAGTCTTTTGATCGACTCCTGCCCCTTTGGCAGGCATATGTGAACCATGCTCAGATACCAGATCGTCCCCGTCACGCCTTTCGAACAGAACTGCTCAATACTGTGGTGCGACCAGAGCCGCAAGGCCGCCGTCGTGGACCCGGGGGGCAACCCCGAACGCATCCTCAAGGCAGCCGAAACCCTTGGCGTCAGCATCGAGCTCATCCTGCTGACCCATGGTCACATCGACCATGCCGGCGGCACGGCCGGGCTTGCCCGTCAGCTGGATGTTCCCATCGAGGGGCCGGAGAAGGAAGACGCGTTCTGGATCAACGATCTGCCCAAGCAGAGCAAGATGTTCGGCTTTCCCCACGTGGAGGCGTTCACACCCGGGCGTTGGCTGGTGGACGGCGATACCGTCCGCGTTGGGGAAGAAACCCTGTCAGTCATTCATTGCCCCGGGCACACCCCCGGTCATGTGGTGTTCTTCAGCGAAGCTGCACGGCTGGCAGTGGTCGGTGACGTGCTTTTTGCCGGTTCCATCGGCCGCACGGACTTCCCGCGGGGCAACCACAAGGACCTGATCAATTCGATCCGGCAGAAGCTGTGGCCGCTGGGCAAGGATGTGAGTTTCATTCCCGGTCATGGGCCGATGTCGACTTTCGGCGATGAGCGGGAAAGCAATCCGTATGTGGGTGATTACGCGTAGAGAGGCCCAGGGGCATTTCTGCCGGCGCGGCCGGCGCGTAGTCTTAAGTGGTGTGCTTCAATTTCTCGATAAAGGTAAACCAGCGTGCGATTCGCTATTCTCGAAGACGATCCGGCCCAGATGGAAGTCCTGACGGGCTGGCTGCGGGAAGCCGGGCACGATGTGCATGGCTTTGGACTGGCCCGCGAATTGATGCGGGTTGCCAGCCGCGAAAGTTTCGACCTGTTCCTGGTGGACTGGGTGCTGCCCGATCTGACCGGTGAGCAGGTCCTGCGGTGGTTGAGGGTGGAACGGGGCAACGACACCCCGGCGATCTTCATCACCTCCCGCGACGCGGAAGAGGACATCGCCAATGCCTTTAGCGCCGGCGCTGACGACTACCTGATCA
>Ga0209480_10002961_pt1 | contig 11314 bp, 12 predicted proteins | sample JI61114C2DNA_FD_187501 | JGI IMG/M metagenome (GOLD analysis project Ga0209480, IMG submission 187501) | Wastewater effluent complex algal communities from Wisconsin, to seasonally profile nutrient transformation and Carbon sequestration -... | ecosystem: Engineered > WWTP > Effluent > Algae...
ATAGTACGGAAAATTATAAGTGCATTGATAATTCGGTTCACGATCAAAACCCTCTAGCAATAATCCCCACCAACGGTCGCGATTTCCAAAATTGATTGGTCCATCCATTGCTTCCATGCCTCGCTCTTGCAGCCATTGTTTGCATTGATCAAACAAAACAAACGCTGCTTGTTGATCGTCCATACATTCAAAAAAACCCATCCCACCTGTGGGCTGATCGTTTCCTTTGCTTACAATTTTTTGATTGATGAAGGCTGCAACCCGACCAATGGTTTCTCCCGCCTCGTTTATTAGCAACCAGCGTGCACACTCACCATGATGAAATGTTTTATTCTTAATCGTATCAAAAACTCCTTCTACATCAGCATCTAATGGGCGAATCCAATTTGATGAGTTTTTATATAACCTGATAGGAAGATTAATAAATTCCTTCTTGTCTTGTTGCGTTAGTACTTCTTTTATTTTCATGACAGGCAAGAAAAATTAACGAACAGAGTCCATCTTATTATTTGGAAGAATTATCTCAAAGGTTGTGCCTTCTTCTGGCAAAGAGGTTACAGACAATTGGCCTTTCAATTTTTCAATAGCATTTTTTACGATATACAATCCAAGGCCAGAGCCTTCAGATTGTTCGCTGGCGCGGTAAAACATTTCGAATATCTTATTCATGTTTTCAGAACTAATGCCAATTCCATTATCTTTAAATTGAATACTTGCTTGTTGATCATCAATAGCAATTTGAATTGACACTTCACAAGATACATTATTTAACTTTCTATATTTAATAGCATTGGAGATAAGATTTCTAAAAATTTCACCGATCCGCCATGGGTCACTGAAAAATTCGCGGCCTTGTATAGATACATTACGCTTTATCTGATCAGCGCCACGCATATAACCAAGGTCTTGAAATGTTCTTTTAATAATCATGCTAAAGTCAATCGCCTCTACCTTTACATCTTGCTTCAAATTTTTTGAGTGACTCAACACATCGGTAATAAAATGATCTAACTGCCCCACTTTATCGCCAATAATTCTCAGATATTCTGAAAGGCTATCATCATTACCGGGCATTTGAGCTAAGTGAACTAAACCCAGCACGGATGACAGTGGAGCCCTTAAATCGTGAGAGACCTTGTAAACAAAATTGTCTAATTCAGAATTTCTGATTTTCAATTCTTCCTCTATTTTCTTCTGATCCGTGATGTCTACATACAATCCAAAAATTCCAATGGTTTTATCCTCTTGATGTACGGGTACCCCATAAATAATTACTGATACGGCCTCATCGTCTCTGCGCATGCGCGTAGTTTCGATCTTTATAATTTGTTCTGAGGATATAAGTGAGTTTAAATCATTTCCTTCCGATTCCAATTCTTGTGGAACAATAAATTGATTTAAACTTTTTCCACGAAGTTCTGTGATGGTGTATCCAAACAAAAGCTCAAACCCGCGATTCACTTGTTCTACGTTTCCTGCTCTATCCAGCAACACAATGGCAATTGGCGCACTATTAAAAAGTTCTGAGAAAAGGGTTTCTGATTTACGGTATCGCAAATCTGCTTCCCATTTGTTTAGCTCCAACTCCTTTCGCTCTCGGATATCGCTGATAACTCCGCTCCACGCAATTCTACCATCGGCCAATCGCTGCGGTTCGCAAGAAGCTTCAATCCATTTTATCTCTGAGTCAGAAATAAAAATTCTACCTTCCCATTTTATAGGTATTACCTCTTCAATGGCATGTTCAACCAATGATTCAAACTCTTCCCAATCATCGCGATGAATAAAAACTTTCATTGGATAAGATCCGCTTAAAAGCTTCTCGCGAGTGACTCCCAAAATTTTCTCGCAGGAAGCACTTAGGTATGTAAAATCTCTGGACCCATCCGAGGTAACCGTATATTCAAACACAACAACGGGCAGGTTGTCGATAATTTGTTGCATTCCCAGAGTTTGTGATCGCCTTCCCGTATCCATGTTGATTTTAACAAAGGTGCGACAAGATAAAGACTTTTTACTAATGGAATAGGGGCACGTAAGAGTAAGGTAAGATTCCTTACTTAATAGAAATAAGTTACTGGATGCGCTTATGTTTAACTTCGGCAAGATTCCAATCAATGACAAGACCTTTACCAATTTCCTCGGCTGCCTTTTTCCCATAAAGCAGTTCAACCAAATAAAGGGCGGCATCATACGACTTTGCACCACCTGCAGAAGTAATCATGCGGGTGTCATGAACAAAACTCACATCTTCGTGTATGTTTAGCGTTGGAAAAGCTTCCTTGAACTTTTGAATATCTCCTGGAAACGTTGTGCAATGATATGTATCTAACAACCCGGCTTTTGCTAACACAAAAGCTCCATCACAAAGTGACATAACATACAACGCTTGTCTTCCTTTGGTAGAAACAAAATCTATCAATCCTGCATTCTCCAGATCTGTTGTCATGCTATTCTTTGCGCTGGGAACAATTAAAATATCGATAGCCGGAAGCGAATCAGTTGCATAAGAATAATCGGGCAAAATATGTAACCCTTCAAATGTAGTAATGACTTCCTTAGAAGGTGCCACGGTAAATACTTTTATCCCGTTGGCATCATGAAATACAGTGTGCTGCAACACGTCCATAGGCGCTATCAACTCAGAATTATAAACTCCATCAACTATTAAGAAAGCCGCGTTCAATACGCGATCAGGCATAACGGCCGGCCCTAAAGCTGAATTGGAAGTTGAGTTTTCGCAAGACATTGCCCATACTAACAGAATTGAGAAGAGGTAAATTTTTGCCATGTTTTATTTTATATAGCAATATAGATTGTCAAGTTGAATAAATGATAGCCCGCTCTCAAAATTGATACACCGTTGTTTTGATAAACCCCCGACTGTACTTTTTCATTGCTACTAATTTTCCGCTAGCTTGAATCAATGAGTTCTCCCATTGAGACAGGGACAAAGTCTTTAGGCCAGTTGCAATATTAAAAAACCGGTACATAATCCACAGCATTGCCTTATGCCAGCCTTGTTCTGAAACGAAGTCGGTCGCTATCCAATGTGCATTAGGCAATAATGATTTTTTGATTTTATCAATTACATCGTTGAGTTTAGAGTCTGTAAATAAGTCAAGAAAAAAATTAGTAAGCACACAATCATAATCGGAATGAGGAATGTTTTCTTCCGTTCCAACAATGAAGCTTACATTATTATTTTCCTTTAATGATTGCTTAGCTTTCAAAATCATTTTTGGCGCTAGCTCGATATAATCAATTTTAAGCGTAGGATTTATATCAACTATATAAGGCAGAATCCAACCCGTGCCACCACCCAAGATTAATAACTTCTTTTTCTCTTTCAGATAATCAAGAAAATGTAATTGGGATTTTTGGATTCCCTTACCAATAATTAGTTGCGCTAACGAATCATAAATTGGCGCCAGCCGATCAAAGCCTTTTACCAGATCATTTTTCATAAAAAAATTCCAACTAAGGGAATAAAAAAAATAGCATCTCCCAGTAATCGATATCTCGAATTAAGTGTGAAGTAAGAATGAAATTTAAAAATTATAATCAAAATTGAATTCATCAAAAGAAATAGAATAGTGGGTAGCAGAAAAGAATTTTGAGTTGTCAGATAAAGTGTGATCGCAAGATTAATAACACTCAACATCAGTAAAAAATTTCCAGTCGCTTTCTTTCCCCATCTAATAGCAATTGATGAATGTCCATCCTGCAAGTCACTTTCATACTCAAACCATGAAAACAAAAGTAGATTGATTAATGCCACAATAAAAAGTTGAACAACCAGCAGGTAGTGTGCCATTGAAATATTAATAGACGTAACCGACCACGAAGGCAACATAACCCCAGCGGTATAAAGCATGGCTACAAAAATTTCTTTCCCTTTTAAATATTTCTGCAGAAGCAAGTAAAATGCAACCACTATAGAGAGATAGATTCCTCCCAATAAAACCGGAGGCCTTAAAAAGAAAACCAGCCCAACTACTACCAATCCAATAGCAATTGATACTATCCATAAAGGCTTCTGGTATTGTTGGTGAAATTTATGCCGCTCGCTAGCCGCAGCATTCTTCAACGCTCTAACATCCAGCAAGCGATCGGCAGTATAAATTACCCAAACCGTAAGTCCCAAGGCAATCATTCCCTGAACGTAAGGGGTAACTGAAAGTAGTTTTGAAAAAAAGAGTGCACACACAACCGCACCACCGGCCACATCCAGGCTTAGCAGGTTACACATTCTATAGAATCGAATAAGTGTGTCCATAAATAAAAAAACTCCCTGTGGCAGGGAGTTTTTTGTTATTTCTTAAAAGCGATCACGCTGTTTTAAGAGCTTCAGCACCTGCAACAATCTCCAATATCTCTTTTGTAATAGCCGCTTGACGAGTGCGGTTATAAGTCAGCTTCAAATCCTTTAACAGATCACCAGCATTTTCAGTTGCTTTGTCCATGGCCGTCATTCGCGCGCCATTCTCTGATGCATTTGAATCAAGCACTGATTTATAAAGTTGAATCTTTAACGCCTTCGGCACTAGTCCAATTACAATCTCCTCCTGATTGGGCATATAGATATAATCCACCCCAGCGGTTTTATGCGCTTGTACTTGTGGAAGTACCGGAAGGAATTGCTCAACACGAAGAATCTGCGTTGCCACGTTTTTAAATTCGTTATACACAACTTCAATCTTATCGTAAGTACCAGCCTTGAATGAATTCATTAAAAAATCACCCGCTTCTGCTACGGCATCAAAAGAAAGGTGTTGGAAAATAGTAGCATAGTCAGAAACCAGTTTGATGTTCCGTTTACCAAAGTATTCAGCTGCCTTCTTTCCAATTGGCAAGATTGATACGTTTCCCTTTGCTGCTTGCGAAGCATACTTTTCCGCAATCAATTTATTAACAGCCTTCATGATTGTACTGTTAAACCCTCCGCAAAGTCCACGATCCGAACTAATCGCCACTATAAGTATTTTCTCTTCAATCCGTTGTTGACTGTACCAAGCTTGTTCGTCCTGATCCGCAGAAGAAAGATTTTGAAATAGCTGAGTAAGTTTTTGAGCATAAGGTCGCATTTGAGTAATGCGCTCTTGCGAACGTCTCAACTTTGCAGCCGCTACCATTTTCATGGCCTTTGTAATCTGCTGTGTTGAGATTACTGAGGTAATACGACTCTTAACTTCTTTTAAACTTGCCATAATTAATTAGTTAATTAGCCAATTTGAAGATTTGACAATGTCACTTTCAAATTAGTTAATTTTCAAATCTTCAAATCAGTATTTAGATGCTAACTCCAATGCTACCTTCTTCAACAAATCAACATCGGCATCTTCAAATTTACCAGCACGGAAATTATCCAATACTTGTTTGTACTGTGCTCGAAGTAATTCAATATATTCCTTCTCAAATTCTTTTACTTTTTCAACAGGAACGCGATCAATATATCCTTTTGTTGATGCAAGAATAATAGCAACTTGTTCTTCAACGGGCACGGGTGCATACTGTGCTTGCTTCAACACCTCTGTATTTCTGCGACCACGTTCAATAGTTAATTTGGTTACTGCGTCAAGGTCCGATCCAAACTTTGAGAATGCTTCCAATTCGCGGAACTGAGCCTGATCAAGTTTTAATGTACCGGCAACTTTCTTCATGGGTTTGATTTGAGCATTACCACCCACACGCGATACGGAAATACCTACGTTAATAGCAGGGCGAATACCTGAGTTAAACAAGTTCGTCTCAAGGAAGATCTGTCCGTCAGTAATTGAAATAACGTTTGTTGGGATATAAGCCGAAACATCATTCGCTTGTGTTTCGATAATTGGAAGTGCCGTTAGTGAACCGCCACCTTTTACAATTCCTTTCAATGAAGGCGGCAAGTCATTCATATTACTTGCAATACCATCGTTGTTAATAATTTTTGCCGCTCTTTCAAGTAAGCGGGAGTGCAAATAGAAAACGTCACCAGGATATGCTTCGCGCCCTGGAGGCCTTCTCAAAAGCAATGACACTTCGCGATAAGCAACAGCTTGCTTCGAAAGATCATCATAAATAACCAAAGCCGGACGTCCGGTGTCTCTAAAGAATTCGCCAATAGCAGCTCCGGTAAATGGTGCAAAGAATTGCATCGGTGCCGGGTCGGCAGCCGAGGCGCAAACAATCACTGTATATTTTAAAGCACCTGCTTTCTCTAATGTTGCAGCAACACCGGCTACGGTAGATGCTTTTTGTCCGATGGCAACATAGATACAATAAACTGGTTCTCCTTTTTCGTAGAATTCTTTTTGGTTGATGATGGCATCAATGGCAACAGCAGTTTTACCTGTTTGTCGATCACCAATAATCAACTCGCGTTGACCGCGACCGATTGGAATCATCGCATCAATGGCTTTGATACCTGTTTGAAGTGGTTCGTTTACTGGCTGACGGAAAATTACACCCGGTGCTTTACGCTCTAAAGGCATCTCATAAAGTTGTCCTTCAATCGGGCCTTTGCCATCAATTGGCTCTGCCAAGGTATTAACAACGCGACCTAGCACACCTTCGCCAACTTTTACAGCGGCAATTTCACCAGTACGTTTTACAGTAGCGCCTTCCTTAATCCCTTTGCCATCGCCTAACAACACAGCACCAACATTATCCTCTTCAAGGTTAAGCACTAATGCTTTTAATCCGGTTTCAAATTCGATTAGTTCACCAGCTTGTGCCTTGGTAAGGCCATAAATACGAGCAACACCATCACCAATGGTTAACACAGTGCCAATCTCTTCCAATTGTGCATCGGTGCGAGACTGAGATAATTGCTCTCTTAATATTGCTGAAACTTCTTCGGGTCTTATTTCTGCCATAACTTATTCGTTAATCTTTTTATTCTTGTTGGGTATTAAAATTCCTTTACAAAAGGATTGTGAGAAAACTGCAGTTTCAAATGTTTCAATTTTGATTTGATGGAGGCATCGATTTGTCGATCGTCCACATTTAAAACAAAACCACCAAGTAAACCTGGATCTACATTTTCTACCAATTCAATTTTTGACTTGTTACTCAATTGCTTTACCACCGCCTCAATCTCTGCACGTAATGCAGCATCCATAGGCACAGTTGTAGTAACCGTTGCTTTACCAATTCCTTTATAGACATTGTACTCTACATGAAATTCTTTGGCAATAGCAGGCAATAACGGCTCGCGATTCTTGCGCGTAAGTATATCGATAATATCAAAGGTGAGCGCGTTCACTCTGCCTTTAAATAATTTTTCTAAAACAGCTTTCTTTTTTTCGTGGCGAATGATGGGACTGCGCAGCATATTCACGAAATCGCGGTTGCTTTCACAAACTCTGGCAAACATTCGCATATCTTCATTTACTTCCTCCAACACGCCACGCTCTACTGCCAATCCTAGCAGTGACTTAACGTATCTGGAAGCTACCCGTGCGTCTGCCATGGATTAGTTAAGTTTTAAATCTTTAATGAACGTGTTAGCCAATTCTTTCTGCGCCTTATCGTCAGACAAGTTTTTCTTAATAAGCTTTTCGGCAATCTGCAAAGAGAACATAGCCACTTGTTCTTTCACATCACGAAGAGCCGCATTCTTTTCTGTTTGAATAATTGCTTTTGCATCTTCGATTAAGCGATCCGCATTCTTCTTGGCATCTGCTTGCGCCTGATCATGAATTCTGTTACCTGCATCACGTGCATCACGTAAAATTTTGTCACGTTCGTCACGGGTTTCACGCAATAATTTTTCATTGTCTTCTTTAAGACTAGCCATTTCTTTTTTCGCACTCTCGGCCGAATCCAACGCTTGTTGTATTGATTCTTCTCTTTCTTTCAGCGAATTAAGGATGGGCTTCCAAGCAAACTTCGCTAACAAGAAAAACAAACCGAGGAAAATTACTAACTGCCAAATGACAAGGCCTGACTCGGGTAATAACAAATCCATATTCTAAATAATTAAGTCGAGTTACTTTCTGTAAACCATTTTAAAAAAACTGCCTCAGCCCATTGCTGAGGCAAGTTTTTTACACTTTAGCGTTTGTTGCTACAATGAAGGCGATAACCAACGCGAAAAGCGCAGCCACCTCAATCAAAGCCGCAATAATAAGCATCGCATTCTGGATTTTGCCTGAAGCTTCTGGCTGACGAGCCATACCTTCCATTGCAGAACCACCAATGCGGCCGATACCAATTCCAGCGCCAATTGCAGCCAGACCAGCACCAATACCTGCGCCCATTACTGCCAGATAGATGTCTAAAAGAACGGTTAACATAGTTTGATTTATTTAAGTGAAACAAGCCCTCCGACTTTAGCCGCAGGGATATCTTTAATTCGTTTTAATGATGATCAGGCTCTTGCACCGCCATACCTATGTATAGAGATGAGAACATTGTAAACACGTACGCTTGAATGGCTGCTACCAACAATTCAATCAAATTAATAAACAAGGAAATAAATGATGCTCCAATTCCAACAGCAACACTTTTAAAAATAAACGTAAGACAGATAATACCTAAGATTACAATGTGACCTGCGGTGATCGCCACAAATAAACGAATCATTAATGAAAATGGCTTCGTGAAAAGGCCTACTAACTCTACAGGTAAAATAACTGTTCGCAGCCAAAGCGGAACACCGGGCGTCCAGAACACGTGACCCCAATATCCTTTGTTACCGCTAAAGGTCGTTATCAAAAACGTTAACACGGCAAGTGTCATTGTAACTGCTATGTTTCCCGTAAGGTTACCTGCTCCGGGAAGAAGGCCTAATAGGTTACCAAATAAAATAAAGAAGAACAACGTAAGCATGTAAGGCAAAAACTTCTCATACTTAGCACCAATGTTTGGCTTTACAATTTCATCCCTTACAAAAAGAATGATTGGTTCAAAGAATGATTGAACGCCTTTGGGAGCTCTACCTTTATTAGCTTTAGCGCTTCTTGCCGCTGAACCAAAGACAAGCAATAGAACTACCGAGGTTAGCAGAAGCATCAACACATTTTTAGTAATAGAAAGATCAAATACGGCTTTACCAGACTCTGCAATGGTAATGTGGTTGTGTTCTAACTTATAGCCATTGTATTCAATTTCTTTATGATGCTCATAAAAATTGCTGGACATAAAAACATCCAATCCTTTCTCTTCGGAATAAACAATGATTGGAAGCGGAATAACGAGCCAATCAGCAACATGCCATTGATGGTCATCCATAACGTGATGCAGAATAACGTCACTGATATTGATCGGCTCTGGTTGTTCATGACCTGCTTCGTCCGATCCAAAAACGGGCGTGAAAATGCTCGTTAAAACGATCAAGAAAAGGGCTAAAAACGTTGATTTTAGATCAAGAAGGAACTTATTCATCACTATCGGAACAAAGGCTTTCAATTGGACTGCAAAAATATCAATTATACTTTCTCAAAAAAATTGTTTTGCCCGAATTTTGGCTAATAAACTGACTTCTTGAAAAAGGATTCTTGGCTATTGCTTACCCCGCATTAAGGCAGCCACCTCCACCAGGGTAAAAAGTAAATAAGCCAGTAAAAACAATCCCACATTGGCTCTTGTTTCCGCTGGAGATTTCCAGATCAAAAAGAAGACAAACCCTAACCCAGCAAGCATTTTTAAGGTAATAGAAAGCAGGTAAAACTGCACAAATGCCTGCGGTTGTTTTTTACGCAGTTCAAAAAGTTTGTAGGTGATGATGGCCGTAATTGAAAAACTGAATGCAAAAATTTCTATCCAAAAAGTAGGTAGTGGCCAATCTAAAAAAACTGAACAAGCCCAAACAGCAAGAATCAAAAGCAGCGTAACAATGGAAAGACTTATCAAAAAGCGAATCACTTATTAGTCTTTGTTTAGGGTGCGATAAAGCTGATACATAAGTCCGCCAAAAAGCACGAAAATAAATGTGATCAGAAAAACAGGAAACTTGAGATTGAGGTATTGATCGAGCTTAAGCCCAAGCCAGGCGCCCACGCCAATGGTTACGAGCATTTGCACACCCAAGCCACTGTACTTAATAAATGAATTCGACTTATCTTTTTTTTCTTCCACGCCCAATCTAAATAAAGAAGCCACAAACTGGCTTGCAGATTTGTGGCTTATAAGTTTCTTGGTTTGATTTAGTTAGCGATGGCGCCTTCTGGCCGAAGAGCATGCATGCCATTGCTATCGCCAATCTTAATGTCTTTGATAACGGCACCCATCTTGCAACTTCCGTTGAAAACAGCACCCGGTTCAACTACCAGCTTGCCAGTAAGTATGTCACCATGAATTTTTGCAGTAGCCTTTAAAACCAGCAACTCAGATATTTCTAACTTACCTTTTACCTCGCCCTCAATGTCAGCATTTTGAGCAATGATGTTACCTTCTATGTAGCACGAGTGACCTAAGGCAATTTTTGATTTGGATTTAACACTGCCTATAACTTTTCCCTCAATACGAATGTTGCCATAGGTTTCAATATTTCCTTCTAACGAAGTACCTTTTCCAATAACGTTGCTAGAGTTGCTAATCTCGTCTGCGGCTCTTTTTTGTTCTTTTGATGTTAACATGGCTTGTAGTTTAAAAAGTTACAAAATCTTCCGGATTAAGTGAGTTACCATTGTACCACATTTCAAAATGCAAATGCGGCCCATCGGTCATCTCTCCACTATTGCCAACTATAGAGATAATGTCACCGGCATTGACAAAATTACCAACTTTTTTTAATAATCCTGCATTGTGCTTATACACAGTCACTAAGTTGCCACGGTGCTGCACGGCTATTACGTGGCCCGAGTCTTGAGTCCATGAGGCCATCACCACGGTACCGTCTGCTACACATTTTACAGGTTCATTTGTCTTCGCCACTACATCCACACCAAAATGGCCCTTCTTAATATCATAGTGATCGGAAACAAAACCTGTTAAGGGCGTAAAGAAAAACATCTCCTGTAGTTCGCGATACTTGCCACTTGCAAGCGTAACCAGTGAGAACTCACTTTTTTCAAACTCCTTGCGGAACAACGAATCCGATGGAGCCAAATTCATGTTTTCAATTGTCTTTACTGGCTTACTTTGACCTCCTAGAACTTCTGCAGGATCAGTAAATCCGTTTGAGGTGTCTCCACTCAGTACCCTCTGAAAATTTTGGATAAACATATCCTTCTGGTTTACTTCTACTGCCAGGGAATCAACTTTTACAGCCAGCTCATATAATTTTTTGTTGGCTTCCATTTGAGCATACTTCGGGTCAAACCATTTAGCTAAAAGAGTTTTCGACAAGAATAAACTAAAAGCAAAAAGAAGTATGAACAGTGTG
>Ga0209480_10002962_pt1 | contig 11308 bp, 10 predicted proteins | sample JI61114C2DNA_FD_187501 | JGI IMG/M metagenome (GOLD analysis project Ga0209480, IMG submission 187501) | Wastewater effluent complex algal communities from Wisconsin, to seasonally profile nutrient transformation and Carbon sequestration -... | ecosystem: Engineered > WWTP > Effluent > Algae...
CGCTTTCGGCACACTGCTGCACCCGGCGCTGGCGGCGGCGGAGAAGCTCGACGCCACGGTGGCCAACATGCGTTTCGCCAAGCCGCTGGATGCCGCGCTGGTGGCCGACCTGGCGCGCAGCCACGACGCCATCGTCACCGTCGAGGAAGGCTGCACGATGGGCGGCGCCGGCAGTGCGGTGCTGGAGGCACTGGCTGCCGCCGGCCTGAGCACGCCGGTGCTGACGCTGGGCCTGCCCGACGTCTTCGTCGAACACGGCGACCCGGCCAAGCTGCTGGCGATGTGCGGGCTGGACGCCGCGGGCATCGAGCAATCCATCCTGAAGCGCTTCGGGGCCAAGCCGGCCCTGGTGCGCGCGGTGAACCATTGACAGGCACCCGAGGCCGTTGAAACGGCTTGAACGGGGGCTTCAAGGCCCCGGCGGCGCGAGGCGGGCGATTTGCTGGCATCCTTGCGCCTGAGTTTCGGACAGAGCCATGACCAACCTGAAAGACGCGTTGCACATCCCGGACACGCAAAGTGCCCGCGACGAGCGCCATCTGGCGATCCAGCGCGTCGGCGTGCGCGGCGTTCGCTACCCGATGCAGCTGCGCATCGGCGCCGCCGAGCTGTCCACCGTGGCCGAGTGGGACCTGGACGTGGCATTGCCCGCCGAACAGAAGGGCACGCACATGTCACGCTTCGTGGCGTGGCTGGAGTCGCTCGACAAGCCGGTGGACGCCGGCGAGTTGCGCGCGCAGATGGCGGTGATGCTGCACAAGCTGCATGCGAGCAGCGGCCGCATCGAGGCGCGCTTCCCCTTCTTCCTGCGCAAGCGCGCGCCGGTCTCCGGCGTCGAGAGCCTGCTCGAGTACCAGGGCCGCTGGATTGCCGAGGCGCGTGACGGCCAGGTCGCGATCTGGGCCGAGGCGGTGGTGCCCGTGAAGTCGCTGTGCCCCTGCTCGAAGGAGATCTCCGACTACGGCGCACACAACCAGCGCTCGCACGTCACCATCCGCATCGAGATGCTCGGCGAGATCGGCTGGCCGGAGCTGGTGCGTTTCGCCGAGGACTCGGCCTCCAGCGAGATCTGGCCGATGCTCAAGCGGGCCGACGAGAAGTGGGTCACCGAGCGGGCCTACGAGAACCCGAAGTTCGTCGAGGACCTGGTGCGCGACGTGGCGCTGCGCCTGAACGCCGATGCACGCGTAGGCCGCTACCTGGTCGACGTGGAGAACTTCGAGTCCATCCACGCGCACTCGGCCGTGGCGCGCATCGAGCGCAGCTAGTCCTCGACCGCCAGGCCGAGCAGCCGCGGGTCGCCGCGGCCCAGGCGCACCAGCACCGGCGCGTCGCCGGTCAGGTCGACCACGGTGGTCGGCTGCATCGGGCAGGCGCCGGCATCGACCACCGCCTGCACCAGCTTCTGGAAACGCTCGCGGATCTCGCTCGCCTCGTTCATCGGCTCGGTCTCCCCGGGCGCGATCAGCGTGGTGGCGATCAGGGGCTGGCCGAGCTGTTCGAGCAGCGCCTGCGTCACCGCATGGTCGGGCACGCGCAGGCCGATGGTGCGGCGCGACGGGTGCGAGAGCCGGCGTGGCACTTCCTTGGTCGCTTCGAGAATGAACGTGAAGGGCCCGGGCGTGCCCAGCTTGAGCAGCCGGTACTGCTTGTTGTCAACGCGTGCGTAGCTGGCCAGTTCGCTGAGGTCGCGGCACAGCAGCGTCAGGTGGTGCTTGTCGTCGACGCCGCGGATGCGCCGCAGCGATTCGGCCGCGGCCTTGTCGTCGAGGTGGCACACCAGCGCGTAGCTCGAGTCGGTGGGAATCGCCGCCACGCCGCCGTCGTGCAGGATCTGCGCGGCCTGCTTGAGCAGGCGCGGCTGCGGGTTGTCGGGGTGGACTTCGAAGAGTTGGGACATAGTTCAGTCCACGATGGTATCCGCCCCGAGCGCCGAGACCGGCGCGCGCGCGGCAGCGGCCTCTCTGACGTTGAGCCAGGCGCTGGCGGCTCCACACACAGCCACCACCGCCATGCCGATCCAGCCCCAGCCGTCCGGCGCATGGCGGAAGACGAGCCAGCCCACTGCCGCCGCGAAGGCAATCTGCACGTACATGAAGGGCATCAGCGTCGACGTGGGCGCCAGGCCGAAGGCCAGCACCAGCATCAGGTGGCCCAGCGTGCCCAGCGTTCCGATGGCCAGCAGCAGGCCGATCTGCAGCGCGGTGGCGTCCTGCAGCGTGGCGCGCAGCGGCACGTCGCTGGCCAGCAGCAGCGCGACCACCACCAGCGTGCCGGTCAGCCCGGTGTAGAAGTGCGTGGTGTAAGGGCTCTCCAGCGCCGACAGCTTGCGCGTCAGCACCTGGAAACTGGCATAGGCCACCGAGCCGGCCAGCGGCAGCAGCACCGCCCAGCCGAACAGCCCGCTGCCGGGGCGGATGACGATCAGCGCGCCGGCGAAGCCGCCCACCACCAGCGCCCAGCGCAGCCGAGACACGTGTTCGCGCAGCAGCGTGGCCGCCAGCAGCGTCACCATCACCGGCGTGAGCATGTTGATGGCGGTGAACTCCGCCACCGGCAGGTAGCGCAGGCCGAGGAAGCCGAAAGTGGAACTGGTCAGCAGCAGCGCGCCGCGCACCGCCTGGAAGCGCGGGTGCGCGGAGCGGAAGCCGGCGCCGCCGCGCAGCTGCGAGCCGGCGAGCCACAAGCCCATGCTGGCGGCCTGCACGCCGTAGCGCGCCAGCAGCACGATCAGGATCGGCAGCACTGCGCCGACGTACTTCACCGCCGTGTCCATGGTGGCGAAACACGCCGCCATCAGCAGGATCAGCACGATCCCGAGCCCGGGACGCGCCGGCACGCCGCCGGTCATTGCGGACGCTGGATGCGGTTCTGCAGCACGTCCCACACCGGCGTGAGCGTGCCCGGCAGCTCGGGCAGGGCGCCGAGGTCTGTGTGGCTCTCGCCGGGGCTGTGGAAGTCGCTGCCGCGCGAGGCTGCAAGGCCGTACTCGAGCGCCGCTTCGCCGTAGCGCACCGCTTCGGCGGCGCTGTGGCTGCCCGTCACCACCTCGACACCCAGGCCGCCATGCGCCTTGAATTCGGTGAACAGCGCGTGCTCTTCGTTGGCGGTGAACTTGTAGCGCGCCGGGTGGGCGATCACGGCCGCGCCGCCGGCGTCGCTGATCCAGCGCACGGCGTCGCGCAGGCTGGCCCATCGGTGCGGCACGAAGCCCGGCTTGCCTTCGGTGAGGAAGCGGCGGAACACCTCGCTGGTGTCGGCGCACACGCCGGCTTCGACGAGGTAGCGTGCGAAATGCGTGCGCGAGATCAGGTCGGGGTTGCCGACGTACTTCAGCGCACCCTCGAAGCTGCCGGGGATGCCGGCCTTCGCCAGGCTGTCGGACATCTCGAGCGCGCGCTCGCGCCGGCCGCCGCGCGTGGCGGCCAGGCCGGCCTTCAGCGCCGCGTCACCGGCATCGAAGCCCAGGCCGACGATGTGCACGGTGATGCCGACGAAGCTGACCGAGATCTCGGTCCCGGTGAGGTAGGGCAGGCCCAGCGCCAGCGCGGCGTCGCGAGCGCGCTGCTGGCCGCCGATCTCGTCGTGGTCGGTGAGCGCCCAGAGCTCCACGCCGTTGGCCTTCGCGCGTGCTGCCAGGGCTTCCGGCGTGAGCGTGCCGTCGGAAACGGAGGAGTGGCAGTGCAGGTCGGCGTTCATCCAGGAACTCGGCAACATCGAGTGATCGATTGTAGGGAGCGGGCCGGGTTCGCGCTGAGCGCGGCCCGGCGGCCTAAGGGGCGACGCGCAGGATGCGCCCGCCGCTGCCGTCGGTCAGCAGGTACAGCGCGCCGTCGGGCCCCTGGCGCACGTCGCGGAAACGCTCGCCCATTGATGCGAACAGCATTTCGCGCCCGGTCACGGTGTCGCCCTTCAAGCTCAGGCGCCACAAGGCCGTGCCGGCCAGCGAGCCCATGAAGAGGCTGTCCTTCCATTCGGGCAGCAGGCTGCCGGTGTAGAAGGCCAGGCCGCTCGGGGCAATCGAGGTTGGCGTCCAGGTCGTCAGCGGCTCGACGTAGGCCGGCGCGTGCGTGCCGCGGCCGATGCGGCAGGCGTCCCCCACCGGGGCGCCATAGTTGCAGCCATAGCTGCGCTCGGGCCAGCCGAAGTTGGCGCCGGCGCGGGCAATGTTCACTTCGTCGCCGCCCTGCGGGCCATGCTCGTTGACCCACAGTTCGCCGGTCACCGGGTGCACAGCGGCCCCCTGCACGTTGCGATGGCCATAGCTCCACAGGCCAGGCAGCGCGCCGGAGCCCAGGCGCGGATTGTCGGCAGGAATGCTGCCGTCGCGGTGGATGCGCACCACCTTGCCGAGGTGGCTGCCCAGGTCCTGCGCCGGGCTGCCCTTCTGGCGCTCGCCCAGGGCGACGAACAGCGTCTTGTCGCGGCGGAACACCAGGCGCGAGCCGAAGTGGCCGTTGCCCGACACCTTGGGCTGCTGGCGGAAGATCACCGTCGTGTCCTGCAACGCATTGCCGACCAGCCGGCCGCGGGCCACTGCCGTGCCGCTGCCGCCTTCGCCGTTCTCGGCATAGCTGAGGTAGACCCAGGGCGTGGTGGCGAAGTCGGGATCGATGGCCACGTCGAGCAGGCCGCCCTGGCCGCGCGCATTCACCTCGGGCACGCCGGCCAGCGGACGCGAGACCTCCTTGCCGTCGGCACTGACCCGCAGCAGGCTGCCGCCCTTGAGCGTGACGAGCAGGCTGCCGTCGGGCAGGAAGGCCAGGGCCCAGGGGCGGTCGAGGCGATCGGTGAATGTGGCCGGCGTCGGCGTGTCGGCCGCTGTGGCGCGCTGGCCGAGCGCGATCGAGGCGCCCAGTGCCGTCATCGCCTTCATGATCGTGCGTCGTGTCGAATGGTTCATGCGGCTTCGCTCCCTTCCACCACCATCTGTACCCGCTCGCGGCCGTTGTACTCGTCCAGGCTCAGCCGGTAGGCCAGGCGCACGCGTGCCTCGAGCGGCTCGCTGCGGCCGAACCAGATGGCGTCGCGCAACGCGCCGGCATGTCGCACCGACAGCTTCATGTGGCGCTCGCCGACCAGCCGCTGCGACACCACCTCGACCTCGTCGCAGAACACCGGCGGTTCGAAGGCCTGCCCCCACACCTGCGCGTCGAGCTCGCGCACCGTGGCCGGCGCGAACTGCGCCGGATCGAGCGGCCCGTCGGTGAGCAGCGTGCGCGAGAGCGTGGCCGCATCCAGCCACTCGCGTGCCACCTGCTGCAGGCCCTGCGCAAAGGTGGGCAGGTCTTCCGCGGCAACGGTGGCGCCGGCCGCCATCGCGTGGCCGCCGAAGCGGCGCAGCACGCCGGGGTGGCGCTTGCTGACCAGGTCGAGCGCGTCGCGCAGGTGGAAGCCGGGGATGGAGCGGCCGGAGCCCTTGAGCAGGCCGTCTTGCCCGCGCGCGAAGACGAAGGTCGGGCGGTGCACGCGGTCTTTCAGGCGCGCGGCGACGATGCCGACCACGCCCTCATGGAACTCGGCATCGAACAGCGCCAGCGCCGGCGGCGGCTCGCCGTCGGGCATCAAGCGCTCGAGCAGCAGCTCGGCCTGCTCGCGCATGCCGGTTTCGAGCTCGCGGCGCTCACGGTTGATGCCATCGAGCAGCTTGGCCAGTTCGGCGGCGCGGCCGGTGTCGTCGGTCAGCAGGCATTCGATGCCCAGCGTCATGTCGGCCAGGCGCCCGGCCGCATTGATGCGCGGCCCGAGCGCGAAGCCGAAGTCGAAGGCACTCGCCCGGCGCGCATCGCGGCCGGCCGCGGCGAACAGCGCCGCCAGCCCGGCTTGCATGCGCCCGCCGCGGATGCGGCGCAGGCCCTGCGCGACGAGGCGGCGGTTGTTGGCGTCGAGCTTGACGACGTCGGCCACCGTGCCGAGTGCGACCAGGTCGAGCAGCGCATCCAGCCGCGGCTGCTGCTCGGCGCTGAACACGCCGCGCTCGCGCAGCTCGCTGCGCAGTGCCAGCAGCACGTAGAACATCACGCCGACGCCGGCGAGGTTCTTGCTCGCGAAGCCGCAACCGGGCTGGTTGGGGTTGACGATCACGTCGGCCTCGGGAAGCACCACCACGCCGTCGAGCAAGGCCGGCAGGTGGTGGTCGGTCACCACCACCGCCATGCCCTTGCCGCGCGCATGCGCCACGCCTTCGAGGCTGGCGATGCCGTTGTCCACCGTCACCAGCACGTCCGGCCGCTGCTGCGCCGCGAGGTCGACGATCGCCGGCGTGAGCCCGTAGCCGTGCACGGCGCGGTCGGGCACCACGTAGGCGAGCCGCTCGCGCGGCACGCCGAGCAGCTGCAGGCCGCGCAGCGCCACGGCGCAGGCGGTGGCGCCGTCGCAGTCGTAGTCGGCGACGATGCAGATGCGTTCGCCGTCGCGCAGCGCGTCGGCCAGGCGCTTCGCCGCCTGCGCCGCGCCCTGCAGGCCGGCGGGCAGCAGCAGCTTGCCCAGGCCGTCGTCGAGCTCGTCGATGCTGCGCACGCCGCGCGCCGCGAACAGGCGCGCCAGCAGCGTCGGCACGCCGGCCTGCTCGAGCGCCCAGACGGCGCGCGGTGGTGCTTCGCGGCGCGCGATCACCGGCGAGCCGCTCACAGCGCCTCCAGCACGTCAGCGGGCCCGGGGTGTTTGAAGCGCCGGCCCAGGCGCGACCACAGCGAGCCTTCGGCCAGGTCGAAACGCTGTGCGAAACGTTCGCCGCACAGCGTCAGGCTGGCCGGCTCGCCACGTTCCAGCGCATCGGCCAGCGGCGCCAGCGCATCGGCGTCGAGCGCGCGCCAGGCTTCGGCCCAGGCGGCCCAGTCTTCCGACAGCAGCGGCGCACGCAGGCGCGTGTCGGCATGCGGCTCCTCACCCTCGACGTCCTGCCGGCGGCCGCAGCCGCTGAGCCAGAAGGAATTGACCGGCAGGGCGCCCTGCGCCTCGCGCGCATCGTTCAGCGGGTGCGAGTACAGCAGCATCTGCACCTCGTTCTGCAGGCGCCTCAGCAGCCGTGCCGGGCGGCCTTCGGGCAACCAGCGGTCCACATTGCGGCCGACCACGCGATCGATCGACGCACAGGGCAGGTCGACCAGGCTCTCGTGCGCCGCGTACCAGCGCTGCGGCGCACCCCAGGCGAGCGCGAAGCCTTCGGACTCGAACAGCTCGCGAACCGCCTCGAACAGGGCGCGCGACGCGGTCTCGTCGAGCGCCAGCGCATCGGGGTCGGCCAGCGTGACCTGGTCGCGGCCCAGGTGCCAGTGCACCGGCGTGAGCAGGCCCCAGGCGAGATCGAGCACCTCGATGCCGTCGGCCTGTGCCGCATGCGCCGCGAACGGCAGCGTGCCGGCGCCACCCTGCCAGCCGCGGGCGGCGGCCAGCGCGGCTTCGTGCGGCGGCGTGAGGCTGTATTCGTCGGTGCCCAGGCGGGCGGTGGGGGCCAGGCGCGCGAGGGCGCGATCGAGGTGCGGCAGGGCGAGGTCACGCAGGGTGTGCCGGCCAGCCTCCGACAGGGCCGAGGCGAACGGAACGAGCAGGTGCATCGCTCCATTATCGGCGGCGCCCATGGCCCCACGGGCCGCGCCGGTCGCGTCGGCTCGGGTAGCATGCGCCGGACATGAACTGGCCCTACGAGTTGCAGATCGGCTGGCGCTACACGCGGTCCGGCCGCGCGGGGCGGCGCAACGGCTTCATCTCCTTCATTTCCGCGGTGTCGATGGCCGGCATCGCGCTGGGCGTGGCCGCGCTGATCATCGTGCTGTCGGTGATGAACGGCTTCCAGAAGGAGGTGCGCGACCGCATGCTGGCGGTGATCGCCCACGTGGAAGTGCGCGCCCTCGGCGACGCCGCCTTGCCCGACTGGCGGCTCACCGCCGCGAAGGCACGCCAGCATCCGCAGGTGATCGGCGCGGCGCCCTTCGTCGCGGCGCAGGCGCTGATTGCACAAGGCGAGCAGATGCGCGGCACGCTGGTGCGCGGCATCTCGCCCGACGACGAGGCCAGCGTCACCGACCTCGCCGCGAAGCTGCGCGGCACCGTGCTGACGCGCCTGCAGCCCGGCGCGTGGGGTGTGGTGCTCGGTGGCGAACTGGCGCGCAGCCTGGGTGTGCGCGAGGGTGACAAGGTGGCGCTGATCGCACCGGGCGGGCAGGTCACGCCGGCCGGCGTGATCCCGCGCCTGAAGCAGCTCACCGTGGTGGGCACCTTCGACTCGGGCCACTACGAATACGACGCCGGCCTGGCGCTGATGCAGCTCGACGATGCGGCGCGGCTGTTCCGCGTCGAGGGGCCTACCGGCGTGCAGTTGCGCCTGAAGGACGTGCACGCCGCACGCGGCGTGGCCGAGGAGCTGTCGAAGTCGCTCGGCAAAGCCGTCGAGGTGCGCGACTGGACACGCAGCAACCGCAACTGGTTCGACGCGGTGCAGATCGAGAAGCGGCTGATGTTCATCATCCTCACGCTGATCGTCGCTGTGGCGGCGTTCAACCTCGTCTCCACGCTGGTCATGACGGTGACCGACAAGCGCGCCGACATCGCCATCCTGCGCACGCTGGGCGCCAGCCCGCGCTCCGTGATGGGCATCTTCATGGTTCAGGGCGCCGCCTCCGGGATCATCGGCACGCTGTCGGGCGTGCTGCTGGGCACGCTGGTGGCCGTCAACATCGACGTCATCGTGCCGGCCATCGAACGTGCGCTCGGCGTGAGTTTCCTGCCGGGCAGCATCTACCTGATCAGCCGCATGCCCAGCGACCCGCAGCGCGGCGACATCGTGCCGATCGCACTGATCTCGCTGCTGCTGGCCTTCATCGCCACGCTGTACCCGAGCTGGCGCGCCAGCCGCGTGCAGCCGGCGCGGGCGCTGCGTTATGAGTGAGGCCGTGAAACGCAAGCCCGAACTGCCCTACGAGCTGCAGCTCGGCTGGCGCTACCTGCGCGCGGCACGCGGCGGCAGCGACAACGGCTTCATCTCCTTCATCGCGGCGGTGGCCATGCTGGGCATCGCACTGGGCGTGGCCGCGCTGATCATCGTGCTCTCGGTGATGAACGGCTTCAGCAAGGAGGTGCGCGACCGCATGCTCTCGGTGGTGGCCCATGTGCAGATCTACGAGGCCCAGGGCGGCGCGCTGCCCGACTGGCGCGCCACCGCCGAGAAGGCGCGGCGCCATCCGCAGGTGACCGGCGTGGCGCCCTTCGTCGCCGCGCAGGCGCTGCTCGGGCGCGGCGACGAGCTGCGGCCGGCCCTGCTGCGCGGCATCGATCCGGCGCTCGAAGCCGAGGTCTCCGATCTTGCGCAGCAACTGCGCGGCACGCTGCTGAAGAACTTCAGGCCGGGGCGCGGCGAGGTGCTGCTCGGTGCCGAACTGGCGCGTCAGCTCGGCGCCAAGGTCGGCGAGCGCGTCACGCTGGTGCTGCCCGATGTGTCGCGCCCGGGCGGCGCCCCGCGCATGGTGCCGCTGACGCTGGCGGGCACCTTCGAGGCCGGCCACTTCGAGTACGACAGCACGCTGGCACTGGTGCCGATCGCCGACGCGCAGGCGCTGTTCGGCGTGAAGGGGCCCAACGGCATCCAGCTGCGCCTGGCCGATCGCGACACCGCGGCCGAGGTCGCGCAACTGCTTTCCGCCGAACTCGGCCCGGGTATATTGGTGCGCGACTGGACACGCACGAACCGCCAGTGGTTCGAGTCGGTGCAGATCCAGAAACGCATGCTCTTCCTGATCCTCGCGCTCATCGTCGCGGTGGCGGCCTTCAACCTCGTTTCCATGCTCGTCATGACGGTGACCGACAAACAATCCGACATCGCCATCCTGCGCACGCTTGGTGCCACGCCGCGCTCCATCATGGGCATCTTCGTGGTGCAGGGCGCCGCCTCGGGGCTGATCGGCACGCTGGCCGGCATGCTGCTCGGGCTGCTGATCGCGTTCAACGTGGGCAGCCTCGTGCCCGCCATCGAGCGGTTGCTGGGCACCACCTTCCTGCCGGCCAATGTCTACCTGATCAGCCGCATGCCCAGCGACCCGCGCGCCACAGACGTGATCCCCATCGTGCTCGTCTCGCTGCTGCTGTCCTTCATCGCCACGCTGTACCCGAGCTGGCGCGCCAGCCGCGTCGAGCCTGCCCAGGCGCTGCGCCATGAGTGAGGCGATCGTCAAGGCGCAGAACCTGCACAAGCGCTTCACCGAAGGCGGCCTCGACGTGACGGTGCTGCAGGGCATCGACCTCGAGGTGCAACCCGGCGAGACGGTCGCCGTGGTCGGTGCCTCGGGCTCGGGCAAGAGCACGCTGCTGCACCTGCTCGGCGGGCTGGAGGAGCCTTCGCAGGGCACGGTGCTGCTGGCCGGCCGCAACCTCGCCTCGCTGGGCCAGGCCGAGCTCGGCGAGTGGCGCAACCGGCACCTCGGTTTCGTCTACCAGTTCCACCACCTTCTGCCCGAGTTCACGGCGCTGGACAACGTGGCCATGCCGCTGCGCATCCGCCGCATGGCCGTCGACGAGGCGCGCGAGCAGGCGCAGGCCGTTCTCGCGCAAGTGGGCCTGGCGGACCGCGTGCTGCACCGGCCGGCGCAGCTGTCCGGCGGCGAGCGCCAGCGCGTGGCGATCGCGCGCGCGCTGGCCGGCAAGCCGGGCTGCGTGCTGGCCGACGAGCCCACCGGCAACCTCGACCGCGACACCGCCGATGCGGTGTTCGCGCTGATGCTCGAGCTGGCGCGCGGGCAGGGCACCGCCTTCGTGCTGGTGACGCACGACGAGTCGCTCGCTGGGCGCTGCGATCGCACTCTGCGGCTGGTCAAGGGGCGCCTTGCGCCCTGAATCTCAACCGCTCTCAAGAACACAGGAAGTTGCACGAGCGGTCGGCGGGTCCCGGCCCGTTGCTGACTTTCACTTGTGGCCGCTTTCGTGCTTGGTTCATGCATCGCGGCAGGCGCTGCCCGCGGGGGGCTCATGCTGTGGCGGTCGGCGCTGTGCGCCGACTCCACTGCGATGCTCGCGCCAGGGTCGTGCCGCAGAACTCACTCCGCGACCTGCGGTCGCTGCGGTCGAACAGCCGCGGCAAGTCAGTTCACGAAGCGCGCTCACGCGCGCCGACCCTGGCGCTGCGCTTCTCGTCGCCACAGAAATCGCCCCCCGCGGGCAGCGCCTGCCGCGAGTTCCACCGCTGGTTCGTCTCGTCTCGCAGGCCACCGCCGGTTCAGCAAAGGCACGCCCGGGCAGGCGAAGGCGCGCCTCTGAGGTGCCGAGAAGCACAGGGCTCGTGGCCGCGCGCGCAGCGCGCTTCGTCTTCTGACTCGTCGAC
>Ga0209480_10002963_pt1 | contig 11307 bp, 9 predicted proteins | sample JI61114C2DNA_FD_187501 | JGI IMG/M metagenome (GOLD analysis project Ga0209480, IMG submission 187501) | Wastewater effluent complex algal communities from Wisconsin, to seasonally profile nutrient transformation and Carbon sequestration -... | ecosystem: Engineered > WWTP > Effluent > Algae...
TACAAGACCTCTGTTAATCATGTCTTGCATTCTACCTGGTGTAGCCACAATAATTTGTGCACCACGTTTAACTTCTCTAGCTTGTTCTGTAATGCTTGCACCACCATAAACAGCCACTGTATGTAACTCTTTTATGTACTTTGAATATAATTTAATCTCGTTGGTGATTTGTAAGCATAATTCACGTGTTGGTGATAAAATTAATGCTTGTGTATTTCTATTTTCAGCATTAATTTTTTGAATTAGCGGAAAACCAAAAGCTGCGGTTTTTCCTGTACCTGTTTGTGCTAGGGCAACTAAATCTGTGTTTTGTTCCAATAGTACTGGAATCGCTTTTTCTTGTACTTCTGACGGATTCTCAAATCCTAGATCTTTAATCGCCAGCAGTAGCGATTCATTCAATCCTAATTGTTCAAATTTATTCATAAAAAATTTTAAATTGGGTGCAAATGTACATTTAATAAACTACATAAACTAATTTGCTAGTTATTGATTTTCAATTTATTAAAAATGTTTATATAACGTTTCGAGATGTAAAAAAGAAAAATTGTTACTTATTGACTATTTATTTTTGTAGAAAATCGACTAATTTTTGAACTGCAATACCTCTGTGACTAATGGTTGATTTTTCTTCCATGGTTAATTCGGCAAAGGTTTTGTTATATCCGTCAGCTACAAAAATAGGATCGTAACCAAAACCGTTTGTTCCAGATTTTTCTTCAATAATTTTTCCGTTGATTATTCCAGTAAATAAATTTTGTTTACTATTAAGGTTTAGAGCAATTACTGTTTTGAAATTTGCTTTTCGGTTGGTTTTATCTTTTATTTCTGATAAAAGTTTGGCCATATTATTATTTGCATCTTTTTGATTGCCAGCATATCTAGCGGAATAAACACCTGGAGCACCATTTAAAGCATCAACTTCTAAGCCCGTATCATCTGCAAAACAATCGTAACCATATTTCTCGGTAACGTAATTAGATTTTAAAATAGCATTTCCTTCAATTGTATCGGCTGTTTCTGGAATATCTTCTGTACATCCAATATCTTCCAAACTTACGATTTGAATGGTATTTGGAATTAAAGCTTGAATTTCCTGAATTTTATTTTTGTTATTAGATGCGAATACGAGTTTCATGTAAATTAATTTAGGAATGTAAAAGTACGAAACACTTATAAAGTATAAAAGCCGATCTGGAGCGATCGACTTTTATGGTGAACGTGTAACCGCATTTCTGTGTCGTTCGGTGCAAATGTATGACCAATAATTCGATTATGAACTATTATTTCTATAATTTTTTTTCTGATCAAAATAAATTATAATAAAAGTATTTTTCTTTTTACTTTTGTCTAGTTTTAAACAACTATATGTATATTATGGTAAAAGATTTATTCGAAAGAATTCAGAACAATAAAGGTCCATTAGGAAAATGGGCTTCTCAAGCAGAAGGATATTTTGTATTCCCTAAATTAGAAGGAGAATTAGGTCCAAGAATGCAATTTCAAGGTAAAAATATTTTAAACTGGAGTTTAAATGACTATTTAGGATTAGCTAATCATCCAGAAGTTCGTAAAACAGATACAGAAGCAGCAATGCAATATGGAGCGGCTTACCCAATGGGTGCTCGTATGATGAGTGGTCACACTAAATATCACGAACAATTAGAACAAGAGTTGGCTGCTTTCGTAATGAAAGAATCGGCCTATTTGCTAAATTTTGGTTACCAAGGAATGGTCTCTATTATTGATGCTTTGGTTACTAAAAATGATATTATTGTTTACGATGTAGATTCGCACGCTTGTATTATTGACGGAGTTCGTTTACACATGGGAAAACGTTTTACGTACAAACACAACGACCTAGAAAGTATGGAAAAAAACCTGCAACGTGCTACTAAAATGGCAACTGAAACAGGTGGAGGAATTTTATTCATTACCGAAGGAGTTTTTGGAATGCGTGGACAACAAGGAAAATTAAAAGAAGTTGTTGCTTTAAAAGAAAAATACAATTTTCGTTTATTAGTTGACGATGCGCACGGTTTTGGAACACTTGGTAAAACAGGAGCAGGAGCAGGAGAAGAGCAAGGTTGTCAAGACGGAATTGACGTATATTTTTCAACTTTTGCAAAATCAATGGCAAATATTGGTGCTTTCGTTGCAGCAGATAAAGACATTATAGATTATTTAAAATACAACTTACGTTCGCAAATGTTTGCAAAAGCGTTACCAATGATTCAAACTATTGGGTCATTAAAACGTTTAGAGTTATTACGTAATTCATCTGAAATTAAAGATAAATTATGGGAAAACGTAAATGCATTGCAAAGCGGATTAAAAGAAAAAGGATTTAATATTGGCGATACAAATACATGTATTACACCAGTTTATTTAGAAGGTTCTATTCCAGAAGCGATGATAATGGTGAACGATTTACGTGAAAACTACGGAATTTTCCTTTCTATAGTAGTATATCCAGTAATTCCTAAAGGTATTATTTTATTGAGAATGATTCCTACATCTTCTCACACAATTGAAGATATCAATGAAACATTAACTGCTTTTGAAGCAATTCGTGAAAAATTAGTAAACGGAACGTATGCTAAAATTGCAGAAGCAAGTGTTCAAAATGTAGAATAATATTTATTAAGAATATAAAAAAGGGATTCAATTTGAATCCCTTTTTTATAACTCTTTTCTATACGTTCTTCTTCGTTTAGTAATTTTTGAATTAAAGTTCTTCCACAAATTATGAATTGCATGATTTTCTTCTAATTCGGGAGTTCTAATACAAGTTTCTATTCCTTTTGCTTGACACACTTTGTAATATTCGTCAAAAATAATTGCTGTAACACCTTTGCTTTGGTATTCTGGAGTAACGCCAATTAAGTAGAAAACCACTTCTTTTGAATTTTTACGCGCTTGTAATAAATGATAAAATCCAAAAGGAAATAATTTACCATTCGCTTTTTTGAGTGCTTGACCAAAACCAGGCATTACTATCGCAAAAGCAATCATATTATCATTTTTATCCAATATGAATTTGATGAATTCAGGATTAATAAAACCAATGTATTTCTTTTTAAAATATTCTTTTTGAATATCGTTTATTGGAACAAACGATTGTAATTTTGAATAGGTTTTGTTGAACAAATCAAACATTCTGTCCACGTAAGGCATAATGTCTTTTGTTTTGGCGAAGTTTAAACAAAGTAATTCATAACGTTTTTTAATCAACATACTCGCTTTTTGAAACGGTTCTGGGTTGATATTGCTAAATGAAAAATTACTTTCGATATATTCTTTTTCTTTAACGAAACCAAGTTTTTCAAAGTGAGTAATATAATATGGTAAGCTGTACCAGGTAATCATATTACCCATTTGATCAAAACCTTCGCTTAAAATACCAACTTTATCCAAATTTGAAAAACCCATAGGACCTTCCATGTGATCCATATTGTGCTTTTTACCTAATTTTTCTACTTTATTTAAAAGTGCTTTCGTAACTTCAATATCATCAATAACATCAAACCAACCAAAACGAACTTTCTTTTTTTCTAATAAATTTACCTCTTTCCAATTAATTATTGCAGCTACTTTGCCCACAATTTTATCATCTTTATATGCCAAATAAAAGTGTGCTTCTGCCGTTTGTAGTTCTGGATTTTTAGTTTTGTCAAAAGTTTCTAATTCCTCAGCAATTATAGGCGGAATCCAATAGGGATTGTTTTTATACAACTCGAAAGAAAACATAATATAATCTTTCATTTCTTTTTTAGTAAGCGCTTCTTTAATTGTTATCATTTTATTCTTCTACTGCATCTTTACGTTTTTTTGCATCTTTTTCGCCTTTTTTCTTCATTTTTTTGTCCATTTTACTACCATTGTCTTTTTCAATTTTGACTTCTTTGTAGTTTTTGGTAAATCGCCACGAAAATCCTATTCCGCCAGTAAATAAACTTGGTGTATTCTTTATGTTCTTCCCAATAGAAGCATCAATTTGCATGTCTTTATTAAATAAATATGCGGCTCCCATTCTAAATAACCCATCAGAATAATAATTTCCCATATATGCTTGATTTTCAATAAAACCAGACCATTTTGGATTAAATCCTCTTGTAAGTGTAAGAATATAATCAATGCTTGAAAATTCAGAACCAATCTTGTTATATGCTATGTTTGTTACTAAAACCCAACGAGTTCCAAAATGATTTTGGGCAATAATCATTGCTTTTGGACTTACTTTTGGTTCTTTAACATCAAAAGGAGCAAAATTAAAAGGATTGTCGGAAAAGTTCAAATTAACACCTCCATAAACGGCTACTGCAGGAATTAGTTGCCTCCATTTGAAGCGGTGATTAGCTTTCCAACTATATAAATTTGGTTTTTCTTCATAATTTTTAAATGGATCATAAACCAAATATTTAGCTCCCAAAAGTGTTTTTTTTAAGCTACTTCTATTTTTTTTAAGAAAATCTGAAGTATAACTATCATTTTGATACTGAAATTCAAAAATGAGCTCTAATTGCTCAAAAAATAGCCCCCAACGAATATCAAATTCTGCCATAAAACCGTCAGCTTTGTAGTTTAATGTGTTGTGTTCTTCGTTTACATGATGTAATCCTGTTTCGGTTTGAAAAACAGATTTCCCAACAGAAAATGCCATCATTGAACGACCAGGGCGATTGGAATTTATGTCATCTGTAAATTGAGCAAATGAAGTCTGAAATGTAAATAATAGAATTACGGCTAAAAAAATTTGTTTTGATTTCATAAAAAATAATAATTTATCTTCAAAAATAGTTATTTTATCATAAATTTAAGAAACAAATTTAAAGTTTTACCAACCAATATATGTATTTTTGAATTTTAAATTTTATTAGCATGGAAATGGCTTCACTTACAGGATTTGTAAAAACACTTTTTTATATTATTTTGTTTTATTATCTGTTTAAGTTTTTAATGCGAATTTTTGCCCCTATTTTAATACAAAAGGCGGTGAATAAGGTACAAGATAAAATGCAGGAGCAATATAGACAACAAAATAGAACTTCTCAAGCAAGTGCTCCAACCCCAAAATCTAAAAATGAAGTGGGTGAATACATCGATTACGAAGAAGTAAAATAATTTTTAGTTTAACAAGATTACTCTAAAGGATATTTAACAATATCCTTTTTTTAATTACTTTAGCGCCTTATATTTATTATTTACTACTCATGAAAAACGTAAAAGCATTATATCCACATTTATTGGTTTTAGTAGGATTTATTTTGGTTTCCCTGATTTATTTTTATCCAGTTTTACAAGGAAATAAAATTTTCCAATCCGATATTGTTCAATATACCGGAATGGCTAAAGAACAAAATGACTTTAGAAAAGAAACAGGTGAAGAACCTTTTTGGACCAATAGTGCTTTTGGAGGAATGCCAACATATCAATTGGGTGCAAAATATTCAAACGATGTCATCGGAATGATAGATGATACTTTACGTTTTTTACCACGTCCTGCGGATTATTTATTTCTTTATTTCTTAGGTTTTTATGTGTTGTTAATGGTGTTGAAAGTAGATCCATTAAAAGCATTTTTTGGAGCATTGGCTTTTGGATTATCAACTTATTTGATCATCATTTTAGGAGTTGGACATAATGCTAAGGCACATGCAATTGCTTATATGCCAATGGTTGTTGCTGGAGTTTTATTGGTATTCCAACGAAAATATATCATTGGTGGTTTGCTTACCATGGTAGCTGCAGCATTGGAAATCAATGCGAATCACTTTCAAATGACGTATTACTTATTATTGTTGTTGGTGATTATTGCAGTTTATTATGTAGTTATTGCAATTAAAAATAAAGAATTCAAAGAATTAGGAAAAGTTATTGGAGTATTTGCTGTTGCTGGAATTTTAGCCATCGGAGCAAACGCTACTAATTTATTAGCAACTTCTGAATATGCTAAATTTTCTACTCGAAATAAAAGTGAATTAACTTTTAATCCTGATGGTTCTCCAAAGACAGATAGTAATGCTATGTCTTATGAATATATCACAGAATATAGCTATGGCATTGCCGAAAGTTTAAACTTGATTGCACCTGGACTTTTTGGAGGTTCTAACAATGAAAATTTAGGAATTGAATCAGAAACGTATCAAAATTTTGTAGCGCAAGGCTATCCAACTGATCAAGTTCAAGGTTTTGTAGAACATGCACCGGCCTATTGGGGAGCTCAGCCTATTGTTGCAGCGCCTGCGTATATTGGAGTAGTGGTGTTTTTCTTATTCGTCATGGCATTTTTTGTTGAAAAACGAAAAATTAAATATTTATTTCTTACAGGAGCTATTTTTTCATTATCACTTTCTTGGGGTAAGAATTTCAGTTTTTTAACGGATTTATTCATCAATTATGTTCCGTTATATGACAAATTTAGAGCGGTTTCTTCTATTCAAGTGATTTTAGAATTGTGTATGCCTGCTATAGCGATTGTTGGGTTATACCAATTTTTTAAACAAGATGAAAAAACTAAATGGAACGCCCTTTGGAAATCAGGCACCATTACTTTGGGACTTTTAGTGGTATTGTTTCTGATTAAAGGAATGTTTACTTTTTCTTCTGCAAACGATGCGATGTATGCAAAAGCGTATGGCGATGATTTCATTAGAACGTTAAAAATAGATAGAGCTGCTTTATATACGTCTGATGTCTTGCGTTCAATGTTGTTCGTGGGACTTACTCTTACTGTTTTATTTCTTTTCGTAAAAAATCTAATGAAGGAAACAACAGCTATTATTGCAGTTGGACTTTTAATGGTTTTTGATTTGTTTATGGTAGATAAACGCTATGTAAATAACAATCCAGATCAATTCAAAAGTGCAAGAGAAGTCGATATGCCTTTCGAACCCACAGAAGCCGATCAAAGAATTTTAGCTGATACCACACATTTCAGAGTTTTTGAAGTAGAAGGAGGAATGAGCAATGCTAGAACATCTTATTTTCACAAATCAATTGGTGGTTATCATGCAGCGAAACCAAGGAGAATGCAACAGTTATTCGATTATCAAATCGCTAAAAATAACGTTCGTGTGTTAAACATGTTAAACGTAAAATACATCATCCAATCTGATGAAAATGGACAAAAATTAGCTTTAGCAAACCCAGCTGCGAATGGAAATGCTTGGTTTATAGAGAATGTTAAGTTTGTGAATTCTGCCAATAAAGAAATTAAGGCATTAGATAGTTTAGATAACAAGAATGAAGTGGTAATGAATGAAAGAAATTATGTTGATTACTTTAAAGGAACTAAATTTAATGGTGAATTTAAGAAAGATTCATTAGCTTCAATCCAATTAGTTTCATATCAACCAAATCAGTTGAAATATGTTTCAAATAATAGTAATGAAGGTTTCGCAGTTTTCTCTGAAATGTATTATAAAAACGGTTGGAAAGCTACAATAGATGGAAAAGAGGCTGAAATTTTAAATGTAAACTACGTTTTAAGAGGACTACAAATCCCAGCAGGAAAACATACTATCGAATTCAAATTTGAGCCAGATGTAGTAAAAACAGGAAGTACCATTGCTTTAATGAGTTCAATCGGAATGCTTTTATTAATTGGAGTAGGAGTTTATTTTGAAAATAAGAAAAAAGTGTAATTAATTAGGAACGCGGATAACACAGATTTAACTGATTTGCACTGGTTTTCTATGTTTACTATGTTAAGTGAAATGCTTTTCTTTAAATTATTAAAGTAGACCTATGTGTCTATGTGTTTAAAAAATATAAAGTTGCAACCAACCCAAAAAATACTCATCATATCGTATTACTGGCCACCAGCAGGAGGTCCGGGCGTGCAGCGTTGGTTAAAATTTGTTAAGTATTTACCCGATTTTAATATCGAACCACACGTTTATATTCCTGAAAACCCAACTTATCCGTTGCTTGATGAGAAATTGTTGGGAGAAGTTTCAGATAAAGCAGTTATCATCAAACAACCGATTTTTGAACCTTACAGATTGGCTTCGGTTTTCTCGAAAAATAAGACTAAAAAAATCAGTTCGGGTATTATTCCAAATCAAAAAAAGCAATCGTTTGTAGAAAAAGCAATGCTTTGGATTCGTGGTAACGTTTTTATTCCAGATGCGAGAGTATTTTGGGTGAAACCTTCGGTTAAGTTTTTGAAAAAATATCTTCAAGAAAATCAAATCAATACTATAATTACAACTGGTCCACCACATAGTTTGCATTTAATTGGTTTGCAATTAAAAAAAGAGCTTGACATTATTTGGTTGGCCGATTTTCGAGATCCATGGACTACGATTGGTTATCACAAACAACTAAAATTGAGTTCATGGGCAGCTAAAAAGCACAAAGCGTTTGAAAAAGAGGTTATGATGACTTGTGACCAACTTTTAGTAACTTCTCCTACTACAAAAACCGAATTTAAATCCATTACTTCAAAACCTATCGAAGTCATTACGAATGGTTATGATGTAGAAAAAGTGGTTAAGAAACCTTTGGATGAAAAATTCACTTTGGCACATATTGGTTCGTTTTTATCTGCAAGAAATCCAAGAACTTTGTGGAAGGCTTTGAAAGAATTAAAAAAGGAAAACCCTGAATTTAAAAAATACTTTCAATTAAAGTTAATAGGAGCGGTGAGTACTGAGGTGCTTCAAGCGATAAAAGAATTTAAGTTGGAAAAATACGTGCATCATTTAGGTTATTTACCTCATGATGAAGCAATAATGGAACAAAGAAGCTCTCAAGTTTTGTTACTTATCGAAATCGATTCAGAAGAAACCAAATGCATTATTCCTGGAAAATTATTCGAATATATGGTTTCGGAGCGACCAATCATCGCTATCGGACCTGAACATTCAGATTTCGCTCATATCATAAAAGAAACCAATACAGGAACTTTCTTCAAATATGACGAATTAGTAGCGTTAAAAGCGCAAATTTTGATTTGTTTTGAGCAATTTCAGCAAAATAATTTAAAAGTATATCCAGTTGGTTTGCAACAATACAGCAGAAAAGCATTGACCGAGAAATTGGCTAAACTTCTGAATTCTAACTTCTAACTTCATACTTCAAAACATGGGAATTGTTATCAAACAATCGATTAAAAATACCATCATTACCTATATTGGTTTTGGAATTGGTGCTATTAACACGTTGTTTATGTACGGGCAATTTCTAGGCGATACCTTTTATGGTTTAGTCGGATTTATTTTGTCGGCGGCCAATATCATGATGCCTTTGATGGCGTTTGGTGTACACAATACATTGGTGAAATTCTACAATGAATATGAAACCGAAGAGAAAAAATCGCAATTTCTAACGTTTATTTTGGTTTTGCCTTTACTGATAATTCTACCAATAAGTTTGATTGGTTATTTTGGCTATCATCAAATAGCGAAATTATTATCGCAGAAAAACCCAATTGTTTACGATTATGTATGGCAAATTCCAGTAATTGGGCTTTGTATGGGCTATTTTGAGATTTTTTATGCTTGGGCAAAAGTGCATTTACAATCGGTTTACGGCAGTTTTGTGAAAGAAGTTTTACTTCGAGTTCTAAGTTCGATTTTCTTATTTGCGGTTTATTTTGATGTGATTTCATCTCAACAATTCGTTTCTGCTTTGATGAGCATTTACTTTTTATCGCTTCTAGCTATGTTTTTATATGCAATGAAAGTCAAAACACCACGATTTAATTTGGTTTTTCCTGATAATGCGAAAGCGATTCTAATCTATTGTTTTTTCATTATTTTATCGGGAAGTGTAGCTAATTTATTGTTAGATGTCGATAAATTTATGCTAAATTTTTATATCAACATCGATAATATTGCTTTTTATTCGGTTGCAATTTTCATTGCTACGGTAATTGCGGTGCCAAGTCGAGCAATGCATCAAATTACGTATCCTATTACAGCTAAATTAATGAGTGAAAACAAACACGAAGAATTAAATGAATTGTACAAAAAGTCTTCGATTACATTACAAGTTATTGGTGGTTTGATTTTAATTGAGATTTTGGTCAACATAAATGAATTGTATAGTGTTTTACCAACAGGTTATAGCGAAGGAATTGCAGTGGTTTTCTTAATTGGAATTTCCAAGTATTTTGATTTGATTTTAGGAAACAATAATGCTATTATTTTTAACTCGAAATATTATCAATCAGTATTGTTTTTAGGATTGTTTCTTGTTTTTCTTACGGTTTCACTAAATATCATATTCATTCCGCTTTATGGCCTCAATGGAGCTGCGATTGCAACGTTAATTTCAATTACGTTATATAGTTTAGCGAAGTTGTTTTTTGTAGTGCTTAAAATGAAGTTATTTCCGTTTACAAAAAATACGATTATTGCTTTGGTAGTCACAATAGTGAGTTTCGTGGTTTTTTATTATTGGGATTTCAGTTTTTATCCTTTTGTAAATATTGTACTGAAATCAATTTTAGTAACCTTTTTTTATGTTGGATTAAGTTATTATTTGAAGATTTCTTCTGATATAAATTTTGTAATAAATTCAGTTTTCAAGAAATTTCTGAAATAAAAAATCCTGCTTCATCTTCCCAAAAATCTGCAGGATTTAAAAACAAACTAACCAACCAATTTTTATTTTCTTTTAACTTCTAAAGTCTCTCTTTTGATTTCTTTTACGTCATCATCAGACATTTTTGCTTTAGATCCGTCTTTTCTATAGTAGTAATAGTCATCGTCATCATCATAATGTCCGTTTTCACCTGAGTAATGAGTACCTGGGTTGTAGTTGTATCCGCCGTTAGCATGGTTGATAAAACCATATACATCTACAATTCGTCCTCTTCTGTCGTAAACAATTCGCATATTACCTACTTTAGTTACAGCAAAACTGTTATAGCTCATATAAATAGTTCCAATACGTTTTACTCTACCAAAAGCGTCGTAGTTGATGTAAACATTTCCTACTCGTCTTACTCTACCAAAGTTATCGTGCTCAACTCGGATTCCTCTTTCAGAAGTTCCATAATAACCTCTTGTTCCAGGAGCGCCATTAGTTCCGTTTACATGATATCTTGGTCTTGATGGTCTTGTATTGAAATCAAATTCTCCATTTGGAAACAACATAAACTCAATTTCGCGTTCTCTGAAAATAATTGGTTCTGCATCTCTATAATCGATGTAATAACCTCTTCTGTCTGTGTTGTCAGAAAAAACAGGGTTTTCTGACGCTAAAGCCATGTTCCCTACCAGAAGGATACTGGCTACTACTAAAAGTGTAATTTTTTTCATGATACAACAATTTAAAAGTTGGGCAACTTCATTT
>Ga0209480_10002966_pt1 | contig 11297 bp, 13 predicted proteins | sample JI61114C2DNA_FD_187501 | JGI IMG/M metagenome (GOLD analysis project Ga0209480, IMG submission 187501) | Wastewater effluent complex algal communities from Wisconsin, to seasonally profile nutrient transformation and Carbon sequestration -... | ecosystem: Engineered > WWTP > Effluent > Algae...
TGTGTTGTCAGAAAAAACAGGGTTTTCTGACGCTAAAGCCATGTTCCCTACCAGAAGGATACTGGCTACTACTAAAAGTGTAATTTTTTTCATGATACAACAATTTAAAAGTTGGGCAACTTCATTTTAAAACTCGTTTCTAAAACTTGTTGCTTGATTAGGTATTTTCAATTGTTGTGCCAAACTCAAAAAAAGTGCTGTGAACAATTTGTTAATGAGTTGTTATTGAGTAAAAAATTAATGCTCAGTAATTTACTGAGCATTAATTTTTTTAAATCATATATTTTGTTATCGTCCTTTTTGCATTTCTTCTAACATTTTCATGTATTGTTCTTGAAATTCTACATCTTTTCCTGTTGCTTTCAAATAAATAAATATAAGTACAAAGATAATACTGATTGTAAAACTTACTATGTTGACAATTTTCCATGTTTTCATATTTCCATGTAAAAATTCACCAGGATTAGATATTAATATTTTTTCAGATTTATTTGCTAGATAAATTCCAAGTCCAGAGAGAAATAAACCAAGAAATCCATTTGTACAACAACATCCAATAAACGAAATTAATCCTAAAATCATTACTGCTTGTTCGTTAGGTAATTTTTGTTTTTCCATAATTTTATTTTTAGTTTAGTTGATTATGTATTTTAATTAGATAAGATAATATAATAATTATTCCATTTATAATGGCTAATATAGATATTGATTTCGCATAATTTCTAGATTTATCCGTAAAATGAAGCATTAAAATCACAAAAAATAGTGCCAACGTATAAATAGCAGGGAAGATTTTGAAGGCTTCATAAAATTCACCTTCCAGTAAAAAAGCAATTGCTCTTTGTGTACCACAACCTGGACATTCGATTCCAAAAAGTTGTTTATTCATACATGGCAACATATGTTCTTTCATACCGTTTTTTACTATCAAATTTGTTTTACAAGTTTACAAAAAAAAGTTCACAATAAAATACTAAATTTAAAAAGACTATTTTTGAAACCAGATAAAATTATTATTTAAGAGAAAGAAATATGAAGCAATTTTTATACATTTTGATGTTCGTCGCAGTTGGAATTTTTGCTATGATTGAACAATCAAAACCAGCTCCAAATCGATTTGTTATGATAGGAGCAATGGCTGTTTTTATGTTTGGATTATTTAGATTGATGAAAAAAATTCCATCTAAAAATGATGGAGAAAACGAAGAAGAAAATGGTACAGAAATTTGAAATTGGAGATAAGGTTGAAGTTTTAGACGAAGCCATTTCGGGTATCGTAGTTGCGGTTAAAAATGACGAAATTTCTATTGAAACTACCGATAAATTTATGATGACATTTTTTGTCAATGAATTAGTTAAAATAAACAATTCCAGCGATTTAAATGGTTTTTTCTCAACTCAAAGTTTAAATTCGGTTTTGAAAGAAAAAGAAGCTCCAAAAAAGCGCAGTTTTGTTAAAGAAAAGAAATCTCGCAAGGATGAATTTGTATTAGAAGTTGATTTGCATATTGAAAAATTAGTGTCTTCAAAAAGAGGAATGAGCAACTATGATATTTTGACTTTGCAGATGGAAACTGCAAAACGTCAACTCGATTTTGCTATCAAAAATCGAATACCAAAAGTCGTGTTTATTCATGGCGTTGGTGAAGGTGTTTTGAAGGCCGATTTGGATTTTTTATTGGGTCGTTATGATAACATTTCGTTCCAAGATGCAAACTATCAAAAATATGGTTTAGGAGCAACTGAAGTTTATATAAAGCAAAATGTGAAATGATTTTTTGATTATAATTTCACTTCAATTTTAGATAAAGTAAAAAAGACTACTCGATTTTGAATAGTCCTTTTTACTTTTTGGATATATTTTTTCTATAAATCAGTTTCGTAATTTCCAAAAATATATTCCGTAAAACTAAATGAATTGTCCGGATTTGAAAAGTTTACATTTTTAAATTTAATGTTGTGTGTGTACCCGTTAATTGTAATTCCGTTTATATCGTAAAGAGCATCGGTTATAATTTCAATTGTTCCGCCAGTTGCATTCCATTCTTTTTCTACAACAGGTGATGCAGGAGGAAGTGTTGAACAAATGGTTGTTAGACTAACATTTCCAGAATACAACCTATAAATAATTTGATTTGAGGTTCCAACACTTATAATTCTAGGACTTCCATCAAGCGTTTCTTCATTAATAAAATTGCTTTCAGGTATGCTCAAAAGCAATAATTCTTTATCGTTAATTTTAAAAATAAGGTTATTATCGGTACAACTTTGAATAGTTGCCGTGTTAAAGTTGAAAGATTCTAACGTAATACCGCCATCATCGCAGGCTTGTAGTATAAAAATTGAGGCTATTAAAACTATAAGTTTTTTCATGTATTAAAATAATTTATGGAACAAAAATAAAGGTTTTAATTTATTTTAATGCTAAAGTTTGTTAATTTATACAAGAGTTGAATTTAAGACTTTCAAAATAAAATGATTTGTATCTTTGTCGAATGAAATGAGTGCTAATAAAATTTTTATTATTACTACTAATTATGATTTGCGAATTCAATTTGCCCCCCCAAAAAACAATTAAAAGCTTTAAATGAAAAAAGTGTATTTAGACAGCGCAGCAACCACAGCGATTCATCCAGAAGTAATTTCAGTGATGATGGATGTGCTTCAAAATGATTTTGGAAATCCTTCTTCAACACACAGTTTTGGTCGAAGTGCTAAAACGTTGGTTGAATCAGCTCGAAAATCGATTGCTAAATTACTAAATGCACAAGCTTCAGAAATTTTTTTCACGTCAAGTGCTACCGAAGCCACGAATTGGATTCTAACAAGTGCGGTTAAAGATTTGAAGATAAAACGAATTATCACAACCAAAATCGAGCATCATGCGACATTGCACACGATCGAACATTTAGTAAAGGAATTAGGAATTCAAGTCGAATATATAACCATTTTACTAAACGGAAATATCGATTATCAAGATTTGGCTTCAAAATTATTGTCAGATGTGCCAACTTTAGTGTCGCTAATGCATGTTAATAACGAAATAGGAACGATTTTAGACATCAAACGTGTTTCGGACTTGTGTAAGCATTCGAAAACACTTTTCCATTGCGATACAGTACAATCTGTTGGGAAAACGAATTTAGATGCGCAAGAGTTAGGAATCGATTTTTTAGTAGCTTCTGCACACAAATTTCATGGTCCAAAAGGAGTAGGGTTTGCTTTTATAAAAAAGAATTCAATGCTACAACCCATGATTTTTGGTGGCAAACAAGAAAAAGGCATGCGTGCTGGAACTGAAGCGGTGCATCAAGTTGTAGGAATGACTAAAGCATTAGAATTAGCTTGCGAAAATTTAGAAAATTACACCAATTACATTTCCGATTTAAAAGCATACTGCTATTCGGAATTGGAAAAAGTATTTCCTAAAGTCAAAATCAATGGAGAGAATACGTTTTATAATCTTTTGAATGTCGAATTACCTTTATTGGAAGAAAAAACCTCGATGTTGTTATTTACGTTAGATATGAAAGGAATTGCCGTTTCACGAGGAAGTGCGTGCCAAAGTGGAAGCATCAAGCCATCACATGTTTTAGCGGAATTTTTATCGCCTGAAGAAACTAAGAAACCAAGTTTACGCATATCATTTAGTCATTTTAATATGAAAGAAGATATTGATTTGTTGATTGAGGCGTTAAAAGAATTATAACCTACAGTAACATACTGTCTACTACGAAGTATTTTTCAAACTCATTCAATTTTTCAACCATTTTTCTTCTAATTTATTTAAAATAAGGAAATAATTTTCTTTTTTTGTAAACATTTCGTTCTATTTTTGATTCAATATCAAATCCTTTAATTCAAGGTTGTTCATAATTTTAATTGCTTGAAATTCAATACAATTTAATCATTTTTAATGTTTTAAGTAACTTTTTTTATAATGCGAAACGGGTTCTTTTAAGATGGTATTAAAATTTAAAATTAAATAAATTTAGCTGACAATTTGGCATTTTTAAACATTTGGCAATACATTTGCAATTCCATTTGTTAAAGTAAGAATGTTTTAAAAAAATCAAAAATATGAGTCAAGAAAGTACTGAAAACATAGAAAATAGCAACATTAATGAAGAAAATATTTCAGAAAATCAAGAAATTCCAACATTAGAATTATCAATAGAAGAGCAATTACAAGAAGAATTGAATAATGAAAAAGATAAATTTTTACGTCTTTTTGCTGAATTCGAAAATTATAAAAGAAGAACAGCTAAAGAACGTATCGACTTATTCAAGACTGCAAATCAAGAAGTATTACAAGCTATGTTACCTGTCTTAGATGATTTTGATAGAGCTTGGGCACAAGTTTCTAAATCGGATAATGAGGCGTTAATAACGGGAGTACAATTAATTCATGATAAATTAAGGAATACGTTAGTTTCTAAAGGTTTGGAAGAAATAGAAGTTAGAGAAGGAGACGCTTTTAATGCCGATTTTGCAGAAGCTATTACCCAAATTACAGCACCAAACGATAAATTAAAAGGTAAAATTGTTGACGTAATTGAAAAGGGATATAAATTAGGAGACAAAATTATTCGTTTTCCAAAAGTTGTAATCGGAAAATAATAGTTTATAACGTAAAGGCAAGTTATAGCTTGTCTTTGTTCTACATATTATAATACAATATAAATGAAAAAAGATTTTTACGAAATATTAAGCATTTCAAAAAATGCTACAACCGATGAAATAAAGAAAGCATATCGTAAAAAAGCAATCGAATTTCACCCTGATAAAAACCCAGGTAATAAAGAAGCAGAAGAAAAATTCAAAGAGGCTGCCGAAGCTTATGAGGTTTTAAGCGATGCTAGCAAAAAATCTAAATACGATCAATATGGTCACCAAGCTTTTGATGGTGGTGGATTTGGCGGTAGTCAGCACATGAATATGGATGATATTTTTAGTCAGTTTGGTGATATTTTTGGAGGTGAATTTGGAGGTGGCGGATTTTCTGGATTTGGCGGTAGTCAACGTAGAGTAAAAGGAGGTAATCTTCGTATCAAAGTAAAATTAACTTTAGAAGAAATTGCTAATGGAGTTGAAAAGAAGGTCAAAGTAAAACGCAAAGTTCAGGCAAAAGGTGTAACCTACAGAACTTGTCTTTCGTGTAATGGGTCTGGTCAAATTATGAAAGTTGCAAACACTATTTTAGGTAGAATGCAAACAGCAACCACATGTCATACGTGTAGTGGTTCAGGTCAAATTTTAGATCAAAAACCAGCTGGATCAGATACACAAGGAATGTTATTAGAAGAGGATACGGTTTCTATCAAAATCCCTGCTGGAGTTGTTGATGGAATGCAGTTAAAGGTAGCTAATAAAGGGAATGAAGCTCCAGGGAACAATAGTATTCCAGGAGATTTAATTGTTGCTATCGAAGAAATCGAACACGATTTTTTGAAACGAGAAGGCGAAAATTTGCATTACGATTTATATATTAGTGTTGCAGAAGCTTCATTAGGCGTATCTAAGGACATTGAAACTGTTTCTGGAAAAGTACGAATCAAATTGGAAGAAGGTATTCAATCAGGTAAGATTTTAAGACTAAAAGGGAAAGGAATTCCGAGTATAGATTCATACGGAAATGGTGATTTATTAGTACATGTAAATGTTTGGACACCAAAAATTTTAAATAAAGAACAAAAACAATTTTTTGAAAAAATGCTTACAGATGAAAATTTCATTCCTAAACCAGAAAAATCAGACAAATCTTTTTTTGAAAAAGTTAAAGATATGTTTTCATAATTAAATATAATTTATATACTCGCAACTCATTCTATTTAAAGAGAGTGAGTTTTTCTTTTTAACAGCAATTTCTTCCATCCTTTAGTAATAAAGGATGGTTTTTTTGTAACAAAATACAGTGTTACACTACCAACTAATAAAACAAAATTACTTTTTATGAACAATATTCTCGAAGTACAAAATGTAGTCAAGCAATATGGCGATTATACAGCCCTAAACAATGTTTCTCTACAAGTTCCCAAAGGAATTATTTATGGGCTTCTTGGGCCAAATGGAGCAGGAAAAACAACTTTAATTCGTATTATTAATCAAATTACAATGCCTGATAGTGGAACGATATTGTTAGATGGAGAAAAACTCAAGCCCGAACATGTTCAATATATTGGTTATATGCCAGAAGAACGTGGTTTGTATAAAACAATGAAAGTAGGAGAACAGTGTTTGTATTTGGCACAGTTAAAAGGAATGCCTTATGCTGATGCTAAAAAACAATTGAAATATTGGTTTGAAAAGTTTGAAATTAAAGGTTGGTGGGATAAAAAAATCCAAGAGCTTTCAAAAGGAATGGCGCAAAAAATTCAGTTTATTGTTACGATTTTGCACCAACCAAAATTGTTAATTTTAGATGAACCTTTTTCAGGGTTTGATCCAGTAAACGCCAATTTGATTAAAGACGAAATCATCGAATTAAACAAAAAAGGAACTTCTATAATATTTTCAACGCACCGAATGGAATCGGTTGAAGAGATGTGTGATTACATTGCTTTAATTCACAAATCAAATAAATTAATTGAAGGAAAGTTAGAAGATGTAAAACGTCATCATCGTTCTAATACGTTTCAAGTGGGAGTGTTAACCAATAATATCGAAGGATTAATGATGCATTTGACACAAAAATTTACTATAAATCAAACCAATTTCAAATCACTAAATGATGATTTAAAATTAGAAGTGCATTTAGGTCAACAAAATTCAAACGAATTACTTTCTATTTTGTCGCAATTTGGTCAAGTTACACATTTTGTAGAAAAAATTCCAAGTGTAAACGATATATTCATTCAAACTGTAAGCAAATAATCATGAGCATATTATCCTTAATTATAAAAAGAGAATTTATTGCCAAAGTGCGTAATAAATCGTTCATCGTAATGACCTTTTTAAGTCCGCTTTTATTTGTTGGTATGGCTGTTCTTGTGGGTTATTTATCTACAATGAATAAAGATTCTGTAACACAAATAGCCATTCATGACGAAGCAGGATTGCTCAAAAAAGAATTTAAAAACGACAAGTTTACCAATTATACCGATTTGTCAGCAATGCCATTCAAAATCGCAAAAGATACTGCAAGTAAAAGCTATGAAGGATTGCTTTACATTCCAAAAGTAATTTCTGTGCAGGATTTAAAGGAAAAAGTAGAATATATTGCAGAAGATAGCCCAAGTTTAGATTTTATATCAGATGTTGAAGAAGTTATTGATTCTGTAATTACGCAAGAAAATTTAAAAGTATTGGGTTTTGATGCAGAAAAAATTGATAAAGCCAAAGCCGATTCTTCCTTAAAACTTTCAAAATTTTCGGGTGAAGAAAGTTTAAAAGGCTTGAACGAAATTAAAGTAGCTATTGGGGGATTGTTTGGTTACTTAATTATGATGTTTATAGTTATTTACGGCAATTTTGTAATGCGAAGTGTTATCGAAGAAAAAACGTCAAGAATTATTGAAATCATTATTTCTTCTGTAAAACCATACCAATTAATGATGGGAAAAATTATTGGAAATTCTTTAGCTGGAATTTTACAATTTTTAATCTGGGCAATTGTTGGAACACTATTGTTTTTTATTGCTTCCACATTTTTAGGATTGCAAATGGGCGCTTCTTCAACTATGTCTCCAGAAATGATGGAAGCAGCCAGAAATGTTGATAAAATAGCCAAACTACAAATGTATTTTAATGAAATTACCAACTTACCTTTAGTTACATTAATTATTTCATTCATTATTTATTTTATTGGAGGTTATTTTTTATATAGCTCGTTTTATGCAGCAATTGGTGCAGCAGTAGATTCAGAAACCGATTCGCAACAGTTTTTATTACCGATAATTATGCCTTTAATTTTGGGTGTTTACATCGGATTTTTCACGGTTATAAATGATCCTCATGGCACAATAGCAACTGTATTTTCTATAATTCCATTAACATCACCTATTGTGATGCTCATGCGTATTCCATTTGGAGTTCCGTTATGGCAATTACTACTTTCTATAGGTTTATTGTACGGAACGTTTATCTTTGTAGTCTGGTTTGCGGCAAAAATCTACCGAGTAGGTATTTTAATGTACGGAAAAAAACCAACTTGGAAAGAATTATACAAATGGTTGAAATATTAAAAAGAGGTTAAGAGTTTTCTCCTTTTAAACTTTTAAATTGCCACCTTTTAAACTAAAAAGAATGAGTAAAATCCTTATTATAGAAGACGAAGCAGCTATTCGAAGAGTATTAACAAAAATACTTTCTGAAGAAAATGACTCGTATAAAGTTGAAGAAGCAGAAGACGGTTTGCAAGGTTTAGAAAAAGTCAAAAATGAAGATTTTGACTTAATTCTTTGTGATATTAAAATGCCAAAAATGGATGGTATTGAGGTACTAGAAGCTGTTAAAAAAATTAAACATGAAATTCCGATGGTAATGATTTCCGGTCATGGAGATTTAGAAACAGCAATAAATACCATGCGATTAGGAGCATTTGATTACATTTCTAAACCACCTGATTTGAATCGTTTGTTGAATACAGTTCGTAATGCTTTAGACCGAAAACAATTGGTTGTAGAGAACAAAATATTAAAAAAGAAAGTCTCTAAAAACTACGAAATGATTGGAAATAGCGATGCAATCAATCACATTAAAAGCATGATTGATAAAGTTGCTCCAACCGATGCTAGAGTTTTAATCACAGGCCCAAATGGAACCGGTAAAGAATTAGTAGCGCATCAATTACATGAAAGAAGCGAGCGTTGTAATGCACCAATTATAGAAGTAAACTGTGCTGCAATTCCTTCTGAATTAATAGAAAGTGAATTGTTTGGCCACGTAAAAGGCGCTTTTACTTCGGCTGTAAAAGATAGAGCAGGAAAGTTTGAAGCGGCTGATGGAGGAACCATTTTCTTAGATGAAATTGGAGATATGAGTTTATCGGCTCAAGCTAAGGTTTTACGTGCTTTACAAGAAAATTTAATTCAAAGAGTAGGTGCAGACAAAGACATTAAAGTCAATGTGCGTGTGGTTGCTGCAACTAATAAAGATTTAAAAAAGGAAATTGAAGAAGGTAGATTCAGAGAAGATTTATATCACCGTTTGGCGGTTATTTTAATCAAAGTTCCAGCTTTAAATGATAGAAGAGAAGATATTCCAGAATTGATTGAACACTTTGCTGCAAAAATAGCTTCAGAGCAAGGAAATGCAGTAAAAAACTTCTCAAAAGAAGCTATAAAATTATTACAAGAATACGATTGGACCGGAAATATTCGTGAGTTACGAAATGTAGTTGAACGTCTAATTATTTTAGGTGGAGCCGAAATATCAGAACAAGATGTACAATTATTTGCGAGTAAATAATGTCAAGTGAAAAGTGATTAGTAATTAGTGAAAAGTTTGCTAATTGCTAATTGCTCTTCACTAATTACTAAATAAAAATGCAATTAAAAAAAATAAATCCCAACCTTCAGAAAGCGTTAATTGAAAACGACTTTATTGAAGCGAATGAGTTACAACAAAAAACATTTTCAACCATTAAAAGTGGTGTTGATGCGGTTATTCAATCGCCAAACGGTTCAGGAAAAACCACGACTATTTTATTAAATGTGATTCAAAGAATGGAAAAACCAGTGGGCGAAAGTACGCGTGCTTTGGTTTTAGTTCAGGACAAAGAAAAAGTTTTGGAAGCAATAGAGCAATTCAAAAAACTGAACCATTACACAAATTTACGTGTTTTTGGAGTGCATGAAAAAGGCGATATGGATTACGATAAAAATCAAATTTCATTAGGAATAGACGTTTTAATTGGAACGCCAATTCGAATTAATGAAATGTTTTCTTCTGCAGGATTTAACATGAACACCATAAAAATGTTTGTAGTTGATGATATAGAAGAAATGTTGCGTAAACGCGAAGATTCAATAATTCAAAGGCTTTCCATGAGTGCTGAAAAAACACAACGTTTGTTCTTCTGTTCACAAATTACCGAAAGAGTTGAAATTTTAGCAGACAGAATAATGATTGAACCACTATTCTTTGAAATGGAAGATTAATTTAAAAAATATGCGACTATGGGAATGATGAAAGTTTTTTCGGGAAGTGAAATTTTAGCCGAAACATTAAAACAAAAAATTGAAGCAGTTGGTGTTGATGTTCTAAAAAAAGACAATTTACAATCGGCAAGATTGGCAGGTTTTGGTAATACAGATTTAGCAGTAGAATTATTTGTAGATGAACGCTATTACGGAAAAATTAGTCCAGTTTTAGAACAGTTTAGAATGAATTTGTAGTGTTTTTAAACTATAATTTTTTTCGAGGTTTAATTAATAAAAACAGTCTAAATTTGAAGTGAGTAAGAATATTCTAACCCTTTCGTTAATGTTCTAAAATTCTAAAATAGCATTGTAATGTTTGTGGTGATTTTTAAATTCTTGCACTCCTTCTTTAAAAGTTAGGTATTTTGTGCCATTTTTGTGATTATTTCTGCTAATTAGGTACATGTAATGAAAATGACGTATTAGTTCCTTCCAACCAAATAAGAGTGAATGTTTTGGATCGTACATATGTGTAGGTTCACTAATAGCACCATTTATTTCTACAATTTGGAAGTTTTTTCCATTTGTTAAATCTTCATAAGATTTATACATAATATCCATTCTGCCATAATAAAGGCCGTTAATTTGCCTGCAAATTGTATTAAAACTTTCGGTCATTTTAGGTGTGATTTCATGACTGGCATCTATGAATTTTGTACCACGGCAATGATTTCCGTAAGGAACCAAATTTATGGTTTCTCCTTTGTTTAAAATCAAATTTAGTTTGTTTCTGTATTCTTTTTCTAAAGTTTCTAATTGAAATAGGTAGCGAATATCTTGTTGTAAGAGTTCGCGAATGGTATTTTTTCCGTTTCCTGTTAAAATCATGAATTTTTTTGATACTATTCCGGTGATTTTCCCAGGTTTATTAGGTAATTTTACATAAAATAGTCCAATTTCATTTTCATAAGGTATTAAATCTTGTAATAGAATATTAAATTTTGCTTTTTTATGATAAGTTGCTAATTCTTCTGTTGTATTTATTTTTTTTACAGCTGTTCCTCTTAAACCAATGTCAGGCTTTGCTATTAAAGGGAAATTAATATTTTCGGAAGTTAATTTTTGTAAAATGTCTGCTAAACTTTGATCAGGAGAAACTAATATTGTTTTTGGATAATATTCTTGTGGAATTAAATCGTAAATTTTTTTTTTAGA
>Ga0209480_10002967_pt1 | contig 11297 bp, 7 predicted proteins | sample JI61114C2DNA_FD_187501 | JGI IMG/M metagenome (GOLD analysis project Ga0209480, IMG submission 187501) | Wastewater effluent complex algal communities from Wisconsin, to seasonally profile nutrient transformation and Carbon sequestration -... | ecosystem: Engineered > WWTP > Effluent > Algae...
CATGGTAAGGGTGAGTTTGCTGAAGCACTTGAAATATATAAAGAAGGGGTTGCATTGGTGTCAAAAGAAGGGGATAAAGATTTGGAAGCTGGATTTTATATGAGCATGAGTGATATCTATAATAAGATCACCGATTATGCTAGTGCAATTGATGTTTGTGAAAAAGCCATCCAATTATTTGGTGAATTAAAAGATCAAGGTGGACAAGCCAGCATTTATAATAATTTGAGTGGCACGTATATTCAGTTAAAAGATTATACCACTGCCTATAAATATGCTACCAAAGCTTTGACAATGTTTGAAGCGGAAGGCCCAATGTCTAGGGGAGTGGGGAGTATCAAATTGGTCATTGCCAATATTTTACTGAATGCAGATGAAACCTCATTGAGCAAAATTGGGGCAAGTGGAAAAAATAGGTTTCAGCGTGTAATCAAATTAATGAAAGAGTCCATCCCGATTGCCGAGTTTAATAAAGATTTAGGGTTGAAATCGGAAATGTTGATTGCGATGGGGGTTTCGTTTGAAAAATTGAATCAAATGGCAGATGCCACAAGGGCTTACGAATTGTCGCTTGCTGTTGCTTTAGAAGGCCCAGATTTAAATGTATTAGCAGCCACTTATAGCACTGTTGGTCGTTTTTTTCATCGTCAACAAAATAATCGAAAAGGGGTTAATTACCTGCATCGGGCATTGGCTATGTCTACTCAATCTGGTTTATTAGAAGTGGAAAGGGAAGCAGCGGAAAGTTTAAGCAATTATTATGAACGCCAAAAGCAAATGGATAGCGCATTTTACTATTACAAAAGGTTTTCGAATGTAGAGAACCAAATTTTTAATAAAGAAAAGGAGAATGAATTTACGCGTAAAAAACTCAAGCTCGATTTTAGTATAAAAGAGAAAGAATATGCAGTTGAACAAGAGAAAATCAAACAACAACTTGCGGAAAAAAAGTTAGAAATCAGTTTTAAAAATAAGATTGAATGGTTAATGGGAATATTAACCTTGGTGGTTATTTCTGCAGCATGGTTTTTTTATAAGAGCAAAAAGAAAACACAGGAATTAAATGCAACGATAGAAGCGCAACGTCAATCACTTTCGGAGTTGGTTCAAGTAAAAGACAAAATATTCAGCATTCTCACCCACGACATGCGGAGTCCAGTTAATAGCTTAATTTCCTTTGTATACTTGTTAGAAAATGATGAAATCAATAAAGATCAATTGGAGCAATATGCAAAAGAGTTAGGTAATACGCTTAGAGGAACATCTGCGTTAATGGAGAATCTCTTAAACTGGGCAGGAACACAATTGCAGGGCTTTGATATGAAAATAGAAAATCTGTCGGTTTATACCATTGTAGAAGAGGTATTAACTTCTTTCGGTGCTACATTGAAACAAAAAAATATACATATTAGCAATTCAATAAATGAAAATGATTGGGCACTAGCAGACAAAAATTTACTTGCACTAGTTATTCGAAATTTAATCAGTAATGCCTTAAAGTTTAGTTATAGTGGTAAAGCTATTCGGTTAAGTGTTGAGTATAACGAAACTGAAGTAATGGTTTGTATAGCCGATGAGGGAATGGGCATGTCAGCAGAAGCTATGGAGCAGATTAATAAAAACACAACCAATACCATGAGCAGTACCTATGGTACAAATAAGGAAAAAGGAACTGGATTGGGTTTACTGCTTTGTAAAAGTTTCCTTTCGATGATGACTGGTAAGCTTACCGCTAAAAATAATCAGCCCCAGGGCGCTATCATGACAATATATTTACCCAAAATCATACGCTAAAACCTTTTTAATAATAGTTTATCTATTACAGTATCATTTAAGGTTTGTTTATAAGCATTACTCAAAGGGATTGAAACCTTATTGGTCAGGATAATTTCATTGGCTAATACTTGAATAATATGTTCCGCATTCACCAAATATTGCTTGTGAACCCGAATAAATTTTTTTGATTGCAATTGAGTTTCTACATTTTTTAAACCAACTAATATCACCATTGTTTTTTGATCTTGGGTGTAAATTTTAGAAAAGTCTCCCATGCTTTCAATATATAAAACATTGTTGTTGTTAACCCTTGTTACTCCTTTATTGTCTTTAATAAAAAAATAGTCTTCTGTACTTTCATTTTGAATTGTAGCAGTAGAAAGGGAAGCGGTTTTTTTCAATTCAATGTATTCAATTGATTTGTTGACTGCTTTTACAAATCGATCAAATGAAATAGGCTTAACTGCAAAATCAATAATATCTAAATTATACCCTTCGGCTGCATATTCTGGATACGAAGAAATAAATACAAATACAGGTGGATTCTTTAAAGTTTTAACCAATTCTATTCCAGTAAGATTGGGCATGTCTACATCGGAAAAAACGATATCAATTGGTTGGTCTTTTAAAATAGATAAAACTTCTAGTCCTGTTTTACATTCAGCCACGAGCTTTAAGGAAGGAATTTTATTGATGTAGGAACTTAAAAGTGCTCTCTCCACTAAGTGATCATCTGCTATAATGCATTGGTACATAACCCGGTATTACTTTACTAATGTATTCTTTTTGTTTGTTCTAGCATCATTTGTCTACTAAAACAGGGCGCTTATCTACTAATTATGGCACTTGGTCTACTTTCCCATTTTCCAATTACTACTTTAAGGTAATTTTAATGCAGTTTAATTCAGTAATTGGATTTAACAACAAAGCGCAGTAACTGAGGGGATACTGCGCTTCTTTTATTTAGGGTGGTTGTTATCTTAATCTATCTGCGTTTTTAACTAATTGCTCATCCTTGTAGATTCCTAATGCAGCCAATACCAAGAATACGGGAACTGATAAGCTAATTAAAGCTGTTAAATCGGTATTGTATTCTGTAAAAGTTTTGCTTGCATTGTAGTATAAAAAAATATTCAACAATGAAACTGCTAATACAATCAGGCTAATTAATAATTGTCTTTTCCTGTCTTTAAACATAAAAATACAAACCAGTGTAGCCACGCAAATTGCAATGGTTAAAATGGCGTTTAAACTGCCTTGAGCTGCTGTATATTCAATCCACTCTTTCAGATTGGTTTCAGCGTTTAGTTTATTGCCACTGAAGAAAGAGAATTTTAAACTTAGTGCACTCATTGTGGCAGCTAACAATAACCAAATACTTTGTATTCTTTGTAGCATAGCTAGTGAATTAGATTAGCCCATTTCTGGGTAAAGGATGAATTGTTCCATGAATTCGTTTACTTGTTTGCGAACTGCGCCAATGATTTGAGCGTCTTCCGCATTCATTAATACCCGATCAATTGAGTCTACAATAAAAGGCATATGTGATTCAGTCATACCACGCGTAGTAACTGCAGCAACACCAAAACGGATACCTGAAGTTACAAAGGCAGACTTGTCATCGTAAGGTACCATATTTTTATTGGCAGTAATATCAGCTTGTACCAATGCCTGTTCTGCTTTTTTACCACTAATGTTTTTATTTCTTAAATCAATTAACATTAAGTGATTATCGGTACCGCCGCTAATAATATGATATCCTTTATCTACAAATGCTTTTGCCATGGCTTGAGCATTTATTTGAACCTGCTTTTGGTAAACTAAAAACTCATCCGATAAAATTTCACCAAAAGCAACCGCTTTTGCTGCAATCACGTGTTGCAATGGACCTCCTTGAATACCTGGGAACACGGCCATGTCTAATAAGTTACTCATCATTCTGGTATTGCCCTTTACGTCTTTTAATCCCCAGGGATTTTCAAAATCTTTATTCATCATAATGATACCACCTCTTGGTCCACGCAAAGTTTTGTGCGTAGTAGAAGTAACAAAATGACAGTGTTCAAAAGGAGAGTTCAATAATTTTTTTGCAATCAAACCTGCAGGGTGTGCTATATCGGCCAATACTAAAGCACCTACTTCGTCTGCTACTTTTCTAATTCGTGCATAATCCCAATCTCTACTGTAAGCACTTGCTCCACAATAGATTAATTTAGGTTTTACTTCACGGGCTTTAGCTTCTAACATTTCATAATCAACTAACCCTTCTTCTTTCGTAACACCATAAAAATGGGGTTGGTATAATTTACCAGAATAATTAACGGCACTACCGTGTGTTAAGTGACCACCCATGCTAAGGTCTAAGCCTAAAGTTGCGTCACCTGGTTGTAAAACCGCTAATGCAACCGCAGCGTTTGCCTGAGCACCACTATGGGGCTGTACGTTGGCATATTCTACACTAAAAATTTCTTTTAATCGATCAATAGCCAATTGTTCAGTTTGGTCTACAATTTCACAACCTGCATAATACCTTCTTCCAGGATACCCTTCTGCGTATTTATTGGTCATTACATTACCCATTGCCTGCATTACTTGAAGGCTAGTGAAATTTTCAGAAGCTATTAGCTCAATTCCGTGCCGCTGTCTTTCTAACTCTTGTCTAATTAGGTCAAAAACCAGTGTATCTCTCTGCATGAAGTGTATTTTTGTCAAATTTACGCGTTATTTACTATTTTACAGCCCCATTTGGCCGATATAGATAGGAATAAGTGAGAATCGGACATGGATAAATTACCTCCCAATGAAAGCTATTATACCAGTTGCCGGTGCAGGAACTAAACTAAGACCGCATACATATACACAACCAAAAGCCCTAATTCCTATAGCAGGAAAGACCATCTTGAGTTTTATTGTAGATCAGTTAAGAGATGCAGGCATTACAGAGTTTATTTTTATTGTTGGGTATTTGGGTGAAAAAATTCAAGATTACGTTAAACAAACATATCCAGATATAACCACGCATTTTGTTTTTCAAAATGAAAGGCAGGGAACAGGACATGCCATTGAGTTAACCAAGAATATTGTAGGTGAAGACGAAGTATTTGTTGTTTTAGGAGATACTATTTGCGAATACGATGTAAAAGAAGTAGTGGATAGTCCTTATAGTATGTTGGGGGTAAAAAAAGTAGATGATCCAAGAAATTTTGGAGTGGCTTCTATAGATGAAGAGGGATTTATTGAGCAAGTAGTAGAAAAACCTTCGATTCCTAAAAGCAATATGGCCTTGGTTGGATTGTATAAAATTAAAGAGACGCATTTTCTGTTTGAATGCCTGCATCATTTATTTATGCAAGACATTAAAACACAAGGAGAGTATAATTTAACAGATGCGTTGGATTGTATGATTAAAAGGGGAGCCAAATTTAAATCATTTAAGGTGAAGAGTTGGTTCGATTGCGGCAAAAAAGAAAGCCTCTTAGAAAGCAATGCAACATTGCTTAAAAAGTTTGGTGGAAATATTCAATACATACACGATTTCAAAGACACTATTATCATACCCCCAGTAAGCATTGCGCCAGGTTGTGATATTTCACATTCTATCATAGGACCACATGTTGCCATAGGGGCCAATACAACGGTAAAACATTCTATCATTCGCGATAGCATCATCGGTTCTTATACCAATTTATTTGAAGTGGTTTTAGACAATTCATTAATTGGAAGTGATGCTTCTGTAAAAGGATTAAGCCGAAGTTTAAATATTGGAGATAATACAGAGATTGATTTTGGTTAAATGGTTTTGATAGATCCAATACATTCATTGAATTCTGCAACCATTTCTGCTATAATTTCTCCAGCGGTTTTTATTTCATTAATTAAAGCAGCTACTTGACCTATTTCTAATTCACCTTCTGAAAGGTCTCCTTCGAACATGCCTTTTTTGGCTCGGGCTCTACCCAATAGATGCGTTAATTCCGCTTCGTCTGCACCTCTTTGTTCTGCCGCTGCCACTTGATTAAAAAAATCGTTTTTTAATAATCGAACGGGTACCAATTTTTTCATACTCAATTGAGTATCACCTTCACCTGCTTTTATAACAGCTTCCTTAAATTGCAAATGCGAAGATGCTTCATGGCTGCAAACAAAACGACTACCTACTTGAACTCCGTCTGCGCCCAATGCAATAGCTGCATACATTTGCTGACCAGTCGCAATACCACCAGCAGCAATTAAAGGAATTTTTATTTGTTTTTTTACAGCAGGAATTAACACAAGGGTTGTCGTTTCCTCTCTTCCATTATGACCACCTGCTTCAAAACCTTCTGCAACTACCGCATCACAACCCGCATCTTGTGCCTTTAGTGCAAATTTGGAACTACTCACCACATGCACTACTTTAATTCCATGTTGCTTAAATAAAGGAGTATAGGTTTTGGGGTTACCAGCACTAGTAAAAACAATCGGCACTTTTTCATCAATAATGATCTGCACGATGGCCCCAAGGTCTGGGTACAGCAGTGGAATATTAACTGCAAATGGTAGATTGGTTGCTGATTTACATTGTTGTATATGCGCTCTTAAAACATCAGGATACATAGAGCCTGCACCAATAATTCCTAATCCACCTGCATTGCTTACTGCACTGGCTAATTTCCAACCACTAGCCCAAATCATTCCGGCCTGTATAATGGGATATTTAATTCCAAATAACTGAGTAATAGATGAAGGGTTGCCAGTTAAATGCATGGGTATTATTTATGTAAGTAAAAGGAGTTGGCCTGAGACAAACAAGTGACCACTAAATCGTTGATGCAAACATGAGCAGGTAAAGTAGAAACATAATAAATTATTTCGGCAATATCCTTTGCTTCCAATGCTTTATATCCATCATAAACTGCATTTGCTTTTTGATCGTCTCCTTTAAATCTTACAAAAGAAAACTCTGTTTCTGCGGCTCCAGGATGAATAGCAGTTACTTTAATTTGATGCGGCAATAAATCAATTCGCATGGCTTTACTAATGGCATCAACCGCATGCTTTGAAGCACAATAACCATTTCCATCTTTGTACACTTCTTTGCCCGCAGTAGAACCAATATTAACGATATGTCCTTTCTTTTTTGCAATCATGAAAGGCAGCACCGCTTTTGTTACATACATAAGCCCTTTTACATTGGTATCAATCATAGTATCCCAATCGTCTAAATTGGCCAACTCAAAAGAGTCTCTGCCCAATGCTAACCCTGCATTATTTAATAACACATCTATTGATTGCCATTCAGCAGGCAAACCTTTAATAGCAGTAAAAACAGCTTCTCTATTTTGTACGTCAAAGCAAAGGGTGTGAATTTTAACAGCGTATTTATTTTGTAATGTATTGGCAAGATCTGTTAGTCTGTCTTGTCTTCTTCCTGTAATAATACAGTTCCAACCAGCAGCAGCAAAATGTTCAGTAGTTGCTTTACCAAAACCAGCGGTAGCACCAGTAATTAATATCGTTTTTGTCATAAGCACAAAAATAAACTATCTAATAAGTACGGCCGTACCTTTTTTATAAACACGCTTACCTAAATAGTCTATTCCCTCTGCTTGAAACACGTAAGTGCCTGATGGTTGTGGTTCCCCTTTATATGTGCCATCCCATCCTTTGTTTAATTCAGTGGATGTATAAATGCGTTGTCCCCATCTATTGAAAATGGTAAAATAATTCAATTTTGTAATACCTACAGTAACTGGTCTTAATACATCGTTTTTCCCATCACCATTGGGTGTAAATCCTGAAGGAATAAATATTTCAGGCCCACCCGCAAATACTTTTACTTTCATTTGGTCTTCTCCAAAACATCCACCATCACCCGTTACCCTAACTGTGTAAGTAATTGAGTCGGTTCCTGCTGGTAATGTAACAATTGGATTGGCAATGGTTGGGTCACTAAGCCCGGTTGTAGGAGACCAATTAAATTGACCCAAGCCTGATGCATTTAACTGAACAGGTTGGTCTGGCAAAGCAACCGTATCTGGTCCTGCATTTACTATAATTGGTGGAACCACTCTCACAATGATGGTATCTGTAACAGATTTATTGCAACCCAAAGTATCTGAAACAGTTAAAGTGTAAGCAGTTGTTTTAGAAGGACCTGCTAAAGGATTTAAGGTAGTTGAATTAATCATTGAACTGGTAGGAGACCATTGAAAACTACTGCCCACAATAGTTGCCGGCAGATTAAGTCTATTACCAAAACAAATGATGGTATCGGCCCCTACGGAAACTTGAGGATAAGGTGATACATTAATTCGAACGGAATCTCTTGCCTGACAATACCCTAAGTTGGCCGTAACATAATAGGTTTCATTTTGCAGTGGAGCCAATCTTGGAAATTTAACTGGATCAACAGGAGCCCCCGATGCCGAAGTCCATTGAAAACTTAGGGCATCACTCACCGTTTGCAATTGTATGGTATCTGTTCGGCAAATGGTTGTGGAAGGGCCAGCATCAACAGAAATAAAATCTAACACATTCACCGTTACGGTATCCTGATTAATACATCCATTGTTGTTGAGCGTAATAATATACCGAGTAGTATCAACTGGATATACCAATGGATTCGCAATATTTCTATTCGAAATTCTCGATAAGCTTCCAGGTATATCAGTGGTCCAATTTATAGTTCCCGCACCAATATTGGCAAATAAAGGAAGGGTGTCTATACTACAAATAAGGGTGTCTTTAAAAGCTAGGTTTAGCAAGGGCTTATCTAAAACAACAAGCGGTTTAGTGATGCTGTCTATGCAACCTTTACTATTGGTAACCACCAATGTTACATTCGTATTAACAGGTGCAGGATATTTCCAAGTACTGTCTTTTGCAATAGTGGTATCGGCAAGGGAAGTATTGTCTCCAAAATTCCATCTCCAACTATTTACTGTTCCGTATTGGCTAAGTGTAGCGTCTTTGAAACTGTATTCGTTTATATAGCAAGTTCCAGTGACTGTAAAATCGGGTGTAAATCCGGGGTAAATTCTTACTTCTGCAAAAGCAGAGTCTTGACATCCCCCCGTATTGGTCACTTTTAATTTTAATTGATACGTACCAGTATCAGCATAAGTATAAGTAGGTGTGGGGTCAGTAGAGATATCTGTGTTACTATTGGTAACGCCAAAGTCCCAGAGATAATTAGACACCGAACCAGTAGACTCATTTTGAAAACTTAATGTAAAACCATTACAAGTAATATATGAGGGTTTAAGATCCGCAGCAGACAATGAGCAGTCTGCCACTTGAATATGAATTTCTTTTTTTGTTTCTCCAATTTTAATTCCATTTCTAAACTCACTGGCACAAACCGCAACAATATATTGACCTGGTATGCCAGGAGCAATGCCATTAATTAATCCAGTGATAGGGTCAATGGTTACGTTCACTGCTAATGGTGCACCACCACTATAAGGTGGTTGATAGGGAACAGCCGCATAAGGAGGGTTGGTGGGAGGATTGGGTTGTGCCCCGTTAGGAGAATTGCCGCTTCCGCCAACCAGTCCATTACAAAATGAATAAGACAAACTATCTCCATCCGAATCAACCGCACTAAAGTCGAAAGTAAAAGGAGAATTAAAACATACAATAGCAGTATCTCTTTGAGCAAAAACAGGACTGCTGTTTTTTGCATAACTCACGCCATTGATAATGCCTGGGATGGTATTGGTATAGCTCACTCCAATAGTAGCAGAAATTGCGCCAACATTGGCAATATTGGCAATTCTACAACAACGCTGAACAGACAAAGTGTATCCTTCTGTGGTATTGGGTAAATCAATATCGATAGTGTACCGATCAATAATATAACAAACCCTAGGTCTGGTACTTAAACAAGGATCGTAAGTGGTCTTATCTGGGTTATCGGTTCCACTTAATGAAATGGAAACAGTTTGTAATAATTGGGTACTCGCAGAATTAAAAATACCTACATGCACTTGTGCATCTCTTTGTGCAGCAGTAGAATTACAATCTAAATATTGCCTTACAGTAATTCGATACTTAGAACTATTAGCAGCAGCACCATCACCCAAATATTCATATTGTATCCATCCCCCTTTTAAGTGCGCAGCATTTAATTGGGTGAGTAATACACTACATAAAATGATCAAATAAAATTTCCTACACATACTGTAAAGCAAGTTAAAGCAATAAGAACCAAAAAAAGGATTGTGGGTTGCCTGAACTCCTAAAAAACAGTTAAAGCAATCATTACCTAATTAAAACAGCAGTGCCTTTTTTGTAAATTATTTTTCCAGTAAAGTCTTTTCCTTCAGCTTGAAATATATACGTTCCAGTGGGTTGTTGTTCTCCATTGTAGATTCCATTCCAACCTTTACCTATTTCATTGGTGCTAAATATGATTTGTCCCCAGCGATTGTACAAAGTGAAATAATTTAATTGAGCAATGCCAATGGGAATGGGTCTTAATACATCATTTTTGCCATCTCCGTTTGGAGTAAACCCAGAAGGAATATAAATATCAGGGCCGCCCTTGTATACCAATACTTTAATAAAATCTTCTCCATAACAACTATTGCCATTATCACTTCTTACCCGGTAAACAATGGAATCAATTGTACTACCCAATTGTGCAATAGGATTGGCTATGCTTGGATCAGATAAACCAGTGATAGGAAACCATTGATAAAATTCTCCGCCCCTTGCATTTAATTGAAGGGGTTGATTGGAGCTGACTACGGTATCGTTGCCAGCGAAAATAATGGGCTTGGCTGCAACTTGAACCAAGATGCTGTCTACTACTTTTTTCGGGCATCCCAAAGTATCGCTCACCGTTAAAAAATAGCGGGTTGTTTTAGAAGGAGCAACCAAGGGTTGCAATGAACCTGCATTAAACATATTGAGCGAGGGGAACCATTGAAAGCTTGCACCAGTAATGGATCCATTTAATTGAACCCTATTGCCAAAACATATAAGGGTATCGTTCTGCAGATTTGCAATTGGATAAGGTACAGTTGTAATTGCAATACTGTCTCTGTCTTGGCACTTGCCCAAGTTAGCGGTAACAAAATAAGTAGTGTTACCAGTGGGTTTTACAAAAGGATTTTTGACAGAAGAAATTGTTTCGTTTAACTGATTGGTCCATTGATATTGCAGCGCATCACTTTTAACCCGCAACTGAATGGTATCATTCAAACAAATGGTGCTGTCTAAACCGGCAGTTACTTTAATAAAGGGCAATACATTCACCGTGATGGTGTCTTTACTAATGCAACCATTGTTGTTAATGCTTACAATATATTTGGTGGTGTCTTTAGGATAAACCAACACATTAGCGGTATTGGTATTGCTGATATTGATATTGGGCTCCCAATTAAAAATTCCAGCACTATTTACATTAATGGGTAAACTATCAATGCTACAAATTAGCGTGTCTTTAAAAGGCACTTGTAACAAAGGTTTTTCTGAAACCGATAATGCCCTTGTTAAAGTGTCTAAGCAACCTTTAGAATCACCCACGATTAATT
>Ga0209480_10002970_pt1 | contig 11288 bp, 7 predicted proteins | sample JI61114C2DNA_FD_187501 | JGI IMG/M metagenome (GOLD analysis project Ga0209480, IMG submission 187501) | Wastewater effluent complex algal communities from Wisconsin, to seasonally profile nutrient transformation and Carbon sequestration -... | ecosystem: Engineered > WWTP > Effluent > Algae...
CGGCTACGTGCCGCTCAAGAAAGCCGGCGCCAACTACGCCGCCTGCTGCCCCTTCCATAACGAAAAGTCGCCATCGTTCACGGTCAGCCCAACCAAGCAGTTTTATCACTGCTTCGGTTGCGGCGCGCATGGCACGGCGATCAGTTTTGTCATGGAATATCAGGGCATGGGCTTCGTCGATGCCATCAAGGAACTCGCCACCCGCGCCGGCATGCAGGTACCGGAAAGCGAAGGTCGCAGCTTCAATGACGAGAAGCCCGGCCAGACGCGGATGCTGATTGAAATCATGGCGCGTGCGGCCCAGTACTACAAAGATCAACTCAAAGCCTCGCCCCGCGCCGTCGAATATTGCAAAAAACGCGGGTTGACCGGAGAAGTGGCCGCCCGCTTCGGCATGGGCTACGCCCCGGATGGCTGGCAGAACCTGCAGGCGATATTTTCCGACTACAACGCCGAAGAATTGAAAACAGCGGGCCTGGTGATCGAAAACGAAGCTGGCCGCCGCTATGACCGCTTCCGCGACCGCCTGATGATCCCGATCATCAATCAGAAAGGTGACATCATCGCCTTCGGTGGCCGCATCATCGATCAGGGCGAACCGAAATACCTTAATTCGCCGGAAACCCCGCTTTTTGAAAAAGGCCGCGAGCTTTTTGGCCTGCCGCAGGCGCGCCAAGCACTGCGCGAGACTGACACCGCCATCGTCACCGAAGGCTACATGGATGTCATCGCACTAGCCCAGAACGGGGTCGGCAATGCCGTAGCGACGCTGGGTACGGCAACCACAAGCACGCACGTAAGCAAGCTGTTACGCCAGGTCGACCGCGTTGTTTTCTGTTTCGATGGCGACAATGCCGGCCGCAAAGCTGCCTGGCGCGCCCTGGAAAATTCACTGGAAGCACTGGCCGACAACAAGCGCCTGGCTTTCGTCTTCCTGCCCCAGGACGACGACCCCGATAGCTACATTCGCACCCACGGCAAGGAGGAGTTTGACCGGCTGGTTCATCAGGCCATGCCGCTTTCCGACTTCCTGCTCCGCGAACTGGCTCAACGCTGCGACCTGACGAGCTCCGAAGGCAAGGCGCAGTTGATTTATGAAGCAAAGCCACTGTTACTCAAGTTGCCCACCCCGTTGCTCCGTCTGCAGTTAGTCAAACGTCTGGCTGAAGCCAGTGGCTTTGCGCAGAGCGAGGTCGAGCGCCTGTGCGATCTTCGCTCCTACGCGCCAGCCGCGCCGGCCAAGGCCAAACGTACCGCGCCATCGCTGACCCGCAACCTCTTGCGCATTGTCCTGCACAAACCGGAACTGGCCAGCGCCTTGCCCATTGATTTATTGCCAGACACCCCTGAGCGCCAGGCGCTGATCAGGCTACACCAGTTGGTCAGCAACAATCCTGAAGCCAGCAGCTATGCCTCTTTACGTGAACAGCTCCGCGGGCTCCCCGAAGAGAGCATGATCGAAAATGCCGCTTCGGAACTTCTCGGCCGGCAGTTTGACGAAGCAGAAGCCGAAGGTGAGTTCCGCGACACCCTTGAAAAACTTCAGGAAGGCGGCCAGAAACGTGCCTTTGCCGAACTGCAGACCAAGGCGCAGCAGTTTGGGGTGGCCGGTCTGAGTGCTGCAGAAAAACAGGCATACATTCAGCTTCTCTCCGGCAAGGCAAATAGCAGCTAAGTTATGGTAAAATCTATGGTTTACTCGAATTTAATGGATCGTGTTAATGGCTAAGGTAAAAGACCCCGTCAAGGAAGCCCCGAAAGCTCGCATCAGCAAAGCCAAGGAAAAGGCTGCCGAAAAGGCGCTGCTGCAGGGCGCGATGGCAGAAACTCCTGAGCCGCTCGACGCTGAAGCGCGCAAAATGCGCCTCAAGGCGTTGATCAAGCTGGGCAAAGAGCGCGGCTACCTGACCTACGCCGAAATCAACGACCACTTGCCGGACGATGTCGTTGACGCGGAAAGTATCGAAGCGATCATTTCCACGTTCAGCGACATGAGTATCAAAGTCTTCGATGAAGCCCCGGCGGCCGAAGATTTGCTGATGTCCGATACGGCTGCAGCCGCAACCGATGACGAGGAAGCCGAAGAACAGGCCGAGCAGGCACTGTCATCGGTAGACTCCGAGTTTGGTCGCACCACCGACCCGGTTCGCATGTATATGCGCGAAATGGGTACGGTTGAACTGCTGACCCGCGAAGGCGAAATTGAAATCGCCAAACGCATTGAGGAAGGCCTCAAGCATATGGTGCAGGCTATTTCCGCCTGCCCGACCACGATCACCGACATCCTCGACTTGGTCGCCAAGGTTGAAGCCGAAGAAATGCGCATCGACGAACTGGTTGACGGTTTGATCGATCCGAACGCCGTCTTGGAAGCGCCGATCGCCGAAACCGCTGACGACGAAGAAGAAGAGGAAGACGAGCCAGAGAGTGAAGAAGATGAGAGTGAAAAGGCGGCAGGCGCAGCAACTGCATCCCTACTCCAACTCAAGGTCGATGCATTGGAACGCTTCAATATAATCAAGGCACTACATGCCAAGATGCAGAAGGCGCTGCCAGGCAAAGGCCCGCACGACAAGGCCTACATCAAGCTACAGCAGCAGCTTTCTGACGAGTTGATGAATATTCGATTCACCTCGCGCTCCATTGAAAAGCTTTGTGACAGCGTACGCGGCATGGTTGAGCAGATTCGCCGTTCTGAAAGAAAAATTCAGCAAATATGCGTCGACCGCGTCAAGATGCAACGCCCTCACTTTATTCAGTCCTTCCCTGGTAATGAGGTCAATATCGACTGGGTCGACGCAGAGATCGCCACTGCGCCCAAAACCTACGTCGCGATCCTGACGCGCTGCGCACCCGATATCAAAGAACAGCAGAAAAAACTGCTGGCCTTGCAGGAACGCATCGGCATCCCGCTCAAAGATCTCAAAGACATCAACAAACAGATGTCCACCGGTGAAGCCAAAGCCCGCCGCGCCAAGCGTGAAATGACGGAAGCCAACTTGCGCCTGGTTATTTCCATCGCCAAAAAATACACCAACCGCGGCCTGCAGTTCCTTGACCTCATTCAGGAAGGCAACATTGGCCTGATGAAGGCAGTGGATAAATTCGAATACCGCCGTGGCTACAAGTTTTCCACCTACGCCACGTGGTGGATTCGTCAGGCCATCACGCGCTCAATCGCTGACCAGGCCCGTACCATCCGCATCCCGGTTCACATGATCGAAACGATCAACAAAATGAACCGGATCAGCCGTCAGATTCTGCAGGAAACCGGCGCCGAGCCGGATCCCGCAACACTGGCCAAGAAGATGGAGATGCCGGAAGACAAAATCCGCAAGATCATGAAAATTTCCAAGGAACCAATTTCCATGGAAACACCGATCGGCGATGATGATGACTCCCACCTCGGCGATTTCATTGAAGACTCCGGCACCCTGGCTCCGGCTGATGCAGCCATGTATTCCAGCCTGCGCGGCGTCACAAAGGAAATCCTCGACACCCTCACGACGAGAGAAGCCAAGGTTCTGCGTATGCGCTTTGGTATTGAAATGAATACCGACCACACGCTTGAAGAGGTCGGCAAACAATTCGACGTTACCCGCGAACGAATTCGCCAGATCGAAGCAAAAGCACTACGAAAACTTCGCCACCCCAGCCGGTCGGATAAGCTACGCAGCTTCCTAGACCAAAACGGCGAGTAAAGTTTCCGGGCCCGTAGCTCAGTTGGTTAGAGCGTTTTTAACCACTTGAAACTTACCAATGCGGAACAAAGCATAGATGCCAAACGGCATCTATGCTTGGTAAGGTTACCAATAAAGCCAAAAAACTTACCAAAGAATTATCGAGGCATTGGCGCAGAGGTTTGAGTAGCGCTAATTATTGACATCCAACCGAATCGTTTGTTTCCAGAAGCAACCAAGACAAAAAAGCAATCAATGCTACAAACGACCACGTGTTAGATGTAGTCCAGTGCAGTAAAATACATAGCTTCAGGGCCTCTAGCTCATGCTTGGTTAGAGCAGCGGACTTAGCAAGTAACCTCCTACGACTCATTAGAGTACGGAGAATACAAATTGGGTTGCCTTTGGGTAAGTTTGCTCTGCCCTTTGGTAGAACTGCTCAAATTCGGGGAAACCTCTGTTGCGAAAGCAACGTGGCAATCCCGAGCGAAGCTCTCGTCAGAGAGAACGTGTAGAGACTGTACGGGCAGGTCGTAAAGACAAGAGACAGTCCAGACCACAAACCCGAAAGGGGTGGCGAAAGCCATAGTGGTAAGCATAATCCGTTGGTGCCGGGTTCGACTCCCGGGGGGCCCACCAAACATCAAAGCCATCATGTGGGCGCCCACATGATGGCTTTTTTGTATTATCTGTCCTGCATATAAACCATCAATTGCCGTGCGCAATTTTAATGAGTGCGTTTTCTGAGGAAACCCACAAGCTAAAATCACTATAAATCTTCGACATGATGTCAAGTTTTCAGCCTTTGTGGCCATAGAGCCGCTTTCGAATGACCGGCAGACATCTTGCAGTTAGCAGCCTTTGGAGCATACAGGGCGACGAAGGTCTACCGTTAATCCCCCCGGAAATTAGCAGTAGTAAAAGTAGAATTTTCTCCACAGCAGCCCGAGGAAGTTTTACATGAAGATGTCACGCTTTTCAGACAGCCAGATCATCGCCATTCTCATGCAAGCAGAAGTTGGCGGCCCGGTCCCAGAACTCTGCCGGGAACACGGCATCAGTTCGGCCACGCTTTACCTACCCCCTGACCTTTTGTAAGTCACGTCGTCTTTGTCAATGACAGCAACTTTTTATCATTCGACGAGGCAACCAAAGTGACAACCGCATATATCACCGAAAGCAATTTTTCATACATAGCCAAGAAAAACATCCGCGACATCAATGACGGGATTATGGATGTGTGCAGAAGAGTCTATGAAAGCAGAGATATTGGCAAATACTTGAATCACAAAGAGATAAAATTTTTAGAATGCAAACGTTTATTGCTTGAAAACACCGAAGAGTTTATCCAAAAACACCTCGAAAGAGTCGAAGCAGAGAGAGAAAATAAGAAAGCAACAGTCAAAAACAGCCCATATGTTTTTGTAAGCACAACGCCACCAAAGTACCACTACGACAAGAATTGCAAGTTTCTATCAAAAGACTATCTGAACTTCCTCATACCACCAGAAATCGAGTTCAGGGGCGAAAATGAAATTCAGAAATTCAGGGAGTTCGCTGATGCGAACAAACAGTTGCTTATTGATGATAAAGATTATGTTTTCATTCACAGACTGAGAATGCAATTCAAATTAACTAGTGATATTTCAAAGGTCACATTCACCAATACTGGAGTGCGATCTTTCACTTTAGAAGATGGTATTAATGTTTCGCACGAAATTAATAATATTTTGAATGAGATTGATATGATCGGCAAAACTAAGTTGGGAGCCATCACCCTGAGCAGATTCCGCTATATGGATTATTGGAAGCGGGAGCAGGCTCAAAATAACGATGAGGTCACTCAAATCTTAAATTTAAAGTCCAGGCTCGTCGATCTTATTGTGAAGTTTCATTTGCAGAATAACTCGATGAGTGGATTCTCATTTGACGAGGGGTTACTTGAGTTGGTTGGCTTCCAGCGCTGTGGGTCTTGTGGAAAGAAATTTGACTTCTAATGTCCTTAGGCTCTGTTAATCGGATCAATAACGATGCCCATTAACAGAGTCAATTGCCTACAGGATGCTTGAAAAAACGTTCGCGCTTGTACGTGAAGAGGCCAACTGATCGGGAAATTTCTATCAATGTGGATTCGACTTCTGAGCATTCCTTATCTACTGTTCATTTCCAATTCCCCATCAAAATAAATGGTGCCCAGTAAAACGGGTGGGCGTATCGAGTTTGCGCCAGCAATGACAGTTGCGCTTGCCGTAGGGACTCGATTTTGGTCAGTTGCTGATCTTGCCGACGGCGATACATTTCAGCCATCAAGGTTGCCGTGCTTTCGTCGGCCACTGGCCACAGTGTGGCCAATACGGCTTTTGCCCCCTGCTGCTGCGCAATTACTCCAAAGCCTTCAATTTCACGTCCTTGCGCATCCCGACCACCGCCCAAGCCGGTATCACAGGCGGACAGCGTGAGCAGATCAACGTTGTCAAAACGGTAGTTTTGCGTGCGAAGGTCACCCAGGGTGAGTTGCTGACCATCGCCCAGCAACAGAAACGAATTGACCTCGGTGCCGGGGCTGAAGCGGAAATGGCTGGCCACATGCAGCAGTTGAAAAGGGCGCTGACTGACGTCTTTGAAACGTAAGGCGGTAAATGCTTCATCCAGGAATATCTCGCCTGGTAACACGCCACTGTCAGTCGCCTTGATAATGCCGCGCATCTCGGCTTTTACGGCTGGCAACGCCGCAAACTCACCCAGCGCCCGCGTTACACCCAAGCCTGCTGCCTGCCACCGCGGCGTTGCCGCATCGCGCAGGCGATTTCTGGTGACGCTGGTGTACATCGGCAAATTCCAGCGTTGCATCAGGTAACGTTGGCCGTCATGCAAGGCGCCAAACGGCAGGTAACGCAGAGCGCCATCCAGCGACAGCATCACGGTTTTGGCACCTGCCTGTTCCAGGTCTTGCGCCACGGGGGCCACTAGCAACTTGTACAGTGCCTGAGAGGCCTTCATGGCATCAGATTTCGGGTCACGCAGCAGTCGCCGGTATTCGGCAATCTGGCGGTTCAACTCCTTGGTGCTGATATTCGTGCTGCGCGCCACCTGCACACCCGGCGTGGTCAGCAGCATACCCACCTTGTCATCCGTGACGTAATACTGAAGCAACACTGCATCATGGCCAATGCCTTTGAGCAGTCCCTGTAATTCCCCCAAGGCTTTCAAGCTGGTCTCGCTCGCCTCAACAGTTTTCGCCGGGCCTTGGCGGGCGAAACTCTCACGCATTTCTTTCAGGAAGGACTCAAAAGCCGCTTGTGCCACGCGTGAGTCGGCGGCCAGTTCCTTTTGACGCTGTTTTTGTGCCGTGCTTAATCCGAGTTTGGCCTGTTTTTGCAGTGCCATCTCTTCAGCCCCAAGGGTAACCAGTTGATCGGCAATCTGGTGGTAGCGGGTCATCCAGATTTGCTCGTTGACGTTGTAGCCGATACGGGTGAGGCGTGGGTCTGCACTGCTGCTGCGTCGGATGAATTCGAATTGCTCGTTTTCCTTGAGCATGTCGAGTACCAACTGGGCATCGGGTAGTAGGCCTTGGTCGACCAGCAGGACTGCAAGGGCTTGGTAGTCGTCAGTTACTGATTCTGTGTAGCTTTTTAATGCGGGTGTGTCGATCCGGGAAACCCGTTCGCGCTGGTTTTGGTGAGAGTTTACTACCGACTTCAAAAGGACAATCGCCAAATCAGTTTGGCCCATGCGATCGAAGGTGACTGCCAGATTTTTCAGCATCAACGCGGTTTTTGGGTGATCGGGACCAAGGGCTTTTTCATAAATGGCCAGCGCGCGCTGCTCAAGTGGCAGCGCCTTTTCATGCTGGGTGAGTTTGCCGAAAGTGCCGGCCAAGTTGTTTAGACCCAAGGCGGTGTCGGGGTGCTCGGGGCCGAGGGTTTTCTCACGGATGGCCAACGCGCGCTGCTCAAGTGGCAGCGCCTTGTCATACTGGGCCACATCGATATAAGTCATAGCCAGATTGCTCAGACTGCTAGCGGTGTCGGGATGCTCGGGGCCGAGGGCTTTTTCATGGATGGCCAACGCGTGCTGCTTAAGTGGCAGCGCCTTTTCATACTGAGCGAGTTCGCCGTAGGTGTGGGCCAGATTGCTCAGAATCCTAGCGGTGTTGGGATGCTCGGGGCCGAGGGTTTTCTCATTGATAGCCAGCGCGCGCTGCTTAAGTGGCAGCGCCTTTTCATACTGAGCGAGTTCGTCGTAGGTGCTGGCCAGGTTGTTTAGATTCAAGGCGGTGTCGGGGTGCTCGGGGCCGAGGGTTTTCTCACGGATGGCCAACGCGCGTAGCTGAAGTGGCAGCACTTTGTCATACTGAGCGAGTTCGCCGTAGGTGTGGGCCAGATTGCTTAGACTCAAGGCGGTGCCGGGGTGCTCGGGGCCGAGGGCTTTCTCATGGATAGCCAACGCGCGCTGCTTAAGTGGCAGCGCCTTTTCATACTGAGCGAGTTCGTCGTAGGTGCTGGCCAGGTTGCCCAGACTCATAGCGGTGTCGGGGTGCTCGAGGCCAAGGGTTTTCTCACGGATGGCCAGCGCGCGCTGCTCAAGTGGCAGCGCCTTTTCATGCTGGGCGAGTTTACCGAAAGTGCCGGCCAGGTTGTTTAGACTCAAGGCGGTGTCGGGGTGCTCGGGGCCGAGGGTTTTCTCATGGATAGCCAACGCGCGCTGCTTAAGTGGCAGCGCCTTTTCATACTGAGCGAGTTCGTGGTAGGTGCTGGCCAGGTTGTTTAGACTCCTAGCGGTGTCGGGATGCTCGGGGCCGAGGTTTTTCTCATTGATAGCCAAAGCGCGGATCAGTAGTGGTAACGCTTTGTTATTCTCAGCGACCGCTATATATGTCATTGCCAGATTGTTCAGACTCCTAGCGGTGTCGGGATGCTCGAAGCCGAGGGCTTTTTCATTGATGGCCAACACGCGTAGCTGAAGTGGCAATGCCTTGTCATACTGTGCGACGTCTCCATAAGTCAAAGCAAGATTGTTCAGGCTCGCTACGGTGTTCGGGTGCTCGGGGCCGAGGGTTTTCTCAAGGGTGGCGAATGCGCGGTTCAGTAGTGGTAGCGCTTCGTCATACCGAGCAAGATGTCGGTAGGTTTCGGCTAAATTGTTCTGTAACGTCGCCGTGTTCGGGTGCTCGGGGCCAAAGTTTTTCTCAACAATGGTCAAAGAGCGTTGCAGAAGTTGCAGCGCATCGTCATGCATGGCAAGTTGCAAATAGGTTTCGGCCAGTTTGTTCAGGATGAAAGCGGTGTCTGGATGCTCTGGGCTGAGGTTATTCTCACTAATTGCCAACATGCGTTGTTGAAATGGCAGTGCCCTGTCATACAGGCCGATGTTTTGGTAGGTGACCCCCAAAATGTACAAACTCAAGGCAACATTTTGTTGATCCTTATCTGGAGCAGTTTCAGCCAAAGCGAGCGCTTTGTGAGCCACTTCGAGTGCACGCTCGTGTTGGCTCAGCTTCATCAGGTTGGCATGTTCGTCCACCAGTTCCTGCCAGTCAGTGCTTGCAGCCAATGCAAAGTCAGGCACGGTACATACGCCAAGAAACGTGGCTAACGCGGCAATTCGCAAATATCGAGGAAAAATTTGACTCATCGGTTGGTAGTGCTCCTTGCCAGCAAGCGGTGCATGATACCCAGAAGCTGGGTGGCTTTCCCAGGTCATGGACGCCATTGGCTTGGGATGCCAAATTGTTTTGTGAGTTAAACAGCGCAGATTAGAAACTAGCTTTCACACGCTGATTGTTTTGCCTTTTAATGACGCAAGATGTGCTGGGTTTCGTAACGGTTTCCAACGGTGATCACCGCGCCGTCAGAACTGCTTTGAACCAGGTAGCAACGGAGATACTCGGACATCCTCTTCAAGGGTGTTTTCCCGATATCGCGTTCCATTCTCCGAATGCATTCGTTTGAAAAATAGCGAACCACACCGCCATGCCCGTCAAATTGCTCTGCGCCATAGTCCAGCAGCCAATCCTGGATCAGTGGTGGAACGCCCCGTTGCTGAGCGCGTACCGTGGCGTGGAAAGTTTGAATTGTTTGCATGTTAGCGTCCTGTCGCGGCAGTCGAAGGCAAGAAACTGCTGCATTGATGATCGGGGTGCCTTCAAAGCTAAAGACGCAAACACTCAACAAAGGTCAGGGCTGTACAGGAAAGTTATCGACAGAATTTAGTGCCATTTTCCCAGTTGACCGTGCGATTGAAGCCTCGATGATCGGGCGCAATACTTATGTTGCAGCGTTACGGGCAAACACCGAACAAAAGCTCAGGTTCGTGCAGGTAAATTTGTTATTGGATTTCAAAAAATCAGCTGCACAAAAAATGTATGCCTTTCGCCGATCTTGGGCAGACAAAACCCAGAGTGCCAATCATTTGGTCATTATTTTTCGCGTTTACGCGCCGCGGCCCATCTCTCACTTATACGAAGTGATTCAACCCACTTTGCAAGGTAGTACGTCAAGATTACAGCGCAGAAGATCGAAATTTCTGCGTGAATATCCAGAAATAGGGGATTGCCCTGCGTGAACGGTCCAAACGGTGTCACATCAGAATGCACCAAAGCATCCAATAGAATGTGGCTGTACGCACCGAAAAAGGCACCCTTGAGCCATTGCTGATATTTGTCTTTATAAGGCAATCCCAGGAGCATCGTGACGCATGCCATGAGCGTAGCTCCACCAAAGGAATGTACGCCTTGATGGAGTGGGTATCCTAATTTATCCATCCCAAAAAACATGGTTAGCCCAGGTTCAACATCAATCAGGATGTTGACCAGAATGAAGGCTTTCATACTGATGTATTTCCGGGCTGGAAGTCCTGCTGCAAGATGTAAAGGTGTTAATGGCATCCAAGCCTCCGATTTACAAAAAATCAATTCAATTTGCTGTTCGCCCATAACGCCGCATTCGCTGCGGCATTGAGCCGGCTTCACGTATCACGACTTTCTAGTCTCGCGCCTCTCCCCTGAAAATGCCCATTTCCTGTTGAATATCTGAGTCTGTGCCAGTATGACGACAGGTCGAAGGTTTTTTTCGACATGCACGATATGCCCATGGTGGCACTGGCTTCGTCTCTTTCCAAAGGCCAGCCTCTCTAGCCTTGGCTTCGTTCTCAGATTGAGCATAGGCAACTGCATCGCTGGATGTCTGTTCATGCGCATAGCGTTTGTAATGCCAAGCCAACCCCTGCTTGATGAGCGCCAAATTCACGTCGCCGTCATTACCGAACACTTTGGCGACGCAGCGACCATATCGATCCCATTTTGTGGCGTGCACGGTGACATCCTCGGCGCCTATCAGTTGGATGAGCATATTCCTCGCCATGTCTCCATACGGCATTGCCATTTCTGGCGCATCAATACCGGCAAGGCGCAATCTGAATCGTTGACCAGTGGCGGATAAAAAGACCACCGTGTCGCCATCGACAACACGCTCAATTTTGGCAGCGCAACATTTTTTCTGTAAAAATTTCCAGGCGATTCCATCGGGATGGAAGTCTCAGTCTTTCAGGTTGAGATAGATTTTCCCGGTCATCCACTCCTCATCGCATTCGGCGAGCAGCGCGGAG
>Ga0209480_10002971_pt1 | contig 11285 bp, 7 predicted proteins | sample JI61114C2DNA_FD_187501 | JGI IMG/M metagenome (GOLD analysis project Ga0209480, IMG submission 187501) | Wastewater effluent complex algal communities from Wisconsin, to seasonally profile nutrient transformation and Carbon sequestration -... | ecosystem: Engineered > WWTP > Effluent > Algae...
GTGCCGCTGCTTACCGCGGCAATTCCCGTCAAGCTGGTGCTGGCCGGCTTCCTGTTCTACCTCGTGCCGCTCGCCCTGCGCCAGGAAGGCTACGGCAGCAGCACCATCGGGCGGGCGTTGATGGTCTACTTCATCCTTGTCACGGCCGCCAATCCGGTGGCCTCGTGGCTGTCCGACCGCTTCGGCTGGAACCGGCAGCTGGTCGCCATCGGCGGCCTGAGCATTGCCGCGGGCGGGCTTGCCGGGCTCGTGGGCGGGCCACCCGCGCTGATTGCCGGCGTCATCGCCCTCGGTATCGGCACCGGACTCGGCGCAGCTGCGCTACAGTCGATGGTCGGCCGCGAAGGCCCTGCCGCGCTGGTTCTGCTGCGCGCCGGCGAACGCCTCGGCGCCGTCATCGGGCCGCTCCTCGCCAGCAGCCTGCTTACCCTCATGGCCTACGGCGGGGCGATGGCCGCCATAGGCAGCGTCGTTCTCGCCGCCACCTTCGTGTTCATGCTGTCAGGCCGTACAAAGGAAACTTCGCCATGAAGCGCCAGCTCGCCGCAATTGCCCTCGCCGCGGCAGCCCTCGGCAGCGCGTCGCCCGCCAGCGCCGACCCTGCGCCCTACCGCATCACGATGCTGCTCTACCGGGGCTGCGAGGAAGCCTGCAAAGGCTTCCAGGGCTACTTTCGCCAGCACGGGATCGCCGCCGAATTCACGCTGCGCGACGCCGCCCAGGACAAGCACCGGATCGCCGGCTTCATCGACGAAGTGCGCCACCAGAAACCCGACCTGGTGGTCACCTGGGGTACCACCGTCACCTACGAAACCGTCGGCAACTGGAAGAGCGTCGACCCGAAACGCCACCTCACCGAACTGCCGGTGATCTTCATGATCGTCTCCGACCCGGTCGCGCTGGGCGTCATCGAAAGCCCCGCCAAACCGCGCAAGAACGTCACCGGCACCCTCTACCTGCTGCCGATGGAAACCCAGATCAAGGCCGCCCGCAGCTACCTGGATTTCAAGCGGGTCGGCTACATCCTCAATGAAACCGAGGCCAACTCGGTGTCCACCCGCAACGAACTGCAGGCCCTCGCGCCGCCTTACGGATTCACGCTCATCGAGCGCAGCCTGCCGCTGTCGGCGGCCGGCACGCCGGACGCAAGCGCGCTGCCGGCCATCCTCACGGCCTTTCGCGACGAGAAGGTGGACCTCATCTACCAGGGGCCGGACAGCTTCCTCAACGTTCGCCGCGAACAGCTCACCGACGGCGCGCTGGCCCTCGGCATCCCGGTTTTCGCCGCGGCCGAGGCCCCCGTACAAAAAGCCCGCGCCCTGCTCGGCGTGGTGAACAAATACGAAGACGTCGGCCGCTTCACCGCCGCCCAGGCCCTGCGCATCCTGCGCGACCAAACCCCGCCCGCGCAGATCCCGGTCGAGCTGCCGCGCAACTTCTCCTATCTCATCAACCTGCCGGTCGCCCTGCAGCTGGGCCGCTACCCGCCGCTCAAGCTCCTCGATGTCGCCGAGATCATCGGCATCCAGCAGGAAGACCGCTGATGCGCATCCTCGTCTGCACCAAGCGCGACCTCCACGGCGCCCACTTTCTCAACCGCCTGCTGCCCCGGCTGGCGGGGCATGAGCTGGCCGGCATCTGGCTGTCCGAGAAAGACCGCGATGCCGAAAACAGCGTGCCGGAACTCGTCGAACTGCGCTTTCTCGAGCGCACGCTGCCCCTGGAGCTGCTCTTCCCGCTCATCGACGCCCTGCCCGAAACCCTGCAGGACACCGCGCCGGACGCCACCTTCGCCGGCCTGTCCCGGCGCCACCAGGTGCCGCTGGAAGTTGTCACCGCCCTCGACGCAGACACCCACGCCCGCCTCGCCGCGCTGGCCCCGGACCTCGTCATCATCGCCCGCTTCAGCCATATTTTCGATGCCGCCGCCATCGCCCTGCCGCGCTTCGGCATGGTGAACATCCACCCCGGCCGCCTGCCGGAATTCGCCGGCCTCCACGCCCCGCTGCGCGCCGTGATCAGCGACACCCGCAACTTCGGCTGCAGCCTCTACTGGATCGACCCCGGCATCGACAACGGCCCGCTGCTCAGCCTCATCGAGCGCCCCATCGCCTGGGATTGCTGCCTGCTCCAGCAGATCGCCGGGATCTACCCGCTCGCCATCCCGGCCCTGCTCGAGCTCATCGAGGCCTGCGCCGCCGGCCAGCGCCCCGACGGCACCCCCCAGGACCGCAAACACCGCCATTACCGCTCGATGCCCACCCCGGCAGATTTCGAAGCCCTGCGCCAAAGCGGCCTGTGCCTGTGGCAGCCCGACACCTACCTGGGCTGGCTCCAGCGCTACCGGCCCGCCGGCATCACGCTGCCCGTCTTTGCTGCGCCACCACGATGAAATTCGACCGGCAAATCTTCATCAGCTACGCCCACCTGGACAACCAGCCCCTCACGGCCGACCAGGCGGGCTGGGTGAGCCTGTTCCACAGCACCCTGCAAACCCTGCTCAGCCAGCGCCTCGGCGCGCCCGCCGACATCTGGCGCGACGACAAGCTGCGCGGCAACGACACCTTCTCCGACGAAATCCTCAAGCAGCTCGCCGGCACCGCGATCTTCGTCTCCATCCTCACCCCGCGCTATCTCAAGTCGGAATGGTGCACCAAGGAAATCCGCAGCTTCTGCCAGCAGGCCGAAGCCGGCCAAAGCCTGGTGGTGGACAACAAGGCCCGCGTCATCAAGGTGCTCAAGCTGCCCATCGACGCCGGGCAAAGCCTGCCGCCGGTGGTCGGCCAGCAGCTCGGCTACGAGTTCTACGAGTTCGACGAAGACCACACCCCCCGCGAACTCGACCCGGCCTACGGCGACAAGCCCCGCCAGGCCTTTTTGCGCAAGGCCAACAAGCTCGCCTGGGATCTCGCCGCCCAGTTGGGCGAGCTGCAGCGCAGCCACCCCGCCGCCAACGACGCCGCCGCACCCGCCAAACCTGCCGTATTCCTGGCCGAATGCAGCCGCGACCGCCGCGACGCCCGCGAGCGCATCGAAGCCGAACTCGCCTGCTGCGGCTACACCGTGCTCCCCGACCAGCGCCTGCCCGACGACGAGGACGAACACCTCGCCGCCGTCGATGCCCTGCTGGCCCGCTGTGTGCTCTCCATCCACCTCATCGGCAGCGGCGTCGGCCGCGTGCCCGACGGCGACCGCCAGCAATCGGTGGTCGTGCTGCAGAACGAACGCGCCGCCGCCAAGAGCCGCAGCGCCGGCCTGCGCCGGGTCATCTGGCTGCCCGCCGGCCTCGCCTCGCCCCAGCCCGCCCAGCAAGCCTTCATCGACGCACTGCAAAACGACGCCGCGCTGCAGTTTGGCGCCGACCTCGTCACCGGCGAAATCGAAACCGCCAAGGCCGCCATCCATGCCGCCCTCAAGCCGCCCCCCGTCGAGGCCCCGCCGCCCGCCGCCGGTAGCGCGCAGCAGGTGCACCTGCTCTGCGACGCCGCCGACCGCAAGGCCGCCGTGCCCCTCATCAAGCTTCTGCGCAGCCACGGGCTGGCAGTCAGCCTGCCGGTGTTCGTCGGTGACGCCGCCCAGGTTCGCGCGGCCAACCTCCAGCTCGCGCAGGATTGCGACGCCATCCTGCTTTACTACGGCGCCGGCGACGAAGCCTGGAAATACCACCAGCAAAACGATCTGCTCAAGCTCCGCGGCAGCCCGCGCCAGCGCCCCCTGCGCGCCAGCCTCACGCTGCTCGCGCCCCCCGCCAGCGACGACAAGGAAGTCCTCCAGGCCCTCTCCGAACCCGACGTGATCGACGCCCTGGGCAGCCTCGACGAGGCCACCCTCGCCCCCCTGTTCACAGCCCTCGCCGAAGGGGTCAGCTCATGAACCCAAAGCCCGGTGCGCCCTACCCCGGCATCCGCCCCTTCCGCGAAGACGAAGAGTTTCTCTTCTTCGGCCGCGAAGCCCAGGTGGACGCAATGGTGGACACCCTCGCCCGTGGCCGCTTCCTGGCCGTCATCGGCAGCTCCGGCTGCGGCAAATCCTCCCTCGTCAATTGCGGCCTGCGCCCGGCCCTGCACCGGGGCCTGCTCACCCGGGCCGGCAGCGCCTGGCGCATGGCCAGCTGCCGGCCCGGCGGCAACCCGCTGCGCGCCCTCGCCGCCGCACTGGCCGCGCCCGAAGCCCTCGGCAGCGCCGCCTCCAGCGGCCCCTTCAGCCAGGCCGAACTCCTCGAAGCCACCCTCGCCATGAGCCGCCGCGGCCTGGTCGAAGCCTGGCACCAGGCCGCGCTGCCCGCCGGCACCTGCCTGCTGCTCATCGTCGACCAGTTCGAAGAGCTCTTCCGCTACCGCAATCTCGCCGACCAGGCCGAAGACGGCGACCCCGCCACCGCCTTCGTCAACCTGCTGCTCGAAGCCCGCGCCCAGGACGTCCCGATCTACATCGTCCTCACCATGCGCTCCGATTTTCTCGGCGACTGCGCCCGCTTTGCCGGCCTGCCCGAAGCCATCAACGGCGGCCAGTACCTCGTGCCGCGCATGAGCCGCGACGAACGCCGCGCCGCCATCCAGGGCCCGGCGCGGGTGTGCGGCGCCGACATCGCCCCCACCCTGCTCACCCGCCTCGTCAACGACGTGGGCGACGACCCCGACCAGCTCTCGCTGCTCCAGCACGCCCTGGCCCGCTGCTGGGCCCACTGGGAGGCCAGCGGCGAGCCGAGCCCCATCGAGGCCCGCCACTACGACGCCATCGGCACCCTCACCCACGCCCTCAACCAGCACGCCGAAGAAATCTTCAGCACGCTCCCCGAAACCGGCCAGAAGCGCTGCGCCGCCGCCTTTCGCGCCCTCACCGACAAAAGCACCGACAGCCGCGGCATCCGCCGCCCCACCCGCTTCGCCGACCTGGCCGCCATCACCGCCAGCAGCGACGACGAACTCGCCGCCACCCTCGCCCCCTTCCGCGCGCCGGGAGCCGCCTTCCTGATGCCCCCGGCCGGCGACGCACTGTGCGCCGACACCATCGTCGACCTCTCCCACGAAAGCCTCATGCGCATCTGGGACCGCCTCTGCGAATGGGGCGAGCGCGAAGCCGACGCCGCCCGCATGCTGCGCCGCCTGGCCGACGCCGCCGAACTCCACGCCGCCGGCCAGGCCAGCCTGTGGCGCGACCCGGAACTCCAGTTCGCCCTCGACTGGCGCGAACGCAGCCAGCCCACCGCCGCCTGGGCCCGCCAGTACGGCCGCGAAGCGGCCCCCGCGCAAAGTTTTCTCGACGCCAGCCGCCAGGCCCGCGATGCCGCACAGGCCGCCGAAGAGGCCCGCCTGGAAGCCGAGCGCCGGGCACAATCCGACCGCAACCGCAACCGCCGCACCCTGCGCCTCACGATCATCGCGATCGTCGCCACCACCCTTTTCGCGGGCGTCACCAGCGTGCTCTGGAAGCGCGCCGAACACGCCGCCGAAGTGGCCATCTCGCGCCAGCTCGCCGCCCAGTCGTCCGCCGAGCTGAGCGGCGCCAAGCTCAACCGGGCCCTGCAACTGGCCGCCGCCGGCTTTGCCCACGCGCCCAGCTTCGAAGCCCACGACAGCCTGCTTGCCGCCCTCGTACGCGCCCCGCAAACCTGGACGCAGACCGGCCAGCAAGGCGTGCTCGCCCTGGCCAGCAGCCCCGACGGCGCCCTCACGGCCAGCGGCGGCAAGGACGGCAGCATCAAGCTGTGGCAGCCGGACGGCAGCCTGGCCGCCACGCTGCGCGGCCACACCGATCGCGTGCTCGGCCTCGCCTTCGCGCCGGACGGGCATCACCTCGCCTCGGCCAGCGCCGACGGCAGCGTACGGCTGTGGAACGTGACCACCCGCCAGCCCATCGGCAGGCCCCTCGACGAACACCAGGGCGCGGTACTCAGCGTCGCCTTCTCGCCCGACGGCCGCCTGCTGGCCAGCGCCGGCGCCGACCAGCGCGTGCTGCTGCGCGATGCCGACAGCGGCGCCCTGCGCGTCCCGCCGCTCGTCGGCCACCAGGACACCATCACCCAGATCGCCTTCAGCCCCGACGGCAGCACCCTCGCCTCGGTGGGCTACGACGGCGCCCTGATCCTGTGGAGCAGCGCCGACGGCGCAGCACGCCAGCACACCAGCCACCCGGCCGTGCTCCACGCCGTCGCCTTCTCGCCCGACGGCGCCCTCATCGCCACCGCCAGCGCCGACCGCCACGTGCAGCTCTGGAACAGCGCCAGGCTCAGCCCCGTCGGCGAGCCGCTCTCCGGCCACAGCGACGCCGTGCGCGCCGTCGCCTTCAGCCCCGACGGCCACCACCTCGTCTCGGCCGGCGACAAGCACGAGTTGCTGCTGTGGAACCTGCCCCCCGGCGACACCGCCCCCCGCCGCACAGACGGCCACAGCGGCGACATCAGCGCCGTGGCCTTCGCGCCGGACGGCCGCAGCCTGGTCAGCGGTGGCAGCGACGACGTGCTGATCCGCCACGCCCAGCCCCAACGCGGCCCCTTCATCCACACCCTGCCCGGCGTGGTCGACGCCGTCTGGGCCGTGGCCTGGAGCCCCGACGGGCGCCGCCTCGCTACGGTCGAAAAAGATGCCAGCCTGCGCCTCCGCGACGCCACCAGCGGCGCAGCCCTCGGCCCGCCGCTGAGCGGCCACACCGCCATCACCGCCAGCCTCGCCTTTACCCCGGACGGCCAGCAGCTGGCCAGCGCCGGCCAGGACGGCCGCCTCCTGCTCTGGAACCTGAACCCGCCGGCGGCTGCGCCCGCCCGCCTCCTCGACGCCGGCCCGCCGCTGCGCCGTGTCGCCATCCGCCCCGACGGCCGCCAGCTCGCCGCCGCCGGCCGCGACGGCCGCATCCGCCTGTGGTCCCTGCCCGACGGCACCCCGCTCGCCACCATGCCGGAACACGGCGGCCCGGTTGCCGACCTGGCCTGGACCCGCGACGGCAGGCTGCTCGCCAGCGCCGGCTTCGACGGCCGCCTGCGCCTGTGGCAGGGCAGCGACCTTCAAGCGGCCGGCCAGATCAGCCTGCCCCAGGCCGGCGCGCTCTACCGCATCGCCTGGACGGCCGACAGCCAGCACCTGGCCATCGCCAGCCAGCGCGCCGGCCTGCTGCTGTGGCAACCCGGCAGCGCCGAGCCCCAGGCCCTCGGCAAGGACACCAGCGCCCTCCTCGAACTCGCCCTCTCGCCCGACGGCCAGACCCTCGCCAGCGCCGACAAGGACGGCCACCTGCGCCTGTGGGACATGGCCACCCGCCAGCCCCTGCGCGACCCGCTGCTGCGCCACGCCGGGCCGGTGCTGGCCCTCGCGTGGGCCCCGGACGGCAGCCGCATCGCCTCGGCCGGCTGGGATCGCGGCATCATGATCGCGCGCACCCGCCCCGCCGACTGGGCCGCGCTGGCCTGCGCCCTCGTCGGCAACAACCCGCCCGCCGCCGACGCGGGCACGCCCACCGACGGCTGCCCCGCACCAAACCGTCCTTGACAACGGCAAGCCGCGATCTAGTCTGAGTAAGCAAGCCTGATTCCACGGCACAAGACAGGCTCCTGTCATACCAAATCCGCTTGCGCCGCAGCATCGTCAGCACATTCATCGCCGTCACTCAACACACAGATCGGGAGGCTTCCCATGGCACTGATCATCCCGGGCGTCGAAGTCAAGGTCGTCAAGGAAGTCCTCGCCCCCCAGCTCGCCCCCTCCGGCGTGCTCGGTTTGGTGGGCATCGTCGAAAACAGCGCCGACGGCCTCGGCCGGGCGGCCAGCTGGCGCAGCTTCATCGACGGCTTTGGGGGCGCCAGCGCCTTCAGCCTGCCGGAAGCCGCCCAGGCCCTCGGCAACGGCGTGTTCGAACTGGTGGTTTGCCCGGTCGCCTGCGACAGCTTCGCCAGCGTCAAGCTGCCGCCCGCCAGCGGCACCGGCAGCGCCTTCACCCTGGTCGCCAAGGCCCCCGGCCCGTGGGGCAACGCCATCCTGGTCAGCATCGCTTCGCGCCAGGTTGCCACCGGCAAGAAGCTCGACAGCGGCGAAGACGAAACCCGCAGCGTTTTCGACCTCACCGTGCGCTACGCCGGCAGCGACTACAAGGAAGTGCACCGCAACCTCTCCACCGACGCCGCCGACACGATCCGCAACGCCCGTGACGTGCTCGCCGTCCAGTCCCAGCTCGTGCGCATCGACGAAGCGCGCGACAAGCTCAAGATTCCCAAGGACAGCCCCGACACCACCGCCGCCGGCGCAGCCTATGCGCTTGCCGGCGCCACCGATGCCGACGCCGGCGCCTACCGCCAGGCCCTGGCCCTGCTCGAAAACGAAGCCGACGTGGACATGGTGCTGGTCTCGGTCCAGGACACCACTGACATCACCCGGGTCGGCGGCATCTACGCCGACGTGATCAGCCACTGCAACCGCCTCAGCGCTCTCAGCCAGGGCCGCATCGGCTTTGGCCAGGTGCCCGGCTCCACGCCCAAGGCCATCGCCACCGCGGCCGACAAGCTCATCGCCTCCCTCGTCTCCGACCGCTTCGTGCTGGTCGCCCCGGCCGGCGTGGTGGGCGCGGTGGCCGGCATGACCGGCAGCCTAGATTACTTCCAGTCGCCCACCTTCAAGCGCCTGTCGGGCCTTGGCGAGCCCTCCCCGGCCCTCGGCGTCGAATCCCAGCAAGAGCTTCTGCGCAAGAACGTCGTCCCCGTCGTCGCCCAGCGCGGCCGCGGCGTCATCGTCCTGCGCGGCCTCACCACCGACAACGACCAAATAAGCGTGCGCCGGGTGGCCGACCACGCCGTGCGCGGCGTCAAGACCATCGGCGAACTCTTCATCGGCCGCCTCAACAACGAGGAAGGCCGCGGCGCACTCAAGCAAAAACTGGTCGAGTTTCTGGTGCAGATGCAGAAGGAAGGCGCCATCGTGCCCTCCACCGACGGCACCGACCCGGCCTTCAAGGTGAACGTGTATTCCAGCCAGCAGGATTTCGCCCAGGGCATCGTGCGGGTCGACCTGGCGGTGCGCCCGGTACGCGCCATCGACTACATCTACGCCACCGTCCTCGTCCAGGTTTAAGCCGGGCCGTAACCGGATTCGCCAACCCAAGCCTCAACGGAGAAGCCCGCCATGCCGACCGTTTTTTCAGCCAACCGCTCCAGCGTGCTGGTCGATGGGGAAGCCATCGAAGGACTCCAGTCGCTGGCCTTCCGGGTTGTCACCGAGCGCGAGGACATTCGCGCCGTGGGCAGCGACGAGCGGGTCGCCGTCAGCTTCGGGCTGCGCACCGTGCAAGGCGAACTCGCCGTGCGCTCCGCCAGCTTCAAGCTCGACGGCCACCTCGACAAACAGGCCAAGTTCCAGCTCGTCGCCAACCTCAAGAAAGACGACGCCGCCGACTCCCCAAAGCGCACCCTCTCCTTCGACGATTGCTACATCGAAGACAAGGCCTTCGGGCTTGGCGCCGGCGGCACCGTGGTCACCACCTACACCTTCAGCGCCACCCGCGTTCGCGAGGAATGAGCCATGGGCCGGCTGGAGTTCGACCTCTCCGGCACGCCCAGCCTGCTGGCGTTCAGCGGCTTTCACCGCCCCCTGGGCATCGTCGCCGGCAGCCTCACGCTCACCCTGCCCCCCTGGACTTACCGCCGCCACCTGAACACCCTCCGCGCGTGCACCGCCGCCTCCGGAGCCAACGATCTGCAGCTCGACAGCCGGCAATTGTGCGATGCCGTGCTGGATGCGCCCAGCCTTGCCGACGACACCCGCCGCCTGCTGGCACCTCTCGCCCTGTGGTGGGCCGCCGGCGGTGACGACCCGCTGCCCCCGGCGCCGGCCGAAGGCGAATGGCTCACCCTCGGACCCAGCGACGACAGCGGCGGCGAGGCCCGCGCCCGCCTGCGCCCATGGAGCGAACGCCAACGCCTGAGTGCGCTCAACGCCAGCCTCGCCGCTGATGGCGACGCAAGCTGGTTCGACCCCGTCACCTACCTCGACGGCATGGTCCGCGCCAGCCTGCAAGCCCTTGACTCCTCCACCGGCCTTGACGATCTCGACGCCCGCGCCACCGCCGTGCTGCTCAACGCCACCGTCGCCCTCAACCTCTGCGACGACGAAGACGAGGCCCTGCTCCAGGGTGGCCCCGCCGCCCGCGAATGCGCCGCCCGCACCCTGCGCCTGTGCCAGGCCCTCGGCTGGACGCCCGCCCGCGTCTGGGCCACCCCGGCCATCGAAGTGGACCGCCTGCTGCGCATGCTCGATCTCGTCCAGCCCGCCGCCGCCCCGCGCCCCGCCGGCCGCCGCAGCCTGGCCGAGCACCCGGACGCCACCCTGATCCGCATCGACGACGACCCCCAGGAGCGTGCCTGATGCCCCCCATCGGCACCGCGGCCCCCGGCAACGCCGCCCTTCTTGTCGCCCGCATCCTCCAGCCGCTCGCCCGCAGCCTGGAAGACGCCCGCCGCCACCTGAACCTGGAAACCGTGGCAAGCGACGAAGCCGCCGACGACACCGCCCCTGCGCCCGCCCCGGCCCCGCCCTACTTTGCCGCCCCGGGCACCCGCCGCGCCTTCGACCGGATCGCCGCCCGCGAGGGCGACACCGCGCTCGTCACGCCCCCGGCCGTGCATCCGGACGCACCCGAAACCTGGCCGGACATGGCATCGGCAAGCACGCCGCAAACCGGCACAGCCGCGCCCGCCCGTGCCCCCGGCGCGCCCCCGGCGCCCCGCTTCATGCGCGTCGTCACAGAAAACCGGCTTACGCCTTCCCGTCACGACAACACCGCCGCCAGCGACGCCGACGCCAGCACCACCCGGCCCGGCCCGGCGCCAGCCAGCCGGCCCGCATTCTTCGCCCGCCACGCCACACGCTCTGCGGCAGCAGCCGGAGCCAACTCCGGCACACCGAACAGCCCACCGCCGGAGATCGCTGCCGCCGGAGTCGCCACTGGCAAGCCCCCGCCGGCATCCCTCCCGCCGCAACTCCGTGTGCTGGCCACCCCGGCGCAGGCCGCCCCCCACCTACCAGGCGACGAGACAGGGCCTGCCGCCACGCCCCTCACCCGCCCCACGCCCACCACGCCCACCACGCCCCACCTCGCACCGGTGCCACCGCAGCAGGCGTCGGCCATCGCGCCCGACGCAAATCCGCCAGGCCCAGCCTCCGCCGCCGCCCGGCAACCCCTGCAAGCTGCCGCCACGCCAACGGCGCCCCGTCACTGGCGCCTGCGCCCTGCCGCCCACGCCGACCTCACCACCCCGGCCACCCGCACGGCCCACGGCGATCCAGCCCGCCAGGCCGCCTTCGAAG
>Ga0209480_10002972_pt1 | contig 11284 bp, 6 predicted proteins | sample JI61114C2DNA_FD_187501 | JGI IMG/M metagenome (GOLD analysis project Ga0209480, IMG submission 187501) | Wastewater effluent complex algal communities from Wisconsin, to seasonally profile nutrient transformation and Carbon sequestration -... | ecosystem: Engineered > WWTP > Effluent > Algae...
AATCAGTTTTATGCATTAATGCAAAAACGTCGCTCCCTGCGTTTTTTTAGCGATGAAAAGATACCGGAAATTGTATTGACAAATATTATCATGACTGCAGGAACTGCACCTTCAGGGGCAAACAAACAACCATGGTCAATATGTGTGGTTACCAATCCTGAATTGAAGCAGGCTATTCGAATCGCGGCCGAAAAAGAAGAACAACTTAGTTACAGTGAAAGAATGCCCGAAGAATGGCTGGCCGATTTGGCTCCCTTAGGCACCGATTGGCAAAAACCTTTTTTGGAGACAGCCCCGGCCTTAATTGTCTTTTTTAAACGAAATTATGAGGTAGTGAATGGCAAAAAGAAAAATAATTATTACGTAACAGAAAGTGTGGGAATTGCAGTTGGGTTGCTGTTGGCTGCTATCCAGAATGCCGGTTTATGCGCCTTAACCCATACGCCGAGCCCAATGGGTTTTCTTAAAAATTTATTGCAACGGCCTGATAATGAGACACCTTTTTTGCTCATTCCTGTTGGTTATCCTGCACCTGATGCTACCGTGCCCGATATCGCGCGAAAAGCGGCTAATGACTTTATCTACCGTTATTAGGGTTTATTGATAAAAAATTAAATTTGTTTGTTTCGTTATGAACGCCTAATCTTGCAAAACACAATAAGCTCAACATTTGACCAACGCAGCCTATATCAGCATTGTTGCAGGTATGTCCGAACGAATTACTTCGCTTCGAACAACCGATGAGGCTATGTTGTATTTTGCTGAACAATTTAATTTGTTGTTCCACTTAGATTATTGTTCGGTATATCGCGTAAGCGAAAAAAAAGATGTATTTATTCGTTCTGCAGAATGTAAAATAAAAAAGAAATCGTTACCTCTTGCAAAACCGGAAAACAGAATTCATTTACCTGTTTCAATTTTAGATGCTACTGACAAATACGTTTTTATCAACCAGGAAAGCCGACCTTTTTTATTTGGAAAAAAAATCGAACAACTTGCTGCGGAAGTTATTGTAACCATTCGTCGTGCAGGTAGTGTTGAATTAATTTTTTATGGCACATCATTTACTGCGATAGAAGAAGATGCATTTCAAAATGACACTTGCCGTATTTTTTCAAATTTCTTTTGGCAGGTTGAAGATGCATTATTAATCAGAAGTAAAATTAACGACAAACAAAAAGAACTTTCCGGGCATATTGCGGAAAATAATGACACGTTGTTTCAGCTCAACGAAAAATTAATTACTTACAATCAGGAATTACAACAATTTGCATATTCTGCATCGCACGATTTGCAGGAACCTTTGCGAACAATTGCGTCATATATTAATTTATTCCTGAAAAGTTATGGACAAACGCTTACTGAAGAAGGAAAAGAATATTTGCAATTTGCTTCTGAAGGTGCTCAGCGTATGCATCATTTAATTAAAGATTTACTAACCTATAGTAAATTGGATTTCCAAAGTGAACCTATGACACACTTTGAAGGTAATGCAGCCATTCGTCAGGCTTTGGATAATTTACAAATGTCGGTTGAAGAAAGTAATGCTTTGATTTTATATCCAGATTTGCCGGTGATGTATGGTAACCATTCACAAATAATTTTGTTGTTCCAGAATCTGATTGATAATGCTATAAAATTCCGCAGTAAAAACGAACCACTGGTGTTTATCGATTTGGAAGAATTAACCGACCGATGGGAATTTAAAGTAAAAGATAATGGCATTGGCATAGCACAACAGTTTCAGCAAAAAATATTCGGCATTTTTAATCGCTTACATGGCCGCGACGAAATCCAAGGCTCGGGTTTGGGACTGTCTATTTGCAAAAAAATTGTGGAACGGCATAGGGGTGAAATAGCGGTTGAGTCAAAACCTGGCAAAGGCACTACTTTTATCTTCTCCATTGGTAAATAAATTACCGATTAAGGATTATCACTATATTTGTTCAAAATTACCACTACATGAAAAGATTGTCACTATTAGCTGCCATATGCGCTTTGTTATTTGTTGCCTGCACCAGCACTGAATCAAAAGAAACATCCAATACTAAAACAGATTACCCTAAAGGGAAATTGTTTATTATAGGTGGTGGCGACAGAGGTGATAGTTTAATGATGGATTTAATCGTGGCTTCCGGTTGGAAACCGGGTGAATTAATTACTGCTATTACCTTACCAAGTGGATGGGGCGATAGTGCTTATATTTGGTTGAATAACGACTTCAAAAAATTAACAGGACAAAATTGCGTTAAGTTTGATTCTGCCGCAGTAAATGTGCCTGAAAAAATAGATTCTTTAAGAAAATCGAAAATCATTTTTATCAGTGGTGGCGATCAGGCGGTGATGATGCGTTTAATTAAAGGAACTACCATTAAAGCTGCCATTAATGAAGCGTATCAAAACGGTGCTTTAATCAGCGGAACCAGTGCAGGAGCCAGTATAATGAGTGAACGTATGATAACCGGTGAAGGCCTTGTTGATACGGTGTATGAATCTACATTCGATAATATCTGGAAAGGGAATCTCGAACTGGTTGAAGGTTTAGGATTATTAGATTCGGTAATTATCGACCAGCATTTTGTTGCCAGAAGCAGGTATAATCGTTTGTTATGTGCTAGCATCGAAAATAATGGCTTTCAATGTATTGGTATTGATGAAGGAACTGCTATTTTAGTCAGCCAGGGAAAAGCAAAAGTTGTTGGCGTTAGTCAGGTAATTGAAGTAGGAGCCCCAATTAAAGTGGATATGAGCAGAGATACCTTGTTGACTGCAAGACAAATTCACCTTAATATTTACGCACCGGGTGAAGAATTCCCCATTAAACAATAATTATTTTCCTGAATTAATTTTTTCTAACATCCAATTGCGCATGTAAGAGTTTTTTTCTGTTGATAATTGGGCTGCTATCTTTTCAATATCCTTTTTCAGGTAATCGGGATGTAATTTGGCAATTAAGGTGATGTTTTTGCAAAATAAAGAAAATTGATGCGACACATAATCGTTGATGTGTGGTTTATTATAGGCGATAAACTGTCGAAAGCTTTCAAGTCCAGCATTTAATAAATCCCATTCCTTTTTTTGTAAATATATTAAACATTGTAAACTGCGCATTTCGTATTTTACCATCATGTTTTCTGTTTCTACATCTACAAGGTGTTCGTGCGCCTTATTATAATCACCTTTAAAAAAATGTATCCAGGCCCAACAAAGGTTGTTAATAGTTGACTCTATTTTTGGTGATACATCTACAATATGTTTTTTTAAAATACTTTCAGCATATGCGATATTATTTAATTGCAAGCTATTATGCACTGCATTAAAAAGGGAGGCATAGGATAACATCTTTTTTTCATTCCACAAACGATTGGATAATTTAATATCGTATACAGCAAATAACTCCTTCCTCCATTTTTCATCTTCATTCATTTTGAAATCAACAAAATCAAGTAAGCCAATTATCAAATTTTCATTTGTTTTGATGTTTCTTGTAAAATCAAGACTTTTTATAATTTCAAAACATTCAAAATAAGCAGCTTCATCATTCCAAACATTCATTTTACATATCAGATACACGATTTTAGTTTCTTTGTGCTCGAAAGGTTGAAGTGCTTCATATAAATTCAAATATGTTTCATATTTCTTTTTATCTAGAGGAAGATTGTAACTTTTGGTAGCTTTAAGATTATTCATTAATGCAGAAAAAATTCTGAGTAATGCCCATTCACTGATAAATTTATGGGTATTATCTTCCAACATAATTGGGTTAGAGGCATTGATACTTTTTCTGTTATTGTAGATGCTGTGTAAAACACGAAGGTCGTTTATCCAAATGGCTGACATCAATTTTTCCTGAAAATCGAACTCGCTTTTGGCGACCATTGTTTCGGCTTTTTTTACATTCCTTTCAGCAAGATCTAAAACGCCTTTTAATATTAATGTTCTGTTAATTAAACTTTCTTTTATTGTGTTACCGGTATTCAGTGCTTCCTGGGCAAGAAACTCCTGCACTAACACTAATAAATCGCTGCATAAATTACGATAACCTGCATCGCTATACTTGTCGGCTAAAGTTGCATGTATATACAGTTGTTCCTTTGTACTACCTGTAATATCAAATTTTGGATAAAATGGTTGAAGAAATTGATAAAATCTTACAAACTTCTCATTTTTATTGAAATAAGGCGACGCTACAAAATCCCCGAAATCTCGCCATTCTGCTTTGTTGAGCACCTGTAACACCTGCTGCAAATAGGTATTTTCCATGCTCAAAATTGCAAATTGTCTGCTACAAAGTCAAAAAAATCTACTGGATTAGCTTTTGACGATACCTTCTCTTTGCAACTAAATACTACCAAAAATGAAACAAGTTTTTTTCAGGACGCTCAATTACATCTCCCAAAAGCATTTTGTAAAGTCTGCTTCATGTTTGGTGGTTAATCAAACAAACCCTTTTTATTCATCCCATTTTTAAAATTTTTAAAACAAATCAAAATGAAAAAGCAATTACTTTTATTTGCAGCTGCTTTAATCGCAGGTGCAACAATGGTTAAAGCCCAAACCAACACGTATCCGTTAACCGGTAGCGCAGGACTTGGCACAACAACTCCAACTGCTTCGGCATTATTAGACATGACCAGTACCTCTCAAGGATTATTGGCACCGCGTATGACAAAAGCACAACGTGATGCAATAGCATCCCCTGCTACAGGTTTATTAATTTTCCAAACCAATTCCACACCTGGTTTCTATTATTATACAGGAACGTCATGGAATGCAATTTCCACTAAAGGTGCTAACACAAGTTTATCCAATTTGGCTGCAGGTGGAACAGCAATTAATGTAGGTTTAACACCTGCAACAAACAACACTATTGATTTAGGTTCAGTAACCAATAACTGGAATGAAGTGTATGTTAACTCCATTAAATTTATGGATGGAACAACACAATCAACTGCAACTGTCGGCGGTGGCGGTGGAGTAGGTGGAAGTGGAACAACCAATTACCTTCCTAAATTCACAGCTGCATCAACTGTAGGTAACTCTTCAATTCACGATAATAGTGGCTATGTTGGTATTAATACAACTGCTATGATTGGTTCAGCAAACTTTGTAGCCAAATCAAACAACGTAACCTCATATGGTGGTATGTACATTGATATGGCCGGAACAAGCGGACGTAAACCATTTTATGGTTATGCAGTAGGTGGTTTAGCAAAAGCTTGGACTTATTATGATGAAGCTACAAGTCAGTTTAGATTATATAACGGAGGTGATCAATTTGTAGTAGATAATACCGGTCAAATCGGTATAGGAACACTTACACCGAGTGCAAAATTAAATGTTGAAACAACAGGTACAAGTGCAGTTATGAAAGTAACTAAACCATGGACAGGTGTTGGTGCTACCAATTTTAATTTAGTTGAAATAAGTAATGCTTACACTTTTGGTTATGGTACTGGCTTACAGGCATCAGGTGGTCAAATTGGTGTTAAAGGTGTTGCATCAAACGGAGCTGAAACAGGTTATGGTGTTTACGGTTCAGGATTTGGTGCTGCAGGCACAACATACGGCGTTTATGGTACAGCAGGTTCCACAGCGGGTACTTCAATAGGTGTTTATGGTATAGCCACTAGCGGTACTTCCCAATATGCCGGGTATTTTGTTGGCCGTGGATATTTTTCAGGAAGTTTAGGTATAGGCACATCAACTCCTGACGTGAAACTACATATAGAAGGTGGTACTGATGCTGAATTAGCATCCGGTGGCTTTGGAGTTTTTGGTTCTACAACTAGCTTAAATATTGCTATGGACAATAACGAAATTATGGCACGTAACAATGGTGCAGCCTCAACATTATTTTTAAATAATGATGGTGGTAATATCACTATGTGTGATGCAAGTGGCAGTGTTATGATTGGTACTGCAGTTCCTGCAACAGGTTATTTATTATCAGTAGATGGTAAAGTAATGTGCGAAGAATTAAAAGTGCAAATGAGTGGCAGCTGGCCGGATTATGTTTTTGCTGATGACTATACATTACCAACCTTGTATGAATTAGAAGCAAGTATTAAACAAAATAAACATTTACCTGGTATTCCTTCAGCAGCAGTTGTCGAAGCAGAAGGTATTGAAGTAGGCGCAATGCAAGTTCAAATGATGGAAAAAATTGAAGAACTCACTTTATACATCATTGAACTGCAAAAACAAATTGATGCATTAAAAGCAGAATAATTTTTTATTACAATTTAAATTAAAAATTATGAAAAAATGGAAACTGCTTTTTATCGGTTTGCTGCTAGGGGCTCCGCAACTGATAATAGCACAAAATAAAGCCCTGCCGGTGCATGTTGAAAATAAATATCAACAAGCTATTAAACCCGGAGCATCGCCTGCCTGGATTGAATTCAGGAAAGAGGCTGAATATACTGCAGAAACAGTATTTACTGCAGCTCCTGATTTAATAGGGATCAGCAACCGCGATGAATTAAAATTAATGAAAGTGAATACCGATAAAGCCGGTAATAAACACTACAAATTTGCACAGTTTTATAATGGCGTTCGTGTTGAAGGTGTTGAACACATGTCGCACGAAAGAAATGGTAAACTACATTTAATCAATGGTAATTTTATTCCTGGATTAAATATTAATACCACAGCAATGGTAAGTGAGACAGAAGCCATTGAAAAAGTTCTTGCAGCAAACCCGGCGCAAATATATTTATGGGAAGATGAACAAGCAGAACAATCATTTAAAAAGAAAAAAAATGACGCCAATGCTACGTTATATCCTACTCCTGAATTACTGATTGCAAAAATAAATCCGAAAGGACCTGAGACTGCAGATAATTACACGCTTGTTTACCGAATGTATGTTTTTGCCAAAGTACCTGACATTGCGAAATATGTATATGTTAATGCCAACACAGGTGAGATATTACGTGAGCGTAGTTTAGAGCATTCTTGTAACTCAACAACAGTCGAAACTACATTTAATGGCGCACAACTCATGTATACTGATTTTCGTGATGAAACTTGCACTTACGGAACAGATGGATTTGACTATTACTCTGTGAACGATTGCAATGCCGGCTCTGAAATACGTAGCAATTACAGAAACGATGACGGGGATGATGACTTAGTATGCGATAGTGATAATGATTGGGCATGGGTTGAGTTTAGTGGCAGTGGACTAATGACAATGACATCACTTTGGGCAGTATCTGAGGCATTTAAATACTATGATATTGTGCACGGCCATGAAAGTTTTGATGGTACTGATGGGTTAATTGATTTATTTAGCAATAAAGTATACACTAACGATGCCGATGAAGAGTATTGCACCAATGCAAATTTTACATCTATTTTGGACAATATCTATTTTGGTGCAGGTAATGATTGCATTCCCGGCACTACTGATGATTATAATACATTAGATATTGCAGGTCATGAATTTATGCACGGGATCATCGAATATGCACATTTTGATGCCCTTGATTATTATGCTGAAAGTGGAGCTCTAAACGAATCGTTTGCCGATATTTTTGGGGAAATGGTTGAATATTGGATTGAAGGCGGCGACTCTGTGCTCTATTTAGTGGCAAACGACCGAGGTACTATACGCTCAATGCGCGATCCCAATGATTACGGAGACCCCGACACTTATGTTGGAGATAATTGGGCTCCACTTGATGGTGATGACGAAGGTGGTGTGCATACTAACAGTGGTGTTCAAAACTTTATGTTTTACCTGCTAAGCGAAGGCGGTTCAGGTGTTAACGATTATGGTGTAGAATACACCGTTGAAGGAATTGGTCACGAAAAAGCACAAGATATTGCTTGGGGAGCCATGATGGATTATTTAAATGCTGCTGATGGTTATATCACCGCACGTAATGCTTGGATTCAATCAGCAATCGATTTGTTCGGAAGCTGCTCGCAGGAAGTGATTTCTGTAGGTCAGGCTTGGCAAGCTGTTGGTGTAACCTTTTTTACCGGCTTTGATGTAGCCTCAGTATGTGGAACCTATACAGGAATTGGAACAGTTGATGCTACTTATGGTATAGAAAATTCAACAGTGGTATTTAGTACATTTGTTTCTGATTGCAACACTACTATTAATCCTTTTGCAATTATTAATTTCGAATCAGGTTATTACATCACCTTAAATCCGGGTTTTGAGGCAAAAGCGAATTCAACCTTTACTGCGTTTATAGATGAATGTGAAATCTCAGAATACGATCCGGGTGATTTACGTAATGCTCAAAATATTGAAAATGCGGAAAATGAACAACTCGAAGTATTAAGCGGATTTAATATTTTCCCTGTTCCGGCAAGTAATCTGGTTACCATTGAATTTTCAATCCCTACTACTTCCAATACAAATTTGTTCATCACAGATTTGTCTGGTAGAGTAGTAGCTAACCTAATGGAAAATCAAACACTTCCTTCAGGTAATCAAACTATCGAATTCGATGTTCAAAATTTACCTTCCGGCATTTATATGGCCATTATTAAAACAAGTGAAGGCATGCAAACAACTAAATTTGTTGTTCAACACTAAGGTTTTATTTATCGGTAGTAAATAAAATAAGGCCGCATTCGTTATGAGTGCGGCCTTTATTTATTTATCGGTTGTAAATTATTTATTTTGTTACCCCTAAACAATGTAACATAAAGGTATACATAAATGCAGTTTCATTTAAACTCTCATAACGGCCTGACTGCCCGCCATGTCCTGCATCAAGATTGATCTTAAATAATAATAAATTATTATCCGTTTTAGTTGCACGTAATTTTGCTACCCATTTTGCTGGTTCAAAATATTGTACCTGACTATCGTTAAATCCTGTTGTAACCAACATGTTTGGATAATTTTTCGCTTCAACATTATCATACGGTGAATAACTCATCATATAATCATATTCTGCTTTGTTTTTTGGGTTCCCCCATTCTAACCACTCAAACGTAGTTAATGGAATTGTTTCATCTTCCATGGTAGTAATTACATCCACAAAAGGCACATCAGCAATAATACCTAAATATAATTCCGGTGCCATATTCGAAACAGCACCCATTAATAAACCACCGGCACTACCGCCATTCGCAAACAATTTTTGTTTCCCTACATAACCTTCCTGAATTAAATATTTACTACAATCGATAAAGTCATAAAACGAATTTTTTTTGTTCATCATTTTACCTTCATCATACCATGAACCACCCATTTCCTGACCACCACGAATATGCGTATTAGCATACACAAATCCTCTGTCCATTAAACTCAAAATATTGCTGTCGAAATAATCTTCGTTGCTATATCCATAAGCACCATATCCATAAATATAACCCGGTGCGCTGCCATCTTTTTTAAAGGTATCTTTTTTATAAGCTATAGTCATTGGTACCTTTTTACCATCGCGTGCAGTTACCATAATACGTTCTGTTACATATTGCGATTTATCATATCCACTCGGAATAATATCTTGCTTTAATATTTTTTTTGCTTTTGTAGTTACATTATATTCATATGTTGAATAAGGTGTAATAAGCGAAGAATAAACAAATCGTATATCATTGGTATTTGGGTCAGGATTATATCCTAATGTAGCATAATAAGCAGGTTCGTCAAATTTGATATAATCGTTTTGACCATTCGGAGAAATTACACGCAGTGTGGTTAAACCATTTGTACTTTCCTGTGCAATAAAATAATCTTTAAAAAATTCTACCGTTTCTAAAAATACATTGTCCCTCGCAGGAATAATATCTGTCCAATTTTCTTTAGCCGGCGCTGCAATTTTAGTTTTACACAAACGGTAATTTTTTGCCTGATAATTTGTTCTTACTACAAACTCATCACCTTTAATATGGTCAACAGTATAATAATGGTCGGTACTCATTGGTTCAATAGTAGTAAATACATCCGGTTGATTGGCTTTTGTATATTTAATAATTCCTGCATCGGTTCTGCTGGCAAACGCAAAAATGTATTCTTTACTTCTGCTTTCATATGCATATAAATCTAGCGTTTGATCATCCTCTTGTAACAACACCACATCATTTTTAGCTTTATCACCAATCACATGTTTTTTAATTTGATAAACACGTAATGTTTCTTTGTCCGGAACACCATAAACAAGCGATTTATTATCAGTGGTCCAAATACAGCCATTTCTGGTATCTTTAATTTCATCTTTTAGCCATTCACCCGTGCTGAGGTCTTTGATTTTGATCGTATAAAAATTTCTACCTGCAACATCCATTATTACAGCAGCCATTTTGTGGTCATGACTCATTTCTATATAAAAACTTAAATACTCATTGCCAGCAGCTAAGTCATTTCCATTAACAATAATCTCCTCTGCTGCAGTCAGGTCACCCTTTTTCCTGCAATAGATGGCATACTCACCACCTTTTTCATACCTGGAATAATAGTAATATTCCCCCAATTTATAAGGAACGCTGCTTTCATCCTCCTCTATACGACCCACCAATTCTTTAAAAATCTGCTCCTGAAGTGCTTTGGTTGGTTCCATTATGGCGCCCAGGTAAGCATTTTCTGCTTTGAGGTGTTCCATCACCTTAGGGTTCTCGCGTTCCTTCATCCAATAGTAAGGGTCCTGCCTAGGCCCTTGTGAACCTTTGATTTCATAGGGAATTTTTTCAGCCACAGGTGCAACGGGTGCCTGGGTTTGAGCCAATGCCGCTGCTGCCGAACCAGCTAAAAACAGCATGCTGAGAATGAATTTTTGCTTTTTCATGGTCGAAATATACAGATTTGGTGACATAACATTTGCCAACCATGTCACAAAAGGCATATTTTTTTTACGAAATTGTTTTTAATGTTATGCTGAAATGCTTTACTTTAGCGACCTACTAAACCTAAAACTATGCGGAAATATCTACTCCTGATTATGATTTCCTTCGTCTCCATGCAGCTTTTCGGGCAGGGAAGGACTATAACAGGTAAAATTACAGATGCAGACAATGGCGAATACATGCCAGGTGTAACCATTTTGCAGGAAGGCACCCAAAACGGCACAATTAGCGATTTTGACGGTAAATACACCATCAATGTCCCTGAAAGTGGCGCTACACTTGTTTTTTCATTTGTTGGTTACGAAACCCAAAAAATCACACTCGGCGAGAAGAATGTGGTTTACGTGAGCTTAAAAATGTCACAAGAAATACTTGAAGAGGTAGTTGTTGTGGGCTATGGAACGGAGGTGAAAACCAAAGTAACAGGTAGTATATCAGAAATTAAAGCCGATGAAATCGCCTTAAC
>Ga0209480_10002973_pt1 | contig 11283 bp, 5 predicted proteins | sample JI61114C2DNA_FD_187501 | JGI IMG/M metagenome (GOLD analysis project Ga0209480, IMG submission 187501) | Wastewater effluent complex algal communities from Wisconsin, to seasonally profile nutrient transformation and Carbon sequestration -... | ecosystem: Engineered > WWTP > Effluent > Algae...
TCAGTGTCGCAGGTGCGCTGAAGTCATTCCCGAGCCCGTTGGAGACTTTGAGGAGGTAGTGGCCCGCATCATTGAAATCGACGTTCGTGAGCACCAGTGTGTCGGTGTTGGCTCCGCTCACTCCGGCACCATTGCTCAGCGGCGCACCATTGTAGCGCCACTCGTAGATCAGTGTCGGCGCTCCGATGGCTGCTGCGGTCAGTGTCACCGTGCCACCGAAGTCCACCGTCTGGTTCACCGGGTCCAGGGTGATCTCCGGCACGCCCAGCACGTCCAGTCTGGCCGCGCGGCTGGTGATGGAGCTGGCTCCGGGACTACTGACGACGAGGGTGTAGGCCGCTTCATCACCTTGTTCGAGGTTCGCAATGGTCAGTGCATTCGTGTCCACGCCGGAGAAGCGCCCGCCATTGCTCAGCGGGCTGCCATTGCGATGCCAGAGATGGGTGAAGCCATTGTTCCCCGTGGCATGTGCCGTCAGGGTCACTGCGCCGCCCTGATTCACGATGCCACCCGTGGGCTCGGCGGTGAAGGCCAGCGTGGGGCCGGAGCTGCCCTGAATGACGGCGAAGCGGTTCGACGCGCTGCCATTGTAGTGGGTGAAATTCTTTCCAGTCACCCAGAGGCGGCCGATGGCATCCGAGCTCAGACCATAGATTTCCGGCGTGCCGGAGGTGATGGTGATGCCTGTGGTGACACCAAAATTCGTGTCTGGGCTGCCATCGGAGGTGTTCAGGCGAAAAAGACGGTTCGTCGGGCTCGTGAAGGGGCCGCCCATGGCCAGCTTTCCACCCGGCTGCACGGCAAGCACACCGAGAATACCATCCGGCGTGAGGAGGAAGCTGAAGCCTGAGTCCGCCGTGCCGTCCGGCTGCAGCTTGGTGATGCTCACATTCGGATTGGATCGGGCCAGATAAAGGTTGTCAGCATCATCCAACGCCAGGCCGTTTTGATTGGTGGAGCTGCCCGGAAGCGCTGGCGTGTAGCCGGTGTCGATGGTGCCGTCGGCATTGAAGCGCAGCAGGCCAGCGACGGGTGTGGAGGGAAAGGCACCATGGCTGGTAAAGAGGCCACCGATGATGAATTTGCCGTCTTTTTGGATGGCCACCCCATGGACCGTTCCGTCCATGATCGGTTTAAAGCTTTGATCGAGTGTGCCGTCGTTCTTCAGTCGCACGAGGTACTGGAAACCGAGGATTCCGTCGTAGTTGAAGAAATTGCCGCCGACATAGGTCCGGCCATAAACGTCGGCAAAGATCACGCTCGGCTTTGCCGACGGACCGGTGGGAGCAAAGGTGGTGTCCAGAGTCAGGTCGGCATTCAGGCGCGCAAGCCTCGTCCGGTTGGTGTTGATGTTGCCCACTGTGACGATGTGGGTGGTGAAATTGCCGCCAACGAGGATTTTGCCATCGCCCGTGCGGAAAAGGCAGGTCACCTCGCCATTAAAGATACTTCCAGCCGGATGGGAGACGGTGCCGTTCGCGGCCATGACCACCAGATTGCTCGTCGCCGTGGTCAGCGGGGTGGTCACGCCATTGAACTGATTGCTGACGGCCAGCAGCGTCCTGCCGTCCGGCAGGTGCAGCACTTTGTTGGTGTAGATGGTGGTGGAGCCGCCATTCGCACCCGCGCCAGTGTAGGCCGGATCAAGGCTGCCGGGAGTCTGGGTGGCATTGATCGTGGCAGGTGTGGTGGATGAGGAACCCGTGCCATCTGTGACGGTCAGCACATAAGTGCCGTTGTCAGCGCTGTTGGCCCCCGTGATGGTCAGCGTGGCCGTGCCGGCGCCGGAGTAGCGGCCTCCGTTGATGATGGGTGTCGTGCCATCGCGCAGCCAGGCAAAGGTCGCCCCCGGCTCAGCGGTGACGCTGGCGCTCAACACGGCCGAAGTGCCATAGGCAGGCGTGATGGACGAGGGAGAGGTGTTGATCGTAGGAGCCGCGTGGGAGAGAGCCGATGTCAGGCTCACGAAGGCTGCGAGGAGGAGAGCGGGTGCAGAGGGGGTGTTCAGCGCCATATCGTCAGTGGGGGTCGGCGATAGTACTCGAAAAGCCTGTTTTGGGAAGCGCTCGATTCAGTTCTCTTTTCTGCGCAAGTTTCCCAACCTGCTCGCATCCACGCATGGGAAAGGTGGGTGGACTCTCGTTATTGACTGTGCCGCCTCACGTCTCGTCGCTAATATCACCACGAAATCAAAAACCACTTATGAAACGCATCTCTACCCTTCTTTTCATGGCATCGCTGTTTCCCTGCGTCTCCGCGATGGCCCAGGTGAAACCGGTCAACGATGGCATCAGCAACACGATCCAAATCTCCGAACGAGAGGGCGGCTATGCCAACCAGGGCGGTAGCAAGGCCACGGCGGAATTTGGAGAAATCACTGTCGGTGGCATGCCCGCGAAGAACACCGTCTGGTATCGCTACACAGCACCGACGAACGGACGCTACATCGTGGAGATCATCGACAATCAGGGCCTGCGCGCCGAGCTGCGCTATCCGGGCAATCCAGCGACCACGATCCCGCTGCAAACCTTCGTCGATGGCACGAGCAACATGCTTTTCCCGAACACGGAGAAGCTCTCCGTGGACCTGGATCGCGGGCAGACGGTGTACCTCGTGGTGGATGCCGCGCAGCCCTTCGGCTTCTCCTGGCGCTTCGTGCAGGTGAATAACAATGACTGGCATGATGCCGAGTCCATTGTGGGCAGCAGCAGCACTATCGTGCGAGGCAATCGAGGAGCGACGAGCAACCTCAAGCAGATCGGTCTTGGCATCGTCGAGCCTGCGATCTGGTTTGAATGGACGGCTCCGAGCACGGGGGACTATTACCTGGACCTCGTGGGCTCACGCCAGTGGGATGGCACCACGTTTGATGGCTTTGGCATCAAGGTGTTTGATGGCAGTACGGGAGCGCCCGGCACCGTCGTTGGTTCGGCTTCAGGCAGCACACTGGACAATTCCACCCGCGTGCCCATTTCTGCCACGGCGGGCCATGTCTATTACATTGCCTGCACCAGCGGTGCCACGGCACCAGACAGCCAGATCTGGCTTTCCTGGTATCCGCAAAACAGTGCCGGCGTGCTTGCCTGGGCGCAGAGTGAATATCGCGTGTCAGAAGCGGATGGTTCGGTGAACAGCCGCTTCTTCAAACTGCGCGGTGATGGCGATGGCAGTGTTCGATTCATCAGCGAAACGATCAATGGCACGCCGCAGGCCACGGCGGGGGTGGATTATTCCATTCCTGGAGGAGCGGTGAATCTGCCCGTGGGCACGCGGTCAGCCGTGCAGCTGTTTCAGATCCTGCCGAACCTCGAAGAAGAGGCGCAGGAAGGCTTCGGCGTCGGCTTCACTGACATCACCGGCGGTTTCGGCATAGCTGACGGCACGAGCAACACCATCCTCATCGGTGAAGAAACGGACAACGCGGGCTACAGCCTCAGTTGGAAGGAAGTGCGGGTCAAAGAAGGCCAGACCGCCTATGTTGAGCTGCGCCGCCAACGTGCGAGCGACCGTCAGGTGACCGTGGGCTGGCGTGTGAACTCGGGCACCTGCAAGGCGGGCATCGACATGCAGGCCATCTCCGGCACGGCCTATCTTTCGCCCGGACAGCTAACCACGAGCATCGCCGTGCCGGTGTATCAGGATCGTGCTTTCGAGGGGCCGGAATACTTCAACCTCACGCTCACGGACAATCCCCAGCTCGGCTCGATCACCGATGGCACGAGCAATACCGTCGTTGTTGTCGAAGACGATGACTTCTTCGTGCCTCTGCCCGGCAGTTATTGCGGGATGCTGGACACCCAGGGCTGGGGTGCCTTGATCAAATGCACCGTCAACGGCATCGGCGGAGCCAGCGGCACGGTCGATTACATGGGAGCCAGCTACCGCTTCACGGGCAGCTTTGATGCCAGCGGGCAGCTCGTCGCCAGCTTTGCGCGGAACGGACGCCCCTCCATCGGCATGAGACTGCGCTTTGCTGAAGGCTGGGCACGCTGTGCCGCATCGCTGCGTGATCCCGAGGGCGACTGGTCCGAGGGCTATATCCGCTACCTGCCCTACAATGGCAAAACCAGCATCGCGCCGCAGGTCGGCAGTTACACGATTTTGTGCGAAGGCATCGGCGGCGGCTCCGTGGCAGCACCCGCGGTGATGACCAGCATCGTGCTCGGAGACGGCAGCGTGCGCTTCATCGGCCGCACGGCGGATGACCAGGCCTTCACCTCCTCCAGCCGCATCGGCCAGTCAGACCCAGACGGCCTCATCGCACGCGGCGAGTGTGCCTTTTTAGTGCCGCTTTATGGCAAAACAGGGAACCTCTACGGCACCTGTGACTTTGGCCTCGGCAGCCAGTATCCCGGTGCCTCCACGACACTCGGCTGGCTGAAGCCCTGGCGCGCCAAGGATGCCATCTACCCTGCCTTGCCTTTCCAAAACATCGCCTGCTGGGCCGTGCGCTACACGCCGCCAACTCTCGGCCAGCGCGTGACCGCACCTCTGACCGCGTCATTTGGCGATGGCAGTGTCCGCTTCATCAATGGCGGTTCCACACTTGATGGCACCAGCAACACTCTGCTCATCTCCGAAACCAACAAAGTCACCTTCCCTGCTGGCAATCCACAGGGCTGCGCCATCACCATTGATCCGAAGACCGGCTGGTTCAGCGGCAAGATCAAACCACCGGGCTCGACCAAGCTGATCAACTTCTACGGAGCCTTCCATCAAGGCGGCTACGGCTACGGGCGCGGCTTCTTTCCTGGCAACCAACGCGCGGGCGAGGTGGTGATTGATGACTTTTGAGGGTGCTGTTTGACTTCCACCAGGGTCTCCGCGATTTCAAATCATGGAACTCACCACCGAATCCCTCATCCGCGATGCTCTGGCCGAAGACATCGGGCCCGGCGATGTCACGGCGACCTACTTTGTGCCTGCGGACATGGTTTCGCGTGCGGTGATCGTGGCGCGTGAGCCGGGTGTCATGGCAGGGATGGAGATCGCCCAGCGCGTGTTTGAGCTGGTCGATGACCGGCTGGAAACACGCGCGCTAAAGCTGGATGGGCAGCCTTTTGTGAAAGGGGATGTCGTCCTGGAGATCAGCGGCCCGACGCGTGGCGTCCTCACGGGCGAGCGCACGGCTTTGAACTTCCTCCAACGCCTCTGCGGCATCGCCGCACAAACGAGGAGGTATGTCGAGGCGGTGCAGCCACATCCCGTGGAGGTCTGGGACACGCGCAAGACGACACCGGGCTGGCGTTTGATCGAAAAGGCTGCGGTCAAAGCGGGTGGCGGCACGAATCATCGCATGGGGCTCTACGATCATGTGATGGTGAAGGACAACCACATCGCCGCGAACGGCAGCAATGAGCAGCTCCAAGCCGCCATCGACCGCGTGCGAGTCGAGCGCCCCGGCACGCGCATCCAGCTCGAATGCGACACCCTAGAGCAGATGGCGCGCTTCCTGAATCTGCGCGGCGTGGACATGCTGCTGCTGGACAACATGGGCTGCGAAAAGCTGCGCGAAGCCGTGGCGATGAACGCTGGCAAGCTCTGGCTGGAAGCCAGCGGCGGCATCACGCTGGAGACGATCAATGCTGTGGCCGCCACAGGGGTGAACGCGATCTCTGTCGGAGCTCTCACACACTCGTCCCGCGCGTTGGACCTGGGGCTGGATTTTGTGAGCGAAGGTTGATTTTATCTTGGAAAAATAAGCGCTACTGCCATAGCTCGACGCATGAGCGAAAAAGGCAGCGAGCGGTTTCAAGTCGATCTATCCGGTATTATCAGCGTGCTGTCGAAGCACCTCTACAGCACGCCCAGAGTGGCCTTCCGTGAGCTGCTGCAAAATGGCGTGGATGCCATCTCGGCGCGCAAGCTCCTCGATCCCAAGCATGAGGGCAGCATCCATTTCGAGATCATCCCCGGCGACTCCTGCCCGACACTCGTGGTGGAGGACAATGGCATCGGCCTGACCGAACAGGAGGTGCATCAATTCCTCGCCACGATCGGCGGCTCATCGAAGCGCACGGAGAAGAGCCGCGCGCAGGACACCTTCATCGGTCAGTTTGGCATCGGCCTGCTGTCATGCTTTGTTTTGAGTGATGAGATCGTCGTCATCACACGCTCGGCGACGAGTGACGATGCCCCAGGCATTGAGTGGAGAGGGCAGGGGAGCGGCACCTATGGCGTGCGGATTCTGGAGGGGGCTCATACTCCGGGCACGCGGGTGTATTTGAAGATCAAGCCGGAGTATCGAGACCTCTGCACACCTGAGATGGTGCGCGAGACACTGGCGGAATACGGCGAGTTCCTGCCTGTCGCTGTCGAGCTTTCCGTGGGTGATAAACGGGAGGCGATCACGGCCAAGGAAGCCCCTTGGAGCAATGGCAGCCTGCCGATGATGGTGCAGGCGGAACTGGGCGAGACCGGCCGTCGCTTCTTCGAGGAAAACTTCATCGACATGGTGCCCATCACCTCTCGTAAAGCTGGGCTGGATGGCATCGCTTTCATTTCAGGTCAGGCTCGCAGCCTCCAGTCGAAGCCGCGCCATCGCGCCTACGTTCGCGGCATGTTGCTCTCGGCGGAGGTTGAGGGCCTGGCTCCAGACTGGGCGGTCTTTGTGAACGTGCTGGCGAACACCACGAAGCTGCACCCCACGGCCTCACGGGAAGCCTTTGTCACCGATGATCTGCTGGATCAGGCACGCGAAGACATCGGCCTGTGCCTGCTCTCCTACCTCCACCGTCTCGCCCAGCATGACCGCAACAGGCTCGTGCAGATCATCCGCATCCATAGCCTGGCGCTGAAATCGCTGGCCCTGGAGAATGATGATGTCCTGCGCCTGATCGCCCCATGGCTGGAGTTTGAGACCTCTCTCGGGCACATGACCTTCCAGGAAATCTTGAAGCACAAAGGCTCCTCTTTTTGCACCTCGGTGGATCGCTTCCGTCAGCTCGCGGCCATCGCCGCAGCGGAGGGGCGCTGCTTGATCAATGCCGGCTACGTCTTTGAGGCGGACCTGATGCAGGCCCTGGCCCAGGAGTATCCTGATGCCGGGCTGGAGGAGCTGAGCGCCATGGACTTCTCCGATCAACTCGATGAGCTCGACGCCGACGAGGCTGCCAGCTACGAAGCGCTGCTGGACGCGGCTGGCGAGGTTCTCGACACCCATCGCTGCCGGGTGGAGGTGCGCAGCTTCCAGCCCGCCTCGCTGCCCATCCTGTATGTGCAAAATGACGCCGCTGACTCTCGACGCGCCTTGGAGAAGTCCGCCGAGTCCGCCGACGACTTCTTTGCCTCCATCCTCGGAGACATCAGTGGCCGCATCACCCAGGACGCCTGGAACGTGTGCTACCTGAACGCGCAAAACACACTCATCCAAAAGCTGGCCCGCGTGCGGGACTCGAAGCGGCTGCGCGTGACCGTGGAGGTCCTCTATCTCCAGGCCCTCCTCCTCGGCCGCTATCCACTGAACAACCGGGAACTCCGCCAACTCTCCGACGGACTCGTCCAGCTCGTGGAGTTCGGCCTTTGAAGTTCCATCACCGCCTTCAAGATCATGTCATCTATTGATACACTCATCCGTCAGGTCAATGCATTGCCCCATGGCTCGACCCGAGCAGAGGCTGGCCGGAAGCTGTGGCATGTGGCGCAAAACTCCACGAATCACGTCGAGCGTTTCAATGCTCTCTCCGCCACTCTTCAATCAGTGCTTTTCGGTGGAGCTACGGATTACTTTCTGGCTCTGTTTCCCCAGTATGCGGGCTTCCGGCGTGAGCATCCCGAGGCCGTGAACCTGCACGACTATGTTTGGAGACTGAAATGGCTGACGGCCAATCTGCTCAACTACCCGGAGATCCCCTTGGAGAGAATCATCCAGGCTGAAAAGCATTACGACGAGTCGCTTCGTGAAGCTGGGGGTGACCGCCGCACAGCCATCTATCTCGCCTGGCAAAACGCCTTTGACACAGGGAGGCTGGATCTGGCGCGGGAACTGTACCCCAAATTCATCCAGAGGAACCGAGATGAAAACTCCGACTGTCATGCCTGTGAAATTCATGCGCTCGTGCGCGGTGCGCTGATGGTGGATAAAGACCCCAAGGCAGCCATTGAGGCTGCAAAGCCATTAACCAACGGGCGAATGCGCTGCGCAAGCAAGCCTCACGCCACCTATGGCCAGATCATCCTGCCGGTGCTGCTGTCAGGCGATGCAGACATAGCGAGCATCCACCACCGCAAAGGCTACTCGCTGATCCGCTCGAATAGCTACTTCCTGGGAACTGTTGGCTCACATTTGGCTTATCTGGCTGCCGCAGGAAATGCAGATCGGTTCTGGCGGTTATTCAATGTCCATATTCCTTGGCTTGATCAGAATCGGGAACCAAGCTCAACGCTGGATTTCTTCCAAGGTGCCGCTGCTGGCTGCCGTCTTCTGGCCGAGACAGGGCACCGGAAGCGCCCGGTGAAGCTGAAACTACCCGCGCCTTGGTCGCAGACCTGGGGAGCCAAGCCGATGTCCATTCTCGAACTCACCGAGCACCTCGAACATGAGGCTAATGCACTCTCTGCGGCCTTTGATCGACGAAACGGCAACACTTGGCGCAGCGACCTGATGAAGGGTACTTGGGCAAAGGTCCGCCAACATTGGCAGAATCTCGATCCAGCGGCTGAAAGTGGAGCCGATCCAGCCAATGAATGAGCCCTCAGCCTCCGTGAAATGATGAACTCCATGAGGCTCTTTCAATCGCCTCCCACTTTTTTGATTTCCAGCCTTGCAAAGGCGGCTTCGACTTCTATTCTCGCGACCTGCTTGTGAAAAATTTCACAAGCACTGAATTCGACGCTTTATGGGCAATTTCTTTCCTCGTTGGACTAACTGGCTCCCCCTGAAGCTAGCCGTCGCGGCTGGCTTTATCGTTTTTGGGGTGAGTCTGGCCGTGCCATACTACTTCACGCCGAAATACACACGCGTGGGCTATGAGCCGACTCAGCCGGTGCCATTCTCTCACAAAGTCCATGCCGGACAGCTCGGCCTCGACTGCCGTTACTGCCACTCGTTTGCCGAGGTCTCCAGCCACGCGAACGTGCCGACGAACCAGACCTGCTTCAACTGCCATGGTCCAGGCAAGGGCAACATCAAGTCCGCCTCGCCAAAGCTGGAGAAAGTGATCAAAGCCGCTGAAACCGGCAAGCCCATCGAGTGGGTGAAGGTTCACAAGGCTCCTGACTACGTCTATTTCAATCACAGCGCCCACCTCAATCGCGGCATCTCCTGCCAAAATTGCCACGGTCAGATCAATGAGATGGAGGTCGTGAAACACGACCAGCCGCAATCCATGGGCTGGTGCCTTGATTGCCATCGCAACCCCGAGCAAAAGCTCCGTCCGCTGGATCAGATCACCAATTTGAACTACAAGCCTGAGCAGCTCGACCGCAGTGCCTTCTACGCTGGTTTGATCAAGAAGGGTGTGAAGGCTGACGAGATCGCCGCCACGATCGAGGAAGGCAAAACCGCCTCCAATCTGGAGGAACTCCTGTCTCTCGCCTCCGGCAAGTTCGGTGAAAAAGTCACCCAGCTCGAAGTGGGCAGCCAGCTCAAGAAGCACTGGCAGGTCCAGCCTCCGGATTCCTGCACCGCCTGTCACCGTTGATCGGCCCTCTGTCCTGACCCTTTCCTGACTTTCTGACCCGTTAAAGCCCCCTTTCCCCCGCCCATGAAACGCAAATGGATTCACCCCGAGGAGCCGCAGACCGGCAAGCGCTACTGGCGCAGTCCGGCCGAACTTGAGCAGCGCTCGGAATTCCTCTCGACTCTCGGCGTGGAGTTCCCCGCCGGTGACACGCTCACTGAAGAGGAGGCTGGCCAGTCCCGCCGTCATTTCCTCCAACTCATGGGTGCCTCCGCAGGCATGATGGGCCTCGCTGCCTGCCGCCGTCCGCTGACCAACATCCTGCCATACACGAACCACGTCGAGTGGGTCATCCCGGGCAAGCCGCTCCTTTACGCCTCGGCCATGCCGACCGCCAATGGTGCTGTGCCACTCGTCGTTACCACGCACGAAGGTCGCCCCACGCACCTTGCGGGCAATCCGCTCCATCCTCTCGGTGGTGGGATCGACAGCTTCGCGCAGGCCAGCGTCCTTGATCTCTATGATCCTGAGCGCTCCCAGTCCCCTCTGATCGGTGGCAAAGCCGCGACTTGGGCAGACGTGAACAAGGGCCTCGAAAGCATCTCCGCTGACGCGAAGAAAGACGGTGGAGCCTCCCTCGCCCTCGTTGTCGGTTCCAGCACCTCCCCGACGCTCCATCGCCTCCTCGGTGAAGTGAAGGCAGCTCTTCCTCAGGCCAAGCTTTTCAGCTACGAGGCCATCAGCAACGCTGGTCAGGCCGCTGCCAATAAAGACATCCTCGGCGCGAGCACGAAGACCTTTGTCCGCTGGAGCAAAGCCCTCCGCATCATCTCGCTCGACGCCGACTTCCTCGGTCTCGACCCCGTCGCTGGTGAAACCATCAAGCACTTCACCAAACAGCGCGCTAAAGACAAGCCCGGTGGTGACATGAACCGCCTCTACTCTCTAGAGAACCGCTACACCCTCACTGGTGGTATGGCAGATCACCGCAAGCCACTCGCTGCCAGCCTCATCCCTGCTGCTGCTGCGATCATCGCTGAGATCTTGGACATCAAAGACGGTGCCACTCTTGCCGCCGCCGCTCCTGCTGGACTGAAAGAATGGCTCGCTCCAGCCGTCCGTGACCTCATCGACCACAAAGGTCAGGCCGTCGTGCTTGCTGGCAGCCGCTACGGTGCCGAAGTCCACGCGCTCGTCGCCGCCATCAATAACGCCCTCGGCGCTTACGGCTCGACCATCGAACTGCTCGAAAACGGCAAGGAAGCGCCTCTTGGTGGCGCTGCCGAACTCGAAGCCGCTCTCGCTTCCGGTGCAGTGAAGACGCTCGTCTCGGCGACACCTTCGAATCTCCTCTTTGATGCCCCCGCCTCTGTGGCAAAGGCCATCCAGGAAAAGTCCGTGAAGATCGTCCATCTCGGCCATCTGCCAAACGCCACGGGCCGTGCCGCGATGCTGCACATCCCTTCCGCGCATTATCTTGAAGCTTGGAACGATGTCCGCGCTGCTGACGGCACCTACTCGGTCGTTCAGCCGATGATCCAGCCGCTCTACAATGGCGCGAGCGAGATCGAACTCCTCCTCGCTCTGCTTGGCCGCAAAAAACTCGGCCCTGCTGAAAAGCCTGCCGATGGCGCTGCTCCAGCCGAAGACGCTGCTTATCAGG
>Ga0209480_10002974_pt1 | contig 11282 bp, 12 predicted proteins | sample JI61114C2DNA_FD_187501 | JGI IMG/M metagenome (GOLD analysis project Ga0209480, IMG submission 187501) | Wastewater effluent complex algal communities from Wisconsin, to seasonally profile nutrient transformation and Carbon sequestration -... | ecosystem: Engineered > WWTP > Effluent > Algae...
TCCGGGCACCGAGATCATCTTTGTCGAGCAGGGTTCGGGATTGGAATCGATGATCCCGGCGCTGAAGGCGTTCGGCCATGCCGAAGTTCAGCCGCGCGGGCTGCCGCTGAAGGCCAACGCGATCGAGATTCGCGGCAGCCAGTTGCTGGGCGGGGCCGATCCGCGCAGTGAAGGCAGGGCTGTGGGCGAATAGCGACCAGCGAGTGGCTTGCCGCTAAGGGAAAGCACGCTTAGTCAGGGTGCCGGTTGAGGATGTGCTGCAAAAGGGGCGGTGCGCGTGGTTGATATTTCGGACCTGCCGGAGCGCAGAAATCTGGTTGAATTGCTGTTGGCCCGCGCCGATGCGCGCGGCGATGCACCGTTTCTTTGGGCCAAGCTGGGTGGTGGTTGGCAACCGATCAGCTGGGCGGAGGCTGTCCGCCAGGTCTGCTGTCTGGCCGAATCGCTTCGCGCATTGGGCCTCAAGGACGGTGACAGGGTCATGCTGGTTTCCGAGAACCGCCCACAATGGTGCATCGCCGATTTCGCGATCATGGCGGCGGGCTGCATCACGGTACCGGCCTATGTCACCAACACCGAACGCGACCATTTGCATATTCTTGAGGATTCCGGCGCGGCGGCAGTCATCGTCGCCAATGACAAGCTGGCCAAGCCACTGCTCGGCGCGGTGCTGCGATCGGGCCATGCCAAGCATGTGATCGGGATCGAGCCGCTGCGGATTTCACAGCTTGGCCCCTATGAATATCACGATTGGGCGGCGCTGATTGCAGGTGACGAAGCGAAAGCCCGGGCCGCTGTTGAAGCCCGGATTGCGAAGATCGGCCGCGGTGATACCGCCTGTCTGATCTATACCAGCGGCACCGGTGGCAGCCCGCGCGGGGTGATGCAGCATCACGGCGCAATGTTGATGAATGCCGATGGCGCCGCCCGGATTCTGGCCGAGGATTTCGGGCTGGACGATGACGATGCGTTCCTGTCCTTTCTGCCGCTGAGCCATGCTTACGAGCATACCGGCGGGCAAATGCTGCCGATCTCGGTCGGCGCACAGATTTATTATGCCGAGGGCCTCGAAAAGCTCGCCAGCAATATTGAAGAAGTCCGTCCGACCCTGATGGTCGTGGTCCCGCGGCTGTTCGAGGTACTGCGGACCCGGATCATGAAGCAGGTCGAAAAGCAGGGCAAAGTCGCCAACTTCCTGATGGACCGGGCGCTTGGCATTGGCAGCAGTAAGGCCGCTGGACGCAACCGTTGGCGCGACAAGCCGATGGACCTGGTGCTGGAAAAAACCTTGCGCCCGAAGATCCGCAGCAAATTTGGCGGGCGATTGAAAGCGATGGTCTCCGGCGGGGCGCCGCTCAGCCCGGAAGTCGGCGTGTTCTTCGAATCGATGGGGCTGACCATGCTGCAGGGCTATGGCCAGACCGAATCCGGCCCGGTGATTTCGTGCAACCGGCCTGCCGCAGGTCTCAAGATGGACACTGTCGGCCCGCCGCTGCGCGGGGTTGAGGTCAAGATTGCCGAAGATGGCGAAATTCTGGTCCGCGGCGAACTGGTGATGCACGGCTATTGGCGCAACCAGGCCGAAACCGACAAGGCGCTGCAGAACGGCTGGCTCCACACCGGCGATATCGGCCATCTCGATTCGGCTGGTCGGCTGGAGATCACCGACCGCAAGAAAGACATGATCGTCAACGACAAGGGTGACAATATCTCGCCCGCGCGGGTCGAAGGACTGCTGACGCTACAACCCGAAATCGCCCAGGCGATGGTGGTTGGAGATCGCCGTCCCTATGTGGTCGGACTGATCGTGCCCGATCCTGAATGGGCGCTGGAATGGGCTCAGGCCAATGGTGAGAAGTTCGCGCTGAAGGCATTGCAAGACCTGCCGGCCTTCCGTTCGGCCGTCCGTGCCGCGGTAGACCGGGTCAATCAGGACCTGTCGGTGATCGAAAAGGTCCGCCAGTTCACTTTCGCCGACGAGCCCTTCACGATCGACAACGAGGAACTGACTCCCAAACAATCGATCCGCCGCCACAAGCTGAAGGCGCGGTACGGCGAGCGACTGGACGGGCTGTACAAGGGTTAGTCAGCCCCCAAACCTCAACCAGCCGCGCAGCCGGGCCCAAAGCCCGACTTTTGCGGGTTCTGACAGGTCATAAACCAGTTCCTGGGCTGCTTCGGCATCCTCCAGATAACCGATGCCCAGCGGCCACACCGGGCCGACCTGAGGCGGCAGAGCTTCGGGTTCAGCGAGGGCTTCCGGTTCGATCGGATCCGGATCAGTCGGCCTAGCCTGAGGGCTTTCAACCACCAAAGGCGGGGCGATCAGCGATTGTAGCCGTTCCTGAATGGTTGGTTCGAGCAAGGCAAAACCCGGCTCTGCTGTGCGTTCTGCCGAACGGCCTGCCGGGAAGGGTGGCACCGGCGGGCGCTGCATGTCCGCAGCCTGCGGCAGCGGTGCCTCGTCAACCGGTGGCGGAGGCAAGGCTTCTGGCTCATTGGCGGGCATCACCGCCTCGCGCGGACCCAGCATATCGCGGAAGTCCCACGCCTCGCTGGGCTTCTTCTTGACCATCAGCGGCCCACCAGCCAGCGGCGTAATCGCCGCGCCTGAATCCTCTGGATTGGACGGTACGTTCGTTGCTTGGGCAGAGTTCGCTGCCGCAATCTCGTCGCTCTGCGCCAGATTGCGCAGATCCGCGGTGCGCAGCGCCTTGTCCTCTTCGCTTTCATCCAGCACCAACACGGCCCGTTTGCGGGCTCTCGGGATGCCGGTTACCAGCAGGCTGCTGTAACGCGGGCCGGGGACCAGGCTGAGCTGTTCGTCGTCGGCTTCGCCCGCTTTCAGTACATCGTCCGGCATACCGGCAACCGGGGCATCAAAGTAGGGGTAGACCCCATTGCTGCCGGCCAGCACGCATAGCGGGCGAGGCAAACCATCGCGCTTGGTCCGTTCGCTGACCGCGCGGTAGAGAAGGGCCGAAAGCAGGCAGGCGCCCAGCGACCCGGCAGAAATCTCATCGGGATCAGGATCATCGCTGGCCAGCAGCCGCGCTTCAAGTGCGGCCAGCGCACCATGGAGATCGTCGATCCCTTCCAATGACAGGCAAGTCTCGGTCGCTGCATTATCATTGGCCCAGCTGCAGCCATGGTACGAATAGCCGTCGAGCAAATCTTCGCGGGCGCTTTGTGAAAACGGAAACGCCTCATCCGTGAAAAAGCCGACTTCAATCAGTGGCCGCAAACAGCCGTCCGGATCAGGCGCCGGCAGATCGTCCCCCGGCCAGCCAAAGGCGATCGAGATCGCGGTAACCTGGCCGCCAGGGCGATCATGACGGGCAACCGCCTCACCCAGCTTTTCCCACCCCGTCAGCGTGAGATCGCTGACTTGCACAGTCAGGAACCGTTCCGGCAATATGCGTCCCGGGCCAGCATAAGGCGCGATCAAACCGCGCAGTTTTTCAACGGCTTCGGCGGCCAAGCCCTGGCGCAGTCGACTCTCGATCGAGCGACGAAACGTATCTTCGTTCAACCCGTCTAGCAGAATGGTGGTCACAGATGGTTCCCGGCACGTTCAATGCCGGGTTGTTTCACGCAATGGTTGATTTGAAGTTACGATCCCTGCAGCTTTATCCGTCCAGACAGATTTGACTGCGCGCTGCGGGCAAACAAAAAGGCCGGGGCTGACGGTGGTCCACACCCATCAGCCCCGGCCCCTTTGATCGCTTACGCGATGCGCTGGCCCAGCTTATTCAGCCTTGGCAGCGTCGGTCGCGGTAGCAGCAGTGGCATCGTCCGACGAAGCCGCAGCAGCTTCGGTCGAAGCAGCGGTTTCTTCAGCGGTCACAGCAGCTTCTTCCTTCTTTTCACCGCAGGCGGCGATGGCGAGCGAGCCAGCCGCAACGGCGGCGAACAGAGCAATCTTCTTCATTGGGAATCCCCTTGTGTTAACCCTTGCACGCCGAGGGCGAGCAGCGCGCGGTTTGCCCGGTTCCAAGCCGCTTGTCGATTCCCAAAATTGCAACAAAGCGATTTGTTGGCTCAGGCCGCCTCTTTTTCCACCCATTCGGGGTAAAAACTGGGCGCACGGGCGGACCAACCGGGGGCGGTGGCCGCCGCTTCACTGATCGACTGGAGCAGATTCTTGCGCTTTTCCGGACGAATCTGTGGCAGTGCTGCCGCCGCGCAAAAGGCGCTGGGCAAAAACGGTCGCGCTTCGGGGCCAAGCAGGCGTTCATACAGAAACCGGAAGGCCGAAAAGCATTCGATCCGCTCTTGGGCCAGATCGAACGCGGCAACCCGGATCAATTTGCCGATGAAACTTTCCAGCGCATCAAACCCGGTATCCTCAGGAATTGCGCCGCGCAGGCCTTTGAGATCCTGATATACGACATACTGGCTGCGGATCGAAGCGCTCTCCGCGGCATCGCGGGCCCACAGTTTGAACGCATCCTGCCGCCCCAGCCCAACATCAAGGCTGCGCTTGATATAGCGCTGTTCGCAGGCGGTGAAGCTTGCGAATTCGCGCAGTTCAGCGATTGTCAGCGATGCGGTTCCGGCACTGGCCATGGTCTGCCCCTTGTTGATTGAGGGCATATCGCCAGAATATGGTAACGATCCGGTTAACCATGAAGGCTATCAGGGCGCTGCATCGGAACTCTGGAACACTCCATAGCCACCTGAAAGGTTTGCCATGCCCGCCTTTGATCCTGCTACGCTGGAGTTTTACGCCAAGGAGGCGCCAGACTATGCCGCGCGCAGCCCCGGAGGAATTGGCCGCCACCTTGATGGCTTCCTTGAGAAGCTGGCGCCCGGCGCGCTAATCCTCGAGCTTGGCTGCGGCTCGGGGCGCGATGCCGCCGCAATTGAAGCCCGCGGCTTCAAGGTCGATCCGACCGACGGTGTTCCCGAAATGGCGAAGCAGGCCGAAGCCCGGCTGGGCCGACCGGTCCGGGTCATGCGCTTTGACGAACTGGATGCCAGCGCCGCTTATGATGGCGTGGTTGCGGCCTATTCGTTGCTGCACATTCCGCGAGCAGGATTGATCGCAGTGCTGGAGCGGGTCTGGCGGGCGCTAAAACCCGGCGGGTGGCACGTCGCCACCTACAAGACCGCTGGCGGCGAAGGCCGTGACCGACTGGGGCGGTACTATAACTACCCAACAGAGGAGGAGCTGCGCGCCTTTTACGCCGCAGCCGGGACCTGGAGCGAGGTCGAAACTGAAAGCGGTGAAGGGCGAGGCTATGAGGGCGGTGAATCGCGGTTCGTCATGATCACCTTGCGCAAGCCCGGTTAGATCAGCCCGGCCAGCGGGCTCGACGGATCGGCATATTTGCGGGTCTGCATCCGGCCAGACAGATAAGCGTGGCGACCGGCTTCGACCGCGAGTTTCATCGCCCGGGCCATCCGCAGTGGGTCCTTGGCCTCGGCAATTGCGGTGTTCATCAGCACCCCATCGCAGCCCAGCTCCATTGCCACCGCTGCATCGCTAGCCGTACCAACCCCGGCATCGACCAGCACCGGAACGCTGGCGCCTTCGACGATCAGCCGGATTGTCACACGGTTCTGGATCCCCAGCCCTGAGCCGATCGGCGCACCCAGCGGCATGACCGCCACTGCGCCGGCGCTTTCGAGCTGCTTGGCCGCAATCGGATCGTCGGTGCAATAGACCATCGGCGCGAAACCTTCGGAGGCCAGCACTTCACAGGCTTTGAGCGTTTCGCGCATATCAGGATAGAGCGTCCGCGCCTCGCCCAGAACTTCAAGCTTCACCAGATCCCAGCCGCCTGCCTCACGCGCCAAACGCAGCGTGCGAATCGCATCCTCAGCGGTGAAGCAGCCAGCGGTGTTGGGCAGGTAGGTGATCTTCTTGGGGTCGATGAAATCGGTCAGCATCGGTGCCTTGGGGTCCGATACATTGACCCGCCGCACGGCAACGGTCACGATCTCTGCCCCCGCCGCCTCAACGGCCGCAGCGTTCTGGGCAAAGTCCTTGTACTTGCCGGTGCCTACGATCAGCCGCGAGGCAAAAGTGCGGCCAGCGACCGTCCAACTATCGCTTTTGCGGTCTGCTCCGCTTGACGCGGCCGCAGAACCTTGCCCTCCTCCAACGAAATGGACGATTTCGAGCACATCCGCCTCGGCCAGGACCACGTCTTCCAGAGTCGAGCGCGTGACGATGGCGCCATTGCGTTCCACCGCGACTTTGACTGGGTCGAGTTCAAGGCTGCGGACCAGGTCGGCGATAGAACCGGTGGCAACACGGCGTGCTTCGCCGTTGAGGGTGATGTTGAGCGAGGCTGTCATGCCTTCGCCCATAGCAATCACATAGAGTGACGCAAGTTACGCAGATGCGCCCAGGCCAGCAAGGTGACGCCGCCAATGGTCAGAAACGCTTCCGCACTGGAATGGCCCAACACCAGCGCCACGATCATCAGACCGAGTCCCGCGGCCCCAACCTGCAGCGGGCGGGGATCGCCGTGCCGGATCACCCCAAACACCAGCGTAATCGCGCCGACCACAATCGCCAGAGCCAGCCCGATCCGATGAATTGCCGGGGCGAACAGTACTTCGCCGCTCAGCCCCAAACCCGCCACCAACAGCAAGCCCGCGATGCAATGCAGCGCGCAAAGCCCGGACAGGAGCACGCCAACCCGGTCAAGCCGGTTGCGAATCAGAAACATGGCATTGCGCATTGCCAGCCCGATGTATGTGATGGTGTATCATTCCGCAAGCCCTAACAGACAGGGTCGGCGCCTGACCGTTGGTGAAGCTGATCGGTTCGCGCTTGCGCTTTGGCGGGCTTGGCAGCAGAGCGCGGGACATGATTGATGTCCAGAATGCCACTTCGCGCCCGCTTGCCTTGGCTCGCTGGTTGTTCGCTGTTGCCGGGATCGTCACGCTGATGATCGTAGTTGGCGGAATCACCCGACTGACCGAATCGGGCCTGTCGATCACTGAATGGAAGCCGGTGACCGGCGCGATTCCGCCGCTTACCGAGGCGCAATGGCAGGCGGCGTTTGAAGCCTATCAACGCATCCCGCAATTTACCGAGGTCAATGGACCAGCCGGAATGACCTTGGCCGGCTTCAAGGTTATCTTCTTCTGGGAATGGTTTCATCGTCTGATCGGCCGGGTTATCGGTCTGGCCTTTGCGCTGCCGCTCATCTGGTTCTGGGCCAAGCGGGCAATCCCGCAAGGTTACCACGTCCGCCTGCTTGGGCTGTTGGCACTCGGCGGGCTGCAGGGCTTTGTCGGATGGTGGATGGTCAGCTCTGGCCTAACCCAGGACGTCAAGGTCAGCCACCTGCGGCTGGCCACCCACCTCTCGCTAGCCTTGCTGACACTGTCCTTGCTGGTCTGGACCGCGCTTGATCTGCGGCGCAATGCCAAGGGCTTGCCAGGTGCGCGGCTCTCGGCACTCGGCGGGCTGGCACTCGGCATGCTCGCGCTGCAATTATTCTACGGCGCGTTGGTTGCCGGCCTTCGCGCCGGTCCGGTTTCCGGGGGAGGGTGGCTAAGTTGGGACGCCTGGCCGCTGATGCAAGGCAATCTGGTTCCAGCCGGGATCGATTGGAGCAATGGTGCAATTCACGCTTTGACCGGTGATCCTTATCTGGTTCACTTCATTCACCGCTGGTGGGCCTGGCTGGTGGTCGCTGTCCTGGTGGTCATGGCAAGAGCCTTGCGAAAGGTTGACCGGCGCATATCGATTGCGATTCACTGTGCATTCGGCATCCAGATCCTGCTGGGAATCGCTACCGTGTGGAGCGGCACTGCAATCTGGTTGGCTGCGCTGCACCAGTTGACCGGCGCAGTGCTACTCGGCTCGGCTGTTTGGGGTGCCCATGCGCTTGGGTTAGAAGTAAATGAATTTGAACAATAATGACAGTTGAAGCGGTTTAGTAACAAGTGCCTGTGGGCAGCCAGTGCGAACTTGGCTATCCGTAGAAATGCTTGACGAACGATCGCTCGCCTGCGCCAATAGCGGCGATATTCGCAGTTCGCGCTGAACAGGTGGATCGCTCTAGTGAAGGCAAAGGAGGCAGGGTTGTTTTTCAGATCCGGCACGGCGATGTCTTCTTGCGCTGCTTGGCGCAACCTTCAGTCGCACGCAGCGAACAATCAGCACCAAACAATGGAGCTGGAGCAATGAAGTTGAGATTGCTGCTGCTGGCTGGTGCAGGCGCACTGTTTCCCGCAGCAACCGGTCTGAGCAGCGCCAATGCGGCAGCGCAGCCTCCGGCCGTTTCCGGCGCCTTCGCCCCGCCAACCGGCCCCGTGACGATGACCCGGACTTTGGTGCGCAATCTGGCTGACGGAAAGCAGATCATCGTTACCCGGCGTTACTTGATCCGGTTTACACCCGAAGGTGATGGCTACCGACTTGATGGTGAACAGATTGATGCAGAGGTTGTGGCACCGTCCGCCTTGTCCGGTCTGGCTGAAATTGAGCGTAAACGCATTGACAAGGGCCTGTTTCCGGCACGGCTTGATGCCCGGGGAATGATCCAGCCCACAAGGTTGGATCGCGATCCCGATACGACCAGCGCCGCTTTGGCCCAAGGGCAGCAAATCATCGCCGCGGCGCCTTTGGCACCCGATGCCAAACGGGAGCGTATTGCAGTTCTGGGGCAAGTTGCCAGTTCTGCGACGCCTTCGGCCTGGCCGGTGTTCCTGTTCAACCCGGGAACCAACGAACGGGTTGAGCGCCGCAAGCTGACCCTGGCGAGCGGCGCCGAGGGCGAAGTTGAAGTGCGCATTACCGTTCAGGGAGTGATGGCATGCGGGCTTCCGCTGGCTGTTGAGCGGACAGTCACGACATACCTTGCCGGGACCAGCCGGGTCTCGCGCGAGGTCTGGACATTTGCCCTCAACCCCGCCTGATTGTCGCACGGTATTATTTTACCTCTTCGGAATCACCCGGAAAACTTGACTTTCCTTGGCAACTGGACGAATGGCCCGCCTTCCTGCGGGGCTGGTGAGCCGGATTCGCAGCAACTGCTATAGGGATTTTTAGGCCATGAAGGCGCTGAGCAAAGTCACCCGGTCAATCAAACCGGCTGAGGTGGAAAAGAACTGGCATCTGATCGATGCTGATGGACTGGTGGTCGGGCGTCTTGCCGTGGTCATCGCCAATCGTCTGCGCGGCAAGCACAAGCCGAGCTTCACCCCCCACGTCGATTGCGGTGACCATGTCGTCGTGATCAATGCGGACAAGGTCAAGCTGACTGGCAACAAGCTGAAGCAGAAGACCTACTACAAGCACACTGGTTATGCTGGCGGGATCAAGGAAGTGACCGCCGACAAGGTACTGGATGGCCGCTTCCCCGAGCGCGTGCTCGAAAAGGCCGTGGAACGCATGATCCCGCGGGGGCCCTTGGGGCGCGCGCAGATGCGTGCCCTGCACCTCTACGCCGGCACCGAGCATCCGCATGGTGGCACCCAGCCCCAGCCGCTCGACGTTGCTGCCATGAACCGCAAGAACAAGGTGGGCGCATAATGTCCGAAGAAACTGTAACCGATCTCGCCGATCTGGGCGCCGTCATCGGCGATGCCGTGAGCGACACTCCTGCAGCTCCGGCTGCCCCCACCATGCCGCTGCGTGACAAGATTGTCGACGCGCAGGGCCGTGCCTATGCCACTGGTCGCCGCAAGGACGCCGTGGCCCGCGTGTGGATCAAGCCCGGTTCGGGCAAGATCACCGTGAATGGCCGCGATCAAGACGTCTATTTCGCTCGCCCGACCCTGCGTCTGGTGATCGATCAGCCGTTCCAGGTTGCCGACCGTGCGGGCCAGTACGACGTTGTCGCCACCGTCAAGGGCGGCGGGCTTTCGGGCCAGGCCGGTGCGGTCAAGCACGGTATCAGCCAGGCGCTGACCCGGTTTGAACCTACCCTGCGCGCGGTCGTCAAGGCTGCCGGGTTCCTGACCCGCGATAGCCGCGCGGTCGAACGCAAAAAGTACGGCAAGGCCAAGGCGCGCAAGAGCTTCCAGTTCTCGAAGCGCTAAGCCGAACGGTTCGTACCGTCTACGAAACAAGGGTCGACCGCGAGGTCGGCCCTTTTTCGGTTCTGGAGGCAATATGATCTCATCTAAGCGCCCGCTAGGCTGGCTGTTCAGCACCCTTGGGGCGACACTGGCGATCATTCTTGCCAGCCTTGCTGCGCAACTGGTGAGTAGAGCGGATCCGGTCACACCATGGCTGTCGGCCTCCATCGGCGCATCAGCCGTGCTGACTTTCCACTTTCCGGCCAGCCCGCTTGCGCAGCCCTGGTCAGTGGCGTGCAGCCATCTGACTGCAGCAGCGATCGGCCTAACCGTCCGGCATTTGGGATTGGAACCATCGATCATTGCCGGACTTGCAGTAGGCGGAGCGATCGCGGCCATGAAACTGACCCGAAGCGAGCATCCTCCGGCCGGCGGTACCGCGTTGATCACTGCTTTGGCACCAGTGGGCAGTGCGGCAACGCAATGGCACTTCTTGCTGGCACCGCTGGCAGTGAACGTGGCGGTTCTGTTGTTGCTCGCGGTTCTGTGGAACCGCCTGACAGGCCATTCCTATCCTCATCGCGCCGTCGCCGTTCCGGCCCCGGAACCCTGGGCCGGACATATCCTTGATGAAGACCTGGATGCAGTCCTGGAGCAATGGGACGAAGCTCTGGATGTTGATCGAGGTGACCTGCTCGCCCTGCTGCACGCAGTCGAAGCCCGCGTGTTCGAACGGGTCAAGCTGTCCGTTGGCAAACCTTAAGGCCGCCTTCCGCGCTCCATTCCAGCCGATTATAACTGGGGCGAGTGGCGCGCAGGCGTTGCGACAATGTGCCCGCACCGATCAGACGTATCGGGAAGCCATCAGCCTCAACCATCAGGTCAAACGGATCGTGGACGTGGCCCGACAGCACCGCATCGGCCCCGGCGCGGGCCAGCGCGGCCAGAGCCCGTTTGCCGCCACGGGTGGAGCCCGACCCTTCGGTATCGGCATCGACCAGCGGATGGTGGCACGTCACCAGCTTAAACGGCCTTGCCCGGTGCCGCTCCAGATCGTTCAGCGCCTCATCCAGATCGCGATTGCCCACCCGGCCTTTTGACCAATTGAGCCGCCATTGCGCTGCAGCAACGGTCCTGAGCGGGACTACTGCCAGATCGGGCAACGCCAGGTCAGACTCCACCGTCGCCGCCAGCGCATCATAGTGCCGCCAGGGGTGGAAGGCGCGTGCGAGCGGGTACCAGTAATAGGGTACATCATGGTTGCCCGGCTCGAGCGTGACCGGCACCGGCAG
>Ga0209480_10002975_pt1 | contig 11280 bp, 9 predicted proteins | sample JI61114C2DNA_FD_187501 | JGI IMG/M metagenome (GOLD analysis project Ga0209480, IMG submission 187501) | Wastewater effluent complex algal communities from Wisconsin, to seasonally profile nutrient transformation and Carbon sequestration -... | ecosystem: Engineered > WWTP > Effluent > Algae...
GTTCATCTGCGGCTAAAATTTAAGCTGACAAATTGGAGCTGGATTTATGCAAAATATTCGAGAAATCTTCGGTGATATTGATATTTATCTGTTCGACCAAATCCAAAAAGACAGATTTGCGCCTTCGATGAAAATTCTCGACGCAGGTTGCGGCGGCGGACGGAATCTAATCTATTTTATGCGATCCGGTTGCGAAGTTTTCGCCGTTGACCAAAACGCCGAAGCGATCGAGCAAATCAGATATTTTGCCAAACATCTCGCGCCAAATTTGCCTTCTGAAAACTTCCAAATCGCCGCCGTCGAAAATATGCCGTTTCCCGATAATTATTTCGATTGGGTCATCAGCAACGCCGTCCTGCACTTTGCCGCTGACAAAAATCAATTTGACCGAATGATTTTGGAAATGTGGCGTGTCCTCAAACCGAACGGCGCATTTTTCGCCCGACTCGCGTCATCAATCGGCATCGAAAACCTGATAATCCCAACCGAAAACGGCAGATACAATTTGCCCGACGGCTCAGAGCGTTTTCTCGTCAACGAAGATTTGCTGATAAAAACCGCTGAAAACTTAAACGCAAGTTTCCTCGAACCGATCAAAACCACCAACGTCCAAAATCTGCGCTGTATGACAACCTGGATTTTGTGCAAAAATCAAGAGTGATTACGAAAGTTGTTATTTAATTTGGGGCATAAAAAGCAAAACGTCAACATTCGGCAAATTAACAAAAGCCTTTTCAACCAACAATTTAACTTCATCATAATCCAAACCGCCAAGCCCGCAACCAAGCGCAGGCATCGCGATTGATTTGATTTCATATCGCTCAACCGCTTCAACCAAACTCCGCAAACCGCTTTCAATATCTTCAATTCTGCTCGGTTCGCGCCAATGTCCTTTGGTCGGAAAATTGATGATGAAACGCGGATTAGTTTGAGCGTTTTTCAACTCATAAACTTGAACTTTCCCAATCGCCAATACCCCATTTTCACAAGCGAGTTTGTAAGCATCGAAATAATCTTTTGGAAATTTCTGCTTAAACTGCAACGCAATTCCCTTGCCCATCACGCCAACGCAATTGACAGCATTTACCAACGCTTTTGCTTTTGCTTCAAATAGATTTCCGATGGTTTCTTCTATCATTTAGGGGAATCGTGAAGGTTGATAAAAGTCGATTAAATATGCTTAGCAAGCATAATAATCTCACTATAAATCTTGTTTTCAGAAGAATGGGTTTTCTGAGAAAGTCTGTTAGTGAAAGAATAATCTACATTTTTATCACTTTCACAATTTTTTTCACTAATCGCTGTTTTAAAACTGTTAGCGTTTCCCACTCTATTAGTGGAGATATTTTCTTCGCCATCAAAATTTAGCTCAAGTTGTTTACACTCTGATTTTTTCATTTTTCCTCCTGAACTTCCTCTGTAATAGAAATTAAATGTTTATCAGCCAATCCTTTAACTACTATTGCTTCTAATACTGGCAAAGCCTCCATAGTTTTCAAGAACTTAGGCTGTGCTTTACGCGGATTAACAATTGGCAATTTTCCTTCCTTTGTCTTTCTAGCGTCCGATTCAACTCTGAAAAGTTTTAAATACCTACTTGGAGATACACCATCATAAGGCAAAATACGGACTTTATCAATATCTGTTTCACTTTCTGAGATTGCATCACTATGAAGTTTTATGGCTAAACTTTTTCTGTATGGTTCAATGTAATAAACCTCTTTTACGCCCGAAACTACTATGTGCCTTGCACAGGAATGGCAAGGATAAGTTGTGCAATACAACTTCCCGCCTCTTACTCTTGCTCCACCAACTTGGCTACCTAAAATTATTGCGTGCATTTCTGCATGAATAGCTCTGGAAAATTCGATCAGGCTTTTAAGATTACTTCCTTTAACTTTGGCTAAAGCAGTTTCGCGTTGTTCTTCCGTAATTATTTTCGCTTTGATTAAGTCGGCTACCAACAGTTCCGCTCTGTCCTGTTTTTCCTTATCATTAAAACAAATTCCACCTTCTAAGTTCCAACATCTTTGGTCTTTATCTTCACTTAAACTATCTGCGGACATATATAATCCACCTTCAAATTTTGGAACATCATTCCAACCCACAGAAATTACTTCATCTTTTTCATCAGTGAGAGCAGCTCCTACTTGACGCGATAAGCAAGCAGAATTTCCTGCGGCTGATGCGGCTAAATACATTGCCGTTTCCGAAGCCCAAGGTGTTATAACTCTTGTCTGTAAAATCAAATCTAAAAATCGTTTAACTTTTCTTTCGATTAAAGAATTGATTTTTGAATCTATCCGCAAGAAAAAATCAGATTTTGGAAAGGTGTCTCTCACAGTTTGTCCGTGGTCTATTTCCTCACCAGAATCTCTGTCAATAAGTTTATAAATCTCATCGGTTTTCATTCCTTTATCTTTCAAGGCTTTTTCTCTGACAGGAAGAGGCGAATAAACACCGATTGAATAAAGCATATCTCGATATACGAGTTTTAAGGTTTCTAATTCTTCTTGATTTTTAATTGAATCAATAATGTGGCAAATTCTTCGCGGTTGATATTTTTCTGGTGCAGGTTGAATGTCTTCTCCAATTGGAAACTTTTTTTCATTCTCTTCTTTTTGGGCTACTTTTCGATCAAAAGCAATTTTGGAAACAGCGTAGGCAGCTAATACATCATTCCCATGCTCTTTTCTTAAATCGTCGCCTTTAGTAATTAAAATATCGGTTCTTTCAAACGGACTGACAGTATTTATTTTATTTTTAGTATCAATTTCGTATCTTTCTTCAATAAATTTACTCAATTTAAGAATTTCACATTTTTCATAGTCAAATTCTTTCAAAAGCACCTTTTTTATTGTTTCCGCAACTTCGTGTAAAGGAGAACCGATTGGTCCACACAAAGCAATTACAAGTTCACTTGTATGAGTAGATTCGATTTTTTCTCGTGCGTCATATTTTTCATCAGCACTTTTGGATTTTTTGGAATCTGTTGAAACGATTTGAAGAGGGAGTTGTCCTGCTATCTCTGCCATAATTTTTTTGTGATTAGATTTTTTAGAAAGACCATCTGTATAATAAACTAAATTCCCTAAAAATTTTAGGAATTTAAACAATTTTTTGAATAAAATTATCAAAAAGTTTTCGGGAGAGCTATACGAATAGCTGAGATTTGTCTGCAACGGACATTATCCTTAGAACCTGATGCGGTTAATACCGTCGGAGGAAGAAAATAAATGAGTGAAAATATAATTGAAAAAACCAGCGACCAAGTTAAATTGCCTAGTTCGCGTAAGATTTACGTTGAAACTAACGGCTCGACCATTAATCAATCAAAACAAAATTTGCGCGTTCCGTTTCGGGAAATCGCTTTGAGTCCGTCGAAGGATTTTGACGGAAATTTGGAAGAAAATCCGCCTGTGCGTGTGTATGACACGAGCGGCGTGTGGACGGACGAAACGGTGAAATGCGATGTGCGCGAAGGTTTGCCGCAACTTCGGAGAGATTGGATTTTAGGGCGCGGCGATGTCGAAGAATATGTCGGGCGCGAGATTTTACCGCAAGATAACGGCTATTTAACCAAAGGCGCGGAAGAAGTTGCGAAGATAAAAGATAACGGAAAGCTCGAAGAATTTCCGGGTTTGAAACGTGCGCCGCTTCGCGCTAAATCGGGCAAAAATGTTTCGCAGATGCACTATGCGCGGCAAGGAATTATCACGCCGGAGATGGAATATGTGGCGATTCGTGAAAACTTGGGTCGGCAGATCGCGTTTGATGCGATGCAGGCAGGTTTAGAAAATGATCGTTCGTCGCTTTATCATCAGCACAAAGGCGAATCTTTCGGCGCGGCGTTGCCGAAATTCGTCACGCCCGAATTTGTCCGCGAAGAAGTCGCTCGCGGTCGGGCGATCATTCCTTCAAACATCAATCATCCCGAATCCGAACCGATGGCGATCGGACGTAATTTTCTTGTAAAAATCAATGCCAATATCGGCAATTCGGCGATTGCTTCGTCAATCGAAGAAGAAGTCGAAAAAATGCGCTGGTCAACGCTCTGGGGCGCGGACACGGTGATGGATTTGTCAACGGGCAAAAATATTCACGCGACACGCGAATGGATTTTGCGAAATTCGCCCGTGCCAATTGGCACAGTTCCGATCTATCAGGCGTTGGAGAAAGTGAACGGCAAGGCGGAAGATTTAACGTGGGAAATTTACCGCGATACGCTCATCGAACAAGCCGAGCAGGGCGTTGATTATTTCACGATTCATGCGGGCGTTCGTTTGCCGTATATTCCGATGACCGCGAAACGCACGACGGGTATCGTTTCGCGCGGCGGTTCGATTATGGCGAAATGGTGTCTCGCGCATCACGAGGAAAGTTTTCTTTACACGCGCTTTCGGGAGATTTGCGAAATTATGGCGACGTATGACGTGGCGTTCTCTTTGGGCGACGGCTTGCGTCCCGGTTCGATCGCTGACGCGAACGACGAAGCCCAATTTGCCGAACTCGAAACGCTCGGCGAATTGACAAAGATCGCTTGGGAATTCGACGTTCAAACGATGATCGAAGGTCCCGGACACGTTCCGATGCACCTCATCAAAGAAAATATGGACAAGCAATTGGAAGTCTGCGGCGAAGCACCTTTTTATACGCTCGGACCGCTGACGACCGACATCGCGCCGGGTTACGACCACATCACAAGCGGAATCGGCGCGGCAATGATCGGCTGGTTTGGCTGTGCAATGCTCTGCTACGTCACGCCGAAAGAACACCTCGGTTTGCCGAACAAACAAGATGTCAAAGAAGGCGTTATCACCTACAAACTCGCCGCCCACGCGGCAGACCTCGCCAAAGGTCATCCCGGCGCACAATACCGCGACAACGCTCTTTCAAAAGCGCGTTTCGAATTCCGCTGGGAAGACCAGTTCAATTTAGGATTAGACCCCGAAAAAGCTAAAGAATTTCACGACGAAACGCTCCCCGCCGAAGGCGCAAAACTCGCCCATTTCTGCTCGATGTGCGGTCCGCATTTCTGCTCAATGAAAATCACGCAAGACGTGCGCGAATATGCCAAAGAGCAAAACGTCGAAGCCGAAAAAGCATTAGCCGTTGGAATGGCTGAAAAGGCGGCGGAGTTTAAGGCAACGGGTAGCGAGATTTATCACGGGAATTTGCCCGAAGGCGGACACGAGCATCATTAGAAAATATTCTTAATTGGTATTTAATTGGACGGGGTTTCGGCTTCGTCTTTTTTGTTTTCAATATAGAATTCAGATATGAATTAGTGTAATATTACTTGAAGAATTTATCCGTATCTTATACAAATAATAAAATTTGCAAGAACAAATGAAAAAAACATATATTGACTTATTTGCTGGTTGTGGAGGACTTTCCCTAGGATTATCACAATCCGGTTGGAAAGGAATATTTGCAATCGAAAAGAGTCCATTTGCTTTTGCAACACTCAAATATAATTTGATAGATAATTTAAATCATTTTGAATGGCAAGACTGGTTAGAAAAGAAAGAACATGACATAAATGAAATTCTTAAATCTAAATCAAAAGAACTAGAAAGTTTGCGAGGGAAAGTAGATTTAGTTGCCGGTGGACCGCCTTGTCAAGGCTTTTCGACCGCTGGGCGTAGAAATGAAGATGACCATAGAAATGAGTTGATTCATTCTTATATAAAATTCATTCGTTTAGTCCAACCCAAAATTGTATTTTTCGAGAATGTAAAAGGATTTACACAACGCTTTGAAAAAAACCGAAGCAAAGGACTAAAATATTCGGAATTAGTTCAGAAAGCGTTAAGACGTTCAGGTAAAAATTTTATTGGCTATGAAGTTTATGGTCAAATTGTTGATTTTTCCGAATTTGGTGTTCCTCAGAAAAGAAGTCGCTTTATATTAGTAGGAATTAGAAAAGATATTTTCAAGAAATCCGGCAAGTCGCCATCTAAGTTTTTTGAATTACTCAAAAATAACAGAACCTCATTTTTAGTAAATAAAGGAATTGGCATTTCAGTTAATTTGATAGACGCGATCTCGGACTTACTAGAACAGAATGGCACAATAAATTGTCCTGATTCAAAAGGATTTCTTTCCTCTACTTATAGTGAATCGAATAGTCCTTACCAAAAGTTAATGCGAATAAAGACATCGCAAAACGCAATTCCAGACAGTCATCGCTTTGCTAATCATAGTTTAGACACAGTCAAGTTATTTCAAACTTTATTGTCAGAAGCCCCGAAAGGAAAAAAAATTGAAGGAAAAGAAAGAGAAAAATTCAATCTAAAGAAAAGAGGTATTATTGTTTTAGCTCCTGATAAGCCTTCTCCAACTCTAACTTCGCATCCTGATGATTATGTTCATTATTGCGAACCTAGAATTCTGAGTGTTAGGGAATACGCCAGAATACAAACATTTCCTGATTGGTTTGAGTTTAAAGAGAAATACACGACAGGCGGAAAATTACGAATTTCAGAGGTGCCAAGATATACCCAAGTGGGAAATGCAATTCCACCATTATTTGGAGAACAAGTTGGTAAAGCGTTAAGACAAATCTTAAATGACTAACTCAGAAACTTTTAAAATAAGTGCTGCATTAAAAGACTTAATTGGTAAAGAATTGATTACCGATGAGCTTGTTGCCGTTTTTGAATTAGTCAAAAACTCTTTTGATGCTAATGCTTCTAAAGTTGAAGTCATTTTTGAAAACAACTATCACGCCGAAAAAGCAAGAATAATCATTAAAGATATTGGAAAAGGAATGAACTATGACGACCTAAAAAATAAATGGTTGTTTGTTGCCTATTCTGCAAAACGACTTGGCAAAGAGAATGATGATTACAGAGACAAAATCAAAACTCAACGGGTATTTGCAGGAGCAAAAGGTGTTGGACGGTTTTCTTGCGATAGATTAGGAAGGTTTTTGAATTTAATCACAATAAAAGATGAACCTAATCCGAAAATTGAAAATCTTTTAGTAAATTGGGAAGATTTTGAAAACGCAGATGAAGAAGAATTTGTAAATATTAAAGTAACTCACCAAGTTCTTGAAGACATCACATACAAAATTAAAAACGGAACAATATTAGAAATTTCAGGTCTTCGGGATAATTGGGATCGAGAACGTATTCTTAAATTAAAAAAATCGCTTGCCAAATTAATCAATCCAAACCAAGAAAATGATAGTGATAACTTTGCAATTGAAATAATTGCAGAGGATGAGTTAGAAACCGACAAAGAAAAAAATAAAAAAGGTGAAGAGAAAAGCGATTTAGAAATTGTTAATGGTCTTGTAAAGAACCCAATCTTTGAAACACTTGAAATTAAAAGCTCAAATATTCTTGTTCAAATAAGTTCTGATGGAGAGTTTATTGAAACAACCTTACAAGATAGAGGCGACCTTATTTATTATTTGAAGGAAAAGAATCCCTATGATGATTTAGCTAATATTTCAGTTTACCTCTTCCAATTAAATCGAGCCGCAAAAGGAAATTTTACAAGGGTAATGGGAATGGAGCCAGTTAAATATGGTTCTATATTTATGTATAAGAATGGTTTCCGAGTTTATCCGTATGGCGAAGGAGGAGAGGATGTAATTTCAATTGATAAGCGAAAAGCCCAAGGATTTAATCGCTTTTTAGGAACGAGAGATTTAATCGGACGAATTGAAATAAATGGAGATCAGCCACAACTAAGAGAAACTACAAGTCGTGATGGTGGTTTGGTAAAAACTCCAACATATTACAACTTAGTCGAATTCTTTTATGATTATGTCCTTAAAAGGCTGGAAAATTATGTTGTAAATGTTATCCAATGGGGCGATGAAAGGATAAATAAAGAGACTGGAGAAGTTACACCAGAATTGTGGGCAAAGGACGTAAAAATTCAGATTTTGGAAATCATTTCAGGATTTATTAATTCTAAGAACATAATTGATATTCAATATGACAATAATTTCCTCGAAATAATCTCTGAAAAACAAAATAAAAGCGTCGATAAAATTGTAAAAAATATTTCCAACGTAGCCGCCAAATCTGGGAATCCAGAAATGATTAAAGAGGCTAAAATAATAGAGAAAGCAGTTAGAGAAACCAAAGCAGATGCCGATAAAGCAAATGAAAAAGCACAGCAAGAAGAATCACTAAGAAAAGAAACCGAGAAAAAACTCGAATACGTTACAAGTCAAAAAAATTTTCTCCAAAAAGACATCGGTGATGATACTAAGAACTTAGAAAGTATTTTGCATCATATTGGGCTGACAACTCCGTTAATAAAAAAAGATATTGAGAATCTTGTAAAAGCAATTAACATTGATGCTTCAAAAGAGGAACTTCAAACAATCGTCAAACGAATAAGCCAACTAAATGAGAAAATTAACTCATTCTCTAAGTATTTCAAGAAAGTTAATTTTAATATTTACTCAAATACTTTGGATATTGATTTAGTTTCATTTACAAATGAGTATATTGAAAATGTCTATAAACTTCGTGATGATTTGCGAGTAAATAGAGAGTTATTAAATGTTCAAATCAATACTCCAAAAGATTTTGAATACAAAATGAGATTCAATCCAATCGATGTAATCATTGTGCTTGATAACCTAATAAGTAATTCATCTAAAAATGGAGCATCACGAATCGAACTTTCTTGGGAAAAATTAGAGAATGTTTTGCAGTTAGCTTTCAAAGATGACGGGGAAGGTATTGCAGATAATATTGTTGACAATATTTTTGACTTTGGTTTTACAACATCAAGAAGAGGTTCAGGTATTGGACTCTTTCATGTCAAGGAAATCGTGGCAAAGTTAAATGGACAAATTGAAGTAAATAACAAATTGAGCAAGGGAGTAGAGTTCAAAATTTCTTTTGAAAATAAAAATAAATGAAACTTGAATACAAAATACTTTGGATAGATAACGACTTACAGAGTTATATAGATAATGGTTCTGTAAAAGATATAGAAGATTTTCTATTTGCTCGTGGTTTTGAGGCAATTATTGAAAAGGTATTTGACGAAGCAAATCTTGAAGAGTTTATTAGTAAGCACGACTACGATTTAATTATTTCCGATTACAATCTTGAAAAAACAACTGGTGATGTCATAATCGAAGACATAAGAGAAACTCGCCGACTAGATACGGAAATCCTATTTTATACTGCACAAGGTAGCTATAAAAATAACCCAGAAGTAAAAGAGCGATTAGCATTCATTGAGCGTTTAACGTTTCAAGTTGGCAGAGAAACCCTTCTTGAGAAAATTGAAAAAGTAATTGAACTAACACTAAAGAAACTTCTTGAACTTAATGCAACGAGAGGGTTAATTACTGCTGCAACAAGTGATTTGGACGGCTTTATTGAAGAAGTATTCGATTTAGTTATAAGTTCTCCTTTTGATGACGACTTAATTCCCAAAGTTCAAAAGATATTCAAAACAGATTATAAGGAAATAAAAAAGAATCTTATCAAAAAGTGTAAAGCCCATCGAGATTCTCATGGAAACGATTATAAGCAATACTTTGGAAATTCGGATTCCTTTAGAAAATGGGATCTACTTAGAGAACTAACAGGTTTGAAAACGTTTGATGGATTTGATAGGGATCTTTTCAATAAATATGGAGAGGATGTTATTAACATCCGGAACAAATTTGCTCATGCTAAAGCAGAAGAAGTAAACGGTAAATTAGTTTTAAAAGGACAATTTGGTAAAGAAGGATTTGAATATGATAAAGATGCTTGTATAAAAATTCGACATGATTTAATTAGTCATAAACGAAATATTGAAATTTTAAGAACAATTCTTGAATCGCTTTAATGCTATTTCAGACTTACACCCTTAATTGGACGAGGTTGCGACTTCGTCTTTTTTGTTTCAGCGAAATGTTATCTTAAAATCGGCAAGTGAGATTTATCAAGATAATATTCCCAAAAGGAACGCAGGAGCATCATTGATTTAGTCTAAGATTTATTCAATTTCGGAGTTTTTCACAGTATGAAACGGATACTTTTTACTTTTGCTTTGATCTTATTTGCGGCTGGTAATTCGTTCTCTCAGATAAAGAATTTTTTGTTTGTGGGAATGGACAGAGAACTGCTCAGGAATTCAGAATATTGGAAACCCGAAGTTTTTGACGGCGTTCAGGTTGCGTATTCGTGGAATCAATTGGAACACACGAAAGACGAATATGATTTTAGTTTGATCAAAGAGGATTTGAAGTTTCTCAAGAAATCGAAGAAAAAACTGTTTATTCAAATTCAGGATGTCTCATTCTCGCCGCAGCGTAATTTTGCACCGAAATATTTGCGGGAAGAGCCGATCTATAACGGCGGAGCGAACAAAACATATTCGTTCAAAGACTACGACGAAACGGAATATACTCACGAAGGTTGGGCGACGAGAAGATGGGACGCGGAAGTGCAAAAGAGAATGCATAAACTTTATGCCGCTTTGGGAAAAGAGTTTGACGGAATTGTTGAAGGGATAAATACCGGGGAAACATCCGTTGGATTCGGCAGCGTCGGCAAATTGCATCCGTCCGGTTTTACTTGTCCGCGATACAAAGAGGCAGTCACGGAAAATCTGGCTGCTCTTAAAAAAGCGTTTCCAAAATCAACGGTTATTGTTTATGCCAATTTTATGCCCGGCTGTCGCGTTCCCGGCTTAGCCACGAGTTTGCTGAAAGATGTGTATGAATTTGCGTGGGCAAACAATATCGGTGTCGGCGGTCCTGATCTTTTTCCGTATAAAAAAGAGCAAAAAAGTTACCCGCTTATTACAAGCAGTTACAAACGAGTGCCGACCGGTTTAGCCGTTCAGGACGGTAACTATAAATACATTAATCCAAATACCAACAAACGAATAACGGCTGAAGAAATCTACAATTTCGCCGAAAACGAGCTTCATTTGACATACATCTTTTGGGGAACGGAAAATCCTTTTTTTCAGTCAGAAACACTACCTTTTTTGAAAAGCAAGAAGATAAAGGTTATTAAATAAGTAGTGAGATTTATAACAAGAATTTGCCTGATGGAAGTAGCAACACCAACCTCAAAATCGGCTTAAATGAAAGCGGAGTTTAATTGAACTATGAAATCAAATCCCTCGTAGAGTTAGATTGTCGCTGACTTTTATTCGAGATAAGGCATTTAGCGTAAAGGTCAAATTAACAACTAACACGAAACAATGAAAAACACATTAAAAATTTTGGCAATATTATTGTTGCTAAGTAACTATTCGTTTGGACAAGACATTTTTAAGCGGATTGATTCAATT
>Ga0209480_10002978_pt1 | contig 11271 bp, 6 predicted proteins | sample JI61114C2DNA_FD_187501 | JGI IMG/M metagenome (GOLD analysis project Ga0209480, IMG submission 187501) | Wastewater effluent complex algal communities from Wisconsin, to seasonally profile nutrient transformation and Carbon sequestration -... | ecosystem: Engineered > WWTP > Effluent > Algae...
TGCGCCTACGGCCAGCGTGAACGCAGCTACGGCCACCACGGAGTTACTGGCCAAGCGCCGGTGGTCTGCCATCGGCGTAGTGTGGATCAGTTCGTTGTGCGCGCAGGCTCAGGGCGGGAGGTGCCGGCCGCATCCTTCGGCGTGATGGGGCTGCTGGAGAAGGAGGAGCGTGTGGGCTCGGGTGCTTTCGGTTCCATACCCCCACCCATGTTGCAATTGCCGCCGAATACGGCGCCCGGCTCAATGGAAAGTTTTTTGGTGTGGATGTCGCCGTTGAGCTTTGCAGTGGCCTTCAGGCTGAGCAGGTCTTGGCAGGTGATCTTGCCGTTCACTGTGCCTTCAATGTCGCTGCTTTGGCAGGTCACATCGCCTTCCACAATGCCGCTGATGCCCACGATAAGGCGACCACGCACGTTTATGGTGCCTTTCACCTTGCCATCGATGCGGATATTGCTGTCGGAGCGCACTTCCCCTTCGATGGAAGTGCCCTCCATGATGCTGTTGATCTTACCGGGGCTTACCGGTTCGGATGGCTTGCTCATGGGTTCGGGGGCTTTGTCGTTGCGGAACATGTGACGGGGGCTTAGGACACGCGAAGGTAATCGCAGTATTGGATCAACCTAGTTGTTGCCGAGGTAAGTGCGTTCGAAGAAATCGCTGTAGCCCATTTCGTCCTTGTTGGTGTAGAAACGGGTGTAGTTGCCGCTGCTGATGGCGAAGAGGGGAAAGCCTTGGTCGTTGATGCCCCGAAGGACGCTGGCATCCGTTTCGAAGAGTGAATAGTACTCCATGGCCTTTTCCTTTGTTTGGAACAGGCGTATTTGGATCACTTGGGTGTGCTTGTCCCAAATGGTCGCAGAAACCTCTATGGGCGTGTTGCGGAAGTACTGTTGGTTGAAATCGCTGATGGCGGCTTTGACATTGGAGATGGGCCCGGCGGAATCGGGGACCATGAAGACTATGAATTGATCTCCGGGGTCTTCGGAATAACCCACTTCAGTCTTGGCGGTGTCCACCGGTGCTTCCGGTTGGTCACCTGTGCGCAGGTTGGCCAACATGGCCGCGGCAGCTTTGGCTTCGTCGGTTCCGGGGAAATCCGCTGAGATCCGGGCAAGCGCTTCGCGGAACGGGCCGGTGAGGTGCAATCCGCCAATGGCCATGGCCCTCAGCAGGGCGTATTTGGGACGCAGGTGGTTGCGCGGTTGTTGTTCCAGCACGCCGTTGGCGGTGGCGATCACGCCATTGTATGCACCTTGGCGGAATTGGGCATACAGTTCGTCATACGCTTGGCTTTCGGCGGTCTTGGCGGCTTCGTCTGCCTGCAGCTGGTCAGGGTTCTGCACCAACCGGGCAAATTCGGACCCGGGCCAACGTTCCATAATGATATCGGCGTAGTGCTTGGAGCTGGCACCACCGAAGTCCATGAAGTTTCCACCGGCCTCCTTGGCCAAATAGATGCGGTACAATTGGTAATGCGATTCGGGCGTGTAGCGGCAATCCTCGAAACGGTCGTTGAGCACCTGGAAGCTTTCAATGGCGTTGTCCACGTCCTTCAGCTTTTCCTTGTAGATCATGCCGGTGAGGTAGAGCGCCTTGCAGATGCGCGTGTTGCTGGAGTCCAGCATGGCATCTGTTTCCGGGATGTCCTTAAGGTAGCTCGCGGGGTCTTTCCAAGCGGGTTCGCCATTGGCCAATGCTGAGCTTGATGCTGTGCTGTCCGGTTCCTCCTCCTCGGCCACGTCCACCAGTGCGGAGCCGCTTTTATCGGCCCTGCGCCAGTCGTCGCCATTGGCGCGGTTGCCCCATTTTTTCTTGAAATCGGCCAAGCCCCGGCTGATCTGCACGGGGTTGTAGAAATACCAAGCCCCTCCAGCCTCTGGCGTGCCTTGGCCGGCAGGCGGGGTTGGGTTATTGGCCAGCAGTTCGCGGGCATCGGCGGCTTCCTGCTTGTCCTGTTCCTCTTGCTTTTCGCGGTTTTTGATCAGTTCCTTCACGCGCTTTTCGCGTTCTTCAGGGTCAAGTTTGGCAAAGGCTTGTAGGCTGTCTTCGCGGTCAATTATCTCAAGTTGGTCCACTAGGTCGCCCAGCACTTCAGCGCGCGTTTTTACCTCATCGAACCGCAGGTGATCCTCAGCCAAAACGGTGGATGTGCTGTCGTAGTAATGCTGCGCATCGGGGTATTTCTTATCGTCGAAGTAGAGGTCGGCGAGCTTGAGGAAGCTCTTGGCCTTTTGGCGCGTGTCGGTGGTGCTGACCTTGGTGCTCAGTTTGAGCTGCGCGATGCCATCGGCGGGCTTATTCTCCTTAAGGTCCAAGTCGGCCAAGGCGTAGTGGATCATGTCGTAGTGGTCCACGTTCTTTTCATCGCGGAGCATGCGTACAAGTTTTTGGCGCAATTTTTTACTGTCGCCGCGATCGAAGGCGAGTGCCTGTTGCACCTGCGCCTGAAAATCCATTTCGTAGGGCGCTCCCATGCGTGTTACCTTTCCGAAAGTGGCAATGGCCTTATCGTCCATGCCCTTGGCCTGGTAGAGCTGCGCGAGGATGTAGGTCCAGCGAACGCGGTCTTTCTTCACTTTGGTAATGTCCACCGCGTGTTCAAGGGAAAGGATGGCGTCGTCCACTTTTCCGCGCTTCAGATCCACTTCAGCTTGCACTGCGCTGAGCTGGTCGTGTGGGAATTTCTTGGGCAGTACTTTTTGCCCTTTGATCTCGTCCAGCACGCTTTGCGCCTTGGCGTATTGTTCCAACTGCACGGCGGTGCGGGCCAGCCAGATCTTGGCCGTCATTTGCTTATCCTGGCCCTTGTAGCGGCGACCGATGTAGTCGAATGTGCGCTCCGCGTCCAAATAACTGCGCTTGTAGAAGTGGCTTTGGCCGATAACGAACCAAGCATCATCGATCCAGTTGTTCTTTTCCTTACCGTCGAACTCCATGGAGTTGCGGTCGATCACGGTGGCGCATTTCTCAATGCACTCCTCCATGGTGGGGTATATGCCCTTGGCCTGTTCCTCGGTACCGATCACGAAGATGGGCAGCACCTTATCGTAGTCGTCCACATAGGCTTTCTGCACCTCCGCCACTGTTTCCTGGAGCTTGGTGTTTGCGTTGAACCAGCTGTTGTCGCGGGTCACCAACGCATGGAAGGTACGGTTGAGGAAAGCATCCTTCCGAGTGGAACAGGAAGCAACGGCCAAGAGGGCCAACAGCGGCAGGATGAAGCGGGATACACGACGGCGCATTTCTTCGTGCTGTAAGAACAGCAAGGCGGCGAAGTTATTTCATGGTGGGGGAAGTGGGGGGGCTATTTCGCCATATACCTCCCAGCCGGCCTCAGCAGCACCACCTTCAGATCCTGTTCCTTGAATTTTTTGAAGGTGACCTTCACCTCGCTGTCGGGCCAAAACACGCGCACGGACTTTTGCTTCAGGTCGTAGGCCACACTGTAGAGCGTGCCGAAGCCGCGGAGGTATTGTTGGTGGTAAAGCGGCGGTTTCAGGAAGCGCGCCATCAGTTGGGCGCGATCCACGTTTTCATCGCGGAGCAAGTCTTCCAGGTAATCGTTTCGTTGCAGGGTTTGGGTGAAGGCAGCATATTCGTCCCACTCCACTTGTTCCTGGAAGTTTGTACAAACAGGCTTGTGTACCACGTGCGCAGGCCGGTCGGGGTTGAGGTAGGCCACGGCGTAGTGCCCGTTCTTGTCCAGCGCGATCACGTTGTAGCTCATGTGTACAGGGATGCGGCTGAGGGCGGCCATTGCCTCTTCGGTGGTGGAGCAGGTTTCCAACACGTAACGCACAACCAGCGGGATACCAAAGCCGACACCGCTCACTTTCCTTCCTCCGAAGGCTAATGCGAGGGCGAGCCCGTCGCCATTCATGCCGTCCAGCGCGCCCCATGCGCTGTCCTGTATGCTGATCACGGGCTTCAGCCATTCGGTAAAGCGCATGCGGCCATCGAACAGGCGTGGGTCGTAATCGTAGTTGCGCACCAAGGTGGGATTGCCGCGCACCCATGCGGCCTGCGAACACCCGGCCATGTAGGCGGGCGGGCACCACATGCTGAGGAAGCGGGATTCCAGGTCGCCACCACCGGCCAGTTCACACAGTTGGTCGTAAAAAGGCAGCAGCTCTGGCAAGTGCACGGCCAACGCGTTCCGGCATTCGGGCAGTTCAGCGCGCGCGCCATGGCCTTCGCTCACGAACCAGTCAAGGTATAGCGGCCACACACGGTGAAAGAACCGCTGCCAACGGGCGGAGGGGAGGGGCTCGTGGATGAGCTTTAGTTGGATATACATTTTTGGTACAGGGTATCGCGTACAGGGTACTTGGTATTGGGTTCGTAGATCAGCGTATACGGAAGAGCGCAAAGGTGCGCGGTCCGGTACTCGGTACCCGATACCCATTACCCTTTACCATTCACATCATCTTAAACCCTCCAATTTCCAGTGCTTGCGGGCCTTTGCGTTGGTCGCCGGGTGCTGTGCTCTTGTACTGGGCCTTGATCGCGTTGAGCCATTTCTTGGACCGTTCCAGCAATTGGAATTCGTCGGTCATCATGCGGCCGCGCATCACAAGTATGCCGATGTCGGCACCTTCATATAGCCAATCGCCTACGCGGGTAATGCGGAGGAAGAAGGCTTCGTTGTCGTTCTCCACGTAACGGCGGTGGGTGTCCATGCGCCAGAAGTAGATACTGCCGTCCGGTCGCATGCGCCAGATGCCGCTCCTTGGTGCTTCGGTGACGCGGCGGATGTTGTCATCGGTATGCTTGATCACCATTTGGCCCCAGCTGTCGATGTTCTCCTCGCGCGCCCAGCGGCGGTTGAGCGCATTCACGTTCAGCTCGTAAGGCTGGCCCATCCATTCCATGATGTGGAAGAGGTGGAGCGGGGCATCGCTCATGGCGAACACGGCGTGGTTGGTGATGCTGCTGGCACCGGTGATGCGCGGGTTGAGCTCGCCGAGGTAGATGGCGCCGTTGTCCTGATCGATGAGGAAGTCCAGTTCGAAGTAGCCTTTGTAACCCTCTTTGCGCAGCTGGTCGCCGAAGAGCTGCGCGTATTTGCGCGCTTTGGCGCGAATGCTGGGCGTGAAGGCATCGGCATAGATCTCGTTACCGCACCAGCCACCTTTGTAGGGAGTGAGTTCTTTGAAGCCTACGAGTTCGGTCATCAATGGGGCCACAATGGTGCCGTTGCGGGTAACGCAGGCTTCCATGGCAGCACCACGGCAATTGATGCGTTTCATCACTTTGCATTCCTTCTCGGCCTCGATCTCCTTCGCGTACTTTTTGTAATCGGCTTCGGTCTTGATGAAGAAGGTGGTGTGTCCACTGTCGCCGAAAGGCGTTTGCACCACGAGGTCGTTGCCAAGCTTCGCCGAAACTTTGTTGAGATGCGCGTAGTTTTTTACGGGGCTTAACACGTAGGGCACACAAGGCACACCGGCTTTTTCAGCAATGCGGTTGGTGTTCACCTTGTTGTCCATAAAGGTGCGCATCTTGGCACTGGGGAAGATGACCTCCAGCCCGAGCTTGCGTGCGAGCTTTTCCGTTTTTTCATCGAACATGAGGAACATGGCCTTGCCAGCCTTCCCTTTCACCTTGCGGCTTTCGATGAACTCCGTAACCTCCGGGTGTGTAAGGAGGTAGTTGTTGATGTCCTCAATGCTTTGGAACTCTTCGTGAGGCACCTCGTTGAGCGGGCTCATCAAGTTGGGGTGCAGTCCGTCGAAGCACTCGATGTAGGTAATGAACTTGAAACCCTTGATCCATTCGTCGGCGCCGAGCAGGTTGAAGTTGGTGGCACTGATGAAGTAGATGGGCGTTTCATTGCGGTAGAAAAAACGGCGGATGTCGCTGACGCCTTTGAGCGGAGCGGGTTTGCGGGAGCTTGCCCGCGCCGTTTTTTTCTTGGCCGCAGTACGCTTGGCTGCTGCTTTTTTCTTCGCTACCGGCTTGCGAGTTGCCTTAGCCTTGGTGGCTGATTTCTTTTTGCCAGCGCTTACGGCGGACTTTTTCGCTGCTGCTTTTTTCTTGGCGGGGGCCGCATTCACCTTGCGTGCTACGGGCTTTTTCGATTGCTTTTTGCTCATGTGTTCAAGGTAGTGGGTTCAATTATTGAATGGCCCGGTCGCATTCGCGAATGTAGGCCGTTGATGGATGGTGTTGACTTGATACCGGAGGCTACAGGGACTGGTGCCTTATGACTTTTTCGACTTCCCTCGCGACCGTCCGGTGCTTTTAGGACCAAGGTCTTGCGAAGAATGGCCAGCGCGAACGTTTGCCGCCGCTCCATTGGTCGATGCCGCCCTCATACCGCCCATGGCAGTACCGGTCCGCTGCCGACCCAGCGCATGGTCGTTAAACACGCGCAGGCCGAGTTCTTCACGGTAGCCGTGGATCTCCTTCACGTCCAACGCGATAAGGAAACTGAGGATGTCCTCGCTCACCACTTGGCCGGGAACCAGCACAGGGAAGCCGGGCGGATAAGGGATGACAAAGCTGGCAGAGACCAGCTCGATCCCTTTGCGCATCAGATCCTGGCACAAGGGAAGCCTCACATACTCGCAGTTCAGCTCGCTATATGCGAGGAAGTAGGCCTTGCGTAAGTCTCCGCCGGGCACGCCGGGCACGGCGCGGAAGGAGTCGTGGAAGCGGCTGAAATCCGGAAGTGGCGGTTGTTCTTGTGTGAGCGAACGGATGCGCGCCACATGCAATTTTTTCTCGGCAAGGTTCAGCGCGTTGTTGCGCGCCTCCAGCTCGTCGGCAATGGTGAGCAGCACTTTGATGAGGTAGGCCACGGATCCGCGAGTGGTGCCGATGTTGGTCATGAACAGCACGCTGTTCCGCGAGGTCTTGTTCACTTGGATGTGGTGCTTGTCCATCAAGTATTGGTTCTTGAAGGTGTCGCCGTCCACGCCGGTCTTGCCGGTGTACAGGTTGATCTTGGTGGGGTCCACGGCGAACTCGTCGTTGGCCCATGCGTCTTCGATCCGGTTCCATCCCTTCTCCTTGCTGTAGTACTCTTTCAGCCCGGACGGACGGTATTGCGCGGGCACCATGTCCTCCACTGTCACGATGTCGAAATAGCGGCGCAGTTTGGGATGGTCGTTGATCTTGTGGCGGAGCAGCATGCCTTGTTCGATGGCCTTCTCCACCAGCTCATAACCTTCAAATTCAACCTGGCGGCGGCCCACGTCCAAGCTGGCGAGGATCTGGTAGTTGGGGCTGGTACTGGTGTGGGCCATGTAGGCCTCGTGGAAGCTGTCTTCGCTTTTGCGCTGATAGTCTTCGTCCCAGATGTGGATCATGCTGCCCTGCCGCATGGAGGTAAGGGTCTTATGCGTGCTTTGCGTGGCATACACGCGGATGCGCACCTTGTCGGGATCGGGCAAGCGCGGTGATTCGCCTTTTTTCAGCGAAGCGATATGCGCGTCGTATTCAGCGCGGTAGGCATCACTGTGGTACTTGCGGTGCAGGCGCGCGGCGCTGAACATGGCGGTGCGCTGCTTGAAGATGTAACTGAAGCCGGCATAGGCGAACCAAGCTTCGTCCCAGAGGAACACGATGTCGGGCTTGATGGCGAGCACCTGTTCCATCACGCGCTGCACGTTGTACACCACGCCGTCGAAGGTGCAGTTGGTGAGCAGCAACATCTTCACGTGGTGCAACCGGCCGGCCTTTTTCAGCTCCAGCAATTTTTCGCGGATGTGCTCCAGCGGCACCGCACCGTACATGCTGAACTCCGGCAACGGATAACTGTCCAAGTAAACAGGGAATGCACCCGTGAGCGCAAGGCCGTAGTGGTGGCTCTTGTGGCAATCGCGATCGATCAATACCATGTCGTGCGGCTCCACGAGCGCCTGCAGCACGATCTTGTTGCTGGTGCTGGTGCCGTTGGTGGCGAAGTAGGTGAACTGCGAACCGAAGGCGCGCGCGGCGCGTTCTTGTGCTTTCTTCAACGGTCCCGTAGGCTGAAGGAGTGAATCCAATCCGCCGCTGGTGCTGGATGTTTCGGCGAGAAAAAGATTGCGGCCGTAGAAATCGCCGAAGTCCTGGATCCAACGGCTTTTGAAAACGGAATTGCCGCGCGATATCGGCATGGCATGGAACACGCCCATGGGCCTGCGGCTGTAGTCCATCAGCGCGGTAAAGAAGGGCGTGTCGTACTTGTCCTGAATGCCGCGGAGTATGGTGAGGTGAAGTTCCTGGTGGTCCTCCTGCCGATAAAAGATGCGGCGAAAATTCTGCACCGTGGTGTCCTTCAGATCGCTCACCGGCGTGTCGGTAACGTAGTATCGGTCTACTTCGGGGCGGAACCAGCGCATGATCTTGCCCAAGAGCGGTCCCATGTCAGCCTTGTTACGTTCACTGAGGTCCACTTCTTTTATGGCACGGATGTAATCTTTCAGGAAGCCGTTGGCATGCGGCGAGCCGAAGGACATGCCGTAACGGATCACGCAGGCTTGGATGTTGGCGTTAAAGAGCAACGCGATCAAGGCATCCTGCACGGTTGGCACCACGATGGCGTCGTACATGAACGGGTCCTTGGGGTCGCGAACTTCGGCGAGGTTTTGCTTCAGTTCACGCTCCTCCTTGGTGTTGAGGTCGTCCACGAAAAGCACCTCGAAGTATTTGCTTCTCGGCCGTTCGTCTGTTTCGCCTTCATGGTCGGGCTTGTGCTCTTCGCCGGTGTTCAGCACCACCTGACCGCTCACCAGAGTGCGCACCAGTTTCAATGTGCGGTGTTCCAATGCCGTGAATTCCTGCCGCTCCAGCATGGTGCGCAGGCCCCGCACGGCTTCGCGGCCCGGATAGGCCCAGTAGGTTTCCACCACGTCCAGCTGTTGCAAGAGTCCGTCCACTTCAGCGATCGCCTCCTTCTTTCCATTGCGCGCTTTGCCACCCGAGGGCATGGCGGTTGCCAATTCGCTCACCGCGATCTTCAACCGGTCCCAAGTGTGTGTGCGTAGTCGTGATGCGTTGAAATGCTCTTGGGTAGGGACGGCTGTTGGCATGTGAGGTGGTTTCGCTTAATATAGGGAATTCTTTGCGAAAGGTATAGATGAGGGAGGTTGGTGAGGAGTGATTTGCGATCGGAACGCTGCCGACGAGTACCGACGTTTTCACCACAGAGGCACAGAGGGCACAGAGAAGAGCGGCAGTTGGCAGCGGCAGTCGGCAGCGTGCTTCCACCCGGCGAAGTGTCACCGACAAGACCTCCGTGTCCTCCGTGCCTCTGTGGTGAATAAACCACCCAATACCTTCGCCGCAAATCCTCACCATGCAATTCACTGCCGCACAGATCGCCGAGCTTCTTCAAGGCACCGTTGAAGGGGATCCGCAAGCCACCGTAACGCGCCTGTCGAAGATCGAAGAGGGCGGCGCGGGCTCGCTCTCGTTTCTCGCCAACCCGGCCTACACTCAATTTGTCTACGGCACCACGGCATCTGTTGTCATCATCGGCAAGGATTTCCCGTTAACGGCACCGGTGAAAACAACGTTGGTACGTGTGTCCGATGCACAAGGTGCCTTTGCCAAAGTGCTGGAGATGTACGACCAGATCAAGCGGAACAAGAAGGGCGTTTCATCGCAAGCGGTGATCTCAGAAGGAGCCACGCACGGCACGGATTGTTACATCGGCCCGCTGGCGTTCATCGGTGAAAATGCACGCATCGGCAACAACGTGAAGATCTATCCGCAAGCGTACATCGGCGACAATGTTTCCATCGGTGACAACACAACGATTTTCGCCGGTGTGAAGATCTATTCGGACTGCGTGGTGGGCAAGGACTGCATCGTTCATAGCGGCACGGTGATCGGCAGTGATGGCTTCCGTTTCGCGGTCGGTCCGGGCGGTGGTAAGAAGATCCCGCAGATCGGCAACGTGGTGATCGAAGATGATGTGGAGATCGGCGCCAACTGCGCGATCGACCGCGCTACGCTCGGCAGTACCATCCTACGCAAAGGCGTCAAGTTCGACAACCTGATCCACATCGCGCACAACGTGGAAGTGGGCGAGAACACCTACTACGCGGCGGGCGGCGTGGTGGCGGGCAGCACCAGGATCGGCAAGAACTGCATGTTCAGCGGGCAGGTGGGCATCATTGGCCATTTGAAGATCGCCGACGGCACCATCATCGCGGCGCAAAGCGGCATCAGCAAGGACACCAAGGCGGGCGAGAGCTACATGGGCTCACCGGCGTGGGAGGCGAGCAAGTACCGCAAGAGCTACATCCATTTCCGGAATTTGGAAAAGCTCGTGGAACGGGTGAAGGCATTGGAAAAGAAGAGTTGAACCGCGACGGCGCAACGGGTGCGCAAAGCCTGAAAAAAGTTGAACCGCAACGGCGTGACGGTGCAACGGGTTCGCAAAGCTTGAAGTTTTGTGTGTCCGGATCGAGCTTCGTTTTCTCCGCGCTCTCCGCGCTCTCTGCGGTTAAAACTCTTTTTTGTATTCCGTGGCGTTACCGTTGCGTCGTAGCGTCGTTGCGGTGGAAGTATCAATACACGATCAACCGCGGCTCGCTCATTTCCTCCATCGCGTACTTCAATCCTTCACGGCCCAGGCCACTGTCCTTGATGCCGCCGTATGGCATGCTGTCGATGCGGAAACCGGGAATGCTGTTGATGATGACGCCGCCCACTTCGAGTTCTTCGTGCGCCATTTTCACGTGCTGGAAGTTGTTGGTGTACACGCCCGCTTGCAGGCCGTAGTTGCTGTCGTTCACGCGGGCAATTGCAGCGGCGAAATCCTTCACGGGTTCTACAATAGCGATGGGGCCGAAGACCTCCGCGCAATCCACCTTCATGGAATGCTTGGTGCCGGTGAGTAATGTTGCTGCGAACACATTGCGCTTTGCATCCACGGGCTTTCCGCCGGCCAGCAGTTTGGCACCGCCTTTCACAGCTTCTTGAAGCCAGGAGCCGATGCGTTCGAAGTGCCCTTTATCGATGATAGGACCCACGGAAACTGCGGCATCAGCGGGGTTCCCGGCCTTCAGTGCCTTGTATTCCTTCACCAACAAGTCGCGAAATTTTTCAAACTCTTGCTTCACCACGAAGATGCGTTGTGTGCTGATGCATGTTTGTCCGGCGTAGAGGTTGGCACCCATCGCGACGCTCTTCGCGGCAGCGGCGAGATCGGTGCCTTTGTCGATGATGACAGCTGCATTTCCACCGAGTTCAAGCGCTACTTTTTTCTTGCCGCAGATCGCTTTCAAATGCCAGCCCACTTTGTCGCTTCCGGTGAAGCTGAGCATCGCAATG
>Ga0209480_10002981_pt1 | contig 11265 bp, 10 predicted proteins | sample JI61114C2DNA_FD_187501 | JGI IMG/M metagenome (GOLD analysis project Ga0209480, IMG submission 187501) | Wastewater effluent complex algal communities from Wisconsin, to seasonally profile nutrient transformation and Carbon sequestration -... | ecosystem: Engineered > WWTP > Effluent > Algae...
CGAAGACCCTTAATGCGGGCATACCCGCCGGCCGTTGAGGCCTTGAATTCGTTGAATTGTATACTATAATTTCCATCCTTTGTAAGCGATTTGTAACCAAGAAGTTCTGCATAAATATCTTTGGTATAATACAATCGGGACCGATCAAATTGCGATGCCGAATCGATCAACAAATCGCTGATCCTCAGGTAAAGATCCTTTAGTTCAGTTATTCTGCTCCCTCCCGCTGCACTATGATCGACGTACTTAAAATCTGCATTTTTGAAGATGATATAACCGATTTTTACCGAATTCAGATAGGGTGCAAGGTGCTGATAGGCCGTTCTCAGGTCTTTCTTAGTGGATAATTTTGAATTTCTTGTTTTAGAAAAAACTACCTTCAAAGAGGGCCGGTCAATCTCTATAGATCTCATTTCCAGTTTGCCGGCAGTATAAATTTTCCAGGGCTGTATCCTCTTTAAAATCAATTCGGCAATCTCAATCTCATACAAATGCCTTGGAGCAATACTATCAGCTTTCATCTTTTCATATACCAGTGTATCGGGCAGAAAGCGGATATTCGAGATGTTCAATCTTCCTGTTACAAAATTCACCCGGATATTTTCAAACTCTATATGATACAGGCCATCTGTCGATCTGTTAATTGCCTCTTTGATTCTTTGCGTTAGAATAGGTTTCCAATAGTAGTTCAGATATACTGCGACTCCGCTTACCAGAAGGGCCAGTATCGTCAAAATTGAAAAGATCCACTTTCTAAATAAGACTAAATTATTATTCTGAGTCATAGAATATCTTCCGTGAAGCACTAAGTTAACCTTAATCATTAACGTTTCTAAAGATTATCTGATATGTCAGTATAATTTAAAAATATAGTCCCCGTCCCAAAAAGAATCTCTGCCAAATTGTCATTTTGCAGAAAAAATCATACTTTTGTAGCTTATTTAATAAAGAATGTTTGAGCGCCCAATAAACTTAAAAGATTCATCAGAAACCACATTGCATGATGAATCACGTCAGGGTGAAGCCTTAGTATTAGAAAGCACCGGACAATATACAGGACGAAAACTGTACATTGAAAGTTACGGTTGTGCCATGAACTTCTCTGACAGTGAGATTGTTGCATCGATCATGCAGGATATGGGTTTTGAAACCACATCTCAGTACAAAGAAGCCGATGTCATTTTTATAAATACCTGCTCAATCCGTGACAATGCCGAACAAAGGGTAAGAAACCGGCTTCGTGAATTTGGAGCTGCTAAGAACAAGCGACCGGGTATGACGATAGGAGTTCTTGGCTGTATGGCTGAGCGTTTAAAGTCGAAATTTCTTGAAGAAGAGAAGCTTGTTGACATTGTTATCGGTCCTGATTCTTACCGCGATCTGCCAAACCTGATTGCAAGGGCTGATGATGGTATGCGTGCCGTTAATGTTCTTCTAAGCAGGGAAGAAACCTATGCTGATATCAGTCCGGTACGATTGAACAGCAATGGTATTTCAGCCTTTGTATCCATTATGCGCGGTTGCGATAATATGTGCTCGTTTTGTGTGGTTCCCTTTACCCGGGGCAGGGAAAGAAGCAGAGACCCGCAATCAATTATTCAGGAAGCCAGGGAATTATTTGAAAAGGGTTATCGCGAGGTTACCCTGCTTGGTCAGAATGTGGATTCTTATAAATGGGAAGGGACGGCCTTAAACTTTGCAGGACTATTAGAACTGGTTGCTCAAATCAACCCTCTCTTAAGAGTCCGTTTCTCCACATCCCATCCCAAAGATATAACGGATGAAGTATTGCAGATCATGAATAAGTATGAAAATATCTGCAATCACATTCATCTTCCGGTACAATCGGGAAACTCCAGAGTGCTGGAACTGATGAACCGTACCTATACACGAGAATGGTATATTGAGCGGATAGATACCATTAAAAAACTTATTCCGGACTGTGCCGTCTCAACAGATATCATCATCGGTTTTTGTACAGAAACTGAAGAGGAACATCAGGATACACTCAGTCTTATGGACTATGCAGAATTTGATTTTGCCTACATGTATACTTACTCGGAACGACCGGGCACACTTGCTGCAAAGCGTTTTGAGGACGATATTCCGGAACCGGTAAAAACCCGCAGGTTCAATGAGATTCTGCAAAAACAGCAGGAATGCTCTTTGAAACGACTGGAGCAGCATATCGGTAAAACACATAAAGTGTTGATTGATGGTTTCTCAAAGAAATCAGACAAGGATTTTTCAGGTAAAAGTGAACATAATATCACGGTAGTTTTTCCGGTAAATGAAGCATATCAAGCTGGCGACTATGTTAATGTCGAAATAGTACGTTGTACACCGGCAACTTTAATAGGGAGAATTAAGGGTTGATTTGGAGATTTGAAGACCCGATAGCTATCGGGTTGGCAATTTGAAAATGTCAGAACCACTAATTTAAAATCAGCCGTTTTAAACAAAAAAAAATAAAGATTGATTTGGAATTGATATAGCATCATCAAATCATCAAATCATCAAATTAATATAATGGATGTTCAGGACATAAAAAACAGATTTGGTATCATTGGAAATTCACCTTTGCTCAACCGTGCTATTGATATTGCCAGGCAGGTAGCACCAACCGATATTTCTGTCCTTATTACCGGCGAAAGCGGTAGCGGTAAAGAGGTTTTTTCTCATATTATTCATGCATTGAGTGCCCGAAAACACGGACCATTCATAGCTGTAAACTGCGGTGCGATACCAGAAGGAACGATTGACTCAGAACTATTTGGCCACGAAAAAGGCTCATTTACAGGGGCACATGATGCGCGTAAAGGGTATTTTGAGGTAGTTGACGGTGGAACAATATTTCTGGATGAAGTTGCTGAACTACCAATTGGAACACAGGCCCGCTTGTTAAGGGTTTTAGAAACAGGCGAATATATTCGTGTTGGTTCTTCCAAGGTTCAGAAAACGAATGTTCGTGTGATTGCTGCTACAAATAAAGATGTTTTCGATGCAGTAAGTGCCGGGAAGTTCCGGGAAGATCTTTATTACCGATTGAACACCGTACCTCTGAAAATTCCTGCATTAAGAGAGCGAAAGGAAGATATAAATTTACTGTTCAGAAAGTTTATTGCGGATTTTACAGATAAATACAGAAGTCCGTCAGTGCAGCTTGATCAGAGTGCACAGCAGGTATTGATGAATTACAGCTGGCCTGGAAACGTGCGTCAGCTTAAAAATATAGCAGAACAAATTGCTGTACTTGAAAAAGACAGAAATTTATCGGCCGAACATCTTCAGAATTATATTCCAACTGAAGCTGGAAGCACTCTTCCGATGCATATTCCGAACCAGAATAAAGATGATTTTTCAGAACGGGATATTCTGTATAAAGTGCTGTTCGATATGAAGAAGGATATGATGGAACTGAAAAAGCTGGTTGCTGAGATCATACAAAACGGAGGCAATACCTCAAATATTCAGTCAAATCAGAAGGTAATTAATCAGCTTTACAGGGATATTGAAATACCCGGTAGCAATAATCTGGCTCCCGATCCGCATCAACTGGTTATCCACCAGCCTGATAATGATAAGTCATATGATATGATGGATGAAGCTGAAGAAGTGGAAGAATCCTTATCATTAATAGACAAAGAATCAGACCTGATTAAAAAAGCACTTAAAAAGCATAAAGGAAAGCGAAAATTAGCTGCTCATGAACTTGGGATATCAGAACGTACCTTGTATCGTAAAATAAAGGAGTTAGAACTTTAAATAAGTCAGGGAAAATGCAAAAGAAATTTTCAAAATTCAGATACTGTTTAATTTTCGGCCTGTTAATGCTTACTCAGTCTTGCGGGACCTATTCCTTCTCAGGAGCTTCAATTCCCCCGGAAATGAAGACCATCTCGGTTCAATTCTTTGAGAACACTTCGGCTTTAGTGGTACCTTACCTTAGTCAGCAATTTACCGAAGGATTAAAGGAAAGAATAAGAAATCAATCCAGATTGAGCATGGTAAGAGCCGAAGCAGATGCTAATTTTGAAGGAAGGATTACTGACTATTCTATCCGACCTGTTGCAATACAGGGAAATGACCGGGCCGGACTGAACAGGGTTACCGTAACCGTTAGTGTAAAATATACTAATGTTCTCAATCCTGAATTAAATTTTGAGCAATCATTTCAGGCTTTTCAGGAATTTAGTCTGAACCAGGGCCCGATACAGGCACAGGAACAGAAATTATTGAAGTTAATCATCGTTCAGCTTACGGAGCAAATTTTTAATAAGGCTTTTGCCAATTGGTAATTAATATTTAGCTTTCAAAAAACTCAGTCCAATTGAAACAGACAAATCAGCAGGAATCACACATAAAATTGTTTGCAAATTGTATTGCGGAGCCTTCTGCGGTAACTGCCGGAGATGCAAAAATTTTAGCGAAAGCCCTGGATAAGTTTCCTTATTGCCAGATATTAAATCTCTGTTATAGTCGTTCCCTATCACTTTCAGGTTCAGAAAATCTGAATAAACAATTGACTTATACTGCTTTATCAATTCCTGAAAGAAAAATTCTTTATACCATCCTGAATGAACCTGAAAAGTTAAAGGAGCCTGAAAAGTTAAAGTATATTGAATCTGTATTATTTGGAAGTCAAGAATCGGGGGAAGAAGGAATCCATAAAATTGAACATACCGGAGATTTTAATGCAGAAGAATTAAGTTTAGGTGAGCCCGAAACTGCATCAGAAAATATTTCAGAGGTACAAAATCAAGAGATAATTGAAGAAAATTCCTGGTCTGCTAAGGTAGAAACAGAGCCCGAAAAGGAAATAATTGAAGAGCCTGAAAAAGAAATAATAGCGGAACTTGAAAAAGAAAAACAAGCGGTTGAGAAAGAAGTTTGGACAGCTACAATAGAAACCACTTCAGAAAATGAAGCGCCAGATACTGCTGAGACAGAAAAACAGATCATTGATGAAGAACAAATCCCTGCTGAAAAAACGGAAGAACCTGTAAAAAAAGAACAGGAAACAATTACCGGGTATGAGAAACAGGAAGATGGTGTGAATAAAAATCAGGATAATGAATCTTCTTTATTGGGTGATATCTTCCATACGATTAATGAAAGTGCTACGCTAGAAGATCCCGTGAAAGCAGAAACCGGGGCAGAGCCGGATTTACAATTTGAAAATGAATCAGAAATAAAGTCTGCCGAAGAGACAAAAACTGCACCTGCAGAAGTTGTTGCAGCCTCAAAGGAACAAACAGATAAAGCAACCGACAGCCCTAAAAAAGCAGAAGGAGAATCCGATCAGGAAGTATCCAGGTACAATGACGATAAAATGCCTTATTCTTTTTTGTGGTGGTTACAAAAAACCCGAATGGAGCATGCGGGAACATACCAGCCATATGCCGATCTCAGATTGGATACCAATCCGAACATTAAAAAAAGTTCTGTAGATCAGTTGAGCAGTCAGATCATTGAGAATATATTCCATTTGCAATCACCTTTGGAGCAGTCTGAAAATGCCCCCAGAACAGTTCCATTCCAGATTAAACGTAAAGAAGATTCCATTCTCGAGAAATTTATCAGAGAGGAACCACAGATCAGGCCACCCGATTCTCAAAAACTGGATACTGAAAACAAAGCAAGAAAAAGTGCAGAAGACCCGAACGATCTGGTTTCAGAAACACTTGCAAGTATTTATGCAGATCAGATGTTGTATGAGAAAGCCATTGCTACCTACAAAAAATTAAGTTTGAAAGTTCCGGAAAAAAGCACGTACTTTGCCGACCAAATTCGTGAATTAGAAAAGAAAGTAAATTAAAAGATATGTTATATACCGTTATTATTCTTGCGATCATTGTTTGTGTTTTATTAGTACTATTCATTTTGATCCAAAACCCTAAAGGAGGTGGTTTATCCTCCGGATTTGCTGGCTCAAATAATATTATGGGCGTTCAGCGCACAGGCGATTTCTTAGAAAAAGGCACCTGGATACTGGCAGTATCATTAATGGTTTTGGCGCTAATGGTAAATGTAGTGGTTCCACGTGGTGGAGTAGTTGAACAGGAAATGAATGATATTCAAAATCAGATCAATAAACCTGCTGCTCCTGTCGCCGCTCCTTCAGGTCTTTCCTTACCAACAGACACTACTAAAAAATAAAAAAGTATAATAGAAAAGAGCCACCTGAACGGTGGCTTTTTTTTTGCATCAAACTGACATTTTACTGACAGCTTGACACCGATATATTGACAAGAAAGTTGCCTGGCTTATCAAATAATGAAAATTTGACAAGAAATGTATCCATAGGCTATTTGGCATAATTCGTGTCAATGAAGAGTACAAACATTCAATTAATTTAATTTATTATATCAATATGGCATTAAATATCAAACCTAGCGCAGACCGGGTAGTTATAGAAGCTGCACCGGCTGAAGAAAAAACAGCCTCCGGACTTTACATTCCAGATACTGCAAAAGAAAAACCTCAAAAAGGTACTGTTGTGGCTGTTGGTCCCGGCAAATATGCAGAACAAACCGGCAATCTAATCCCTATGGCTTATAAAGTAGGTGATGTTGTATTATACGGTAAATATGCAGGTACTGAGATCTCACATGAAGGTAAAGAATATCTTATCATGCGTGAATCTGATATTTTCGCAACATTATAAGGAAGCAGGAGGTCAGAAGTCGGAAGTCAGAATTCTGATGTCGGAAATCAGACAACATACCTCTAGCCTCGAATCGAAATTAAATTAAAAACCGGAAGCTTAAGACAAATATCGATTTGAATTAACTCCAACATCTAAAATCTTTAAAAATGTCAAAACAAGTTAAATACAATGTTGAAGCCCGCGATGCTCTGAAAAGAGGCGTGGATATCCTTGCCAATGCGGTAAAAGTAACTCTTGGACCAAAAGGCCGTAACGTTATTATTGATAAGAAATTTGGTTCACCTGCAATCACTAAAGATGGTGTTACAGTTGCCAAAGAGATTGAATTAAAAGACGCCCTTGAGAATATGGGTGCACAGATGGTAAAGGAAGTTGCCTCTAAAACAGCTGATCAGGCTGGAGATGGTACCACTACCGCTACTGTTTTAGCCCAGGCAATTGTTACTGCCGGAATTAAGAACGTAGCTGCCGGTGCAAACCCAATGGATCTGAAGCGTGGTATTGACAAAGCGGTATCAGCTGTTGTTGCTAATCTGAAAAAACAATCACAGTCTGTTGGCGAAGACAATAAAAAAATTAAACAGGTTGCCTCAATTTCAGCTAATAATGATGAAGTAATCGGCACCCTGATTGCTGACGCAATGGCGAAAGTTGGAAAAGATGGTGTAATTACTGTTGAAGAAGCAAAAGGTACCGAAACTGAAATGAAAACAGTTGAAGGTATGCAGTTTGACCGTGGATACTTATCTCCATACTTCGTAACCAATGCTGATAAAATGGAAGTTGAGCTGGATAATCCTTATATCCTGATCTACGACAAGAAGATTTCTTCTATGAAAGAACTTCTTCCGGTACTTGAAAAACAAGTTCAAACTGGAAAACCATTATTGATTATTGCTGAAGATCTTGACGGCGAAGCATTAGCTACCCTGGTAGTTAACAAGATTCGTGGTTCACTGAAAGTTGCTGCTGTTAAGGCTCCAGGATTCGGTGACCGTCGTAAAGCAATGCTCGAAGACATCGCTATCCTTACAGGTGGTACTGTTATCTCTGAAGAAAGAGGTTATAAATTAGAAAATGCAGACCTTACTTATTTAGGTCAGGCAGAAAAAGTAGTTGTTGATAAAGATAACACGATCGTAATTAACGGTGCAGGTAAACCTGCTGACATTAAAGCTCGTGTTAGCCAGATCAAAGCTCAGGTTGAGACAACTACTTCTGATTACGATAAAGAAAAATTACAGGAGCGTTTAGCAAAACTTTCTGGTGGTGTTGCAGTACTTTATGTTGGTGCAGCCACAGAAGTTGAAATGAAAGAGAAAAAAGACAGAGTAGACGATGCATTACATGCAACACGTGCTGCTGTTGAAGAAGGAATTGTTGCAGGTGGTGGTGTTGCTTTCATCCGTGCTGTAGATTCTTTAAAAGATCTTAAAGGAGCTAATGAGGACGAGAACACAGGTATTGCAATTATCAGACGCGCGATCGAAGAGCCATTACGTCAAATCTGCCAAAACGCAGGAATTGAAGGTTCTATCGTTGTTCAGAAAGTTAAAGAAGGCAAAGCTGATTTCGGATACAATGCCCGTACTGACGTTTACGAAAACATGATCGGTGCAGGTGTTATCGATCCAACTAAGGTTGGTCGTATTGCCCTTGAAAATGCTGCTTCAATTGCTTCCATGTTGTTAACAACTGAAGTTGTATTGGCTGACGATCCTGAAGAAGAAAAAGGTGGTGCTCATATGCCTCCAATGGGTGGCGGCGGAATGGGTGGAATGATGTAATATCATTCTCAATCACACAAAAAGCTCCGGATAAAATCCGGAGCTTTTTTGTTTTTATTGATTTAGGCAGACAGTTCTTATCTGTTGCCGGTTATCTGTTATCAGTGGTCTGTTATAAGGAATTTACTAGAGAATAGAAGATGTATTATCCTGACCCGAATTTTGAACCCAATACAAGTTTCAATTCTCAACTCTCAACCCGATAGCTATCGGGTCTCAATTCTCAACAGAATTCCATCTCAAATAGTTCCCCAATATAATTCTTCAATTTCTCCTTAACCTCTTTTGTATCAATTGAATGACCCAACTCTCTTTCCATTGAAGTAACATCCTTATCATCTATTCCACAGGGCACTATATTCTTAAAATAAGAAAGATCTGTATTAACATTAAATGCAAGACCATGCATGGTTACCCATCGGCTGCACCTCACACCCATTGCACAGATTTTTCTTGCGCGTTCATTATCTGCGTCCAGCCAGACCCCGGTATAGCCTTCATACCTGCCGCCTTGTATTCCATAATCAGAAAGGGTAAGTATCACTGCTTCCTCAAGAGTGCGCAAATACAGATGGATATCAGTAAAAAAATTGTCAAGGTCAAGTATTGGATAAACTACCATCTGACCGGGTCCATGATAGGTAATATCACCTCCCCTGTTAATTTTGTAAAATGTAGCATGTTTACCGGCAAGCCCTGCTTCATCAAGAAGTAAATTCTCGGGTTTACCACTTTTTCCAAGCGTATAAACATGTGGATGTTCAACGAAAATAAGGTGGTTATTAACCGGATAATCCGTATTGTTATTTCTGTTAAGCGTTTTTGCCTGAACAGTTTCTGCAAAAACCATCTCCTGCCTGTCCCATGCCTGCTGGTAATCCAGCAAACCCCAATCCTGAACAATAACCTTTTTATTCATTATTATTATCTGCAACAAATCCGATCATATAGCCATCAAATTTCTCATAATGCACTTCAAATTCCTTATTCTGGGCCCCCGTATTGAGCATTGCAAAAATAGAGCCACCATCTTCATATTGAAAGGGTTTAAGCTTTATGTGCTCCAGAAAACTAATATTCTTTTTCCCATGCAGCTTATAAACAGCCTCTTTTGCACACCAGGTTACGTATAGCTGGTCAATACGGTTCTTATCCTGAATAAACTCAAGTTCATTCTTATCAAGGAATTTGTGAGCAATCCGATCGATCTTATCCTTTACCAGTTCGATGTCTATTCCCACTGCCTTACTCTTACTAACCATCACTGCGGCATAATCATAAGAATGACTGAGAGAAATATGGTGGGGAAAATTGCTTAAATACGGTTTACCACTGGAATCTACCTTGCAATCAATATAATTATCTGTATCCATCATCCTGCGAAGCAGAACCCGGGTGCTGAGCCAATGCATATTCCGTTTGCCATTATTCAGAGTATCCAAATAAGATAATTCATGTTCTTTTAACTGCAATTGAGCCAGCAACTCATCTGCACTTTCTTCGATCTTCCAGATTGCAAAAGAGGTATCGCGGTCAATTTCCCGGTGGTAAGCAAGAGCCATTCTTAAAAATAAAATACCTGCAAAACTATCTCAAATTAATCATAATTTAGACCAAATCTTATGCTTATTTATGATACTTTCTGACAAACTCATTCTGGAAGAAATTGAAAGAGGAAATATAATTATTGAACCCTTCAAAAAGGAATGTTTAGGTACCAATTCTTATGATGTTCATTTAGGGAAATACCTGGCAACATACAGAAACAGGGTTCTGGATGCTAAACTCCATAATGAGATCGACCATTTCGAAATTCCAAAAGATGGCTTTATACTCCAACCCAATACCCTGTATCTTGGTGTTACCCTTGAATATACTGAGACTCACAGGCATGTGCCATTTCTGGAAGGAAAATCGAGTACCGGCAGGCTTGGAATAGACATCCATGCAACAGCCGGAAAAGGAGATGTGGGTTTCTGTAATACCTGGACACTGGAAATATCATGTACACAACCCGTAAAGATTTATGCCGGTATGCCTATCGGGCAATTAATCTATTTCGTGGTTGATGGTGATGTAGAGACCATGTACAATACAAAACTCAATGCCAAATACAACAATAAGACCACCAAGCCCGTTGAAAGTATGATGTGGAAGAATTCCTTCTGAGCAAGAGCAGGAAAATAAATCGTATATTATACATTGTTAAGCCTCAATTTAAAAACTGAGGCTTAAATTTTTACTGGCATCAATTTTTCGGGTTGAACCTGAATAAAATTATACCGGCATTAGATTCTTTATTCAGTACAATCTTTATGAAAAAATATTTCATCATCATATTTTCTATTCTCTTCTCAGCAAGCCTGCTGGGATTTATCATTGATGATGAACCCCTGAAAAGGATACTCACCCAGATAGAAAAATATAGACTGCAGTACCCGCAGGAAAAGGTTCATTTGCATCTCGACAAACCTTATTATGCCATTGGGGATAATATCTGGTTTAAGGCTTATGTAGTTAATGCCGAAAAAAATGAATTATCTACACTGAGTAGAATCTTATATGTTGAATTGATCAACGACAAGGATTCAATTAAAAAATCTCTGAAAATTCCATTGGAGCTGGGATTAACCTGGGGCGATTTTGCGCTTACTGACTCGCTAAGGGAGGGTAATTACAGAATTCGGGCATATACCACATGGATGCGAAATTTTGGGGAAGAATACTTTTTTGATAAAACCATTACCATAGGCAATTCTATTTCCAATACTGTTTTAACACAGGTTGATTATTCGTACGCGAAAGACC
>Ga0209480_10002984_pt1 | contig 11249 bp, 9 predicted proteins | sample JI61114C2DNA_FD_187501 | JGI IMG/M metagenome (GOLD analysis project Ga0209480, IMG submission 187501) | Wastewater effluent complex algal communities from Wisconsin, to seasonally profile nutrient transformation and Carbon sequestration -... | ecosystem: Engineered > WWTP > Effluent > Algae...
GGTTTTGTAAACCACTCGTCATTCCGGAGGTGCCATGGACCCGCTCTACCTGTTGATTGCTGTCAGCTTCTTTGCGCTCTCTGTGGTGCTTGTATCCGTCTTTGAAAAGATCCGGAGGCATAAATGAGCCCCCTGTATTTGATCGCGCTGCTTGGCGCCATAGGTGTCTTCGTCTATCTCGTCGCGGTTCTCTTTTTCCCGGAGAATTTTTCATGACCGGCAATGGTTATCTGCAAATCGGCGTTTATCTCGCCGTCCTGCTGCTGCTCGCCTGGCCGCTGGGTATTTACATGGCCCGCATCTACCAAGGAGATATTCCATACTTTATCCGCTGGTTGCGCCCGGTCGAGCGCGGCCTTTACCGGCTGGCCGGGGTCAGTCATGAAGACCGGATGCACTGGACGCGTTACACGGTGGCCTTGCTGATCTTCAACCTGCTGGGTTTCCTCGTTGTCTTTGCCCTGCAGCGCCTGCAGGGTGATCTGCCGTTCAATCCCGACGGGATGGCCGGCACGACGGCCGATCTGGCCTTCAACACCGCCGTCAGCTTTGTCACCAATACCAACTGGCAGAGCTACGGCGGCGAATCGACGCTGAGCTACCTGACCCAGATGCTCGGTTTGACGGTCCAAAACTTCCTCTCGGCCGCCACCGGTATGGCAGTCCTGATCGCCCTGGCGCGCGGCTTCGTGCAACGGGAAGCCAATGCGCTCGGCAATTTCTGGGTAGACATGGTGCGCTCGACGCTCTACATCCTGCTGCCGCTGTCGATCTGCCTGGCCGTTGCGCTGAGCAGCCAGGGTGTGGTGCAGACTTTCGCCGCACATCACACGGCGACGCCGCTCGAAACGGTCGAGTTCGAGCAAGCGAAGCTCGGCACCGACGGTCAACCGCTGCTTGACGACAAAAATCAGCCGCTGACCGAAAAAGTCACCAGCAACGAGCAGCGCATTGCCGTCGGCCCGGTGGCCTCGCAAGTGGCCATCAAGCAACTGGGTACCAATGGCGGTGGCTTCTTCAATGTCAATTCGGCGCATCCGCTGGAAAACCCGACGCCGCTCTCCAACTTCCTGGAGATGCTGGCCATCCTGCTTATTCCGGCCGCGCTGTGCGTGACTTTCGGCACCTATATCAGGGACAAGCGCCAGGGTATTGCCATACTGTCGGCGATGAGCATTCTGCTGGTGACGCTGCTCAGCGTCTGCGTCTGGGCCGAACAATCCGGCAACCCGCTGTTTGAAAGACTGGGGCTGGCAACACAGGCATCGGAGTTGCAGGCCGGCGGCAATATGGAAGGCAAGGAAACCCGTTTCGGCGTGGTCAATTCGGCGCTCTGGGCGACGGTGACGACGGCCGCCTCGAATGGCTCGGTCAATTCGATGCACGACTCCTTCACGCCGCTCGGCGGGCTGGTGCCGATGTGGCTGATGCAACTCGGTGAAGTGATCTTCGGCGGCGTCGGCTCCGGCCTCTACGGCATGATCATCTTCGCGCTGGTAGCAGTCTTCGTCGCCGGCCTGATGATCGGCCGCACGCCGGAATACCTGGGCAAGAAGATCGAGGCTTTCGAGGTCAAGATGGCCGCTGTCGCCATCCTTGTCCCGCCGCTGGTCGTGCTGGTCGGCACCGCGGTGGCGGTAATGCTCGATGCAGGCCGGGCCGGTATTGCCAACCCCGGGGCGCATGGCTTTTCGGAAGTGCTCTACGCCTTCTCGTCGGCCGGCAACAACAACGGCAGCGCCTTTGCCGGACTGTCGGCCAACACGCCGTTCTACAACACCATGCTGGGTTTCGCCATGCTCTTCGCGCGCTTCTGGATCATCGTCCCGGTGCTGGCCATCGCCGGCTCGCTGGCCGCCAAAAAGAGCATTCCGCCCGGCGCCGGCACGCTGCCGACTCATACCCCGCTCTTCGTCTTTCTGCTGATCGGCACCGTGATCGTGGTTGGCGCCCTGACTTTCCTGCCGGCCCTGGCGCTTGGCCCGATCGTCGAACAACTGCAAATGCTTGGCGCGCACTGAGGAAAATCCGTATGCAAACCGTCCAAACGCTTTACAACGCCGCCATCCTCAGGGAAGCGGCATGGGAATCCTGCAAGCGCCTGTCGCCGCGCTATCAGGTCAAGAATCCGGTGATGTTCGTCGTCTGGCTGGGCAGCCTGCTGACCACCGGCCTGTTCATCCAGGCACTGACCGGCGAAGGCGAGGCCCCGGCCGGCTTCATCCTGGCCATTACGCTCTGGCTGTGGTTCACCGTGCTCTTCGCCAACTTTGCCGAAGCCGTCGCCGAAGGGCGCGGCAAGGCGCAGGCCGCCGCCCTCAAGGGACTGCGCAAAACGGTCTGGGCCAAGAAACTGCTGGAGCCGCATTACGGCGCCAAGATGCACACGGCACCGTCGGAAGATCTGCGCAAGGGCGATGTGGTCATGGTGACGGCGGGGGATGTCATTCCCGGCGATGGCGAAGTCATCGAAGGCGTCGCTTCGGTGGACGAATCGGCCATTACCGGCGAGTCGGCGCCGGTCATCCGCGAAGCCGGCGGTGACTTTTCGTCGGTGACCGGTGGCACCCGGATTCTCTCCGACTGGCTGGTCGTTCGCATCACGGTCAACCCCGGCGAAACCTTTATCGACCGCATGATCGGCATGGTCGAAGCCGCCAAGCGCCAGAAGACGCCGAACGAAATTGCCCTGACCATCCTGCTCGTCGCGCTGACCCTGGCTTTTCTGCTGGCTACCGCGACACTGCTGCCGTTCTCGCTGTTCAGCGTCGCTTCGGCCGGTGTCGGTACGCCGATCACGGTGACCGTGCTGGTTGCCCTGTTGGTCTGCCTGATTCCGACGACCATCGGCGGTCTGTTATCAGCCATCGGTGTTGCCGGCATGAGCCGGATGATGGGCAAGAACGTCATCGCCACCTCTGGCCGGGCTGTTGAGGCCGCTGGCGACGTCGATGTGCTGATGCTCGACAAGACCGGCACCATCACGCTGGGCAATCGTCAGGCGGCAAGCTTCGTTGCCGCGCCGGGCGGCGGCGCCCCTGCGCTGGCCGAAGCGGCGCTCTACGCCTCGCTGGCCGACGAGACGCCGGAAGGCCGCTCAATCGTCACGCTGGCCAAGGAGTCCTTGCACCAGCGCGGTCGCGATATCCACGCCGAAGGGGCGACTTTCGTCCATTTCACGGCGCAGACCCGGATGAGCGGCATCGACTGGAACGGGCGCAGCATCCGCAAGGGGGCGGCCGATGCCGTGCGTGACTACATCACCACGCAAGGCGGCACCTGGCCGGGCAAGGTGCAGGAAGCGGTCGATGAAATCTCTCGCCGCGGTTCGACGCCGCTGGTTGTTACGGAAGGCAACCGGGTACTCGGCGCCGTCGAACTCAAGGATATCGTCAAGGGCGGCATCAAGGAGCGCTTTGCCGAACTGCGCCGTATGGGCATCAAGACGGTGATGATCACCGGCGACAATCGTCTGACCGCCGCTGCCATCGCGGCCGAAGCCGGGGTCGATGACTTCCTGGCCGAAGCGACGCCGGAAGCCAAGCTCAAGCTGATTCGCCAGTACCAGGCAGAAGGCCGGCTGGTGGCGATGACCGGCGACGGCACCAACGACGCCCCGGCGCTGGCCCAGGCCGACGTTGCGGTGGCCATGAATACCGGCACGCAGGCGGCCAAGGAGGCTGGCAACATGGTCGATCTGGATTCCAACCCGACCAAGCTGATCGAGGTCGTCGAAACCGGCAAGCAGATGCTGATGACGCGCGGTGCGCTGACCACCTTCTCCATTGCCAACGATGTCGCCAAATACTTCGCCATCATCCCGGCCGCCTTTGCCACGACCTATCCGGCGCTCAATACGCTCAACGTCATGGGCCTGGCCACGCCGTCCTCGGCCATCTTGTCGGCCGTCATCTTCAATGCATTGATCATCATTGCGCTGATCCCGCTGGCGCTCAAGGGGGTCGCCTATCGCCCGCTCGGGGCCGTCGCCATTCTGCGCCGCAACCTGCTGGTCTATGGACTGGGCGGGCTGGTGGTTCCGTTCATCGGCATCAAGGCCATCGACCTGGTGCTGGTCGGCCTTAACCTCGCGTAAGGAGTCAAACATGCTCAAGGAATTCAAACCCGCCCTCATTTTGCTGATTGCCCTGTCGATACTGACCGGGATGATCTATCCGGCCCTGGTTTCCGGCCTTGCCAACGTGGTTTTTCCGAACCAGGCCAATGGCAGCCTGCTGGAAAATGAGGGCAAGATCGTCGGTTCCCGCCTGATCGGGCAGAACTTTGCCGATCCCGGGCACTTCTGGGGGCGGCCGTCGGCGACCGGGCCGATGCCCTACAACGCGGCCGCTTCCAGTGGTTCCAATCAGGGGCCGCTCAATCCGGCGCTGGAAGCGGCGGTCAAAGGACGCATCGCGGCGCTCCAGGCCAGCAACCCCGGGGAGAGCGCGCCGATTCCGGTCGATCTGGTGACTGCTTCGGCCAGTGGCCTCGACCCGCACATCAGCGTCGCCGCCGCTCTCTGGCAGGTGCCACGAATTGCCGGCCAGCGCCGACTGGCCGAAACTGAAATTACCAGCCTCGTGACCAAACATACGGAAGGCCGCCAGTGGGGGCTATTGGGTGAGCCGCGGGTCAATGTCCTGGCCCTTAACCTGGCACTGGACAAACTGGCCAAGCACTGAACCCATGCCGCCCGTTTTCCCGGCAGATTGCCATGTCCGCCACTTTTCGAGCACGGCAGACATTTATGCCGTCTTAACACCGTTGACCGCAGTCTTATGGAATACAGATGTCGAGCCAATTATTCCGGCGACTGCTTGGCGCTAGAATCGAGCAATACCGGGCAAGTGCCGGTCACTGATGCCCGGACCGGCACAAAACAATCGTCAGCAGGGGATAGCAGATCATGAGCGCTGAAATTCGGGAGGTCGACAAGCAGGTCGAGCTGTTTCACGGCAGCCTGATCTGGCCGCTGCAACTGGAACCGCTCGCCGCCGATGAGGCCGAGGGACGGCACTGGGAGGTCTTCGGGGCCATGAAAGGGCTGCCGTGGACCCGCCTCGACGACGAATTCACCGCTGATCCGAAGCAGTTCAAGGAGCGGCATTATCGGGAGTTCGTCTCTTTTCTCCCCTACGTCCAGCGCTTTCTTTATGGCGAGGGGCGTTCCAGGCGCCGGTTCACGGGCGGCCCGCCGGGTGATTCGCCGGTCCACGTCTATCGCCGCAATGACATCGCCGATCTGCGGCTGACTCTGCGACCGGGCGATGAACCGGTCAATCTGCATATCGTGCACCTCGATCTCTATTTTTTCCACGACCTGGATCTGGCCGTACTTAATATTGAGGTGCGCGCTGACGATCTGCCGCTGGATACGGTGCGGGATATTCTTTTCCGTTTCGGCCGAGCGTATCCCTCCGGTTGGGATGAGGAGGGCCGGGGACTGCACAACGTTCATCTGGCCGAGTGGCTGGGGGCGGACGGGCAGGTTATTGCCGTTTCCGATGCCGAACGCCGCTCCAAATATCTGGAATATGTTTGCGAGCACCGCAGTCCGTGCATTTCCGAACATTGGGCCTGCCTGTTGCGGCCGCTGGTATTGGCACATTCCGATGAGCCGGGCGAGTTGCGTTACCGCCTGATCGAATATCACCGCATGCCGGTGATGGCCTATCTAGCCATTGACGAGCCGCGCCGGTTGGCGCGAGAAGAGTGGGTACGCATCGGCTTGGCTACGGTATTGCATCCCGACGAAGCGCTGCCGGTCAACGACCCGGCGGTGCAGGAATTCGAGAAGCGCTATTGTCAGGATCGCTATTGGCAGGACTCGGACAGCGGACCGAATACCCGTTTCATGTGTACCGGCAATGTCCTGACCGTGGTTGGCGATGCCAGCGACTCTTTTTTTGTCGATGCCGAGCGTGGTGTTCTGGCCCAGTTCAGGCATCAGTATTTCATCGTCTTCCTGATCGCCCATCTGCACCGGGCGTCCTTGCTGATTTTTTCCGAAGTACTGGTCGATTCGGTCAACGACCTGGATATTCGCAACGATTCATCGGTGCGCCGTTTCAAGCGGCGTATCCGGGCCAATTTTGAAACCTTTCTCCGCTTCACGCACCGCTACTGGTTCCATGAACTATCGGAGCGCCCCCATTTGCAAGCGCTCTTCCGGCTCTGTTCCAATCATCTGCACAACGACGCGCTCTATGACGATCTGCACGGCGAAATCCGCGAAATGAGCCAGTACCTGGACAGCGATTCCCAGCGCCGGCAATCCAATACCGTCGTCCGGCTGACCGTGATCACGATCCTCGGCCTGATTGCCACGGTTACCACCGGCTATTTCGGCATGAACATCATCGCTTTTGGCACCGGGGCGGTCGGGGAACGAGTTTTGCACGGCCTGACTGCGACAATCATTTTCGTTGCGCTCGTGTTGTTTGCCGTGGCCCGTTCGAAACGCCTCTCCGACTTCCTCGAAGCGATTGCCGACGAGAAACTCGGGGCCAAGGATAAATTGCGCGCCTTCGGCCGCATCCTGTTGCCGGGCGGGAGAGGCTGATGGCCGAACTGGTTCAGCGCCCCGACCCGGACGCCTTGCTGGCCCAATTGGAGGCCGAGGCGATTCAGGCTCGGCGCGGGAAACTGAAAATCTTCTTCGGGGCCAGCCCGGGGGTCGGCAAGACCTTTGCCATGCTCAGCGCTGCCCGCGTACTGGTGGCCCAGGGCGTCGATCTGGCGGTCGGCGTGGTGGAAACCCACGGCCGTTCGGAAACGGCAATGCTGCTCCAGGGTCTGGAAGTGATCCCGTTGCGCCTGATCGATTACAAGGGGCATCAACTCAAGGAATTCGATCTCGATGCCGCCCTGGCGCGGGCGCCGGATCTGATCCTGATGGATGAGCTGGCCCACTCTAACGCGCCGGGTTCCCGCCACCCGAAGCGCTGGCAGGACGTCGAGGAGCTGCTCGGGGCCGGCATCGATGTCTTTACTACGGTCAACGTCCAGCATCTGGAAAGTTTGAATGATGTCGTTGGCGGTATTACCGGGACGAAAGTCTGGGAAACCGTGCCGGATCACGTTTTTGACAGCGCCGACGAAATCATTCTGGTCGATTTGCCGCACGAAGAACTGCTCCAGCGCCTGAAGGAGGGCAAGGTCTATATCCCGCAACAGGCAGAGCGGGCCGTGCAGAATTTTTTCCGCAAAGGCAATTTGCTGGCCCTGCGCGAACTGGCGCTGCGCCGGACTGCGGATCGGGTAGATGACGACGTGCTGGCCTATCGCCGGGAAAAATCGGTCACCACCGTCTGGCAAACCCAGGAGTCGCTGCTCGTCTGCCTGAGCGCCGGTGCCGGCAGCAACAAACTGATTCGGACCGGTGCCCGGCTGGCAGCGCAATTCAACGTCCCCTGGCACGCCATCTACATCGAAACTCCCAAGCTGCAACGCCTGCCGGCGGAAGATCGGGCGCGCATCCTGCGGACGCTCAAACTGGCCCAGGACCTGGGGGCGACGACGGCCAGCCTGTCCGGACACGACCCCATCGCGGCGACCGTGGCCTATGCCCGCCAACACAATCTGGGCAAGGTGGTGGTCGGTCGCGATACGCAGCGACTCTGGCCCGGGCAGCGCAGTTTTGCCGAACGCCTGGGTCTGGCCGGGCCGGACCTGGAGGTCGTGCTGGTCGCCCGCGATGCCGGAGAGCGGGAGAGTGCATCCGTCCCGCTCGGCGAACCGGAAACCGGCGGACTGGCGCGCTCCTTGCCGGGCTATCTGTGGACCGCAGCACTGGTGGCACTGGTGACGCTGGCCGCGACCCCGCTGCTGCCTTATCTGGACCTGGCCAATATCGTCATGCTTTTCCTGGTGGCGGCGGTGGTTGCCGCCTACAAGTTTGGCCGTGGTCCGGGCGCCTTTGGCGCCTTCCTGTCAGTGGCGGCCTTCGATCTCTTTTTTGTGCAGCCGCGTTTTTCTTTTGCAGTCAGTGATGTCCAGTATCTGCTGACCTTTGCCGTGATGCTGGTCGTCGCCTTGCTGATCGGACAACTGACCGCCGGCCTGAAATTTCAGGCGGCAGTAGCGGAGAGCCGCGAACAGCGCATGCGTGCCTTGTTCGAAATGGCCAGGGAGTTGTCCAGCGCCCTGGTCACCGAGCAGATTGCCGAAATCAGTGAGCGCTTTATTTTCCGCGTCTTCGCTGCCCGCTCCCTGCTGCTGGCGCTTGATACGAAGGACAAGCTGGTCAAGGTGAGCCAAATGAACGAAATGGACGCCTTGCCTGAACTTGATGCCGGCATCGCGCAATGGGCTTTCGATCACAATGAGCTGGCCGGTTTCTCCACCGGGACACTGCCGTCGGCACCGGTGCTTTACGTGCCGCTCAAGGCGCCGATGCGGACGCGGGGCATATTGGCCCTGCTGCCAAGCGCCGGGCAATGGACAGCGGCACCCGAACAACAGCGGCTGCTTGAGACCAGTGCATCGCTGATTGCGATCGCTCTCGAACGCGTGCATTTCATTACGGTCGCCCAGGAAGCGCTGGTCCAGATGGAGTCCGAGCAGTTGCGGAATTCATTATTGTCGGCGCTCTCCCATGACCTGCGGACGCCGTTGACCGTATTGACCGGCCTTGCCGACTCGCTCAATCTGGCCGGCCCGCCATTGTCCAAAGCGCAGGCCGAGATTGCTCGCTCCATTCGCGAAGAAGCGCTACGAACCAGTGCTTTGGTCAGCAACCTGCTCGACATGGCGCGTTTGCAGTCAGGCAACGTCAAAATCAATCGCGACTGGCAACCGCTCGAAGAAATCGTTGGCGTTGCGCTGCAATCGCGGGCTCAGATGCTGTCAGAACATTCGGTACGGGTGGCTTTGCCGGCCGATCTGCCCCTGCTCTATTTCGACCCGATCCTGATGGAGCGCGTCTTCTGCAACCTGTTGGAGAATGCGGCGAAATATACGCCGGCGGGCAGCACCATTAAGCTGTCGGCAAGGCAAAGCGGGGATTCAGTGGAAATTCTCGTTGAGGACAATGGCCCCGGCTTGCCCCCTGGCAAGGAAGACGCGCTCTTTGCCAAATTTGCCCGAGGGAAAAACGAGACGGCCGTTACCGGCGTTGGCCTCGGGCTATCCATTGTTCGGGCCATTGTCGAGGCCCACGAAGGAAGCGTCAGGGCCGAGAACCGCGCGGAAGGTGGGACGCGTTTCGTCATTCGCTTGCCGGCGGGAGAGGCCCCTGAAGTCCCCAGAGAGGTTGTCGAATGAGCAATGGTCCAACCCCGTACAACGTCATCGTCATTGAGGATGAAGTACAGATTCGGCGTTTCGTCAGAACCGCGCTGGAAGCGGAAAACTGCGCGGTGACCGAGGCCGGTTCGGGCGAGCGCGGCATCATCGAGGCGGGAACGCGCAAGCCTGATCTGGTCGTTCTCGATCTGGGCTTGCCGGACCGTGACGGCATCGATGTCATCCGCGAAATACGAACCTGGTCTGCCGTGCCCATTCTTGTCCTCTCCGCCCGCAGCATGGAAAGCGAAAAGGTGCGCGCCCTCGACGCCGGGGCCGACGATTACCTGACCAAGCCGTTTGGCATCCCCGAATTGCAGGCAAGGGTTCGGGCCTTGTTCCGGCGGGCGGCGCATTCATCTGGCGCGGAAAGCCCGCAAGCCATGTTGGGCGACATCCGGATCGATTTGATCAAGCGCCAAGTCTGGCGTGGTGAATCGGAAATCCATCTGACGCCGATCGAATACAAGCTGCTCGCCATGCTGCTCGCCAGTCTGGGCAAGGTGGTGACGCATCGGCAACTCTTGCGCGAAGTCTGGGGGCCAAGCCACGTTGACGATACGCATTATCTGCGGGTGTATATGGCCGGCCTGCGGCGAAAGCTGGAGGTCGACGCGAACCTTCCGCGGCATATTCGAACCGAGCCCGGGGTAGGATACCGGTTGGTCGAATAGATACTGGTCTCGGCATCTATTTCGGTCTGTGTTCTGCTTGAAGTGACAGTCGTGTCAGCGGTGCTTGTCTTAAATCTGGAGAAACCGAAGCACCGGGGAGTGTTAGTTTTTCAAAAAAGCACCCAGCTTTTGGGTGATTTTTGAAAGCTCCTGCTGGAAATTCAGTTGTCCGACTTGCGCTTCTGAAATCTGGTCGATACTGCTATTGACCAGATCCAGCAACATATCTTCCTGCCTTGGCGTCAGTCCAAGATGGACGAATAGTTTTTCCAGATTGCTTGTCATGTTGGCGATGGCCATGCTGCTGGCCGAGAGTGATTCATGTTGCCGGCGTTCTATCTCCGACAAGACCGCGCCGATTTGCTCCATCGTGGTCAGAATGGCGTCTTGCCGGCTGACGCTGCCGCTTTCTGCCATTAGCGCCGCGACACGTACATCGGCAGCCTCAACGAGGATGGCAAGGTTATCCCGAATCCGGCCGGTCTTTTCCGCGTCCTCTTTCGGAATATTGTGGATCAGCAGCGAAACCCGGTCGTAATTAATCATCATGCGGCTATGAAAGTGCACGATCCGGCCCATCTCGCGGAGCCGCGCAAAAACAGCGGCATCGTGCGGCGAGGGCGCGCCACTGGAACTCACCTCAAGGGGAACCTCGCTGATCCGGAGTTGGACGGCGCCCGTGAGATCGTAGTTGGCAAGGCTGGCAATAATCGCTTCGGCAATTTCCCTGAAGTTCTTGCAACCGTTGTAATGCTGCAGCGCCTGAAGCAAGACCCCCATTTCGCCCATACTGCTCATCGCCGTCATTGCCGTGCTGCTGACGAAGCTGATCTTGTCCTCAAGTTGAATCCGCTCCTGCGCAAGATCAAGCAGCTCATTGTTGCGCTGGAGTAATTCGTCCTCGACAAGCTGGCGGCGCTTTATATCGCCTTCAAGTGCATCCTTGGCTTGTCGCAGTTCTGCGGTACGGACTTCAACCAGTTTTTCGAGATTGTCGTTCTGATCCTGCAAGGCATGCTCGGCCGTCTTGCGCTCGGAAATGTCCTGGAGCGTTTCGATAACGGCAACGACATTGCCCTGAGCGTCGTGTACCGGCGCGGCGGTGAAATACAGCCAGCGGCCATTGCCGCCTGCGTGAGGGAAGTAGCCTTCTGCTTCATAGGCGCCAGGGACGGGCAGCGCAACATTTTTTCTGTAAAAATTTCCAGGCGATTCCATCGGGATGGAAGTCTCAGTCTTTCAGGTTGAGATAGATTTTCCCGGTCATCCACTCCTCATCGCATTCGG
>Ga0209480_10002985_pt1 | contig 11245 bp, 8 predicted proteins | sample JI61114C2DNA_FD_187501 | JGI IMG/M metagenome (GOLD analysis project Ga0209480, IMG submission 187501) | Wastewater effluent complex algal communities from Wisconsin, to seasonally profile nutrient transformation and Carbon sequestration -... | ecosystem: Engineered > WWTP > Effluent > Algae...
GAACGACCAGCCGATCCGACTCCAGCCCCCAGCGGCTCAGTGGGCGCAGCAACCCCCACAGGGAAGCAACCAGCCCAGCACGTCCCAGTTGATTAAACAGCCAGGCCAGACAACCCAGCATGACGACCAGGCGCATCGCCTGCAAACTAGCTACAGAGATGCCCTCCCAGGTCGGCGCCCAATCAAGATCAAACATTGCATCACCCGCCGCGCCATAAGCAAGCACCAGCCATAGCGCCAGCATTAACCAGCGAGCCCGAAAGATGTACTGCCACCATGCCGGAAGCGCCCCCCGCGCCAGAAACAAGATGGCCAACGCGGCACCGAGAATCAAGGGGAAAGCGAAGAACTGGATTGCCAGAACGGCTGCCAGCCAGCCAATCAGCAAAGTTGTGGGATGCAAATTCGTGCCTCTGAAAAAGCACATGGCCCCACGCAGGGGCCATGTGGCGTTCGCGAAACTGAATTCTACTCGCCTATGCGTCCAAGTATCTCGTGCGCCTGCAGCACCAGATCAGGCGGACCTTCCAAAGCGACTTCCTGGAGAAGCTCACGAGCCCCTTCAAGATCACCCATTTCTTCGTAAGCCTTGGCCAGATCGAGCTTGGTACTCACTTCCTCACGCTGTGCAGCAGAAAACTCAGGCTCCGGAACAGCAGGCACTTCAGGTATCGCTTCGACAGGCACCACTTCGGCGGCAGCATTTTCAAGTGATGGCGGCGGTTCATCAGAAGAAAGATCGAGGTTGATTGAGCCAATATCGTAACTTGGTGCCTGCATCGGCTGGCCGAGAACGGTTGAGTCAGTCAGATGCACATCGAATTCGAGCGACTCGTCATCATCCAGCACGCTGGCCTTTGGCGCCGGAGCAACCACCGGGGCGTGCTCATCAGGAAAAGCTGTCACCATTGGTTCAGGCGCTTCACTCATCGCCATGCGCAGAGCATCAGGATTAACCACCGTCGCCGACGAATGCTCATCAGCAGCGTCCATATCCAGTTCGAAATCAAGCAGCGACGTGCTGGGCTCAAGCCGATCAGCATTTGCAACAAGTGTTTCGTTACCGACGAAGGTGCTGCTCATCGACTTCATGGCCAAGTCATCTGCCATGTCACCGAAGTCCTCAATCTCCCCGGTCTCAGGCGCAACGTTACCGACGAAGGTGCTGGTCATGGCGTCCATCGGGCGCATCACCATCGTGCCATCCGGCGAGAAGTCCGGGCTTTCCTCTTCCAGCTCATTCAGTACGGAACGAAGATTGGTCGTCGTACCGAGATCAAAATCAACAATCTCGGTTTCCAATGGACTCGACGCAAATTCTTCAATAGCCGGTGCCTGCTCTGTCGCAGCCAGGGGTACCGATGCGACACCCAAATCAAAGTCGAGCGCGTTGGCATCTTCGGTCCCTATCGTGCTGACGAATTCAGGCTCAGGCACCGGATCCGCCGCGACCAAGCGATCAGGCTCGACACTCGTTGAACCGAGATCAAAATCCAGGCTCATTTCATCGTCGACCGCAACAGAAGGCGAGTCATCCGACAGATCGAACGAAATCTCCGGCTCAGCCGATGGCATTTCCAGAATATCTTCGGCCAACGTTGTCGCTGCAACCGGCTCGGCACTGATATATGTATCGTCAAGATTGGGTTCAGCCTGCGCAGCCTGTGCCAGCATTCCTGCCGACACCGCCAGCGTCGCCTTGGCAACAGCAGGTGAAACGATCATCGTCGCATCAGCATCAAACGCTGGCGCGGCTGCGTGCCCCGAAGAATAAAGAGGATTTTCCGGGTCGAGGCCCGCCCCCATGGTGGCAACCTTGGCCCACTCAGCCCCCGTGCCACCGGTTTGCGCGTAAAGCTCGCTGGCAAGCGTCTCGAACTGCTTCAGACTCTTGCGATTGGCGTAAATTTCCAGAAGCTTGGCATGAATAGCGGTACGCTGCGGATCCTTCTGTAAGGCCTCAATCAGTATTTCTTCGGCCTGCGCATCACGACCATACGCCATGTAAACATCAGCTTCTGCAACCGGGTCAACCTCATCTGTATCAATTGTTCCCGGCCCGGTCTGACTGAAATCACCAGTTTGTGGTGGCGTGTTGCCCGTATCCACACTTTGACCACCCGTCATGCGGAAAACTGAGTTGGGACCGAGACTGGAGGGCCCCGGGGCCGCTGTCGTTTCGGCGTGTCCATTGTCGCGACGACGCTTATAGAAGAAGTAACCGGCAAGCAGCGCCAGTATCCCGCCGCCGCCAACGAGTGGTAGCGGATCAGCAAGCAAGCTCGCGATAAAGCTTGGCTCGGGCTCTGGTTCAGGGGGCGGAGGCGGCACTTTCTTCGGCGCTGCCGGTAGCGCTGCTACAGGTTTGGCTTCGACAACCTTGGGTGGCTCAGGCGGCTTCACTACCTCAACCGGTTTGGCCGGCTCTTCGGCCTTTACCGGCTCCACTTTCGGAGGTTCCGGCACCTTGGGCGGCTCAACCGGCTTGGCTACTTCGACCGGTTTGGGCGCAACGACGGCTACCGGCGCAGGAACAGGTGTCGGCTTCGGTTCCTCTTTCTTGACCGCTGCCTGCTGCTGAAGCTCGGCCAACTTCTGACTCTTGGTCTCGACGAGTTTTTGCAACTCGCCAAGGTTCTTTTCAAGTTGAGCAAGGCGATCCTGTGCATCCTTGAGCGCCTTGTCCTTGGCAATCGAATCCTCACCGGCTTTTGCTGAGGCAGCCGCCTGAGCAGCCATCTCGGTACGCGAGACCTTGACCTGATCTTTTGGCGGCTCCGCCGGAGCCGCTTTGTCCTCTACCTTGGGCGCAATTTTTCCGGAAGAAACCTGGCCACCACTCTCCGCTTTACCCGGAGCAGTCGCTACCGCGCTGGCAAGTTTCTGACGATAGGCATTCCAGTCACTGGCCTGAGCAACATAAACCTTCCTCGCCTCCGACTGAGGCACCGCCTCAACCGAAGCCTTGTCAGGAATACTTAGGATGGCTCCGGACTTAAGGCGATTGATATTGCTGCCAATAAATGCTTCCGGATTGTTCTTGTACAAGCCAACCAACATCTGTTCGAGCGAAACACCCTCGGGCTTGGTCTCTGCAGCAATTTTGCGCAGCGTCTCTCCACGCTGAACCAGGTGCGTATCCGTACCTGAAGATTTTTGAGGCTCAGCCGGCGCCTTGGCTGCCACCGGCTTGGGGGTGACCGGTCCAGGCCTCGGTGCCGGAGCCTTACGTGGCATAAACTCGCCATTCATGCCACCACCAGGCACGGTTTCTACAATTTTCGCCTCAGCGACAGAAACCGGGCGACTTGCCGCTTTGGCTGCAACCTCAGGCGGGTCCAGCAGGAAAGTATATTCCCTGACCAGACGGCCTGACGGCCAATTCAGCTCAACCAGAAAATCGAGGAAGGGTTCGTTAACCGGCTTTGACGAACTGACCTTGATGACAGACTGACCGCTGGCTCGTTTCTCTACCGTGAAACGCAAGTCGGTCAGGACCGAGGAATAGTCGATCCCGGCCTGACGGAATGCGTCTTGCGGTGCAAGACGTGCAGTCATGCCAGCAACTTCGTCACGCGAGGTGTTCACCTCGAGTTCCGCTCGCAACGGCTGACCAAGCCCGGAAAGTACCGTGATTTTTCCAAGGCCTGCTGCCTCGGCAAGCCATGGCGTTACCGCCAGACAGGACGCTACTGCCAGTACGGCAGCGCGCTTCTTGAAATTTGAGTTCATCGTGTTTTTCACGGCGCCAGCCGAGCGTCGACTTTGGGACTTTTAAATTAACATCATGGACTTAGCAATGCAAGCTAAACCCGCTTCTCATTTAGGGCAATTTTGGCAAATTTGCGACAAATAAAAAACGGGGCCGTAGCCCCGTTTGTTCAGCATCCGACAGATCAGGCATCCAGCAGGATGCGCAGCGTACGACGCAGCGGCTCAGCAGCCCCCCACAGCAACTGGTCGCCGCAGGTGAAGGCAGCCAGGTATTCCGGGCCCATCGCCATCTTGTGCAGACGACCAACCGGGACGGTCAAGGTGCCGGTAACGGCAGCCGGGGTCAGTTCACGCTCGGAGATTTCGCGATCATTCGGCACGACCTTGGCCCACGGATTAGCCTTGGCGAGCATGTCGCTGATTTCGTCGAGCGGCACATCTTTCTTCAGCTTGATGGTCAGCGCCTGGCTATGGCAACGCATGGCACCAATGCGCACGCACAGGCCATCAATCGGGATCGAACCCGGCGAACGGAAAGCCGGACGACCGAGAATCTTGTTGCACTCAGCACCGCCCTTCCACTCTTCCTTGGACTGACCACCTTCAACCGGCACATCGATCCAGGGGATCAGGGAACCAGCAAGCGGGGTGTTGCGGAAGTTCTTTTTCGGGAAAGCATCTGAACGAATCGTCTCGGCCACCTTGCGGTCGATATCGAGAATGGCGGAAGCCGGATCAGCCAGCAGATCGGAGACAGAGGCGTGAATGGCCCCCATCTGGGAAATCAGCTCGCGCATGTTCTGTGCACCGGCACCGGAAGCCGCCTGATAGGTCATGGAAGAAGCCCACTCGATCAGATCATTCTGGAACAAACCGCCGAGGCCCATCAGCATCAGGGATACCGTACAGTTGCCGCCAATCCAGTTTTTCCCACCCTTGACCAGCGCATCCTTCATGACATGCATATTGACCGGGTCGAGCACGATCACGGCATCATCCGCCATACGCAGTGCCGAAGCGGCGTCAATCCAGTGACCGTTCCAGCCAGAGGCGCGCAATTTCGGGAAGACTTCCTTGGTGTAGTCGCCCCCCTGGCAGGTAATGATGATTTCGCACTGCTTCAGCGCATCAATCGAAGAAGCGTCCTGCAAAGGCAGTGACGCTTCCTTGCCACCGAGCACCGGCGCTTTGCCACCAGCGGCGGAAGTGGAGAAATATACCGGGTCTATAAATGCGAAATCACCTTCCTCAACCATGCGTTGCATGAGGACAGAACCGACCATACCGCGCCAACCAACCAGACCAACCTTCGTCATAGCATCACTCTCCGTGAAAAATCTTTGTATTTACAGCGCCGCCAGCACAGCGTCGCCCATTTCCCTGGTGCCGACCTTATTGGTGCCGCGCTCGTAGATGTCACCCGTGCGATAGCCTTGAGCCAACACCGCTTTGACCGCCTTTTCGATGCGCAGTGCCTGCTCTTCAAGGCTAAAAGTGTAACGCAGCATCATGGCCACCGAAAGGATAGTGGCCAGCGGATTGGCAATACCCTTGCCGGCGATATCGGGCGCCGAACCGTGCGATGGCTCGTAAAGCCCCTTGTTTTTGTCGTCAAGCGAAGCGGACGGCAGCATGCCGATCGAACCGGTCAGCATCGATGCTTCGTCGGAGAGGATGTCGCCAAACATGTTGCCGGTGACCATCACGTCGAACTGCTTCGGCGCCTTGACCAGCTGCATGGCAGCGTTGTCGACCAGCATGTGGCTGAGCTCGACATCCGGGTAATCCTTGCTGATCTCGATCATCACATCGCGCCAGAGCTGGGTGCATTCGAGCACGTTCATCTTGTCGACGGAACACAGGCGCTTGTCGCGCTTCTGAGCGGCCTGGAAGGCAACATGGCCGATACGGCGGATTTCCGATTCGCTGTAAACCATGGTGTTGAAACCGACGCGCTCGCCGTTTTCCTCACGGATGCCGCGCGGCTGGCCGAAATAAATGTCGCCGGTCAGTTCGCGAATGATCAGGATATCCAGCCCGGCAACCACCTCCGGCTTCAACGTCGAAGCGTTGGCCAGTTCAGGATAAAGAATCGCTGGGCGCAGGTTGGCGAACAGATTCAGGTCCTTGCGAATGCCGAGCAGACCACGCTCCGGACGCTTCTCACGCGGCAGCGTGTCCCACTGCGGGCCACCAACGGCGCCGAGCAGAATGGCATCGGCCGCACGAGCCAGCTTTTGCGTTGCTTCCGGATAAGGATGGTCAGTTGCGTCGACCGCACAGCCGCCGAGCAGCCCTTCTTCCATCTCGAATTTGAGATCGAGTGCCTTCAATACGCGCACCGCTTCAGCGGTAATTTCGGGGCCAATGCCGTCACCCGGCAGAACACAGATTTTCATAAACTCTCCTTGTTACGCAAACAGCCAGGGCTGGTTGATACGGCGTTTCTCTTCGAACTCACGAATTTTTTCAGCATGGCGCAGGGTCAGGCCTATATCGTCCCAACCGTTGATCAGGCATTCCTTGCGGAAGGCGTCGATCTGGAATGAAATGCCATAGCCATCGGGACGAATCACCGCCTGCGCCTGCAAGTCGACCACCAGCTTGTAGCCAGGCGTCGCTTCGACCTGCTTGAATAGCGCCTCGACTTCCGCTGCGGGCAAGACGATAGGCACAATGCCGTTCTTGTAGCAGTTGTTGAAGAAAATATCGGCAAATGACTCGCCGATGATCGCCTTGAAGCCAAAATCGAGCAGCGCCCACGGCGCATGCTCGCGCGAACTGCCACAGCCAAAATTAGCACGGGTCAGCAGTACTTCGGCGCCTTGATAACGCGGCTGGTTAAGCACGAAATTCGGATTTTTCGGACGGTTGGTAGCATCCTGCCCAGGCTGACCAACATCCATGTAGCGCCATTCATCAAAGGCATTCGGGCCAAAACCGGAACGCTTGATGGACTTGAGGAACTGTTTGGGGATGATGGCATCGGTATCGACGTTGTTACGGTCAAGTGGTGCAACCAGACCTTCGAGACGGGTAAATTTATCCATGACTTATTCTCAGAGGATGTCGCGCACGTCGGCAAAACGGCCGGCGATAGCCGCCGCTGCTGCCATCGCAGGACTGAGCAGATGGGTACGCCCACCGGGGCCCTGCCGACCTTCAAAATTGCGATTGGAGGTCGAGGCACAACGCTCACCAGGTTCCAGACGGTCAGCATTCATCGCCAGACACATCGAACACCCTGGCTCACGCCACTCAAATCCGGCCGCGACAAAAACCTTGTCCAACCCCTCTGCTTCGGCCTGACGCTTGACCAGACCGGAACCCGGCACGGCCAGCGCCAGCTTGATGGTCGCCGCAATATGGCGTCCCTTGAGTACGGACGCAGCTTCGCGCAAATCTTCAATTCGTGAATTGGTGCACGAACCAATAAATACCTTATCGACGCTGATCTGATTCATCGGCGTATTTGGATTCAGCCCCATGTATTGCAGGGCGCGCTCCATACCTTCGCGCTTGACCGGATCACTCTGTTTGGCCGGATCAGGAACATTGGCATCAATCGCCACCACCATTTCCGGCGAAGTTCCCCAAGTCACCTGCGGGCGAATATCTTCTGCCTTGAGCGTCACCAGATGGTCAAATCGGGCGCTGGCATCGCTATGCAGCGTGCGCCAATAGGCGACCGCATTGTCCCAAATTTCACCCTTGGGCGAGAACGGACGGCCACGTAAATAATCGATGGTTTTGTCGTCGACCGCAACAAAGCCCATGCGCGCACCGCCTTCGATCGCCATGTTGCACAGGGTCATGCGCCCTTCCATGCTCAGACCGCGAATCGCGCTACCGCCGAATTCGATGGCGTAACCGTTACCGCCGGCCGTACCTATGGTACCGATGATGGCCAGCGCCACATCCTTGGCCGTCACGCCCTTGCCGAGCTTGCCTTCAACAGCAATCAGCATGGTTTTGGATTTCTTTTGCAGCAGGCATTGGGTGGCCAGCACATGCTCGACCTCGGAAGTACCGATGCCGTGCGCCAGACAGGCGAAGGCGCCATGCGTTGAAGTGTGCGAGTCGCCGCAAACCACGGTCATGCCGGGCAGCGTCGCGCCGTTTTCCGGACCGACCACATGAACGATGCCCTGCCGCGGATCCTTGAACGGAAAATAGGCCAGCGCACCAACTTCGCGGATGTTGTCATCCAGCGTTTGAACCTGCTGGCGCGAAACGGGATCCTTGATCCCCTCATCCCAATGGTCAGTCGGCGTATTGTGATCCGCTGTAGCGACGATAGAGGAAATGCGCCACGGCTTGCGCGCAGCCAGCTTGAGGCCCTCAAACGCCTGCGGGCTGGTGACTTCATGAACCAGGTGACGATCAATATAGAGGAGCGCCGTGCCGTCCGCCTCTTGATGGACGACGTGGTTTTCCCACAATTTGTCGTAAAGTGTCTTCGACATGAAAGGCTTCAAATAGGGCAGTAAAGCGTTGAATTATGGCACAGGATCGGCCATTTTTTCCTCACCGGGCACGTCGACCGCTGCATCTTCATGCACCCAACGCCAAACCAGCAGCAGCCCGATGAATGCGAACCCGGAGCTCAGCGCAAACGTCCACCCCGCCCCCCACTCATCCCAGGTACTGCCACTCACCAATGCGCCCAGCAAACCGCCGGCGCCGAACGACAAACTGGAGTAAAGCGCCTGCCCGCGCCCCTGTGCCCGCCCCGGAAACCAGAGGTTGACGGCGGCAATGGCCGAGGCGTGATAAGCACCGAAAGTCAGCCCATGCAGCAACTGAACCAAGATCATCACTGCAACCGATGCCACCCCCCAGCCCATCATCAGAAAACGCCAGACGGCAGCAGCAAAGCAGGCGAGCAGGATGATGCGTAGTGAAAAACGCCGCGACAGACGGGCCATCCACATAAAGACAACGATCTCGGCCAGCACGCCCAGTGACCACAGCGCCCCCACCTCGGTCTTGCTATAGCCATGACCGGCGAGGTGTATTGAATAGAATACATAGAATGCACCATGCGCCGCCGACATCGCGAAGCAGGATGACATCAGGGCGATGACGCGCGGCTGCCGAAGTATTTCGCTGATCGGCTGGCCATTGCGCTCGTGCACCACGGGTGCGGACTCTGGCAAAACCAGCGCCAAAACCAGAATCCCAAGCAGAATCGCCCAGCAGACCCAGACGATGCCGACCGGCGGCGCAAAATCCAGTAAGGCACCGGTGCCCATCACGGCAACGATAAAGCCGATTGAACCCCATAGGCGAATACGACTGTAACGCCCAGGCTCCCCGCGCAGATGATCAAAAGTCAGGGTTTCAACCAGCGGCAGGGCGGCGCTCCAGAAAAAGGCGAGCACAGCCATTGCCAGCAGCATGCCGGGCAGCTTGTCGAGCCAGAAAAATGCGGAGAACCCGGCGAGGCCGATGACGGCGGCCAGACGAATGATCGCCATGCGCTGACCGAAGCGGTCAGCCAGCCAGCCCCATAAATTGGGGCCAAAAAGGCGCATCAACTGCATCTGTGACATCAGGAGTCCGATATCCCAGGCAGAAAAATTCAGCGATTGAAGATAAAGCCCGAAGTAAGGCGAAAACGCGCCAATGAAGGCGAAATAAAAAAAGTAATACCCCGAGAGGCGCCAATAAGGCAAAGCGTGCATCCGGCGATTTTACCGGATGCCGCCTGCGCTGAAGCCCTTATCAGGCCTTGGCAGATTGCTGGCCGGAACGAAAAGCCAGGAGCATGTGATAGAGCTCATCCTTCAACTGAACGCGCTGCTTCTTCATGTCTTCCATGGTGAAGTCAGCGATCGGCATGTCGTGAGCCTCAAGATCTTCGACCTTGCCGGTCAGGCGATGATAGGACGCGAACAGCTTGGCAAAATGGGCATTACCGGTCTTCAGCGCATGAATCGCGTCATTGAATTCCGGAAACTCGGAATGAAGGTCGTGGTGATCGACTTGCATGATGTTCTCCCTGTAACTGCAATTTCGCTCGAAGAGCGGAAAAAAGGCAAGATTTTACGCGATTTTCCCCGGGATGCGCGGCGTTTGGCATATCACATCACCACACTGGGCGCGATGACGCATGGCATGATCCATCAAGACCAAAGCCAGCATGGCCTCCGCAATCGGAGTCGCACGGATCCCGACACAGGGGTCGTGACGCCCCTCGGTGGCCACTTCAATGGCATTTCCGTGACTATCGATGGAGCGACGCGGCTGCGCAATCGACGAAGTTGGCTTGATCGCCATATTGACAATAATCTCCTGGCCAGTGGAAATACCACCCAGAACACCGCCGGCATGATTGCTGGCAAAGCCCAGCGGTGTCATTTCATCGCCGTGCTCGCTGCCTTTTTGCGCTACGGAGTCAAAACCGGCACCAATCTCTACCCCTTTAACGGCGTTGATGCCCATCATGGCATAGGCAATTTCAGCATCCAGGCGATCGTAGACCGGTTCGCCCCAGCCCGGCGGTACGCCCGTTGCGGTTACGGTAATTTTAGCGCCAACTGAATCCAGAGACTTGCGCAGACTATCCATGTAGGTTTCAAGTTGCGGCACGATGCCCGCGTTGGGCGCAAAGAATGCGTTGCCATCGATCTCATCAGCCGAGACAAATGGAATCGCAATCGGACCCAGCGCACTCATCCAGCCACGAATGCTGACCCCGTAGCGCTCATTCAGCCATTTACGGGCTATCGCACCGGCTGCGACGCGCACCGCCGTTTCGCGGGCAGAAGAACGGCCACCGCCGCGATAATCACGGAAACCATATTTGTGGGTGTAGGTGTAATCGGCATGGCCGGGGCGGAAGGTTTCGGCAATATTGCCATAATCCTTGCTGCGCTGATCCTGATTGCGGATCAGCAAGCCAATCGGCGTCCCTGTCGTCTTTCCTTCGAACACACCGGAGAGAATCTCGACGCTATCCGGTTCGCGACGCTGCGTGACATGGCGCGAGGTGCCGGGTTTGCGGCGATCCAGTTCGGCCTGAATATCGGCCTCACAGAGTGCCAGCCCCGGTGGGCAACCATCGACCACACAACCAATCGCCGGGCCATGCGATTCGCCAAAGGAGGAGACCGTAAACAGAGTACCAAAGGTATTGCCGGACATGGAATCAGCGTTCTAATATGGATAGAGGAGTTTACCATGCCAAGAAAAAAGCACCCCTCCCCACCGTCGACCGCAACAAAGTCATCCAGCCAGCCTGTCGCCGGCAAAAAGACCGCGCCGCCATCCCTCAATGCCAATCAGCAACCGGGAAACCGCTGGCAGCGCACCAAGCGCTATGGCTGGGATAGCCGCTAGACGACCAAAAACAAAAAAGCGGCCGTAGCCGCCTTTGATGCCGTCATCGGCAACAGATCATGCCTGCTTTTCGTCCGGCCAGTTCTTGATGTAACTTTTCAACATCTTGTTTTCGAAATTTTGTTCCTCTAGCACCGCCTTGGCGACGTCAAGGAAGGAAATCACCCCCATCAAGGTGCTGCCCTCA
>Ga0209480_10002986_pt1 | contig 11239 bp, 9 predicted proteins | sample JI61114C2DNA_FD_187501 | JGI IMG/M metagenome (GOLD analysis project Ga0209480, IMG submission 187501) | Wastewater effluent complex algal communities from Wisconsin, to seasonally profile nutrient transformation and Carbon sequestration -... | ecosystem: Engineered > WWTP > Effluent > Algae...
ATCGACAGCACTCACAGCAAATGGCGCCCTCACTTACGCTTGGAGCAACGGAAGTGATGATCAGCAGGTTTTGGTGTCTCCTGTGTTGGATCAATCAATATCAGTGCAAGGAATGACCGAGCAAGGTTGTCTTGGCGGAGCAACTATCGAATTGGTCGTTGACAGTATTCCTCTCATTACTACAGATTCATATCCGGTAATTTGTCCTGGAGCTTCAATGCTTCTTACTGCTTTTGGCGCTGTGTCGTATGCTTGGAGCACAGGTTCACAAATGCAAACAACTGAAATTGCTCCATTGCTGTCTTCTGAATATTCGGTTATAGGAACAGATGGCAACGGATGCTCAGATACTGCATTTGTCAATATAGAAGTATTTGATCCAGTAGAATTGTTTGTGACGATTGAGAACGACACAGTCTGTGATTTATCAGAGCCATTGTTTTTAACTGCTTCTCCATCTGGTGGTTTTTTTTCAGGCGAATGGGTAAGCGGTGATGTATTTACTCCTTCCATCAATGCATGGGGCAACAACGATGTGATATATGCATACACTGATGAAAATGAATGTTATTCTGAAATTGTTGAGAGCATATTTGTGGATGATTGTACATTATTGCAAGAAGAGTCATTCATGCAAATACAAGCAATACCAAATCCATTTACTGAAAATTTGAATGTCACATCTACTGCGATCATTCAAGATGTAATGATCTATCAATTTGATGGTAAAATGGTGAGCTCCTTTTCTGCGATTCAAAATTATTCCGCAGCCTTCAACTTAACTTCTTTGGCCACTGGTTGTTATTTCGTTTCAGTTAAACACCAAAACGGCTCTGTGATTACACAAAGAATTGTCAAGGAATAAGAGGCTATTGTTTAAAAGGCCTATTTCGCAGCAGCATCAGGTTCGAAAAAACGAAGCGATGAACTCAATTTTGCTTTGAGGTCTTTTCTTTCAACGATATAGTCGAGAAATCCATGTTCCAAAACAAATTCGGAACTTTGGAATCCAGCAGGCAAATCTTTACCTATGGTCTCTTTTACCACACGTGGTCCAGCAAAACCAATTAGCGCTTTCGGTTCAGCAATGTTAATATCGCCAAGCATGGCAAAAGATGCTGTAACACCGCCCGTTGTTGGATCCGTTAGAAAAGAAATATACGGCAAACCTGCATCAGCAAGTTGAGTGAGTTTACCGGATGTTTTTGCCATTTGCATAAGAGAAAATCCAGCCTCCATCATTCGAGCTCCACCGGATTTAGAGATACACATGAAGGCACATTTATTTTTAATTGCTTCGTCTACTCCTTCGGAGAATTTTTGGCCAACTACAGATCCCATTGAGCCTCCAATAAAGCGGAAGTCCATACAAGCGATAACCGCTTTGTGGCCATCTATCTCGCCTAATCCAACCCGTATTGCATCTTTTAGACCTGTCTTTACGATGGTCGTCTTGATCCTGTCTTTGTAAGATTTTGTATCCACAAACTCAAGTGGATCGCCACTGGTAAGGTTCGGAGCTATTTCGGTGTATTCGTTCTCGTCGAACAAAATGCTGAAGTATTCATGCGAACCAATTTTCTCATGGTAACTGCATTTTGCGCATACCCAATTATTATCCGCGTGTTCATCAGAAGTGACAACGTTCTTGCATTCGGGACATTTGTACCAAAGTCCCTCAGGAATTTCTTTTTTCTCCTTGCTTTTGGTAGTAACTCCTTGTATTTTTCGTTTAAACCAACTCATAGTTTCAATTTGAAATGAAAATAATGATGACTGATTTGTCACCCTCAGTTATTGCGCAAATATGTGATAAATGTCGGCTCGATCAACAGTATTACACTGACTCTACATCGTTGACGCTTATTTATCGGAGTAAATAAACGTGCCCATGCTGTTCAACTGGCGCCCCGTCAAATGCTGTAGCGTAAATCGTGTAATTGTAAACATCGTCTACAACACTCAAACTTGGGTACCATGGAAGCCCAATATCAGGAGCGTAGAAAATCAAATCGCCAAGTCGGTTATAGACATAAATACGGACATTGGTGACGTTATAGCCCTGCACAATCCAAGCTTCGTTTATGTCATCATCATTGGGTGTAAAACATGTGGGTACAAAAATCCCCCATGTGCAAGGGTATGTTTCTATTTCGAATTCTGAAGAAATGGTATCACATTCATTACCAACGATAACCTCGTAGATACCTGGTTCGTGCAAATAAATCAATGATGAGGTATCACCTGTTGACCATGAGTAATATGTGTTTCTGTCAGAAAAAACACTCACATTCAGTTCAAAATCTTCACATAGTGAAGTGTCATTGAATAATTTCAATTCGGGTAGTCGAATCATACGAACATCTGTTCCAGATTGAACAGTGCATGGTCCATTTTCAATTACGATGTCATAATAGCCTGGATTGAGAATGTCAACACTGGCAGATGTGACACCTGTATTCCAAAGCCCGACACTTTGTGCATCTAGTGTCAATAAGGTTCCTTCACAAAATGAAGTGTCCGCTGGCAAAGGAATTATTGGAGGTTGGAACATCGTGATCGTCACTGTATCTGAAATGGAGCAAACTCCAGAAGTATAAGTAGCGGAATATTCACCGCTCTCGGCCACAAGCAATGAATCAGCATAACTACCGTCATTCCAAATCAAGTCCAATCCGGGATTTAGTTCATACATTCCTGTTGCACAAAAAGAAGTATCTGGTCCGAGATAGAGCAGAGGCATGTCGGTCAAGAAAACACTGACATCATCGCTTGCAGAACAATCATCGAAATGAACTGTGGCAGAATAATTTCCTTCACTAACTTCGATGTTTGACGAGGTTTGTGAAGTAGACCAAACAATATCGGTCCACATATCGCCTGCATTCAGTGTTGCAGTATTGCCAGGGCAGATCGTTGTATCGTTCGATAAACTAAATTCGGGCATAGGTAAAATTGTGACTGTCACTGTGTCTTTTGTGACGCATCCAACACCTGCGGAGTCTGTTGTAAGAATGTACGTTTCTGAATATGAAACAATGGATACATTTTGAATTGAAAGCGTGGGATTCGACGCAGAAGTAGAGGAAAGTCCGACGGCATTGTCCCATGCATATGTATATCCTGTTTGTTGTGTTTGTCCTATTTGAATTGGAATCTGACTACAAACTGCTACATCAGGGCCGGCATTTGCGCTTTGTGATAGACTGTAATTCTTGCATGCAGTAAGAGCGATATCGTCCAGCCCAAAGTCATTTCCTCCGGTAAGTGATTGTTGATTAAGAATGCAAAGGTCAAGCGAAGTGGATGCGCCGCTGCTCCAAATCATGGTGAAGGATTCCCAGTTACCATCGGCAATGAGAGTGTCCGCAATGAGAACTCCGTTGAAGGAAGGTTGCAATAAAGCATAGGGATGAACATCGCTGTTATTAGTGATGTCCCTTGCCCAGAATGAAAACGTATAATCCGTTTGTGGTTGCACCTGAATGGTTTGGCACCACACACTGACACCAGCAGTTCCTGGTCCATTCGCTATGTAAAAATTTCCGAAAGGTGGATTGGTATGATCGGATCCTGTAAAATCACTGTGGTAGAAGGTGGCATTGAAGCCCACTGTGTAAGTGTTTTCTGGACATAACGGACAGAATATGCCGGTTACATAATTGAGATCTGATGTAAATCCGGAATTCCCACCTATGAAAGAGCCGTTGGTGATGAGATCAGCGTTGTATTGACAAGCGGGGCATTGAGCATTGATTGAGCTGAAATCAATGAATAACCAAGCGAACAGAAGCAGAAGTAAATAAAATTTCGTTTTCATTGTTTCAACCATTCATTCTGCTGTTGATCACTTCCGAGTTTTTCAAATCCCTTCTGTTCATGACCGGATTTGCATACATATTCAATAGAATTTCACGCGTGGTGCTATTCAGGTTTTCAGAGGGAAGGCCTGATTTTTTTCTGTTCAAAGCGATTTTCAACACGTGCCCTCGGATGTAATTCAGAAAAGCAATGCGTTGAATATTCGAATAATGTTCTTTGTAATCTTTTGTGCCGTTCAATAAATCGTAGGCTATATAATTTGTAGGCCAAAGCTTGTAGATGCCATGCATTTCTTCATCGATTGCTTCACCCAAGGAGCGAATTTTTTCGTTTTTATTGCTGATGAATCGCATGTTTTCAATGGCTTCTGTCATCTCTCTGCCTACCGCAATATTCACTCGTCCTTTATGACCGGTTAAACCCGTGAGCATCGAATGAAAATCTTCTCCTTTTTTCTTTTCGTATTTTCCAAAAAAGCGAATATGCAAAAGTTCGTGCGTCTTGAGAATATCGCAAGGATCATATTCATATGAAACGCACATAGGAACGATATGCAAATCAAGCAGCGCATCTTCAATGGAGTTTTCACCACTCATAGCAAACATTTTCAAAAGACCCGTGGAAGTTCTGTCATCACCGTCTTTACTGCGGCCTTCCCTTTGTGCAATCCAGATGGAAGTTTTTCTTTCTGAAATAGTTTGTCGGATGTAGTTGCTCAGGCGCAACGAATAATAAAATATTTCGCGGGCATTAACATCTCTGTTCACGACGAAGTTTTTATTTGAACGAACCAAGTCACGAACTAACGGAGTTTTAAGAAGGTTATCTCCAATGGCAATTTCTGTGGTGTCGAAGCCGCGTTCCATAAGACTTACATTCAATAATGCACTGTCGAGGATAATGTCGCGGTGATTGCTAATAAAGAGATAAGCCTGATTGCGATGAATGTATTCTACATTGGAAAAACTGAGGCCACTTGTGGTCATTTGTGTAATGACTTTCATGGCAGGAGCTCCAATTTCTTCTTGAAACTGCTGCACTGACTTGATGTCTCGAAACATTTTTTGAATTTCGAATTTGCTCAAGCCTGGATAGACCCATTTCATCATCTTTACCAGCAGCGGTTCATCCAGCAATCGGACGACTGCCTCTCGCAATTCGGCATCCGAATAAGGGCGAATTTCATCGAAGTTGTTTACATCAATCGGAGCATCTAGCATGACGCGAATTTAATTGAAGTCCCTACTTTAGAAAAATCTAGGGCAGGAGCAACTTATTCGCTTCGTTTTTAGGCTTTAAATGGCCCTGAGCAGCGCATTCTGAGGTGAAGAACCAATATCGGCTGGTGTTTAGAAACAACCAACGCGAGAATGGGAAATTTCTTTCGGGGTTATGTTTTACTAGAAATGAGACTATCCAGTGCCGTAGATTTTTTTCACCAAGTAGGACAAGGTTTGGCAGTATGAGTGCCGGATTTCGGATCAACCTTGCTCTTTTTCTCTTTCGGATTGCATTTCCTGTGTTTGAAGATGGTGTATTTCAAACTCAGGTAAAAATCTGCGCCATAAATGTCGCGTTTGAAAAGCAAAGCTCCAAGATTATCGCTGCCAATAATAACACTATTCAAACGTGCACAAAATCCAAGCTGTGGATGTTTCCATTCATACATCGACATCGGTAACGAAAATTCGAAACGTTTGATTTCCCAACGTGGAGCGATTCCGAGATATGAGGCGCGTTGAACGCCTAGACTATTCAATCTTGGCAATCCTACTGTCATCACTCCGTAAACATAAAAATTGTGTGTGAGGTTGTAATCAAATTGAGCTGAAATGGCAGTTGGAAGTTTCATTTTGAATTTGCCATCATTGCTGTTTTGCTGCACAAGATCAAAGTTATTGTTGATCAAACTGTCGATGTCACCAATGTCATTCGCTGTTGCGGCTTGATAATCGCGCCATTCACTTCCTTCATTTTGACTAAACTCATTTCTGTAAAATGGACCATTGAATTTTACACGACCAACATCCAACAATGAAACTCCAATGCGATATAGGTAATCACCATCTGTGCATGGTGAATGTGGTATGTAGTCTTTGGAATCGGACTTTCGCATTTTGTATGTGATGCCGAGGTCCATGCCCCAACCTTTTCCATTTAGTATTCCTGCAGTTGGATCATTGAAACCATATTCTCCGGTAAACTTCTGTGTTTCAAGTCGGCTGCTGTCCTGAACAATGTAAGACCAATTGTCAATGCGTATGCCAGCGCCCGCAACGCCAAATAAACGTTTAATAGTAGCACCTCCTTGTATGATAGCATCACCCCTTGTCTGAATAATTGTGCCATAAGACAAACCCACTTCTCCCCATCCAAGTGCATTGGCGCGTACATTTTTGTAGTTCTGTTGAACTCCCATTTGATCAGGGCTTTGAAATCCGCTTCTGATGAGAGTTTTTGCATTCTCAGGAATGCCTCTAACATCTGAAACCACTCTTGCTCCGGTATACAAACCGAACGCATGTTTTTTTATTGCAAAAGTTGCTGATGGCCCATGCGCCATGATATCCGCATATACAGAATAGGGACCTTTCTTTTCGGTCAATGGCACTGTTGTCATTGTGTCGAACATTGCTGATGAAAATGACTTGCCTGGAATGAATACCAAATTGTTTCTCACGAATGCACTGATTCCAACGAGGTTGATATCAATCAAAGCGCGAGAGTCAACGATGGTTGATGGGTTGTTAAGCACTGTGTTGGCTGGTGCTCTTGTGCTGCCTGCGATACCTAAATTGTCTTGCGCAAAAAGTGCAGGACAAAGATGCAGGAAGAATGATATGATAAAAGGTTTTTTCAAAAGGGCGGTAGTTAGATTCCGACATCTTAACGAGAGTTGTAGAAGAATAGTTCGCATTTGAAAGAAAAAATCATCTTCGGTCTCACTTTACGCACAATTGAAATAGTGATTCTCTCAAAGCATGAGTTAGAATGCGAAATACGATGTTATCCAATTTAAATGACTTTTATCGCGCAGACGCCACATGGCGGGCACGATGTGTAGAATAGCGAATGCGAGAGGTAATAAAAATCGGCTATCTCTGTATTGGCAATTGTATGATGTCATCGCAACTGGCGCATGCGATGAATTGTGAACGAAAGAAAGAATCTTTTGTTGAAGTTGACAATAGGTTTATCGAACATCCAATACTTCTACATCGAAAAAGAGAGGAGTTCGAGCCGGAATAATACCATTGCTGTTGCCATTTTCGCCAAAAGCGAGATAGGAGGGTAGATATATGCGCGCTTTGTCATGCTTACCCAGAAAGCTGAGACCATATTGAAGTCCTCCAATGATTTGTCCGGGTTTACCAAAGGAAAATTGCATTTCTGTGAGTGAATCCAAACGCGTTTGATCGAGCAAGTGTGTAGTGTATCGAATGTGAATTTCCCTTCCCGGTTTGATAGAGTCGCCTGTATGATTTTCGACCCATTGAATAAAACAATCGCCATGTTTTTCGTAGTCGAAGCGCACGTCGTTCATAAGCAAAAGTTCGATTGATTCAGCTTCACTCATTTCATTTTGTTGAGCAGAGTTCATAAGAAATCTGAAGTAGTCATTGTCTGAAAATGTTTTTAAGATGTGAATCGAAAATTCCATCTCTTCGTCACTTTTGTAGAAACTAGTATCCGCATACGCACTTAGAAAGGAATTATCTATTTCAGAAAAGGGAAGAATAAATGAGTATTGATCACCACAGTTTAATGAGTCTAGTTCTTGTAATATGCGCAATCCCGGCGGCGAAGAAGCTTTGTCAATAGAGGAGGACTTTTTTAGCGATTGGTGATGCAATTGAAAGGAATAGCCGGTGTCAGCTCTAACACTGCTTTTGAATTTCACTTCGGCAACAAAATAATCGGCTGCATTTAGTGCTGGTTCGCAATCGCCAAATTGATCCAGCTTTTTGAAAATTCCGCTTTCCGTTTCTTCAAAACCAGGATGAGGATTGCATGATGTAATCAGAATGATCACTAGATTGAGCCAGGCCGCAGCGAGACATCGGTTTTTTAGAAGGCGGAGCATCTGAATGGATTCAATTAATCAACACGAAGCAAGTGTATATCATAAACAACAGATGCGTTTTGTGGAATTTTTCCGGAGTCTCCGGTAAAGCCAAATGCCAGGTGAGAAGGCAATATGATTTTAGCCCGATCGCCAACGTGCAATAGCTGCAATGCTTCATGCAGTCCTGTTTCCACGTTGTCATGCCCAACAACAATTCGTTTGGGATCAGCATCGCTCGCTTGATAACACAATGAATCGTTCAACAAAAAAATCGAATAGGAGATGTAAGCAAAGTCATTTTCTTTTGGCTGCTCTCCTTCGCCATTTTCATAAACCCAATAGTTCAAGCCCGTTTTGGTTTCGATCATTGGCCATTCTTTTTTCTTGATAAAATGAGCAATGTCCTTCATTTCCTGTTCATGTTGTTTTTTGTTTTCTTCAATCATGCCCTTTTGAATACGATTGACATCTGCATCAGACAATTCTTTTTTTTCGCCACAGCCATTGCAACTCATGAATAAGAATGCATAAAGACCAATTATAACGAGTGATATTTTCATTTAGCTAATTTTGATTTGATCTTTGTAAATAGCAATTAATCCCCGAAATTTCTCAAGCGTTTCACTCATTGAGAGATTTGATGAAGCTCCGGCGGCATTGATATGTCCGCCGCCTGACCAGTGTTCTCTTGCAAATTTGTTTACGTCAAAACTACCTTTTGACCTGAATGAAATTTTTACTTCATTGTCTTGTTCTCGGAAAAATGCAGCGAGTTTTACACCTTTGATACTTAAGGCTTGATTTACTAAACTCTCTGTGTCACCTTGTTGATGATCGAATCGCGAAAGTTCCGCTTTATCGAGCCAAACAAATGCCGTATTGGTATCGAAATCAACTTCTAGTTTTTCACTGAGTGCATATCCTACAAGTCGAAGACGCTCGAGACGATTGGTATCATATACTGCACGATGCACCTTGGCATGATCCAATCCCGAATGAATCATTTCTCCCACAATTTCGTGCGTTCCTTTTGAAACAGTTGGAAAGCGAAACGATCCACTATCAGTCATGATACCACAATAAATTGCTTCTGCGATTTTCGTGTCAATTTTATCCTTACCGTAACAGTCGGCAATGAAATGATACACCATTTCGCAGGTGCTGCATGCTGAAGTATCGCTGAATACAACTTTGGCAAACGACCCTGGTTGTTGGTGATGATCAATCAAAATAAAATCTGCTTTTGCATTTTCTAGATCAATTTGCATTTCATTCCCAACTCGACTTAAAATGTTGTAATCAAGTGAAAATATGAGATCAGCTGATGCGATTAATTCTTTTGCTTTCACCGATGACGAACTGTGAATGGTTATTTCATTGTATCCAGGAAGCCATTGCAGAAAATCGGGAACTCCATCTGGTAGAATTGCATGTGCATTTTTTCCAAGGGATTTGAGGAAAATATACATAGACAGCGCAGAACCGACAGCGTCACCATCAGGACTTTTATGTGAAGTAACTACTATGCTGTTCGCATTTGAAATAAGTTGTTTGACTTGCTGAATTTGATCAGCACTAAGCTTCGTTTGCATGCAACAAAGTTAATATTGTAGATCATGTGGCCGACTATTTGAGCTAAACTTGCCATCTGGTTTTTGAACAAAATATAAAATGACATTTAAGAGCTTCTCAAAGATTCGAATAGCTTCAGCCGCGAAGATAACTTTGTTTTTTTTGCTGGCATTTCTATTGGCATCAGCGGCGTTGCATAAGTTTTACGTGAGTAAAACTACCATTCTCTTTAATGAACGAACACAACAGTTCGAAATCACATGTAAGTTTTTTACTGATGATTTTGAAAATGCACTTGCGAAAGGCAGAGTTGATTTACTGCATCTGGGTCAAGAAAATGAATCTTCTTCAGTAAATTCCCTTATTGAAACCTATGTGAATAATCACTTTCGAATTACCATAGACAATCAAGTCATTGCATATCGGTTTGTGGGTAAAGAAGTGGAAAGTGATCTGACATATGTGTACTTGGAATTTTATCGGGTGCCTCAGTTTTATTCTATGAAAATTGAGAACACATTTCTGATCGACCAATTTCCTGAACAACAAAACATAGTTGATCTGTCCATCAATTCGACAACGCAGACATTGATCCTAATGCGTGATAAAACAACGGATTTATTTTCGAGATGATTTCTAGCCAATGACCAAACAAAAGAAGGCACAATACATCTTAGGCGAATTGGAGAAATTGTATCCTGAACCGGCCGTTCCGCTATTGCATAAAGATTCTTTCACTTTGTTAATTGCGGTGCTCTTATCTGCACAATGTACAGATGCACGAGTGAATACAATAACCCCATTGTTATTTCGCAAAGCAGACAATCCATACGCTATGGTAAAGCTTCAGGTGAAAGAGATAGAAGAAATTATTCGGCCTTGTGGATTATCACCGGCGAAGAGTAAGAATATTCATGCTCTTTCGCAGTTGCTCATTGACAATCATGGCGGCGAAGTTCCATCGACAATGGAAGAATTGGAAGCTTTGCCAGGAGTTGGTCATAAGACGGCTAGCGTTGTTATGATACAAGCATTTAATAAGCCAGCTTTTCCAGTTGACACACACATTCATAGGATGATGCATCGGTGGGGATTGAGCAATGGTAAAAGTGTAGCACAAACGGAAATAGATGCCAAGAAAGTTTTTCCAATTGAAACGTGGATCAAATTGCATTTGCAAATCATTTATTATGCACGCGAATTTTCGCCAGCACGAGGTGTTCTAGTTGAAAAGGATTTCATTACATTATTCGTGAATGGAAAAACGAAAAAGATATAAGAGTCTCCATCATGGAAGATCAGAATTCTAAAAAATATCGTCATGGATGGCGAAACAATTACAGGCAAAGCATGCCTGTTTTTGAGGCATGGTCGAAGGATTTGCTTTTCGGTGTCAGCGATTTTTATTTGTGGATGCGCAACAGGTTTAGGTTGCCTTCTTTGCTTGTGTATCCTGATTTCCCAAGTAAAAAATCAACGATAAGGAAGATCGCAAAGGAGTTAGGTTACCGCATAACAAATAAACCATGCGATAACCCAGAAGTTATCCTCTATTTTGAAGATGTGACGTTTGGGAATTCAGCGGCCTTGACTCAAAAATACCCGAAGGCTGTTGTGTTGAATGAGAGCTGTACCGACATATCCAAACAAAAAGTAGATGAAATCCATCAACGCATTTTTGGTTATTGTACCATCATAAATCCATTGACATACAGTGGCGTTGCTGTCAGGAAAAGTGATATGAATGCACTTCATGACGGCCAGACAATTACATGTCCT
>Ga0209480_10002987_pt1 | contig 11231 bp, 6 predicted proteins | sample JI61114C2DNA_FD_187501 | JGI IMG/M metagenome (GOLD analysis project Ga0209480, IMG submission 187501) | Wastewater effluent complex algal communities from Wisconsin, to seasonally profile nutrient transformation and Carbon sequestration -... | ecosystem: Engineered > WWTP > Effluent > Algae...
TGGTGGATGGCTTGGGTAAATTTCAATACACGATGAATCAATTTACAAACAATACATACATTTCTTCAGAAATTCCTGAAATTGGATTCAATACACCTACTGCAGATGGAAACTATTTGCTAAAGGCAAAAAGTGGTCTTTCGTTTGATAATTCTCCAGAAAACCAGGAAGCTGCATATGAAAATTCCAAGATACTACTCTCTAACACAATTGGTATTTTTTCTACAAAACTAAAAGCAATTGTAAGACTAAAAGCTGGGAAATGTGGAGGAGAGATAGGTGCTTATTTGTATAATGGCACCACAGGCACAACAAGTATTGCAACCAGTTTAAAAGATTATTCTGAAAACAAAAAAAGCAAATATGTATTAGTAAAGGATGTGCTTTTCTTTGTTAAAGAAAAATACGACGGTATGGTGCAACTAATTAATTCTTGCTCAACAAATCCTTATAACATACAAAAATCTCCTTTTAAAGCCTTTTTCAATTACTTGGATATATTAAGCAGATTAGAAAGTGCATTTAATGGAGGTGCACATTTAGCCGACTGGTTACAATTTGATAAATCTATTGAAACGTGTTTTAAAAGGAGTAATAATGAAATTACACAATGCTACCCAATTAAACTTACTGAAAATAGTATTTCAAATAATGGAAAATACAATGGAAATGGCGAATGCTACGGAGGTCCTTTAAACGCCTACTACATCAATTTCAATTACATTGATACAGAGAATAAAATTAAACCTGATTTATCTAATTTAAGAATAGGATATCAATTTGAAAATAATGGGTGCACTGGAGCTTGGAGTACAGCATCTGCAAATACCTATTTTAATAATTATCCATTAACATTTACTAGCACAACAATTAATGCTCCGCTTGTTTTGAGTCTTGGTGCAGATAATAGCAATTGGGTTGATATAAATGTCGTTTTTATTGATTTAGTTACTGGAGAAATAATATCAAATAATATTACATTCAAAGTTAAACGAAATATCAATTACCCTTAAAGACTGCACACAACCATCCAAAATTTCCTTATCTTCACAGCACAAAAAATAAAACCCTCGTTAATCTGAACTACAGTACTTGCCGTTAGTCCTATTGAGTTATCGTAAAAAATTTAGAGAGAATACTAAGAGGACAAATAGTCCTCTTTTTTTGGTTTAATTTCAAAAGTATTTAAATATATTAATCCGCATTTTGTCATCAATATAAACCACATCAGACACTTTCTACTTCCTATTTTATTATCATCTAAATAACATAAATCTCCAATCAAAAATTAAGTTTACTTTTGCATAATGATAAAATGGTTGAACAGTCTGTTTTCAAACACAAGAACAGACGACAATACAGATTCTATGAAACCGGAGGTTCACGAACACCAAAAAAAATATAAAAACGTGAGTAATAAATTTTTAATTGTCGGACTCGGTAACATTGGTGCCGAATATGTAAATACACGACACAATATTGGGTTTAAAGTAGTTGATTTTCTAGCTAAAAAAGAAGGTCTAAACTTCGAAACCGTGAAACTCGGTGCGCTTGCCGAATATAAGTTTAAAGGAAGAACATTTTTGCTCTTGAAGCCCAATACCTATATGAATTTGAGCGGAAAAGCTGTACAATATTGGATGGAAAAAGAAAAAATTCCACTCGAAAACATCTTAATTATCACCGATGATTTGAATCTTTCTTTCGGAACCATCCGAATCAGAAAAAAAGGCAGCGATGGCGGACACAACGGGCTAAAAAGCATTCAAGCTACATTAAACACAACTGATTATACTCGTTTCCGTTTTGGCATCAGCGACGAATTCAAGAAGGGAAAGCAAGTAGATTATGTTTTAGGAGAATGGGACGATACCGAAAAAACGGCTCTTCCTGAACGATTAGAATTAGCTTCCGAAATCATAAAATCCTTTGGAACAGCAGGGATAGAGAACACAATGACGACCTTTAATGGTAAATAAAATCCTCTCTTTTGGTTAAAAATTGAAGATTTGATTCTATTTCTCATAAACTATTTGCTAAATTTTTACCAAATTGCTTATGCAATGTTAAAATTATTAACTTTGACAAAACTTTTTAAAAATGAAAAAAATTACTCCTCTATTTATCAAACTAATTTTTATGTTTTTTTGCTTGTTTTTAGTTGGCAACACTTATGGGCAAGACCAAAATCAAACAAAAAAATTACTCTTTGGCAAACCTATTAAGGCAGGAATTAAAAATCCAAACAACGGTTTAATTCGATGTGCTACAACAGAATATGAGGAATTTCTTCAAGAAAAAAATCCAAATAGGATGTCGAATGCTCAGTTTGAAGAATGGTTAGCCCCATTGGTTTCTAAATACAAAGTTGCAAAAGCCAATTCGAAAACAGCAGCAACAGTAATAACAATTCCCGTTGTTGTTCACGTAGTTCACAGTGGCCAAGCCATTGGAACCGCTCCAAACACTACTGATGCTCAAATACAATCGCAAATAACAGTACTAAATCAAGATTTTAGGAGAATGTTAGGTACGCCAGGGTATAACACAAATCCAATTGGTGCTGATGTTGAAATTGAGTTTGTTCTTGCCAAACAAGATCCAAATGGAAATCCGACAAATGGAATTGACAGGGTAAACTTTACTCAACCTTCCTGGACGGATACTGAAATTGAAACCATCCTGAAACCAGCAACTATATGGAATCCAGAATTGTATTTGAACATGTGGAGTCTTAAATTTACTGACAACACTCTTTTAGGGTATGCCCAATTTCCTAACGCCTCTGGTTTAGCTGGTCTTAGCTCTTCGGGCGGAAGTGCTAACACCGATGGTGTGGTTTCTAGTTACGATGTTTTCGGCAGTAGCGACTTTGGTGGTTCATTTTTATTGGCAGCACCTTACAACAAGGGAAGGACTATGACACACGAAGTAGGACATTGGCTTGGATTACTCCATATTTGGGGCGACGGAGGAAGTCGCGATACCAATACTAAAGACTGTAACGCATCAGATTATTGCGAGGACACTCCACAAGCGGGATGGGAAAACTATGATTGCCTTACTACTTATGATTCATGCCCAACAAATCCTGGAAATGATATGACCGAGAATTATATGGATTATACAAACGACGAATGTATGAACATATTTACACAAAATCAAAAAGACAGGGTCACAGTAATTATTAATAATGCCGCTAGAAGAAGCAGTTTAAAAACCTCAACTAAAGCTTCAGCAATTCCATTGTTTGCCAATGATGCAGAAGTTAAAATTGTAACTCAAAATAGTAACATTGATTATGGCTGTAATGCTACACCTCCTAGTCCAACTAACAAAGTGGTGTCCATTTCCAACAGAGGAACGTCAACACTAACTTCGGTGATTTTAAATTATACTATAAATGGTGGTGCAAATCAAACTTATACTTGGAGCGGTTCGTTAACACAAAACCAATCTGCGGATATAACGTTATTGAATACAAATTTTAATGGGACTTTAAATGTTAGTATTGCATCGGCCAATGGAGGTACAGATCAAAGAGTGAGCAACAATACTGCCTCGAGGAATTATTTTGATCTAGCAACTGCTAACTACAACTTTACTAACTTTGTTTTTACTTTGCAACAAGATTTTTGGGGAAGCGAAATTACTTGGGAAATAAAAGATGCTTTGGGCAACGTAAAATATAAAGGAGGTCCATATACAGACATTCCTGAAAGTTCTTTAGTTTTACCAGCAATAATCACTCAAAATTGGACATTAGATAGTAATCAATGTTATACTTTTACCATCAACGATGATCAAAGTGATGGAATCTGTTGTGATGGTGGTGATGGATTTTATAATATTAAATCTACGGATGGATTAACAACAATTGCTTCTGGAGCCTCTTATGGTTCGATAGAAAATAAATATTTTTCTACCAATGCTTTAGGAACAAATACATTCGAAACCTTAAATGACATTTATCTTTATCCAAATCCTACAAAAGGCATTTTGAATATTCACGTTTCTAATGCTTTAGGTTTGCCAAACCGTTTCACCATTTCTAATAGTTTGGGACAAATTATTAGCAGGAAAACAGTTTCGAAGGAAACCGATTTAACTGTAAATACTTCTTCGTTAAGTAATGGTGTTTATTTTATTACCGTAACCAAAGAAGACCAATCCAAAACACTGCAATTCATTAAAAAATAGTTTGCATCGTATCCCTTTTTAGAGGATTGATTTATTTCAATCCTCTTTTTTTTATCTGTTATAATAGTATAAATTTGCAGCATTCTAAAAACAATTGCTTTGAAGATTTTCAATTCTATAAATGATTTCATCCCGATGACTATCGGGAGCTCAAAAAAAACCATACTCACTCTAGGTACTTTTGACGGGGTTCATATTGGTCACCGAAAAATCTTAGAAAAAGTAACTCAAAATACCGAAAACGAGACAACAGAAAGCTTAGTACTTACTTTTTTTCCGCATCCAAGAATGGTTTTAAAAGGACAATCAGAAGTGAAATTACTGAATACGATTGACGAAAAAATAGATTTATTAAAAACATTAGGCGTTCAAAATCTTGTTATTCATCCATTTGACGAAGAGTTTTCAAAATTATCTGCCGAAGAATTTGTCAAAAAAGTACTTGTAGATCGATTCCATATTCAAAAAATAATTATTGGTCACGACCATCGATTTGGTAGAAACAGAACTGCCAATATTGACGACTTAATCGCTTTTGGTGAACAATACAATTTTGAGGTAGAACAAATCTCGGTTCAAGAAATAAAGGACGTTTCCATAAGTTCGACCAAAATCAGAAATGCCTTAACCGAAGGAGATATGGCTTTGGCCAATGAATATCTAGGTTACGAATACTTCCTGACAGGAACCGTATCTAAAGGAAAACAATTGGGAAGAACCATTGGATTTCCCACAGCAAACCTTCAAATTGAAGAAAATGATAAACTTATTCCACGAAAAGGAGTTTATGTTGTAAAAAGCATTATCAACCAAGAGACCGTTTTCGGAATGATGAATATTGGATTTAATCCAACCGTGGCAGGGGAAAAGCTATCTGTTGAAGTGCATTATTTTGACTTTGAAGCGGATTTATATAACCAAGAAATACGAGTTTCCATTCTGAAATACCTTCGTTCCGAATATAAATTCGATTCAGTTGCTTTGCTAAAAGAGCAATTGGAAAAAGATAAAATTGCGGCTTTGACTTATATTACAGACCAACTCTCGAAATAATACCTGTTTTTCAATGAACTCATTTTTCCATTCATTAATTGAGCATTAGTATTGGTATTTAAAGAGAAATCAGATTTCATTTTTAAGGCGTTAAACCTGTTTTTCAATCTTACAACTTTGCTTGATTGGAACAATTTAATTACTTTTGACACACAAAAAAATAAGATACAATGAGTATTACAAAACACGACTGGACAAAAGAAGAAATTATAGCTATTTATAATAAACCACTAATGGAATTGCTTTACGATGCAGCCACTATTCACAGGGAACATCACGATCCAAATGTGGTTCAAATATCAACTTTGATATCCCTTAAAACTGGAGGTTGCTCAGAGGATTGTGGGTATTGTCCTCAAGCGAAACGGTATCATACCAACATAGAAACGAACCCTTTTATGACTGTTGAAGATGTAAAAGTACAAGCTGTGAAAGCAAAAGAAGGTGGTTCGTCAAGAGTTTGTATGGGAGCAGCTTGGAGAAATGTAAAAGACGGCCCTGAATTTGACCAAGTGCTAGAAATGGTTCGTACCATTAACAAAATGGATATGGAAGTGTGTTGTACACTGGGCATGATTACCGAAAATCAAGCACAACGATTGGCCGAGGCCGGTTTGTATGCCTACAACCACAACATCGATACTTCTGAGGAATATTATACCGAAGTGATTTCGACTCGTGCTTTTGAAGACCGTTTGCAAACCATAGAAAATGTACGTAAAACCAATATTACTGTTTGCAGTGGCGGAATTATCGGAATGGGCGAAAGTATAGAAGATAGAGCAGGAATGCTTGTAGCACTTTCGACTTTAGATCCACAGCCTGAATCGGTGCCTATAAATGCCTTGGTTCCCGTTGAAGGTACTCCGTTAGAATCACAAGAATCAGTTGAAATCTGGGAGATGATTCGAATGGTGGCTACAACACGGATTGTGATGCCAGAAACTCAAGTTCGACTTTCGGCAGGAAGAATAAATTGGAGTCGCGAAGGGCAGGCAATGTGCTTTTTTGCTGGCGCTAATTCTATTTTTTCTGGAGACAAATTGCTTACTACTCCCAATAACGACTTGAATGAGGATATGAGAATGTTCGAAATTTTGGGACTGAAAAACCAAGCTCCTTTTGCTAAAGTTCACCAACGCGAATCCGTTGAAGCAGCTGATTCTAAATTTGCCCCTCTTGGCGAAAAACCTAAATGGTCGCGTCCTGGACATACAATCGAAAGAAATTTAGAAGCTACTGTAAAGGGAAAATAAAATCCCTCTCCCCAGCCCTCTCCGAAGGAGAGGAAGCTGAAACTGAATCAAAATTATTAGGTGAATGATCTACTTACATTTTTAGATTTTTTACTCATTATTTAAAGAAAAAAGCATCTAACTCTTGAAAGTTAGATGCTTTTTTAATGAAAAGTTATTTAGTTCTAATATATAATTTTATCAGTAACTGTTTTGCCGTTTTGTAAACTTGTTTTTACTATTAACGCTTGGTGGTTACTCGAAACCAAATTGGTTATTAAAAACTCGTTACTGTTGACATTGCCGTTTTGGTAGATTTGTCTACCGAGTACATCGTAGATTGTTACTTTGTCTATCGTTTCGGAGAATGAATTTATTTTAATTTCTTTATTCTTAATGGAAATCAACACCTGATTTGATTGGGTTACTAAATCATTTGTACCCAAGGTTTTGTTGGTGTAACGCAACACAAAACGGTCGTCAAATGTTCCTGCAAGGGTGTTAAAAGTATAATTCCCTCCTTTTAAATCAAATACTGTATTGGTTAATTTATCTTCAATAAACACGGGTTGATTGGCTAATAAACCATCTGTTTGGTCAATTTTTATAGTAAAAGTTCCTTCAACGGCTATTCTATATCCCAAAAGGACTTCGTCATTTTCGTCAAAAGGCAAAGCACGACCTTGAATAGTTAGATTCTTTTCTTGGTTGATGCTATAAAAATCAATAAAATCGTTGCCATCAAAGCTTTCTCCGTCAAATAAATTATCCCAATTGTTTGTGGCTCCAGTTATGTAACCAACTAAAGTTTGTTTGAAAGCACCTTGTTTATTTGTCAGGTCTAACCAAACACGGTTTTTTTCGAAGGCATTAACTGAATTTGATTTTTGGTTTTTAGTTTTATAAAAATTCGAATTGTTTAACGGACTTCCCGAGCCATCAACTCTCATTGCATTCGTAAATTTAACAGAACCCCCAGCTAGAGTACTTGTTGTAAAAAAACTTTGTCCAGCTGCAATTTTACCAGCAGGTTTATTGGCAACTTGTTCGACTTCTAAATCTAATATTTTGTCCTTATCAGCATCTACCCATTCGCCAGTATTGAAAATACCATTTAAGTCTGCATCAATAAATTCGCCAAAGTCTTTTAAGCCATTACCATTAGAGTCTGTCCATTCGCCTGGAAGATCTACTTTTCCGTCTTTATTAATATCTGTCCATTCACCTATTTCGGCAATGTTATTTTTATTAGTATCGACCCATTCACCTGTTTCCAATGTTTTATTTGTATTACTATCGATCCATTCAACCGTATCTAATGTGCTGTTTCCGTTTTTATCTGTAAATTCGCTAGGTAAATCCACGATTCTATTTTTATTTGCATCTAACCATTCTGAGGTTAAATTCCCTACTTTAGTTGCTACTCCGCCTGATAAAGTATAGGTTGCATAATCATTGCCTGAATAAGCATATACTCCACTACCTGGATCCGGTGTGCCAACGGCTATGGGTGTGTTGTGTGTCCAGAAATAAAGTGCTCCATCTATAAAATCAGTATTTGCCAATATAAAAGTATCCGCATCTAAAGCTGATGGGTAGGGATTCCCAATAAGATTTGATGTTCCTCCTCCAGAAACTGTAATCGATTGTGATCCATTATTAGGCACACCAGTAAAAATTGCAGTATCTAAACCCGGTGGTGGTCCTGATATTGGTGGAATTCCTCTTATGATATATCCTTTTCCAATAGTCATGTCAGTTGTTGCTGCAATTTCTTGAACCCAATCTGCTCCATTATAAGAGAAAAATTTGTCTGATTTAGTAGTAGGAGAAAAAGCAAGCAAATTTTGTGATGCAACTGGGGATGACCAATAGGTATAATCCATTTCGCCTCCAGTATATTTTCGTTTGTAGGTTATGTCCCCGGAATTTGCTCCAGTAAATGCAGTTTGAACTAAACCAGAAGTGTCCTCAAAAGTTAAAGTTGCGGGGGCGTTTACAGTAAGTTTACCTCCTAATATTAAATTATTACCTGAAGGAATAATAACTGTTCCTGAAGTTACAGTACAAGAGCAAGCTGTAACATCTGTAGCAAGAGAATAATTCCCAGTAAATTCTATGTTTTGGTTGGCTGTTGGAGGAGCACCAAGTGACCAAGATGTGTTATAGATATTGGCAGGACTTACTGAGTAACTAGTTGTTTTGGTACAACTTATGCCTATAATACCAATACTTAAATTATATTCACCAGCAGGTAAACCTGAAATGTTTTTAGTTGAGGCAATGGGTGTTCCTGCTTTTGTCCAAGAATACGTATAAATCCATTGTGGAGAATTTGTCAAAGTTCCGTTTATACCCGCTGGCAACCTAGTTAAAGTATTTCCAACTCCTTCTGTAAAATTATATCCTGCCAGCAACCCCGCTTCAGAACCTGTATAAGTTGTTGGAGTGCTAGCCAAAGAAGCAATTGTAGCAGCAGATAAGGCTGTCCTATAAAATCCTACTTTCTTGATTTGACCCGGATATCCTCCTCCGGTTGCATCAATTACTCCTGCACCTATTTTTGCAGTAAAAAGAGATGCCCCATAATTGCCTGTGGCAAAACCTCCTGTAGCAGTACTAACTCCATCTATGTAAATTATCATATTTGTACCATTACCAACTGCCGCAATATGATGCCAAGCATTATTGCCTAAAGTAGCTGGTATAGGAGTGGTAAAACTGCCTCCACCTGCAGTATAAAGCTCAATAGTTGTTGGGTTTATAAACCCAAATTCTACTACATCGTTCTGACCAAATAAACTTATTCTACTCGTGCCTGCAAGGTCTGCAATATTAAACTTAATCCATCCCTCTACTGTAAATGCAGATCTATTTGAAAGATACGTATTTGTTAAATCAATATAATCACTATCGCATTTTTAAATTCGATGGGTACATTCTCCAATCCTGCAATGGTTACAGCTCCATCAGAAACATTGCAAGTTGCTGGAGTTATCGTGCCTGTTGTTGCTGGGACATCATTTACTGTAAAACTAGCCCCACTTGTTGCCGTTCCTCCTGAGGCTACAACACTAATTATACCTGTGTTTCCTGCTGCTGGAATAGCCGTAATTTGCGTAGAGGAATTAACTACAAAAGAATCCGCATTTGTTCCTCCAAATCTTACTGCAGTAACCCCTGTAAAATTTGTTCCAATAATAACTACTGGAGTTGAACTTGAACATCCACTGTTAGGCGTAAAACTGGATATTGTGGGAATTGGATAACCTGATAAAGTAGCATTATCTATCAATAAAGTTCTAGCATTACCTGCTCCTGACACCTTAGATATTTCAATCCAAACTGAAGCAGCATTATTAGAAATAATTGGAAAAGTAGCTGTAGTAAGTGTATTATTATTAGTGGTAGGTGTATATGTTGCAAGCACTGTGTCCCAAGTACTTCCAGAATCACTACTAACTCTTACTAAAAAAGTTCCAATTGCTACATTGTCTGTCCGATTACAAAATGAAAAAGTCATATTTCCATAGCCAGTAGTATTTACAGCAAATCTATAATAATCTCCTGCATCCCAGTTTGCTGCAGTGTACATCCTAACATTACCGCAAGGCGTATTGGTTGAATATCCAGCTCCTGTAACACCATTACTTGTAAATACTGGCGTTCCGACAACATTGTCAACATTAGGAGTAATAGTGTTTTCAAAATTAAATTGAAAAAGAGTTGTTTGAGCACTCGCAACATTCACAAACACACACAAAAACAAAATCATCAACAGCAAACGAATTGCTGTTGATGGTTTTAATGACAATACGGTATTTATAATCGAACTTAATTCGGACTTATTCATAGTAGGTAACTTGTTTTTTTGATAATGGGGGTTATCGTTTTTTGTTTAATTAAATTATGATAGAATTATATTAATTTCAAAACGCGAAATTAATAACTATCAATTGAATATCAAAAAAAAATCGTTAAAGCACTGATTAAGCGGGTACACAACTGTTATTTGTCGATATGCTGCAGGCTATGGAAGATAAATACTGTTAAAAAAATGATTTTTTATCAATATAAAATCAAACATCAATGATAATCAGAGGGTTAAGTTTTAATACAAATAGTCCAAATAGTGTTTGTACATCAAACTAAATAGTGGTACTTTTTGAGATAAAAATTAACAAAAAAAGGTGGCTGAACTCGATGTCAAATTAGAACAAGTCCCTTCTCTTTACCATACAATTATTTATAGCAAAAAGCACGAAAAGACAGTTGCTTATGCACATGGATTCTGTTTATTGAAATAGATCGAAATATTGGTCTAAAAATAAATTTCTAGAAGAAGCAAAAACAAAAAATATCCTTTTTTCAATACTCTAAAACCCCCATGTTTTATTGGGTTATCGCCAAACGATCATTCTATCTGCTTAAATGTCAGTAGTTTAAATATTTCGTGAAAATATCTATAATCCCCAACTTTTGTTACTAACTCAAGCCAATTGTTAATAAGTTGGCTTTTTATAATCGAAAAAGCATTCTATCTTTGGGTTTGTCAGTTAGATACTATTTATCAGTATACTAAGACAAAAATTTTTTTATTCATTTAATACCTTTATCAAAATGGCTATTAAATATCAAGTCCTTCCACGGAAGAATCCTCAGGATGCTACTGCACCTGAGAAGTTTTATGCCGCTGCACTAGCAGATGGTAATGTCGATTTGGATAGGCTCGCAGAGCTTATT
>Ga0209480_10002992_pt1 | contig 11213 bp, 10 predicted proteins | sample JI61114C2DNA_FD_187501 | JGI IMG/M metagenome (GOLD analysis project Ga0209480, IMG submission 187501) | Wastewater effluent complex algal communities from Wisconsin, to seasonally profile nutrient transformation and Carbon sequestration -... | ecosystem: Engineered > WWTP > Effluent > Algae...
TTTCCTGTCATTGCCATAATGATTTAGGAATGGCTACAGCCAATTCGATTGCGGGTGTCATCAACGGTGCCAGACAAATAGAATGTACCATCAACGGTATTGGGGAAAGAGCCGGAAACACAGCACTTGAAGAAGTTGTGATGGTTTTGAAACAACATCCGTATTTGAATTTAGATACAAGTATCAATACAAGACAATTGAACGAAATGAGTCGATTTGTATCAGAAAGTATGGGAATGATTGTGCAACCTAATAAAGCCATCGTTGGATCAAATGCTTTTTCACACAGTTCAGGAATTCACCAAGATGGTGTAATCAAAAACAGAGAAACCTACGAAATTATGGATCCTCTTGAAGTTGGAGTCAACGAATCTTCTATTATTTTAACAGCAAGAAGTGGTAGAGCTGCTTTAGCTTACAGAGCCAAAAAAGTGGGTTATGAGTTGACCAAAGTACAATTGGATATTGTCTATGAAGAATTCTTGAAATTCGCTGATATCAAAAAAGAAGTTTTAGACACTGATATTCACCTAATCATAGAGGCAAGTAATATTACGTGTGATTTAATCTACAAATAATAAATTAGAAAGAAAAGTATACAATGGAATTAAATAAATACAGTAAAACCATTACTCAAGATATAACACAACCTGCTGCACAAGCTATGTTGTACGGAATTGGTTTGACTGAAGAAGATATGAATAAAGCACAGGTTGGAATCGTAAGCATGGGCTACGAAGGCAACACCTGTAATATGCACTTGAACGACCTTGCCAAAGATGTAAAAAAAGGAGTTTGGGATGCAGATTTAGTAGGATTAATTTTTAATACTATCGGAGTTAGCGACGGAATTTCAAACGGAACTGAAGGAATGCGTTTTTCATTAGTTTCTCGTGATGTTATTGCCGATTCAATCGAAACCGTTATGGGAGCACAATGGTATGATGGTTTGATTGCCATTCCTGGTTGTGATAAAAATATGCCTGGAGCCTTAATCGCAATGGGAAGAGTAAATCGTCCAGCGCTTATGGTTTATGGAGGAACCATTCACTCCGGAAGATGGAAAGGGGAACACCTTAATATCGTTTCTGCTTTTGAAGCTTTGGGAAAAAAATTTAAAAACTCAATCTCTGACGAAGATTTCAAAGGGGTAATCAAAAATTCTTGTCCAGGCCCTGGTGCTTGTGGCGGAATGTACACTGCTAACACAATGGCTTCTGCAATTGAAGCCTTAGGAATGAGTTTGCCATATAGTTCTTCAAATCCAGCGGTTAGTCAAGATAAATTACAAGAATGTGAAGATGCTGGTAAAGCCATCAGAATATTATTGGAAAAAGATATTAAGCCAAAAGATATCATGACCCTTAAAGCTTTTGAAAATGCAATCACAATTGTTGCTGTTTTAGGAGGTTCAACCAATGCTGTGATGCACTTAATTGCTATGGCTCATTCAGTTGACATCGAAATCACTTTGGACGATTTTCAAGCTATTAGTGATAAAACTCCAGTATTGGCCGATTTGAAACCAAGCGGTAAATTCATGATGGAAGATTTACACGCCGTTGGAGGTGTTCCAGCTGTGATGAAATATTTATTGAAAGAAGGTTACATTCACGGTGAATGTTTGACTGTAACTGGAAAAACAGTAGCCGAGAATTTAGAATCTGTACCTGATTTGGAAGAAGGTCAAGAAGTAGTTTTTGAAATTAAAAACGCATTAAAATCTACTGGAAATATCCAAATATTATACGGAAACTTGGCTACAGAAGGTTGTGTAGCAAAAATCAGCGGAAAAGAAGGAGAATATTTTGAAGGAACCGCAGTAGTTTTCGAAAGTGAATTCGAAGTTATTCCGGGTCTTGAAAAAGGGATGGTTAAACCTGGAGATGTCGTCGTCATTCGCTATTGTGGACCAAAAGGCGGACCAGGAATGCCAGAAATGCTAAAACCAACTTCAGCCATTATGGGTGCTGGTTTAGGAGATAAAGTTGCCTTGATTACCGATGGTCGTTTTTCAGGTGGTTCACACGGTTTTGTGGTAGGCCACATCACACCTGAAGCTTATGATGGTGGTGGAATTGCATTAATCGAAAATGGAGATATTATCACGATTGACGCTGTAAAAAACACTATCAATCTAAAAATCCCAGATGCTGAATATGCCGAAAGATTGGCGAATTGGGTGCAACCCGATTTAAAAGCAACTAAAGGAGTTTTACTAAAATATGCTCGCTCGGTTTCTAGCGCTTCTACAGGATGTGTTACCGATAAATAAATTTCAAAAATCAATGTCAATTACAATATCAAAATTGACATAAGTTTAAAAAAATAATAATGAAAAATAATAAAATATCAGGTGCAGAAGCTGTTATTAGATGCTTGCTAGAAGAAGGCGTAGACTTGGTTTACGGCTATCCTGGTGGAGCAATAATGCCAGTTTATGACGAATTATATAAATTTAAAGACGAATTACATCACGTTTTAGTTCGCCACGAACAAGGTGCAACTCATGCTGCTCAAGGATATGCAAGAGCCACCGGAAAAGTGGGTGTTGCCATTGCTACTTCAGGTCCAGGAGCAACCAATTTGGTAACTGGAATTGCCGATGCCCAGATTGATTCCACTCCAATGGTTTGCATTACTGGTCAAGTAGGAAAACATTTATTAGGTTCTGATGCATTTCAGGAAACGGATATTATCGGAATTTCAACTCCTGTAACCAAATGGAATTATCAAATTACAGAAGCTTCAGAAATTCCAGAAATTATAGCCAAAGCATTTTTCATTGCAAGAAGTGGGCGTCCAGGTCCCGTTTTGATTGACATTACAAAAAATGCTCAATTTGATGAAATGGAATTCAGTTATAAAAAATGTACGTCTATCCGAAGTTATACTCCAAAACCTACTTTGAATCTTGAAAAAGTAAAACAAGCAGCGGATTTAATCAATAATGCCAAAAAACCATATATTATTTTTGGACAAGGAATTATTCTAGGTCAAGCCGAAGCGGAATTAAAAGCATTAATTGAAAAATCAGGAATTCCTGCTGCTTGGACTATTTTAGGACTTTCGGCTCTGCCAACAGACCATCCTTTGAATGTTGGAATGCTAGGAATGCACGGCAATTATGGCCCCAATTTATTGACCAACGAATGTGATGTTTTAATTGCACTCGGAATGCGTTTTGATGATCGTGTTACTGGAAATTTGGCAACTTATGCTAAACAAGCCAAAGTAATTCACTTCGAAATTGACCCTTCTGAAATTGATAAAAACGTTAAAACTACTTTAGCTGTTTTGGCAGATGTGAAAGAATCTTTGAAAGCATTGATTCCACTTATTGAAAGCAAAACACACGAATCTTGGCACAACGAATTCAAAAAAATGTATGAAATTGAGTGTGATGCTGTTATCAACGAAGAGCTAACACCGACTAATGATAAAGGAATTTCGATGGGTGAAACCATCGAAATGATTAACAAACATTCTAATGGAGATGCCATTATTGTTTCGGATGTAGGGCAACACCAAATGTTTGCTTGTCGTTATGCTAAATTCAATTCTACCAAAAGTAACATTACATCCGGTGGTTTGGGAACGATGGGATTTTGTTTACCAGCTGCTATTGGTGCCAAAATGGGAAGACCTGATCGCGAAGTTGTAGCCATAATTGGCGATGGTGGTTTTCAAATGACCATTCAAGAATTAGGAACTATTTTTCAAACTAAAGTTCCAGTTAAAATTGTGGTACTCAACAATGAATTTTTAGGAATGGTTCGCCAATGGCAAGAATTATTTTTTGATAGTCGATATGCTTCAACAGTGATGACTAATCCAAATTTTGTGGCTATTGCCGAAGGCTATCATATACAATCTAGAAAAGTAGTAAAAAGAGAAGATTTAGACCAAGCCGTTGCCGAAATGCTAGCTTCAAAAGAATCCTATTTCCTTGAAGTGATGATAGAAAAAGAAAACAATGTATTTCCAATGATTCCAACAGGAGCGTCGGTTTCGGATATGCGATTAAGTTAAAAATTATGGAAGAAAATAAAATATTCACCATTTCTGTTTATTCAGAAAACAACGTTGGCTTATTAAATAGAATATCAGGTATATTCTTGAAACGTCACATCAATATATTGAGTTTAAATGTATCTGAGTCGGAAATAGAAAACGTTTCTAGATTCATAATCGTAGTAAAAACTACAGAAAAATGGGTGCATAACATTGTAGGTCAAATCGAAAAACAAATCGAAGTAATCAAAGCTTTTTATCATATTGACGAAGAAACAATTTTTCTCGAAAGTGCCATTTTCAAAATAGAATCGAGCTTGTTATTCGACGAAAGACAAATTCAAAATATTATCAAAGAAAGTCATTCCGAGATTGTAACGGTTTCACGAGACTTTTTTGTGATTTCAAAATCGGGTAAACGTCAAGAAATTAATGACTTGTACGACAAATTAAAACCTTACGGAATTATGCAATTTGTTCGTTCTGGACGAATTTCGGTTTCCAAACAAAAAATGGAAGTAACCACTTTGTTGGAAGAACTAAAATAGAAGGCAGATTACACAAAAAACACAATTATAAAATTATAAATCATACAATTATTAAATAAAAAAAAATGGCAAATTATTTCAATTCATTACCACTTAGATTACAATTAGAACAATTAGGCGTTTGCGAATTTATGGATCAATCCGAATTTGCAGATGGAATAGAAGCACTTAAAGGAAAAAAAGTAGTTATTGTAGGATGTGGAGCTCAAGGTTTGAACCAAGGTTTGAACATGAGAGATTCTGGTCTTGATATTTCTTATACTTTGCGTGCTGAGGCAATAGCTCAAAAAAGAGCTTCTTTTATGAATGCTGCTGATAATGGTTTCAAAGTGGGAACTTATGAGGAATTAATTCCAACAGCTGATTTGGTTTGTAACCTTACACCAGACAAGCAGCACACGGCAGTTGTTGGTGCAATTATGCCTTTGATGAAAAAAGGAGCCACTTTGGCTTATTCTCACGGTTTCAATATTGTAGAAGAAGGAATGCAAATTCGTAAAGACATCACTGTAATTATGTGTGCTCCTAAATGTCCAGGTTCTGAGGTTCGCGAAGAATACAAAAGAGGTTTTGGTGTACCAACATTAATCGCTGTTCACCCAGAAAATGATCCGAATGGAGTTGGTTTGGCTCAAGCCAAAGCGTATGCTGTAGCAACTGGAGGAAATAGAGCAGGAGTATTACGTTCTTCTTTCGTGGCTGAAGTAAAATCAGATTTAATGGGAGAACAAACTATCCTTTGTGGTTTGTTACAAACAGGTTCAATTTTATGTTTTGATAAAATGGTAGCCGAAGGTGTAGACGCAGGATATGCTTCAAAATTAATTCAATACGGTTGGGAAACTATCACTGAGGCTCTGAAACACGGTGGTATCACGAATATGATGGATAGATTATCTAATCCAGCTAAAATTACAGCTTTCAAAGTATCAGAGGAATTAAAAGACATTATGCGTCCGTTATTTCAAAAACATATGGATGATATTATTTCAGGTGAATTCTCTAAAACAATGATGGAAGATTGGGCAAATGACGATGTGAATTTGTTGACTTGGAGAGCAGCAACAGGAAATACAAATTTTGAAAAAACGCCAGCAGCTAACGTTGAAATTTCTGAGCAAGAATATTTTGATAATGGAGTTTTAATGGTTGCTATGGTAAAAGCGGGTGTAGAATTGGCTTTTGAAGCAATGACCGATTCAGGAATTATCGAAGAATCTGCTTATTACGAATCATTACACGAAACACCATTAATTGCTAATACTATTGCAAGAAAAAAATTATTCGAAATGAACCGAGTAATTTCTGATACTGCTGAGTACGGATGTTATTTGTTCGATCACGCTTGCAAGCCGTTAATCGCTGAATACGTGAAAAATGCACCGAGTAATTTAGTAGGTCGCCCATTTAGCGACGGAAATAATGGTGTAGATAACAAAGAATTAATCGAAGTAAATTACATCATTAGAAATCATCCTGTTGAAGAAGTAGGTGCTTGGTTGAGAGAATCCATGACTGCAATGAAAAAAATTGGATAATATTTATTAATATGGGATTATGCACTTCATCTTTTTATAATATTTTTGAATTAGTTAGAACATATTAAAAAATAAATTAGATAAAGTCAAAAAAAAATCACTTAACTTGAAACTTTGTGGAGAGTTAAGTGAAGTAATCCCTAGGATTTAAATCATTTAGAATATAAAAGCGAAATAGAGTACTTCTATTTCGCTTTTTTTATGAAAAAAATAAACATAATTATGTAAACAAAAAGATTTAAGATTCATTAAATTAGCACAATGAGTACAAATCCAAATGTTGTAATTATTGGCGGAGGTTTGGCGGGCTTGACAGCTGCTATTCATTTGTCAAAACTGGGTTTGAAAGTAACACTATTTGAAAAAAATGAATATCCAAAACACAAAGTTTGCGGTGAATACATTTCAAATGAAGTGTTGCCTTATTTGCAATGGTTGGACATCAATATTTCTAATTTAAAACCTACACAAATTTCCAAAATAGCTTTTTCTACTGCCAATGGGAAAACTATTTCAAGTAAACTACCTCTTGGCGGATTTGGGATCAGTCGCTATGAATTGGATAATTATTTATATCTAAAAGCAATCGAAAATGGTTGCCAAATCATTCAAGATACAGTTAGTGACATTCAATTTATCGAAGATGAGTTTCGAATTTCTACTTCCAATAATTTAGAATTGAAGTCCAAAATAGTCATTGGAGCATTCGGAAAACGTTCCAACATTGACCAAAAACTCAATCGCGATTTTATTCAAAAAAAATCTCCTTGGTTGGCAGTAAAAGCACATTACTCAGGAGATTTTCCAAATGATTTAGTAGGTTTACACAATTTTAAAGGCGGTTATTGTGGCGTTTCAAAAGTAGAAAACAATAGAATAAATATTTGTTATCTAGTCGATTATGAGACTTTTAAGCAATATAAAAATATAGAAGAATTTCAATCAAAAGTGATGGTTAAAAATCCAAATTTGAAAACCATTTTTGATAAATCTGCGCTACTTTTTGAAAAACCACTGACGATAAGCCAAATTTCTTTCGAGGAAAAATGTACGGTCGAAAACCATATTTTAATGATTGGAGACACAGCTGGATTAATTCATCCTTTGTGCGGCAACGGTATGGCGATGGCAATTCATAGTGCCAAAATCGTATCGGAACTTATTATAGAATTTTCTTATAATACAATCCGTTCTCGAAAAGAATTGGAAGAAAAATACACTCAAGAATGGAACACTCATTTCAAAAATAGATTGCGAATGGGAAGATTTTTGTCAAAAATTTTGCAAACTGAAAAATTAACTACTTTTCTTATGAGTTTATTGGCTATATTTCCATTTTTACTACCAAAAATAATCAAAAAAACGCACGGTAACCCCATAATTTTAAAATCATAAGATGTTTATAAACACAAAATATAGGTCTGAAGAATCCGAAATTATGGATGATTTTGCAATGGAAGGCGAAATCTTGCGAGAAGCTTTGGATAAACTTGCCAAAATAAACCAACTCTTGGGAGGAAACCAACTAACTTTACAAGGTGTTCAGGAGTTGATTGTAAATATTCCCAAAACAAACGAAGTCACGATTGTGGATGTAGGCTGTGGAAATGGTGATATGTTGCGAACCTTGGCAGATTATGGTATTAAAAATAATTTCAATTTTAAATTAATTGGAATTGATGCCAATAATTTCACTATCAATCACGCTCGTAAATTATCCGAAAAATATTCTAATATAAGTTATCGATCTGAAGATGTTTTTGATAAAGCTTTCTTGGAATTAAAATATGATGTAATGCTCTGCACGTTGACGTTGCATCATTTTAAGGATGATGAAATCCTTAAATTGATGACTGTTTTTAATGCTAATTCAAGAGTTGGAATCGTCATTAATGATTTGCACAGAAGCGCATTAGCATACCGATTATTTCAAATTTTATGTTTTGTTTTTCGATTAAATTCAATGTCAAGAGAAGATGGATTAGTTTCTATATTAAGAGGATTTAAAAAAGAAGAATTAATTCGTTTTTCAGAAAAATTAAATTTAACCCGCTATAAAATTCAATGGAAATGGGCTTTTCGTTTCCAGTGGATAATTAAAAAATTATGAGTGTAAAAATCAAATGTGTTTCCAAGGAATTACCCAAATATTCCCGAACGACAGAGGAAATCATTCCTTTTCTAGACACTTGGCTTGTTGGTCAAGATTCTCGTTTTATAAGGAAAGTGAAGAAAATTTTTGAAGGTGCAGCTGTAGATAAACGCTATTCGATTATGGATCCAATCGAAGTTTTTACAAATACTTCTTTTGAGGAAAGAAACGACATTTACGTTCGTGAAGTTATCGAATTAGGGTCAAATGTCTTGGAAAAAGCATTGCAGAAAGCCAATTGGAATCCACACGATTTAGATTATATTATTACTGTAAGTTGTACTGGAATTATGATTCCTTCTTTGGATGCTTATTTGATAAATAAATTGAATTTGCGTCAAGATATAGTTCGGCTTCCAGTTACAGAAATGGGTTGTGCTGCTGGAATTTCGGGTATTATTTATGCTAAAAATTTCTTGAAAGCCAATCCTGGAAAACGTGCAGCAGTTATCGCTGTCGAAAGTCCAACCGCCACCTTTCAATTAGATGATTTTTCGATGGCCAACATCGTCAGCGCAGCCATTTTTGGAGATGGAGCTGCCTGTGTGTTGCTTTCTTCAAATGATGAAGATGAAGGTTCAGAAATTTTAGACGAAGAAATGTATCATTTTTACGAAGCGGAACATTTAATGGGCTTTAAACTTATCAATTCAGGCTTGCAAATGGTTTTGGATATTGATGTTCCCGAAACTATTGCTTCACATTTCGCTGATATTATTCACCCATTTTTGGCAAAAAATAATTTAAAAATAGAAGATTTAGACCATTTAATTTTTCATCCCGGTGGAAAAAAGATTGTTCAAACTGTAGAGGGTTTGTTTTTAGATTTAGGGAAAAACATTGATGATACAAAAGAAGTGTTGCGTTTGTATGGAAATATGTCGAGTGCGACTGTTTTGTATGTTTTAGAAAGCATTATGGAAGCCAAACCAAAGCAGAGTTCGAAAGGATTGATGCTGAGTTTTGGTCCTGGTTTTTCGGCACAAAAGGTTTTATTACAGTTTTAAAATAATTAGCCACAGATTCACAGATTTTAATTAAATTACTATAAATAGTTTTAAATCTGTGAATCAGTTGCATAAAAAGTATGGAAAAAGCAGAAATCATATCAAAATTACCGTATTCTAAACCCTTTTTGTTTGTAGATGAATTGTTGCATATAGACGAAAATGGAGTCGAAGGATGTTTTACTTTTGATGAAAATCTAGACTTCTATAAAGGTCATTTCAAAGACAATCCGGTTACACCCGGAGTAATTCTCACTGAAGTTATGGCACAAATTGGAGTGGTTTGTTTGGGAATTTTTTTATTGAATGATGAATTTAATTTAACTACATCAATTGCATTGACATCCAATGAAATAGATTTTTTAAAACCAGTATATCCGAAAGAAAAAGTAACCGTAATTTCAGAGAAAGTCTATTTTAGATTTGGTAAATTGAAATGCAAAGTTGTGATGAAAAATGAAAAAGGAGAAACTGTTTGTGGTGGAATGATTGCAGGAATGATTGTTTGATTAGTTTTAATATTTTTATTTGAAATTGCCATTGAAATTAAAATTTTTATATGAATAAACGTGTCGTAATTACTGGTCTCGGTGTTGTTGCTCCAAATGGAGTTGGGCTTGATGCGTTTACCAATGCCATAAAAAATGGAGTATCAGGAATTAAGCATGACAAAGAGTTAGAAAGATTGCAATTCTCGTGTCAAATTGCTGGAAAGCCTGAAATTTCAACCGAATTATCATTACAATATTTTACAGAATTAGAACTTCGGAATTTCAATTCTTCTGGAATTTTATATGGTGTAATTGCTGGAATTGATGCTTGGAAAGATGCAGGATTACCTATCGAAATCAAGGAAGAACCTGATTGGAATAGCGGAACTATTTTTGGAACAGGAACTTCGGGTATTGATAAATTTAGAGAAAGCATTTATAAAATAGATGATTTTCAAACCCGAAGATTGGGAAGTACAGCCGTGGCACAAACCATGAATAGTGGCGTGAGCGCTTATTTAGGTGGAAAATTAGGATTGGGAAATCAAGTAACCACAAATTCTTCGGCTTGTACAACGGGAACAGAAAGTATTTTGATGGCTTTTGAACGCATAAAATCCGGACAAGCAAAACGCATTTTAGCTGGAAGCACAAGCGATTCAGGCCCTTATATTTGGGGTGGATTTGATGCTATGAAAGTATGTACCTTTAAACACAACGAAACTCCAGAACAAGGTTCAAGACCAATGTCGGCAACGGCTTCAGGTTTTGTTCCAGGAAGTGGGGCAGGAGCTTTGGTGTTGGAAGATATGGAAACAGCTTTGGCTCGTGGTGCAAAAATTTATGCTGAAGTATTGGGTGGAAACGTAAATTCTGGTGGGCAACGAGGACAAGGAACAATGACTGCTCCAAATCCTAGAGCGGTGCAAAAATGTATTAAAGATGCTTTGAAAAATGCCCAAATTCATCCCAACGAAATTGATGCTATCAATGGTCATTTGACAGCTACTTCAAAAGACAGTTTAGAAATTCAAAATTGGAGTGAAGCTTTAGATAGGAATGCTGCGGATTTTCCTTATATTAACTCCTTAAAATCGATGGTAGGCCATTGTTTGACTGGTGCAGGAAGTATCGAAAGTGTAGCATCGATTTTACAATTGCATCAGGGGTTTATTTTTCCAAACATTAATTGTGAAGATTTACATTCTGAGATTACTGATTTAATTGACGCTTCAAGAATACCATTACAACTTATAGAAAAAGAATTAACTATTATAGCAAAAGCTAGTTTCGGTTTTGGTAACGTGAATTACTAATCTCAATTGTATTCCCGAAACTTTCAATGCTCCATTCCATTCGCCTGTAATGTCTTGGCAAAATGAATTTAATGAAAGTAGTAAAAACGATAATGTAATAAATTTTTTCATTTTATTTTGTGTTTAATAGTTGTAATGATTCTTCTG
>Ga0209480_10002996_pt1 | contig 11208 bp, 7 predicted proteins | sample JI61114C2DNA_FD_187501 | JGI IMG/M metagenome (GOLD analysis project Ga0209480, IMG submission 187501) | Wastewater effluent complex algal communities from Wisconsin, to seasonally profile nutrient transformation and Carbon sequestration -... | ecosystem: Engineered > WWTP > Effluent > Algae...
TCGCCAAGTCGTGAAGAACAGGTCTTGAGCACCGCTGAAGCCGAATTGCTACGCGCCTTTGTCAGCAGCCCCAACCGGATTTTGCAGCGCGAGCAACTCATGGGCTCACGCGATCTGTCACCCACCGACCGCAGCATAGACGTACGCATCTCCCGCCTGCGCCGCAAGCTGGAACCGGACACCAACAGCCCGGCCTTCATCAAGACCGTCTATGGCGCCGGCTATCTGTTTCTTGCCAACGTTGGCTGGCAAGCCGCAAGTAACTCGAAATAACAAAGAGGGAGTTTTCGGCTCCCTCTTGTTTTACTGATTACTCATCTTCTTCGTGTAACTGGAATTTGCTCGCCATCTGTTGTTGCACATTGGGCGGCACCGCCGAATAGCGCGAGAACTCGATGGTGTAGCTGCCCTGCCCACCAGTCAGCGACTTCAGGCGTGACTGGTAGTCATTCAGCTCGGCCAAGGGCACTTCCCCGGCAATTGCCGCCAGACCATGACCGCGACCATCGGTGCCGGTGATATGTCCACGACGGCTGGAAAGATCACCGGTCAGATCCCCAATCGCCCCCTCCGGCACAACGATCTCGATATTGACGATAGGCTCCAGCACAATCGGCTTGGCTGCACGAATGGCTTCGATGACGGCTTTGCGACCAGCCATCACGAACGCGACTTCCTTGCCATCGACAGCGTGGGTCTTGCCATCAAAAACCGTGACTTTCAGGTCGTCGACCGTATAACCCGCGACCACCCCACCCTCCAGCCCCTGGCGCACGCCCTTTTCAACCGCCGCCATGAACACCCCGGGAATCACCCCGCCCTTGACCGCATCGACGAACTCAAATCCTTCGCCCCGCCCCTTGGGCTCGATGCGTAGATGCACCTCACCAAACTGCCCGGCACCACCGCTCTGCTTTTTGTGACGATGTATCCCCTCGGCCGAGCCGGTGATGGTTTCGCGATAGGGAATACGCGGTGGTTTGGTATCCACTTCCAGCTTGTACTGACTCACCATCTTTTCCAGCTTGGACTTGAGGTGAATCTCACCCAGGCCGCGAATCACCGTTTCGTTGCTGGTCGGATGACGTTCAACGACAAAGGTCGGATCTTCGACCGCCAGCTTGTTCAAGATATCAAACAGGCGCTGCTCGTCGCCCTTTTTCCGGGTCTCGACCGCCAGGCCGGCCATCGGTTTAGGGAATTCGAGCGGGGCCAGATGAATGTGGTCTTCGTCATGCGAGTCGTGCAGCACGCAATCGAAATCAATCTCCTCAACCTTGGCGATGGCACCAATATCGCCCGGCACCAGTTCATCGACTTCAAGAGTTTCCTTGCCCTGTAGTTGGTAAAGGTGGGCCACCTTGAATGGCCGCTTGCTGTCGCCAACAAAGAGTTGCATGTCCTTCTTCATCGTACCCTGATGAACACGGAAAATCCCGATCTTGCCCATGTAAGGATCAGCGACCACCTTGAAGACGTGGGCCAGTACATGCTTGCGCGCATCCGGCTCGGCATGGAAAGGTTCAGTCACGTTGCCCGGCTCACCCTTGTAGAAGGGTGGCGAATTGCCTTCCGCCGGATTCGGCGCCAACGAAGCCAGCACATGCAGCAGTTCCTTGATACCAGCGCCCGTCTTGGCGGAAACAAACAGAATCGGGATCAAATGCCCCTCACGCAAGGCCTTCTCGAACGGTGCGTGCAGATCAGCTGCACTCGGATCTGCACCGTCTTCAAGATACTGCGCCAGCAAGTCTTCGTCTTCTTCAACGATCTGGTCGATCAGTGCGCGGTGGGCGGCAGCGACTGACTCGAAATCGGCATCACCCGCATCACGCTCAAGCACTTCAACAACATCTGCTGCGCCATGTGCCGGCAAATCAAGCAACATGCACTGCTTGCCGAAGCGCTCGCGAATATCGGCTACCAGACCCGGCAAATCGAGGTTATCGGCATCAATCTTGTTGATCACTATCATCCGGCACAATTTGCGCTCGGCGGCATGGCGCATCATGCGCTCAGTCATTAATTCGATGCCAGTTTGCGCGTTGACCACAACAATTGCCGTATCCACCCCAGCCAATGCAGCAATCGACTGCCCGGCAAAATCCGGATAACCCGGGGTATCAATCAGGTGCACATGGGTATTTTCATGTCCAAAGTTGATGATCGCCGAGTTCAGGGAATGTCCGGCTTCTTTTTCCTGCGCATCAAAATCGCAAACCGTGCTACCTTTTTCGACACTTCCCTTGACCGAAATCGTACCCGTCGCCAACAGCAAGGCCTCTGCCAGACTGGTCTTTCCGGCAGCACCGTGACCGACCAGCGCTATGGAACGAAGAGCCTCGGTGGTGTACTTGGACATCTTTTTCTCCCTGAACTTATTTGAAATTACCGAACAATAATTTTACGCCTGCTTCGACAGCATCGGCGACCCGCCCCTAACCCAAGAGCCGGCACACCTTTACTATCTCCCTTGCGCTCACTCGATCCTAGCGGAACCTTTCGGAACAATATTCCAAGGTCCATGATCGCTGGAACGACTACTCCCTTTGAGCGGACCGTCAAGATCAACTTCAAAAACCACTTGGCTGCTTACGGCTGCACCATCTATTTCCCCAGGTTTAAAACGCAAAGGCAGAAAAGCTGACATTGCAATCTCTTCAACATCGGCAGGCAGGGTACTGCTGACCACGTCGATCCGTTCGACCGTGCCGCTAGCACTGATAAACAGACGTAGCGCCAGTCGTCCTGCCGTTTGCCCACGCCCCATGTTTTCGAAGGCATCGATTTGTGGCTCATCCTGCATCATCGGCGCAACAGTCAATTCTGAACGGCGAAAATACCTCGGCGACTCAGGCGCCACCGGAGCAACGGGCTTTACTGGATCGGGCAAAAGGGGGGGCATCACCGGGGAAATCAAAGGTATACCCAGCGCATCAGGAGAACTATTAGGGAGAGTCTGCCCGAGCCCTCGCGCTGGTTCACCCTGAGACTCGGTGCCGGCATCGCTACCAAGCACTTCGGGCTGCACATCCGCACCCACTGACTCAGCCACCACAACGGGTCTTATGCCTTGCAGCACCGCAGTTAGCTTTGTTCGTACGCCCAGTCCGCCATAACCACCTACCGGTCGATCAGGGACAGCAAACAGCGCAACGTGGAACAAGAGTGAGACGCACAATGCCCGCCGCAGGCTGGCCGGCATTTTCCCGTGCGGATCAAAAAACAATAAACGCTCCAAAGCAGCAACCAGAAATATGATCTCTTCGAAAATGGGTGCCCAGCAAGTTTCTGAATACTCAACGTATCTGTGTGAGTAATTTTACCGCCAGCGCATTTGAGAGCCGCCCCACTCATCCCCGATAAGCCACCATACATCGCTTGCAATTTAACTCTTTGCATCATCGGGCTATTATCGAACTACGTGGACCATGCATGAGCTTGGTCGCATAAATACGACAACCGCGAGCACAAAAAAATGAACCTGGCAAAAGAACAAAGCGGCTTCACACTGATTGAGCTAATGATTGTTGTGGCCATCATTGGGATTCTCGCCGCAATCGCCGTCCCTGCTTACAACGACTACCTCATTCGTTCACGGATTACTCACGCCACCTCAGGGCTTGCCGAACGGCGCGCCCGTATGGAACAGTTTTTTCAGGATAACCATCTCTTCTACCAAGCAGCGGTACCACCCGCTGGTGAGCTCCGTTCACCGGCATGCCCGGCCGGCACCGACACTACAACCAGCAATTTCTTCGATTTCACCTGCGCCGCTGACGCTAACACCTACACACTGACCTCCACCGGCAAAGGATCGATGAGCGGTTTTGCTTACACCATCGACCAAACCAACACCCGAACCAGTACGCTTGCGGGCGTACCTTCGGGTTGGGCTGGCACATCCACAACCTGCTGGATCACCAACAAGGGAGGCGCGTGTTGAAAACTCTGCGCGGCTTCAGTCTGATCGAATTAATCATCGGCATGGCAATTCTTGGCATTCTGATGTCTTTGGCCATGCCTAGCTTCTCGGGCTGGATCAGGAATGCCAAAATTCGCACGACGGCTGAATCAATTCAAAATGGGCTGCAACTTGCGAGGGCTGAAGCGGTAAGGCGGAATACAACAGCGCGTTTTCAGTTGGTAAGTACACTCGACAGTGCCTGCGCCTTGGCCGCAGCGGGGCCAAATTGGGTTGTTAGCCTAGACAACGTGGCAGGCAACTGCGATGACGCCCCATCTGACACAGTAGCGCCTCGCATCATTCAACTTCGCAATGGTGCAGAAGGCGCCGACAACAACACAATAATCGCTGCCGGGCAAAGTGCGTTCACCTTCAATGGGATGGGGCGATTGACACCTATACCCGCTGCTAATATTGCTATTGATATTAGCAATCCAACTGCCGGAAATTGCGTTGCTGCCGGCGGGAGCATTCGCTGTTTGAGACTTGTTGTTTCCTTGGGCGGTCAGATCCGCATGTGCGATCCGGCCTTGCCCAGCAATGATGCGCAGGCCTGCTAATGAACGAAACATCATTAAATGCCAAATCTCAATCTGGCATCATGCTACTGGAAGCCTTGATAGCTATTCTTATTTTCTCTCTGGGCATTCTTACCGTCGTTGCCTTGCAGGCGACATCGATCAAACTGACTGGAGATGCCAAGTACCGTACTAACGCCACACTCCTTGCCAATCAATTGATCGGTCAGATGTGGGTAAGTACAGGAGATGTTGCTGCACTCAAAGCCAGCTTCGAAACAGGCGGTACCGCCTATAACGCTTGGCTTGCCGACGTCACTAGCCCGGAAGGACTACCGGGGGTAGTAGCTGCATCGGCCGGTGTCACATCGACTCTGCCCACGGTCACAGTTGATGCCACGCCAGGGGCAACAGCTGGGCAGGTAACAATCACGCTGTTCTGGCGTACCCCGGAAATGCCGCTCAATAACGACGCTCTCCGGCATCGCCATATAGTTACCTCACAAATTGTTAAAAACTCCCCCTAGACCCCTATGAAAATGCGCTCCTTACCCATTGCGAAAATATCAGACCAAGGCTTCACTTTGGTTGAAGTCCTCGTGGCAATGGTCATTGGCATGATCGGGCTGATCATCATGATGCAGGTATTTTCAAATGCCGAAGGCCAGAAACGTGCCACAACTGGTTCGGGAGATGCACAAAGCAATGGCGCCTTGGCGGTCTACGCACTTCAGCGCGATATCCGTCAGGCAGGTTATGGCTTCAACGCCATCAATGCGCTAGGCTGTGCCTTCACCCTTCCGGCACCTGCCAGTCGCACTCTAACTCAACTCGCTCCGGTCATAATTAATCCGCCGGTAGCAGAAGTACCGGCTGGTGATGCCAATACCGACACACTATTGATTGCCTATGGCAGCAGCGAAGGTCCGCCGGAAGGTGATCTCGTTACCACCGTCAATGGAACACAGCTGGGAATGCAATCGCCTCTCAACTTTAACGCCAACCATTGGGTTACTGCCGCCCCGGCTATGGAAGCACCGAGTTGTTCTCTCACGCTGACCCAGGTCACTGCGGTCTCGCCGCCCTCCCCCAACATCACAGTCACAGGCAGTGGCGCTGTGGAGGGCGGCTATCTCTTCAATCTAGGCAATACGCCAAAGGTCCTGGCCTACGCCATCCGCGCCGGCAATCTGACTGTATGCAACTATATGGCGGCTGACTGCGGCGCCGCCTGTTCAGCGGCTGATGGCTCCTGTAATGCAAATTGGGTACCCATTGCCAACAATGTCGTCAGCCTGCGTGCTCAATATGGCCGCGACACTAGTGCGGTAAAAGATGGTGGCATCGATATATGGGATCAAACCACGCCACCAACAGTCACCGCTCCCACTCCCGCGCCTGGCTCACCAAACGCCCGCGCCTGCATCTGGGCCAGAGCTTCGGCGCTGCGCATCGCCGTTGTTACTCGTAACAGCCAGGTAGATAGGGAGATTCTGACCACTCAGGCTCCGACATGGGAAGGCTCGACGGGGGCAGCAATCAACCTCACCGCACGAGCAAACTGGCAAAACTATCGCTACAAGACATTTGAAACCATCATCCCGATGCGCAATCTCCCCTGGATGGGAACATGCTAAATCAACGCCCCCTGCCTGGCCGGACCTATGCAGCTGGCCCCCAAGCCGACCAGCGCGGCGTTGTACTGCTTATTGCGCTGATCATTCTCGTTGCACTGACCCTGTCGGCCGTCGCCCTTGTCCGCTCGATGGATACCACAAATCTCATTGCCGGCAACATGTCCTTCAATCAGTCAGCTGTCCTGGCTGGTGAGCGCAGCACGGAATTGGCCATGACCAACTGGCTACAACCCAATATTGGCGCTGGTGACGTTGACCTTCACAGCGACAGTCTTGCCAACGGTTATCGGGCGGCACGTGCAGATCCCGCTGCAGGCGTTTCTTGGGATGCTTTCTGGACAGCCACACTTGCCGCACAAGCGGTCAATGGCGCACCTGACACCGCAGGCAATACTGTTTCATACGTCATTCATCGACTCTGCGATGCCGCAGGCCCACCGAAAAATGTCAATTGTGCCAAACCCCCTGCCGGCAATACTGGGGGAAGCCAACAAGCCGGTGGCCCTGCGCCAGTAGTAAGTAGCCAAGTTTATTACCGTATTACCACACGCATCGCCGGGCCACGCAACACCGTCGCCTACATCCAGACCATCGTTGCCCTTTAAGCCCTGACAAGAATTTTGAGGAGTTGGCCATGAACCCCAACAAACTGATTACAAAAGCCACCGCGCTAATCGCACTGTTCGTTATTGCCACTGCTACCCATGCGGGACTGACGCAACTAGCCAATTCGCCTCTCTCTGGCGCTTCCGCTATTGAGATAAGCCCCAATATCATGTTCGTCCTTGATGACTCGGGCAGTATGGATTGGGACTATCTCCCTGACTGGGCTGGTACGACTACTCAAATATCGCAAAGCAAAAACCCCAGCTTCAATGGTGTGGCCTACAACCCTAACGTAACCTATAAGCCGCCACAGTATTTCAATGCCGATGGCACTAGCAATACAACAACCTATCCGGCTCAGACAGCCGCCATTTCGACCAACTGGACCATGGTCAAAAATGACGGTTATGGTGTTCAAACAGCAAGCACCAGTAATGTCATAGGAAACGCTTTTTTCTACACCACAGTAGCCGGCGAATACTGCACTAACAAAAGCATGAAAACTTGCACCACGGCCAGCGCGCCAAGTGCAGCCTATCCAATTGCCGCAAAGCTGCGCTGGTGCAAAACCGCAGTAGAAGCAAGCGCAGCGACCCCCAGCGCCGGCGCATGCCAGGCCACACAGATTGATCCCACTCCAGCGCCGCCAGCCGTAGCTACCAACATTCCCTTTAATTACCCACGAATGCCTGCCCCACGGACAAGTGACATTGCGATCAGTGGAACGGACAGCACTGCCGTCAGCCATATCACGGTTGACGCAAATGAAATTCTCTCAGTTGCCATTGCAGCAACAACATCTCCTTCAAGCATGGCCAGTGCAATAGAGAGCAGCATCAATGCATGTACTTTCGGGCTGACTGGTATCTGTCAGATAGTTGGTTACAGCGCAGTCGCATCGGGCAACACTGTCACCATCAGTGCACCGGGCGTTACTACACTGACACCAGTAATTACCAAAATCGGTTCACCGACCATGACGATGACCGCCACAGCCTTTGCTCGCCCATCGACGAACCAAGCTCCGGGGGAGAATCTCCTGACGGTAATCACATCTTCCACCGCGACTTATACCAAGCCATCAGTGGTCCGTGCCGAGTGTGCCTCCGCTACCGAGTGCAGCTACGTCGAAGAAATGACCAATTTCGCAAATTGGTGGGCCTATTACCGGACGCGAATGCTGACCATGAAGACAGCCACCAGCTTGGCTTTTGCACCGATCGGTGCCACCTATCGCGTGGGCTACATGACGATCAACAACAATACGACGACAGATTTTCAGAATATCGGAACCTTCTCCGCAACTCAGAAAAAAGCATGGTACGACAAGGTTTTTTCTGCCCTGCCTAACCACAACACGCCTCTGCGAGTCGCGCTCTCCAATGCCGGACGTCTCTATGCCGGTCGCCTGAATAGCACCTCATTTAACGGCGTCACCGTCGTTGACCCCGTGCAGTATTACTGCCAACCAAACGTAACCATTCTCTCGACCGATGGTTACTGGAATGAGGGTGCCGGATTCCAATGGAATGGAACAACGCTTGTTGGTGATCAGGACGGTCCCGGCCTAGAAGTTCGCCCACAGCTTGATGCAGGTGGGCCACAAGATCAAAAATCAACCAGTCAGATTACAAAAACATTGACTCCGACCACAGCAACTCAGGCGCAGATCAGGACAGAACAACTGCAAAGCAAAGCTGCACTACTCGAAACAAGAACCTTCACCCAAAGCCAGACCCGTACCAATCAACTGCAAAGCAAAGATGCGCAGATGCAGAGTCGCACCTCGCAACTTCAGCAAAGAACATTTACCCAGGGCCAGACACAAACCCTGACGCAACTGCAGCAACAAACCTCGACGCTGCAAAGGCGTAGCGGACCTCTGCAGCAACGCACTTCAGATCTGCAAATGCGAACCCTAACCCAGTCTCAAGCCAGAACGGCCCAGTTGCAAAGCATGACCGCTCAGTTGCAAAGCAAGACCTACCTGCTTCAGGAGCGGGTAACGCAGGTTCAGCAAAAGACCTCCAGCAACGGCGGGACGACTTGGTCAGCCTGGACAAATGCTGCCTCCTGCTCTCCTGTTACCAGCGGCACCAACCGCTCGCAATGCCAAACATTGGCGCAGGGAGCGTGGACTAACGCCTCCAGTTGCACTGCTGTAACCGGCGGCACAACGGTAACCAATCCTGGTACCGATAGTGAAGTTACCACTTACACTACAGCCCGCTCGTGCCAGTACACTTCGCCATCGTGGGTCAATACTGCTTCCTGCTCAGCGGTTGCCAAATCCACGGGATCACCATATACGGTCGCTACGGCGGTGGATTGTCAAACAACCTGGCCTAACCCCTGGGTTAGCGCTGCCTCTTGCACTACGTCTGCAACCGTTCAGTGTCAATACGCAGCATGGACCAGTTACGGCAATGTTGCCTCCTGTTCGCCGCAGCCAAAATCAACTGCATCTCCTTATACCGTCGGTGTAGCAACGGAGTGCACGACTAACTGGACCGGCTGGAGTAATGCGGCAACTTGTGATGCATCGGCAACGGTCGGCTGCCGATACGCGGCATTCACCGGTTGGACTGCTGCTACCGCCGGTGCATGCAGTGCTATAGCCAAGGACACCACTGACCCATATACGGTGGCGCAGGCAAAAGAGTGCAGCGTCAATTATGGTGCCTGGGCCAACGTAACTTCGGGTACCTGTGCTGTAGTCTCAACGGGGGCGACGCAAACACAGTGTCAATACTCGGCATGGTCAGCTTGGGGCAACACAGGATCCTGTGCTGCTGTGACTCAATCCACTGGTCCAACCAGTTTCAGCACGCTGACGGCGAGAAATTGCCAGACGGTATTTACCGGCTGGACCAACACGGCTGCGGCATGCGTTCCGAGCGCGACTGTAAATTGCCAGACCGTGTGGACACCATGGACCAATGTACCTACATGCACGTACTCGGCTGGCTCCAGCGAATGTCAATACACGGCATGGACAGGTTGGGCAAATGCAGCTTCCTGCACACCAACCCCACAATCAACCTCACCAAACTACACAGTCAATATCGCCACCGATTGCCAGACAACCTGGCCCAATCCATGGGTAAACGCGGCATCATGCACCACATCACCAACTAGGCAATGTCAGTATGCTGGGTGGACGGGGTGGAGCGATTCCGCATCTTGTAGCACTCTGGCACCATCAACAGTCTCACCATACACAGTTGGAGTAGGCAGCCAATGCCAAACTGTATGGACAGCCTGGTCGGCGACGGGTAGCTGTACTGCAGCAGCAGGCGTAGAGTGTCAAACGACTTGGCCCAATCCATGGGTAAATGCGTCGACTTGTACAGTCAGCTCAAGTAACCAATGCCAGACAATTCCAGTTATTAGCAACTGGACCAACGCCGCTAGCTGTACCGCCGGAACAGTAAATGGACTGACGACAAGCTGTCAGTATGTTATCCCACCGCCAACCAGCCAATTTGCTGCTTCATGCCTGCCAGACGCTGCAAGTGCAGGTAACGGATTTATCGAAACAACATGTAGTACAGCGACAACGGGACCCACAGATGTGGCATCCTGCACGCCTGCAGCGCCCGTTGCTGGCAACAGTTATGTTGAAACCACTTGCAATACCGTGGCAAAAGGCCAAACACCCGACACGCTTGCTGACGTTGCGGAGTATTACTGGAAAACCGACTTGCGCGATCCCTTGCTCCTCCCTGATCGCTGCACTGGAGGACCTGTTGTCGTGAACAGCATTACTGGTTACAACAATGTTTGCACCAACACTACAGACTATCCCAAGCAATACATGAAGACCTACACGCTCGGCTTGGGCGCTTCCGGTGTCATGCAATACGACGAAAACTACCTTACCGCCACCAGCGGTGACTTCCACAGCGTAGAACAAGGTGTGACTGCAGACCCGGCGACGGGGGTTTGTCCATGGCAACCCAATGGTCAATGCAATTGGCCAAAACCGGAGAGCAATGAACAAACCAACATTGACGACCTCTGGCATGCCGCAGTTAATGGACGAGGAAAATACTTTAGTGCCGGAGACCCCGCGTCACTGGCCAACGGGATTAGCCAGGCACTGGGTGACATTCCCACAGTAGATGGTGCCCTGGCCGCCGTAACGGTCAGCAATCCAAACTTTACTTCGGGAGAAAATTCGATTTATGAAGTTTCGTTTACTGTCTGGAAGTGGGGTGGTGAACTAGTCAAACGTACGATCAACGGAACGACAGGTGCATTCTCGACAAGTAACACCTGGTCCGCCCAGGCAAAACTGGATGCAAAGGTTTCGAGTGGTTCCCATAGCGCCCGCAATATCTATACCTATGATGCAAGCGCAACTAATAAGCTTAAGTCTTTCGAATGGGCTAACCTGAGTACAACCGAAAAGACTTATTTCACCAAGCCTCATATAGCCTTGCTGTCCCAGTTCTGCGCCACCGGCACCATTTGCCTC
>Ga0209480_10002998_pt1 | contig 11206 bp, 10 predicted proteins | sample JI61114C2DNA_FD_187501 | JGI IMG/M metagenome (GOLD analysis project Ga0209480, IMG submission 187501) | Wastewater effluent complex algal communities from Wisconsin, to seasonally profile nutrient transformation and Carbon sequestration -... | ecosystem: Engineered > WWTP > Effluent > Algae...
ACGACGTCCAATACGCACGCGATAGATATTTTACATCTGCTGTATTTCTTGGACCACCGGAGTTCGGGAATTCACAGTACGAAATTGGCAATGTTTTTTTGATCACGAATTCGGGTCTTGAGTGCCATTCCATTTCGGTTGCGGTCGGAATCGGAAGTTCTACACCGGCAACCATGTATGGCGCAATTTATAGTTATGATTTTTCGGCATTGAATCCTGCAACATTAATAGCGACAACACCTGCGATAGAAATTGATCCAGCCATGTTCAATTCATATGGCGATCAAATTTTGACCAATCTTACATTTGATGTGCCAGTTACAATGGAAGAAGGGGTTTCATATTTTGTAGCGGTGGGAAGCGAACAAGGACCTGAGTTTTTTGTGTGCGCTTTGAGTGGTGATGCACTGGAGTTTACAGCATTGGTGAAGTATTTTCCCAACAACTGGTATTCAGTAGATCGCATTCCAATTGTTCGAATGAACTTCGGTCCTTTCGATGGAGTAGCACAGAGAACAGAGAGTTTGGCGATAAACGTGTATCCTGTTCCTGCAAAAAATGTATTGCAAATTCCAACATCTGATTGGTTGAATGAATCATGTGAACTAAAAATAGTGGATGGGCAAGGTAAAATTGTTCATACTGAATTGATACAAACGAATCAACTCAACGTAACTGAAATCAATATTGAAAATTTGTCCTCTGGCAAATATGATTTACTGATTTATTCAGAGAAAAGAAGAGGTCATGCTCAGTTTATCAAACAATAAGCGCGGAAAATTTAGCAAAACGGAAGTCAAAAATTAGAACAGCATACGATGTCTATCAAATCAAAGTTAGCCGGACTATATGCTGGTTTTGTGTTAAAGAAAATCCAGAAGGAAGCCAGAAATGGTTTGGAAAACCAGGAGCGATTGATGAAAAAGTTGATTTTCAAAGGAGCGAAAACTTCGTTTGGAAGGGATCATCGCTTCGATGGAATTCATGATTACAACGATTTCAAAAAGGCCATTCCAATTCGCGATTACGAAGCGATTTCTCCCTATATCACGCGGTGGAAAAGTGGAGAGCGTGATGTGCTTTGGCCGGGATTGCCTTTGTACTTCTGCAAAACCAGTGGCACTACTAGCGGCACGAAGTACATCCCATTAACGAAAGACTCATTGCCAAATCATATTCAGTCGGCACGAAATGCATTGCTGGCATACATGGCAGAAACGGGCAATACGCGTTTTGTAGAGGGCAAGATGATTTTTTTACAAGGCAGTCCGAAGTTGGACAGCTTGCCTTCAGGAATTCCATTCGGAAGATTGAGTGGTATTGTTGCGAATCATGTTCCGTCTTATTTGCAGAAAAACAGAATGCCATCTTATGAAACCAATTGCATTGAAGATTGGGAAACGAAAGTGCACGCGATAGCAAGTGAGACGATGAAGGAGAATATGAGTCTCATCAGCGGCATACCGAATTGGGTGCAGATGTACTTTGAGGTTTTGCTAAACAAAACAGGTAAAAACACCATTGCGGAAATTTTTCCGAACTTTGATTTATTCGTTTATGGTGGGGTGAACTTTGAGCCTTACAGATTGAAATTTGAAAAGTTGATAGGAAAAAAAATTCCAGTCATCGAGTTGTTTCCAGCAAGTGAAGGTTTTATAGCCTATCAAGATAGCCAAAAAGTGGATGGCCTTTTATTGAATACGAACTCAGGCATTTTTTTCGAATTTATTCCTGCGGAAAATTTTTATGATGCAAATCCGGTACGAGTGAGTTTGAAGGATGTGAAGTTGGGTGTGAACTATGCGCTCATATTATCAAGCAATGCCGGTTTGTGGGGCTATAGCATTGGAGATACAATCAAGTTTGTCTCCCTGCAACCACATCGAATTAAAGTAACCGGTCGCATTAAACATTTTACAAGTGCTTTTGGAGAACACGTGATTGCAGAAGAAGTAGAATATGCAATGTCAGAGTCTTGCAAACAGCTTGGAATAAGTGTGTCCGAATTTCACATTGCTCCGATGATAACACCTGCTGCAGGATTGCCGTACCATGAATGGTTTATTGAAGCAGAAATTTCAACGGAAATATTGAGTGAACTGAAAATTTTAATAGATGAAAAAATGCAGGCAAAGAATGTGTACTACAAAGACCTGATTCGAGGACATGTTTTGCAACCGGCTATTCTTCGTTTGGTGAAAGAAGGAGCTTTTAATGAGTACATGAAGGCTGTTGGAAGATTGGGAGGACAAAACAAAGTTCCTCGATTGGCAAATGATCGCACAATAGCAGACATACTTCAGAAGTTCTTGCAGAAGTAATTCAATGTTGGATCTTATGAGAAAAACAGGAGGATGCATATTGTTTTTTATTTTAACCTCTTTAAGTGCACTGCATGCACAAATAGAAGTGCTTCCATTGTCTTTGAATTTTGGAACAACCACACCAGAGACGGAATGGGTTGTAGATGTTCATTTCACTAATAATGGTGCGAAAAAGGATTATCTGCTTCGACACACATTTTCACATGAGTATGAAGTGTTATTTACATCTAAGACACTCATGCCGGATAGTTCTATTGTGATGCGAGTGAAATTTTCTCCGCGCTTGAAGGGAGAATACAAAGAACGAATTGAGATTTATTTTGCATCTATGAATGAGCCAGTGATCATCCCCGTTCAGGCATTTGTGGAGTACCTCAATCCGTCGGATCACATTCCCTGTCCGGATTTTTCAAAGCGTGTCGCAGACTGTTGCCCCGATAATTTATTCATGTTGGAAGTGGTTGACGCCGAAGATGGAAAGGCAATTGTCGGAGCACAAATCAAAATTTTGGAAGAGGATGTGAACAGGATGAAATTGCTGACGTCTGCCGAAGGAAAAGTGTCCAATAAAATTCCTATTGGTTATTATTCTATTGAAGTTAGTCATCAGGAATATGAAGGATCGACCATTGAGTCATACATCAATCATCAAAAAGCGTATTTTAAATTTCGATTGAAAAAAACGACAGAAATAGAGCATTCAACGCCTGAAGTTATTCTTGCAGAATCACCGCCAATTAAAGGAGTTGAACAAGATGAGATGTTGTTGGATGCCGACTTGTATTTGCCAAACAACGTTGTTTTTTTACTTGACGTTTCATCCAGTATGCTTCAAGGAGAAAAGCTTGCATTGATGAAAGGTGCGCTCGAAGAGTTGACAGACGTACTGCGCAGTCAAGATAAGATTACATTGATAAGTTATGCAGACGAGGCTGCCGTGTTGCTTCCAACGACTTCGGGTCATCAGCATTCGATCATCAAAGAAATTGTGCGAAAGCTTGAGGCAGATGGAGCCACATCCGGGGCGAAGGGCTTCAAGGCATCTTATGATATTCTGAAACGCGAGTTTATTCAAGGCGGAGCAAACAATCAACTGGTGGTGATCACAGATGGTGCGTTTCAACCTGCTGATCAAAAGGCGATTGAGAAGTTGGCAAAAAAGTCATCAAAAAAGGGTATACGCACTACCATTGTTGGAATACAATGCGCTTCTTTTGCAAACCAAAAACTCAGTGTTGTAAGTGAAATCGGCAAAGGATCTTTTTTATCCGTAATGGACGAAAGTGACTTGCAGGTGTTAATTGAAGAATTGAAACGACGTTCAGCAAAGTGAAAAACGCAAAACATTATCTCATTGGAATCGCCGGAGGAAGTGGTTCAGGAAAAACAAGTTTTCTCCGAGAACTGATGAATCATTTCACACAGGAAGAGGTGGCACTTGTCTCGCAGGATAATTATTACCATCCCAAAGATGTGCAACTTGCAGATGACAACGGCGTGCTGAATTTTGATTTGCCTACATCGATAGATCGTCATCATTTCTATGAAGATATGATGAGACTTTCGCGAAATGAAACCATCGAAAAGTTGGAATACAATTTCAATAATCCGCTTTGGGAACCGGAAAAAGTTGTTGTACAGTCTGCTCCGATAATCATTATGGAAGGCCTCTTTGTATTTCACTATGAAGAAATAAAAAATCAGTTGGACTTCATGGTTTACATCGATGTGCATCATGAAGAGCGACTTCATAGACGAATAAAAAGAGATGGCCAGGAGCGCGGTTTTCCTGAGCATGAAGTGCGATATCAATGGCACAACCACGTTAGACCGGCAGAAGAAAAATATCTTGATCCGTTCATTCAATCATGTGATTTGGTTGTTGACAACACATTTCATTATCGTGAAGGGTTGAACGTTTTAGTGACCAACATTCAAGAACAACTCAAAAAGTTTAAATCATGAAGAAAATTTATCATTTGGCAACATGCTCTACATGTCAGCGAATACTCAAAGAGTGGGGTGTTGGTATCAAAAAATTTGAGTTGCAAGACATCAAAACCGAATCGATCACGCCGGAACAACTGGATGAAATGAAAGCGTTATCTGGTAGCTACGAATCACTGTTCAGCCGGGTTGCATTGAAATATCGATCATTGGGATTGAATGAGAAAAAACTTACCGAAAAGGATTACCGGAAATATATTTTGATGGAGTATACTTTTTTGAAAAGGCCAGTAATGATCAATGGAAATGAAATCTTTATTGGAAATGCTCCAAAAATTGTCGCTGCTGCGAAGAATTCTTTGAAATGAATAAAAGCACGATAGCACATCTGGCGCTATCCGGTGCTGCTTTGATATACGGCGCGAATTATATCATCGCCAAATCGGTGATGCCCAATCCAATTGATGCAAATAGTTTTATTGCGCTGCGTGTTATTGGCGCTTGCGTACTCTTTTGGCTTGTCGCATTTCGGCGCATAACTATTCCGGACAGGTCCGATTGGTGGAGGTTTGTCTTATGCGCTATTACTGGTGTGGCAACGAATCAACTATTATTTTTTAATGGACTTTCACTTACCTCCCCGGTAAATGCTAGCATCATTATGACCAGTAATCCCATTCTGGTGATGATAATCAGTGCAATCGCACTGAAGCAAAGAATCACTCTTCTGAAGACAGGAGGCATTTTGCTCGGTGCAGCTGGCGCCATTACACTGCTTTGGTTAAGTAGTTTTGATATCACTAAACAAACCTCCTTGAAAGGCGATGTATTCATTTTGGTGAATAGCATATCATGGGCGTTTTATCTTGTGCTTATTAAGCCTTTGATGCGCAAGTATCATCCATTGATGATTACTGCCTGGGTATTTCTAATAGGCATTGCACTGGTGTTTCCATTCGGCGGCATGGGTGTCAAGAGTATCGATTGGGAGATGCTTTCAAACTGGCAATGGTTTAGCGTCATCTACGTCATTGTAGCAACTACCTTTCTTACTTACTTATTTAACATGATAGGAGTTCACCGCCTGTCTCCAACGGTAGCTAGCTCGTACATATATTTTCAACCAATGCTGGCCGGATTTTTTGCATTTGTTTTTTCAACATTTCTCGATCGAGATTTTACAGGAGACATCACCTGGATGAAAGTGTTTTGCGCTTCTTTGATTTTTGTGGGCGTTTTTATGGTCAGTAAAAGCGATGAATCCGTTGTTGAGGTTGAATGATGTTTAAATTTTTACTGTAAGTCCAATTGAATAATTTCTGCCGGCTTGCGGATAGTGGAAAATTTCTGTAACACGCGATTCACCAACATAACTATAGGTATATCCATTCGATGAATACACTTCTCCCAGAACATTATTTACCCAAAAGTTTAACTGTATGTCGTTTTTGTTTTTCGTTGAGAGGTAACACGATAGTCGGAAATCGTTCACCAAATATGGATTGATTGAAAGTCTTTCATTTTGAGTATTGTCCAAAAATTGTTTGCCAACATACTTTGTCATCCATGCACCTTCGATATAGTGCGTTGCTTTTTTGTTCCAGAGGCGGTAACTCATTTGGCCGCTACCACTGAATCTTGGAGAAAAGGCAATATCGGTGTTGTTGTGCTCTATCACGATGGCTTCATAATCGTAATTGTAGAGATACTCATTGAAGGAAGAAATTTTGTTCTTACTAAGTGTGAAATTTCCTGTGATCAGCAAGTTTTTCAGTATGTTGTAATTTCCGGAAGCTTCAATACCTCTCCGGAAACTTTGTCTAACGTTCGTTCTGAGCGGCGCACCAACATCATTTAGTTCGCCCGTGAGCACAAGTTGATCTTTGTAGTTCATGTAATATAAATTGAGACCAATTGTTGCTTTTTCTTTTGTCCATTGATATCCCAATTCTAAGTCAGTCATGTATTCTGGTTTTACAAGGCTATCCGCGAGAGCGGAAATAAAGTCATTGCGGTTTGGCTCTTTTCCCGCTTGGGCTATAGAGGCAAATGCCCTGTGATGCTGATTCGGTGTATAGACAAAGCCAAATTTTGGATTGGAAAATGTCATGTTTCTATTTACTTGATAAGCACGTTGGTCATTGTCTATTCCCGTTGTAACATAATTGACGTTGCGCACTTGCAGGTCGGCATATAAATCAAGTTTTTGATTGACAGTGAACGTGTTTTTCCAATAGACATTTCCATCACGTTTTAGACTTTTACCATCGTAATAGTGATCACCAAAGAAGTTGTTGCCTGCAAATTCCATCCAAGTCAGCTCGCCATAGTGTTTTCCGCTATATTCATTGTAGGCACCTCCAATAACCGATTCCCAACTGTTTTTCTCGTAGATAATTGACACTACCCCGCCGTAAAAATCATTTCTCAGCCATCTTCGTCTCACTAAATCTGTGGAAGTGATGCTTACATTGCTATCCAAATCAATATCGTTTAGTCCGTATGAAGAAAATTGTTGGTCTTCTTTGTATTCTTCAAAAAATCCTTTTCCATGGGTGTAATGTCCTGAAATATTAACCCTGAGCATGGGATTGAATTGATGAGATAGATGGAGTTGTGTGTGATTCTGCTGATAGTCATCCACCTGATTTTCGTAGTCATAATAGTTATAAGTTCTTCCGGAATTTATCAGGTTGTCAGTTTGCTGCACATTGAAATAATTCCGTTCTGCGAAGGCAACAATACTATCCGCATCGCCTTCTATAACGGCGATTGGTGTTCCGTACCAAGATTGATATGTTACTTCTTTCCCTCCGAAGATTGTAGCTTTTAATGTTGTTTTGTCTGAGATGTATGCAGCTTCGGTGAAATATGATTTGAGATCGGAAGTGGCTCTATCGATATATCCATCACTTGAAATACGAGATAATCTTCCTTCGATGATAAATTTTTCTTTGATGAGTCCAGTGCCGAATGCGATGTTGTTTTTTACGGTATTAAAGGACCCAAAAACATGATTTGTCTCTGCATATGGATTCGTTTGATGACCGCGCGTTTCAATTTTTATAGCACCTCCGAAAGAAGCTGACCCATTGGCGCTGGTGCCAATTCCACGTTGCACTTGAATTGAGTTTGCGCTGCTGCCGAAGTCGGGAGTGTTTACCCAAAATACTTGTTGGCTCTCAGGATCATTCAATGGAATGCCGTTGATGGTAACATTGATTCGTGATGGATCGCTACCACGAATCCATGAGCTTGTATAACCAATGCCATTTCCCGCATCACTTGTTGCAATAAGTGATGGTGTGAATCGGAGTAAATACGGCATGTCTTGTCCGTTGTTTAGAGGTTCAATTTCTTTGGAAGTTATTTCTGTAAATGCCATGGGGGTTCTCAATGTTGCGCGTGTTCCTTCGATATTCACTTGTGGAAAACGCCGAAAGGGAATTGGGTCTGGATCTATAAAAATGTCATAGGGCGATAACTTGATGTTTAGCTCTATAGTTTGCCCCGAGGTGATCTCTATTTCCTCAGTTATTTCTTTGAAGCCAACAAAGCTGAATTTCACCAGGTGTTTGCCGGGAGGCACGTTTTTTAGCTCATACTTTCCGTCAAGGTCGGTATATGCGCCAAGGTTGATTGACTTGATAAACACAGTTGCAAATGGCAAACGTTCGCCATTGCTTTCATCGGTAACAACTCCGCGCAAAATGCTCGTCTGAGTGAAACAATTTTTTGCAAGAATCAGCAAAAAACAAAAGCTAAGAATTCTCATCATGGTTGACAATTTTGATATACGTGTCAGCCGGCTCGGGGTAGCCGACTATTGTTCAGCTACCACTTTGTTCTTCCTTGGCGGCATTACCCGCCCAGGTTCAAAGGGTATAATCTCAGTCTCGGTATATCCGAGACACCCCCGTGAGAAATGCAATGCAAGTGTAAGACGAAATAAGTGAGTCTGACGAAAATTATGAATTTGAATTATACATCAGCACAAGTGCAATCATGAAAATGAGCAAAGAAATTTGGTGATGCTGTTTTCAGTTTCGATAAACAGAACGTTCTTCTTCGTCATGATACATGCTCACATAGCTATTGTATCGCGAGGCGGAAATCTTACCAGCATCCAAGGCTTCGCGCACTGCACAGCCAGGTTCATTCATGTGCAGGCAATTGTGGAATTTGCAGTTTGGTAGTAGCTTGAAAAACTCCGTAAAATGATGATGGAGTTCATCTTTAGGTATATCCACAAGGCCAAACCCTTTGATTCCGGGCGTGTCGACAATGTATCCACCATCAGGCAACTCGTGCATTTCTGCGAACGTGGTTGTGTGTTGTCCTTTATTGCTGGCCTCACTCACATCACCGATGCGCAAATCTTTGCCTGGAATGAAATAATTGATGAGTGATGATTTTCCTGTCGCGCTATGTCCGCTGATTAGCGTTGTCTTTGCTACGAGCATCGTTTGAAGCTCATTCAATCCCTCTCCGTTTATCAATGACGACCTTACTATAGGAAATCCAATTTTTTCATAGGTGGCAATGAGCGCATTTAGATCTTCCAACTCATCAGCATCATACTGATCCATCTTGTGAAATACAAGCACGATCGGAATTTGATATGCATCTGCAGTGACAAGAAAACGATCGATAAAGCCGGGCGTGGTCTGAGGTCTTGTAGTCGTAATGATCAAAAACGCTTGATCAAGATTGGCTGCAATGATTTGAGCTTCTTTTGAAAGGTTTACGGATTTTCGAATAATGTAATTTTTCCGCGGATGAATTCGTGTGATGTTTCCTTCAGAAACATTTTCGATGCTAAAATCTACATTGTCACCAGCTGCCACCGGGTTTGTTGTTGATCGACCTTCAAGTCGAATTTTGCCTCTAACCTGGCATTGATAGATTTTCTGATCAGTACCTTTTACTTCATACCACTTCCCGGTGGATTTTATCACGACACCACTAATCATGTTTTGGAATTTCCAAATGAGGTGAAACTGCTGGACTTAGGTAACATGAGTTTACAGAGAAATTGTGATTTAACGTATGTCATCAAAGTGAACTTGCAATGCTGTTCAGTTCGCTGCGAATGCGGAGCAGTCTATCAACAAGAACGCTGCTCGTTTCCACTTCTAGAGCTGCGCGCATGTGGTTTTTTGCACCATCAAGCGTAAATCCCTTTTCTTTCACCAGGTGATGAATTTTGCGAAAAAGTTCAAGATCCTTTTTGGAATATACTCTATTTCCGCGGGAATTTTTTTTAGGATGCAGTTGTGGAAATTCTTTTTCCCAAAACCGAATGAGTGAAGCATTGACATCAAACATTTCTGCGACTTCGCCTATGGAGAAGTAAAGTTTTTCAATTTCAAATGTTTTTGTATACATGAGGAAATCAGGTTAGTCAAATGATTGGTTTGCGTTGGCTGCGCGCTGCAACATGTCTTCGTATTGTTCAGGTGTGATATCGCTGTAAAAATAAAAAGCAGGATCAACCTTTTCACCATTTTTAATTACTTCGTAGTGCAAGTGCGGCCCAGTTGAAGTTCCTGTATTCCCAACATATCCGATCACTTGTCCGCGCTTTACTTTTTCACCTGTGCGCACAGCAACTCGACTCATGTGCGCATACAACGTTTCATATCCAAATCCATGTTGAATCACGACGTGGTGCCCATATCCCGAAAGTTTGCTGTCCACTGCCTCAATCACACCATCGCCTGTTGCGTAAATTTCAGTTCCAGGATCGGCGGTGAAGTCAAGCCCGGCGTGCATTTTTGCTATCTTGTAAATAGGATGCATACGCATTCCGAATCCAGATGCCAAACGTCTGAGGTCTTTATTCGAAACAGGTTGAATTGCAGGAATGCTCTGCAGCATTTCGTCCTGCGTTTTGGCAAGATTAAAAACTTCTTCGTACGATTTACTTTGAGCCACCAATAAACGTTGAAGTCGGCTGATACGTTTTTGAGTTTCTATAATTCCCTCGCTGCTTTCGTAGCCACGCATATTTCTATATCTGTCACTACCACCAATACCTCCTTTGCGCAAATGCTCGGGATAAGGTTCCGCACCAAAAATGCTTCTGTAAACGTTGTCATCTTTTTCCTGCAGATCTTGTGCAAACAATTCCAATGTATCAATTTGATTGTTTAGATCATAAATCTGATTTTTGAGAAATTTTACTTCCCGTCCCAATCGCGCTGTTTCAGGGTCTTTGAAAAATGATGCATACAAAACAACGCCAATTGCACCAATGACAAGCCCTGCAAAAAGATATTTGATGGCACTGATCGAATAATCGCGTATGCCATAACTGATCTTTTCAAAGTTCAGCGTCGAAGGATTGAATTTGTATTTAAGCCTTGCCATTTCGTTCGGGCGAAAATAGAAAGTTCCGCCACTTTTTCACTCCCTTTTGTGCAGATTCTATTTTTCGAATTGCAAGGAATTCACAAAGGGATGAAATCTGAGTTCGCAGGATTAAATTCGCGCCCGTTATGTCACATCTTACTTCAAAACAAATCCGCCAGCAGTTCCTAGATTTTTTTAAATCAAAAGGACATGAAATCGTTGCGTCTGCTCCAATGGTAGTCAAAGGCGATCCTACGCTTATGTTTATCAATAGCGGGATGGCGCCATTCAAAAATTGGTTTCTTGGCAATGAACCAATAAAATTTAAACGCGTGGCCGACACTCAAAAGTGTTTGCGTGTAAGCGGAAAGCACAATGATCTGGAAGAAGTTGGTGTGGACACGTATCACCATACCATGTTCGAAATGCTCGGCAATTGGTCATTTGGCGACTATTTTAAGCAAGATGCAATTGCATGGGCATGGGAACTTCTCACCGACGTGTATGGAATTCCAAAGGATCGTCTTTACGTTACCGTGTTTGAAGGTGATAAAAGTGAAAATCTCGATTTCGATCAAGAG
>Ga0209480_10003001_pt1 | contig 11196 bp, 9 predicted proteins | sample JI61114C2DNA_FD_187501 | JGI IMG/M metagenome (GOLD analysis project Ga0209480, IMG submission 187501) | Wastewater effluent complex algal communities from Wisconsin, to seasonally profile nutrient transformation and Carbon sequestration -... | ecosystem: Engineered > WWTP > Effluent > Algae...
GAAGCTTCACTGGTACTTGCGTCTTGAGCAAAAGCTGCCAAATGCATGAACCCTAATAAAAAGGCAATTGCTATTCTTTTAAATTGATTCATTGTTCAATTGTTTTTCATTTAAAACTTGATAACGGACTTTGAGGGTAGAAATCCAAACCCCTAATAAGGTCCAACCAATCACGGCTGGATAAAAAACCGTGCGCATATTCATATCCATATCCTTACCATTCAAACCCGGATTACCCTCACTACCCTCTCCTCCTGGATGGAGTGATTCAGTAAGTCTTGGCAAAACCCAAAGTGTGGGAAACAACATGAAAAAAGCAAAAATATTGTAGACTGCTCCTATGCGCATTTTCTTTTCATCGTCTTGCATACTACCCCTTAAAACAAAATAGGCCAAATAGATTAAGATGGCAATAGCTGCACCATTTTGTTTGGGATCTCCACTCCAAGGGCTGCCCCATTGATAATTGGCCCAAATAGCGCCAGTACTGATTCCCAAAAGAGAGAAAATGGTGCCTGTTGTAGCAAAGGCAGAAGAATAATAGTCATAAATGGGTTTGGGATCACGCAAATACCTAACGGCATAATACACAGATACAAATAACAGTATCATCATACCAAACCACATGGGAACATGGAAAAAGAAATTGCGGATAGATTCCTGCATCCGATCGTCCAATCTAGGGACTTTCACATAAAAACCATAGGTACAGGTATATAAAAGAAGCAAGACCGTTAATACTTTCCACCAGGATTTTCTCATCATACTATATCAGATTTTCAAATGCTTCTTTCAAACTAACAATCGTAAGTGCAAATTTAGGTGAAAGGCCCTCAATAAAACTAATCTACGTGTAAAATTTACCCATTATCTTAACAGTTTTAGGTGCAAATCTGGTCTTTAATTGGCATTCTAGCCAAGGTTCCTTAACTTTGCCAACTTCCAAAATTCATGCCGTAACATGAAGTGAGCTGCCCCGTAAGGCGGCGGCAACCTGAATGTGGCTATTAAAATTTTAAGAGACACATGAAATTATCCCAATTTAAGTTTGACTTACCTCTTAACCTGATTGCTCAGAATCCTACCAAGAAAAGGGAGGATAGCCGTTTGATGGTTGTTGACCGTAAAACCGGCCACATGGAGAACAGACATTTTCGTGACATCCTAGAGTACTATGATGACAAAGACGTGTTTGTAGTAAATAACACCAAAGTATTTCCTGCCAGAATGTATGGCCGCAAAGAGAAAACAGGTGCAAAAATTGAAGTATTCCTTTTGCGTGAACTAAATAAACCCAACCGTTTATGGGATGTAATAGTTGATCCCGCAAGAAAGATTCGTGTAGGGAACAAATTGTATTTTGGAGACAATGAAGAACTGGTAGCAGAAGTCATTGATAATACCACTAGCCGTGGTAGAACCATTCGTTTTCTCTGGGATGATGATGATGAGAGCTTTAAAAAAATGTTGGAATTCCTAGGTGAAACGCCTTTGCCAAAATACATCAAGCGTAAACCAGATGAGGAAGACAAAGAAAGATATCAGACCGTTTATGCAAAGCACGAAGGCGCTGTAGCTGCTCCCACTGCAGGTTTGCACTTTAGCAAGGAATTGATCAAGCGTTGTGAAATCTTAGGTATTCGCTTTGCAGAAGTAACCTTACATACTGGTTTAGGTACTTTCCGCCCTATTGAAGTAGAAGATTTGAGCAAACACAAAATGGATGCTGAATACTACCAAATTACAGATGAAGCTTGCAAAATTGTGAACAAGGCAAAAGAATCTGGCAAACGTATCTGTTCTATTGGAACTACCACCATGCGTGCTATGGAAAGTAGTTTTACTGCTCAGAAATTGCTCAAACCTAGCGAAGGCTGGACCAATCACTTTATTCACCCACCTTACCACTTTAATGTGGCAGATAGTTTGGTAACCAACTTCCACCTGCCTAAAACCAGCTTATTGATCATGACCTGCGCTTTTGCTGGATATGACTTAGCTATTGAAGCTTACAAAAAAGCCATCAAGGATAAATACCGTTTCTTCAGTTATGGAGACGCTTTATTAATTATCTAGAAAATAAATTCGCTTAAAAAATCCTCCGAAAATTCGGGGGATTTTTTTTGCTGGATTTGACTAGATAATTAATTAGTGAAGAGATAAGAGTGAAGAGTGAAGAATGGACCGTGATCTCAATATGCGAGTGACCTAGGCTGCGCCTAGGTTCTAGTAATTGACAAATCTTTCTTCAAAAAGAAAAACCCTTGGCAAAGCCAAGGGTTCATGTATCAATTCTAGAAAAATCTTCCTGCATTCTTCAGTCTTCACTCTTCACTCTTCACTCTTCACTCTTCACTTTCTCCCCCCTCTTCACTCTTCACTCTTCACTTTCTTATAAACCAAAAAGTCCGCTATTCAATAATTGAAGCGTCTTGGTCCTGTATTCATTTGGAACTAGAAGTGAAATATTATGCGGGCTACCACCATAGCTAACCATGGTAACAGGTATTTCACGGATCGCATCAAATAACTTCATCAATACATCGTCAGTTTTAGCAATCTCATTACCTACAATGGAAACAATGGATTGTTGTTTTTCAACTTCCACGTGACCAAAGGGTTCTAATTCTTTGATTATTTCTGCTAACGCGATGTCTGAATCAATGGTCACCGAAACAGCTACTTCAGAAGTGGTAATCATGTCAATTGAAGTCTTGTACTTTTCAAACACTTCAAACACTTTGCGTAAGAAACCATAAGCCAATAACATACGGCTACTCTTGATCTTGATGGCAATAATCCCATCTTTTGCCGCTACTGCTTTTACACCAACGCTTCCAGCTTCTTTGGTAATCACGGTTCCCGCTGCTTCCGGTTGCATGGTGTTCAACAATTTTACAGGAACATTTTCTTGTTGTGCAGGCCAGATACAAGTGGGGTGCAAAATTTTGGCGCCAAAATAAGCTAGCTCCGCAGCTTCGTCAAAGCTCAATTGTTCAATAGCAACTGTCTTGTTCACAATCCTTGGATCATTGTTGTGCATGCCATCAATATCGGTCCAGATTTCGCATACGGTTGCATTAATGGCTGCAGCCACCAAAGATGCAGTATAATCACTTCCTCCCCTTTTCAGGTTATCTACTTCTCCTCTTGCATTGCGACAAATATATCCCTGTGTAATAAAGATTTTTTTGTCCTTATGTTCTGCCAATAGAGCCGTTAACTTAGTCCTGATTACGGGCAAATTGGGTTCTTCATTGGCATCAATGGTCATGAATTCCAATGCTGGTAATAACAAGTGATCAATGCCCTGCTCTTCTAAATAAATACAGAAGAGTTTGGTACTCATCAACTCTCCCTGTGCCAAAATATCTTTATTCAGCGCTTCACTAAATGAGATCCTTAAAATGATATTCAAAAATTCAAAATGCTCGGAAACAATAGCATTGGCTTTTGCTCTATTCTGATCCTGGTGCACCAAATCCAACACAAAATTTCTATAATGAGCTTCTAGGGTGTCAATCTTTTGTTTGGCTGCAACACGATCAAAACAGGCTAGACTATTGCTGATTTCTACCAAGGCATTGGTAGTGCCACTCAAGGCACTCAAAACCACAATCTTAGATTCCTGGTCCTTGGTAATCAGTTGAGATACTTGGTGCATTCTTTCAGGCTTTCCCACACTGGTTCCACCAAACTTCATAATTTTCATAATCCCGATGCTTTTAGGGTGCAAATGTACATGCTCTACTCAAAAAATTATCTACAAATTTTAATAACAAATGTTAGTCTGATAAGGGTTTCAGCTATTTAATCATTTATTGCCCAAATGGCTTCTGATTACTACATTCTGCATTAGGACCTTGGTCTATTTGCAAATAGTTGCAGAAATATTCGTAGAAACCATAACGGTATTTGGTTTTCTCTGAATGATTGGGGCCACACTCTAAACCCCCATTAATCACATTCACAACTGCCCCAAAACCTATTTTTCTATTGGCAGCAAAATCTTGTGCAGTAGGCTCCCATTGTTCCGCCATGATATCGTGGCAGGAAGGTTTGGGATACTGGTCTCTTACCCAAAACCAAATAGCAGATGCAAAACAAAGTACCGGGTCTTGTAACAATAAATCTGGATTGTCCAAAAGCACTTGTTTATTCCCAAAATAAGCCTCACTAAACTGGCCATAATTGTAATTCCAACTCAGTTGCATGGGGCCTCTTCCATGATAGGATTTTCCGGCAACGGGTGGCCATTTTTTCTTTGAAGTATCGCTGTATTCAACAACATTTGATTTTGGAAATCCTTTTTCTTGAATATAGTACAGGCCCCATTGGTACATCCCCCCTGGAGCATCGTCCCAACCACCACTGGTTTCATGACTTATATTGGCTAGAAATGCAGCCAATTCTCTTTTTTGAATACTGTCATTCCCATCGCCCAGAAATAAAGGGAATAGTTTTGCCGCTTTTAAAAATGCTTCATAACTATAAAAATCTTGCCTAGCAACACCTTTGAAAACAGAATCTTCCAATGTTGACAAATGATAGCGATTGGGAAACAGTTCATTCCATTTTTTTTCGTCCAAAAATTTGGAAACATTGCTCACATGATTGCTGGTATCTGCTACAATCACGTCTTCTGCTTCATCAACTACAGTACCCGCACAAGCATTTAGTAACACCATCAGAAAAACGAATACAGGAAAAAAATACCTTTTTGACATAGGGATCTAGAGGTTTACCAACCATGAAAATAATTATAAGGCTATTGCAAATTTTTGGGCTACTGCTTGTAAATCTATCTCAACTGCTTCTACCAATTCCCAACCTTCTGTAGACCTAATGGCTTCCATCTCCCTTTCAGGATCGCCCGGAATCAATACCTTCTCATGACCTGGCGCAGGAATGGCATTTCTAAATCTTTCAATCCAAAGATCCATCTGGTCTTTGAAATTTTGAGCAGGTCTAAATGCATCAATGCGCATGGCCCCAAAAAAATGCCCCAAGCCCTTTCCTGGCTGATTTTCCGGCATGGGTACATAGGCAGGAAATGGTGGCGCCCAAGGACCAAAAGAAGCACCACTTAAAACGCCTGAAAATATATCAACAATACTACCCAAAGCGTATCCTTTGTGACTGCCATGCTCTCTATCGGAACCCAAGGGCAACAATGCCCCAGCTTTTCTCAAAATATTGGCATCAGTACTTTCATTCCCCTCCTGATCCTGCACCCATCCCAAGGGGGTATCCGCATTTTTACGTTGCAAAATTTCTAATTTACCATTGGCAGCAGTAGTAGTTGCAAAATCCGCTACAAAAGGGGGCTGGACTCCTGCGGGTATGGCTACTGCAATGGGATTAGTTCCTAGCATCCGTTCAATAGAAAAGGTAGGTGCAACCAAAGCAGAAGCATTGGTCATGGCCATACCAATCATATCCTGGTCTAAAGCCATCATGGCATGATAACCCGCAATGCCAAAATGATTGGAATTATTGACCACCACCCAACCAGTTCCAGCTTGTTTGGCCTTTTCAATAGCTATTTTCATAGCAAATGGGGCTACTACCAATCCAAGACCAGCGTCTCCATCTACTACAGCAGTACTAGGCGTTTCATAAGTTACTTTTATGGCAGGATTGGCATTGATTCTACCCGCTTCCCATAGTCTAACATAACCACTTAATCTGGCTACACCATGACTATCAATCCCCCTAAGATCAGCAGACAACAATGCTTTTGAAGCAATGCTTGCATCTTCTTCAGGGCAGCCCATTTTCAAGAACACTTGTTCTGCAAAATCTAATAATTGGGAATAGGTATATAGCGCCATAATTCTATTTTAATGCTTAGCCATTGGAGCACAAAATTAGCCATTTAGAAATTTGTTAGCTCAGTAATTTAAATGTTGAAAATGAGAGCAAAGAAATTTATATGAAAAACCATTAGTTTGTTTTTCCAAAACCTACATCAGAAAAATGATTAGTACCATATTGGAAAATTTTGAACGCAACCACTTGAAGTAATCGTTTCTATTCCAACATCCTTCCTTCAAGTGCCGCATCAATGGATTTGCGCAACCAGGTAACGGTTCCTGAACCTAATCCACTGGTATGAAACAGTACTTTCCCTTCTTTATTTATAACTACATGCGTGGGATAAGAGATGATCCCATATTGGCTTGCAATATATCTTCCGTTATCAATAATATGATAGTCAAAAGGCAGGGTTTTCAAGAATTTTTCTAAAGCATATTTGTCATCTAATGCTATGCCTATAAAAACTAAGTCTTTGTTGTTTTGATAGGATGCCACCATTTCATTTAACTGAGGAATTTCCATTCTGCATGGAGGACAATTGATAAACCAAAAATTCAACACCACAACTTTACCCGCAGTAGCCAAATCTTTTAAATTGAACTTCTCTCCTCCCATATCTTTTTCACTAAAAGACTGAATTTTTGCCCCAGTTTTAAAATATTTACTATCTGGTGGCTTGGGAAGTTTTTCTTGGCGAAGCTTTATTTGTGTCTCTGTTAATCTAATCAATATGCCCGATTGCATGGGCACTTTCCATTGAATGCCATACTTCCCTGTATTCAATAATTGCTTAACCAGTTCTGTTCCAATGATGGAACCACTACTATCTGTTACTTGAATTTTATCTAAGCTAATTTGCTGTGACTGAACGGATGTTTGAGCCATTAGTTGAAAACTAAATAGTACAAACCATAAGAGGATAGTTAGTTTTTTCATGGTATAGGATTTACTATCAGCATTAAATATATTAATTATTATTTATCTGTCAATAGTTTTTCCGTATTCGAAAACCCTAGAAGCCTTGAAAAATGGGGGTACGGGAATCTTGTGTTAATTTTGCCAACTTAGTTCCTATGAAGTAAGTAATTAAAACATGAGTAAAAAAGGAAAAGTGTTGGTGGCCATGAGTGGCGGTATTGACAGTACCGTAGCAGCTTTAATGCTGCACCATGAAGGCTATGAAGTAGTGGGAATTACCATGAAAACCTGGGATTATGCCAGCAGTGGTACTAGTACCAAAGAAACCGGCTGTTGTAATATTGATTCTTTTAACGATGCCAGACAAGCCGCTGTGCACCATGGATTTCCACATTTTATCTTAGATATTAGAGAAGAGTTTGGAGATTTTGTGATTGAGAATTTTGTGGAAGAATATATTGCCGGACGCACCCCAAATCCCTGTGTGATGTGTAATACGCATATCAAATGGAGGGCCTTACTCAAAAGGGCCAATGCCATGGATTGTGAATTTATTGCTACAGGGCATTATGCCAAGATTCGCCAACATACCAATGATAGATTTGTAATTAGCAAGGGTTTAGACGATACCAAGGATCAGAGCTATGTGCTTTGGGGATTACAACAAGATTTGCTTAGCAGAACCATGTTGCCATTGGGTGGATTTCATAAATCAGAAATTCGCCAAATGGCCATTGATTTGGGCTACCCAGAACTTGCTAAAAAAAGCGAGAGCTATGAAATTTGCTTTGTCCCAGATAATGATTACCGTGGATTTCTAAAACGCAATGTTGAAGGTCTTGAAGAGCGCGTAAACGGAGGTTGGTTTGTAGATAAAACTGGCAAGAAATTAGGTCAACACAAGGGCTATCCTTTCTATACCATTGGTCAAAGAAAAGGTTTGGATATTGCCATGGGTAGACCCATCTATGTTACTGCCATTGACCCTGATACTAATACAGTGGTATTGGGTGATGAAGTTGATCTAGAACAGAATGACCTAAAAGTGGGTAAAATGAATTGGGGCAAGTACCATGGCATTACGGATGGCATGGAAGCCATGGCCAAAATCCGCTACAAAGACAAAGGCGCATTGAGCAATTTATACAATGAACCCGATGGCATTAGGGCTAGATTTTATGATAATGTAAAAGGGATTGCCCCAGGTCAGAGCGCAGTCTTTTATGAAGGAGATGATGTAATTGGAGGAGGAATTATCCAACGCGGAGAACTAGTGCTTTCTTAATCTTTAGCGTCAATCATTTTTTCTGATTAATGCAGCATACATGGTATCAGCCTTGATTCCATATCCTTTCAAATATTGGGCATCAATCAAATTTAATTGAGCCACTTGATCCAGCATAAAATCAAGATTAGTTTCATTTTCCGTTTGGAAAACGGAACAGGTACTAAACAACAAATATCCACCCGGTGCTATCAAGGGAATGACATTTTTTAGAATAGCTTGCTGCAGTTTTGTAAATGTTGCAATGCTAGTTTCTTTGAAAAAATACAATTGTTCCGGTGTCCTACCCCAGGTACCGCTTCCACTACAGGGTACATCACAAAAAATAAGATCGAATTTTTTTTGAGGTAGACTGGGCTTTTCAACTGAGAGGTCTGTAACCATGGGATGAAAATGAGTTATTCCAGCCCTATGAAAACGATGTGATAAATTATGTAAGATACTGGCTCTAATGTCAGAAACAGTTATCTCCAGATTGCCTAAAACATCTTGTGTTAAAATGGTTTTGCCCCCACTAGCCGCACAGCAATCCCAAAATGCAATTCGTGATTTTTTTTCTATTCGAATCTGTTTTAGTAGCTGCGCGATGTTTTGCGAGCTAGCATCCTGCACCACTAATTCCTGATCCATGGCAACTATGCCTTCTAATTTACTGGTGCTAGGCAGGGCCAAACAATGCTCCCCTATTTGCAAAAAAGGAATCTGCTGATCGGCAATTTTCTGAATCACATTTTTATCATGCCCAGGGCGAATTCGGACAAACAAATCAGGTTGTACAAATGCAGATTTTAAAAATCCAGATTGATCAATTTCCTTGCCTATGAGAGAAAGCCATGGAAACACCTGTTCTAATTGAAAATCAGGAAAAGCAGTTTTTACAAAAGCTATTCTTTGATCAATGGAATCAGACCATGCTTCCAACCAACTATGCTCAAACAAAACGGACCAAGACCCAGGTTCTTTGCTTTGCAAAAAAATGGACACCCTGATTCTTTGTTCCGGAGGATGATTTTTCAGTGCATGTCCCAATCGGAAAAAAGCATAACAACAATGTGTGATATTTTTCCGGTCTTTGGATCCATATTTTTTATTGGCAGCAAAATGATTTTTCAAATATGCCGCAAGAGGAACCACTCCATCATATGCATCAATGATCCCGATAGCCGTTTGAAGGTGTTGGTTCAAATAAGACATAGATGGATTTATAATTCCAAAAGGGTTTTCACAGGATCCTTACCCATCAAGAGCAATTCAGGTTGTTCCAATAATTCTTTCACCCTAACCAAGAAGCTCACAGATTCTCTTCCATCAATAATTCTATGGTCATAACTAAGGGCCAAATACATCATAGGTCTAATCTGTACTTGTCCATTTACGGCCATGGGTCTATCTTGAATCTTGTGCATTCCCAAGATGGCACTTTGAGGAATATTGATAATGGGCGTGCTCATCAAAGAACCAAATACACCACCATTGGTAATGGTAAAAGTACCGCCTTGCAAGTCTTCTGCAGTAAGTTTACTATCCCTTGCTTTTCCTGCCAAGACAATCACTTCTTTTTCAATCTCAGCCATACTCAAACTCTCAACATTGCGAATCACGGGTACTGTTAATCCCCTAGGAGTGCTCACAGCAATGCTAATATCAGCATAGTCATGATACAAAATTTGATCCCCGTCTATATAAGCATTTACAGAAGGCCATTCGCCTAGGGCGATGGCGCATGCTTTGGCAAAAAAGCTCATGAATCCCAAATTCACACCATGACTTTCCTTAAACTTATCCTTGAATTGTTTGCGGATCTCCATGATTCTACCCATATCCACTTCATTAAAAGTGGTGAGCATGGCAGTAGTATTTTTAGATTCCACCAATCTTCTACTGATGGTTTTACGCAAACTGCTCATTTTCTCTTGGCGAGTATTTCTGCTATATAATTCAACACCTGCAAAAGCTTTTTTACCTGGATGGTTTAAGGCTTCCAACACGTCTTGCTTCATAATTTTTCCACCAACTCCAGATGCTTGAATATTGCTAGGGTCAACTTTCTTATCAGCAATGATGGCTGAAGCTACCGGCGTAGCTTTAATATCATTAGCAACCGCCAATACAGGGGCTTGACTATCTGATGCAGCTTTGCTAGCAACAGGAGCAGCAACAGTAGCAGCAGCTTCTACAACAGGCGTTTCTGGCTTAACTGCTGTCTCATCAATTTTTGCCATGACATCTCCAATAAGCAAAGTATCTCCTTCTCCTGCTAATTGTTGAAGGGTCCCAGCTTTTTCAGCATTTACTTCAAACGTAGCTTTTTCACTTTCCAATTCAGCAATCACTTCATCGCGCTCAACGTAGGCACCTTCTTTCTTGGTCCATTTTAACAAAGTAACTTCGTTAATGGATTCACCAATGGTGGGAACTTTTATTTCAATCATGGGTATCTTTCTTTTCTTGAATGTTAAATAGTAAAAGCTGTTTCAATAATTTCTGCCTGTTCTTTGGCGTGTACTTTAGCATAACCAGTGGCTGTAGCTGCGCTTGCATTTCTTCCAATGACCCCATAATTGATGGATTTCAGGTTCATTTGTAAGAAAGAAGCAGCACCCATATTCAAAGGCTCTTCTTGCACCCAGAACCAAGTAGCCTTACTATATTTTTGATATAGTTCTTCTAATTGTTGGTAGGGTAAAGGATAAATCTGCTCAAGTCTAACAATGGCTATATCTTGTCTATTTTCCTTGGCCTGTTTTTCTGCTAATTCAAAATAGAGTTTTCCAGTACAGAACAATACTTTTTTAACGGCTTCTGCTGAAGTAACAAATGCATCATCAATTAATTCTTTGAAGCCTCCATTGGTAAAATCTGTTACAGGACTATAACTTCCAGTATAACGAAGATTGGCTTTGGGTGAAAAATTAATCAATGGTTTGCGGAATGGCCAAGCGAGTTGTCTACGCAATGCATGGAACAAATTGGCCGATGTGGTTATATTAGTAATTACCATATTTAGCTCCGCACACATTTGTAAATAGCGCTCCATACGGGCACTGCTATGTTCTGGACCCTGACCTTCATAGCCATGAGGTAATAACATGACCAAGCCATTCATACGCTGCCATTTTTGTTCACCTGCGGCAATGAATTGATCAATCATGGTTTGTGCACCATTGGAGAAA
>Ga0209480_10003002_pt1 | contig 11195 bp, 8 predicted proteins | sample JI61114C2DNA_FD_187501 | JGI IMG/M metagenome (GOLD analysis project Ga0209480, IMG submission 187501) | Wastewater effluent complex algal communities from Wisconsin, to seasonally profile nutrient transformation and Carbon sequestration -... | ecosystem: Engineered > WWTP > Effluent > Algae...
GGTGGCGGTCGGCTGAGCGTTCCAGCGGACGTAGAGGTCGGCGTCCTCGGTGCCGGTCATGCGCACGCGCAGGGACTGCCCGGGCTTGACGGCGAGGTCGTGCACCTGCACCCAGGCGCCCGCGGCGACGGTGCCCGAGCGCTCGACGCTCGCCAGCTGCTTGCCGCCGCCGAGCAGCTGGTTGGCCTGGTAGCCGGTCAGCGCGGCGTTCCTGGTGACCTTGAAGCTGCGCACCGGCTGGTTCCACACCTCGTCGTCGTAGGTGCGGTCCTCGACGAAGGATTCGCCGCGGAGGCCGAGCAGGTTGGCGACGACGACGTGGAAGGTGCCGGGGTTGGTGTCCTTGCAGGCCGCGACGCCGCCGAGGTCGGCGTCGTCGTCGGAGTCGTCGCAGCGCAGCGACACGAACTTGACGTCGAGGTCCTCGGTGTAGGCGAGGCTCATCAGGGCCTTGAGGTCGTTGACCTTGAACTCGACGCCGTTGAAGGTGACGGGCTGCTTGGGCTCGTGCTCGAGGATCGCGGCGGGGGCCCAGGCGTGGCAGATGCCGAACCAGGTCGGGCTGCAGGTGCCCGAGGCGCTGCCGACGCGCTTGGCGCAGACGGAGCCCTCGTCGGCGGCGCACTGGGCGTCGCTCGTGCAGGGGGCGCCGCCGAGGCTGTCGACGCCGCTGTGGGCCGAGACCGCGTCCTCGACGCCGGTCTTGCCGAAGGCCAGCTCGTACTTCTTGGCGGCCGACTTGCTGGTGGGGCCGGCCCAGCGCGCGTTGATGCTGTCCTGATAGGTCGGCCAGTAGCTGCCGGCCCACGGGGTCTTCTTGGCGGCGCCGGTGGTCGGCAGCTGCGCGAAGGTGTGGTTGAAATTCGCGTCGAGCAGGCTCGGGTTGTCCTGCGCGCCCCAGGCCTCGCGGTAGTCGACGACGACGCGCTGGCCGTCGGTGGTGGTCGAAGGATCGCAGCCGGCGAGCGGGGCGGCGAGGATGAGGAGGGCGGGGACGAGGCGGGGCATCACGCGGGGGGCCTGAGCAAGCGCCGTGCCATATGTCGGCGTGGGTGCGACAGGAGGTTTCATGTGGGTTGGGTCGGAGACCATGTGCGGGGAAGTGTGGCGACAGGAGTTGCCATGTCCTTGCAGATGGCTAGAAACGTTGTTTGTGCGCGAGCGAGCCCGCGCATCGGCGGGGCGAGGGCGGGCTCGCGCACGGCGCCCGACGTTCCGGGGTGGCGCGGGGCTCGCGGGGGAGGCCGGGGGTGGCGCGGACGCCGCGCGCCGTCGCGCGCGATCACCAGCGTCGGATGCGGCGGTCTGCCACCTGTCCCTGGGGACAGGATCTCGACGATTCGCGGGCCCGCGGGCCGTGCGCTGGCCCGCGGGGACGGGTCTCCGCGCCCCGCGGTGGCTGGTTATGATCGGCTGATGGCGTATCGATCGAAGCGATTTCTGATGGTCCTCGCACCGCTGCTCGTGTGTCTGCTCCCGGCCCGCGCGGACGCGCTGACGGTGCTGCTCAGCCAGTACAACCAGAGCAAGGTGCACACCTGGGACAGCGCCAACCCGGGGGCGGCGGCGCTGCTGCACTCGGTGCAGTGCAACGACGCCGACATCAACCTCGCCGAGGGCAGCCCGCACGGATGGATCGCCGAGCACTTCACCGATCACTTCGGGCGCTTCATCATCGGCGGGGGGGCGGGCCTCGACGGCAAGTACAACGTCGCCTACGCGTACCCGAAGCACGTCACCGTCTATAACGGCGAGGTCGTGGTGATGAGCCGCAACGACGGCACGCTGTGGCGCTACAGCAACGCGGGGGCGCAGCTCGGCAGCGTCAAGACCGCGCAGAACACCGGCCAGGGCATGGCGACCGACGGCGACAGCCTCTACGTCAGCCTGTGGACGGGGGCCGCGTCGAGCTTCGTCCGTTACGACGGCGCCTTCGTGGTCCAGCAGACCTTCGTCAACCCGACGGGGATGGGCGCGGCCAACAACATCTACGACCTCGTGCACGACCCGGCGAGCGGGCACTTCTTCGGCCTGGCGACCACGGGCGAGGGCGGCACCGGCACGCAGTCGACGACGGTGCTCGAGTTCGAGATGGGCGGCAAGGTGATCAATAGCTACCAGGTGCCGTTCGCGTGCGACGGGATCGGCAGCTACAAGACGGCGGTCTGCGGCAACGGCAAGCTCGAGATGGGCGAGGCCTGCGACGACGGCAACAAGGTCGACGAGGACGCGTGCACCAGCGCGTGCGTGGCGGCGGCCTGCGGCGACGCGATCGTGCAGGCGGGGGTCGAGGCCTGCGACGACGGCAACGCGGTCGACGAGGACGCGTGCACCAGCGCCTGCGAGGCGGCGGCCTGCGGCGACGGCTTCGTGCAGGCGGGGGTCGAGCTCTGCGACGACGGCAACGCGGTCGACGAGGACGCGTGCACGAACGCCTGCGAGGCGGCGGTCTGCGGCGACGCGATCGTGCAGGCGGGGGTCGAGTCCTGCGACGACGGCAACGACGTCGACGACGACGCGTGCTCGAACGCGTGTGTGGCCGCGACCTGCGGCGACGGCGTGGTCCAGCAGGGGGAGGCCTGCGACGACCCGAACGACCCGGACTGCGTGGATTGCATGATCGTGGCCGGGACGACGACGAGCGGGGACGCGACGAGCGGGGACGCGACGAGCGGGGACGCGACGAGCGGGGACGCGACGACGGGGGTGGTGACGAGCGGGGACGCGACGACGGGCGTGGTGACGACCGGCGGGACCTCGGGCGGCGACTCTGCGACCGGCGGGGCGACCGAGGGTCCGACGACCGGCGGGACCGGCAGCGAGACGACGGGCGCGGCGGCGAGCACTGGCAGCACCGGGGGGGATTCGGGCTCTGCGACCGGCGGGGTCGCGGACGACGGCTGTGGCTGCAGCTCGGGGGCGGGCGATCGCGGCGGCCTCGCGCTGTTGCTGCTCCTCGGCCTCGCGCGGCCGCGAAGGCGGCGCTGAGGCGGCCTCGCGCGGCCGCGAAGGCGGCGGCCTCGTGGCCGCGGAGGCGTCGCTCTGCCGTTGCCCCTCGTGGCCGCGAATGGCGGCGCTGAGGCGGCCTCGTGGCCGCGGAGGCGTCGCTCTGCCGACCGCGACGGGCCGGCGGCGGCTCGATCATTAAAACTGCAGCAGGGTCGTGAAGCCGCCGTAGATCATGCGCTTGCCGTCGAAGGGCATGGTGGACGGGTCGGTCTGGAGGCGCGGATCGGCCATGACCTTCTTGTTGATCTCGTCGCGCGCCTCGCGGCTCTCGTAGGTGATCCACGAGAAGACGACGGTCTCGTTGTCCTTGGCATGGACGGCGCGGGGGAAGGAGGTCAGCTCGCCGTAGGGCACGTCGTCGGCGATGCATTCGACGTACGAGAGGGCGCCATACTCCTTCCAGATCGCGCCCGCGGTGCGGGCCAACTGCTTGTATTCCTCGATCTTGTCGGTGGGGACTGCGAGCACGAAACCGTCGACGTAGGGCATTGGGGACTCCTCGGCGCCCTATAGCACGAAATCGCGCGTCGACGGGAGGCCGCCCTCATCGATGACGCGGAGGACGGCCGGCGGGCGCGGTCAGAGGCCCTTGACGGCGTAGCCGAGGCCGGTCAGGCACATCTCGTCGAGGGTGCCCTCGCCCATATGGACGTCGACGGGGGCGTCGAGGCCGACCTCGCTGAGCATCTCCTGGACGCCGGGGTTGGCGAGGGTGTTGTCATAGGTGCAGCGGACGTGGATCTTGTCGCCGCCGCGGATGCGCTTGGCGCTGGTGATCGGGGTGTCGTAGGCGTAGGAGCGCTGCCAGTTGTAGTCCCAGCGGGGGGTCTGGAGCAGGCAGGTCTCGACGCCGGTGTCGCGGTCCTCGACGCTGACGCGCATATCGACGCCGACCTTGTGCATATGATTGAGGGCGGCCCACAGGCGGATGTCGACGATGTCGGGGATGTCCTGGCCGTTGGCGGAGACGGTCCAGACGTACTCCTCGACGTGGTCCTTCTCGCCGGCGGGGACCATCAGGGGGCCGTGGAGGGAGCTGCCCATGCCAGGGTCACCGATCAGCGTGAATTGCGAGGCCCAGCCCGGGGGGGTGGTCTTCCAGCGCAGGGCGAGGCCGGTGCCCTGGTCGGTCTGGGGGGTGGCGGCGGCGTGGTAGTGGACGTTCATGATCAGGCGGGTGCCGGGCGGGACCTCGCTGCCGACGTCGGCGGGCGGCTCGATCGGGAGGCCGCCAGGGACCCAGCCGCCGATCAGCTGGACCGCGCCGGCGATGCCCGCACCGCCGCCGCAGTTCTTCTTGACGCCGCCGGGCCAGCTGGCAGATGCGCCGGCGGCGTCGACGTAGATCAGGACGTGGTGGACGATGCCGCGGTTGCCGGCGATGACCTGCATGCCGTCGAGATAGACGCTCTCGGCGTTGCCAGGGTCGATGCTCAGACAGTGGAAATGGTCGCGGACCAGGCCGGCGGCGGGGATGTCGATCTCGGTGTCCACGAGCACCGTCCTGGTCGCGCCCGCGAGGTCGAGCGAGGGCGGCTCGGGCAGCGGCGCGGCGAGCTTCGGGTCGCCCTCCGGCGCGCCCGCGGCCGCCCAGTCCTGGAACAGCGCCTTGTCGGCGTCGCTGAGCCGGGCGTCGTGCTTGAAGGGGAAGGGCGGCTCGCACTCGTCGGTCTCGACGGCGTGCCACGGGGGCATGGTCGCGTCCATGACCGCGGCGGCCATCACCGTCGCCCACGGCTTGGTCTCGTCGTAGCTGGTCATGGCGAACGGGCCGATGCCGCCGGCGACGTGGCAGCTCTGACAGTTGGCGGCGGCCAGCGGGGCGATGTCCTCGTGCCAGTTGGGGCGCAGGGCCGGCTCGCCGGTGTCGCCCGAGGTGGTCGGTGTGACCTCGGTGGCGGCGGAGCTCGAGCCGGCGGAGGTGCCGGGGGCCTCGCTGTCGCTGTCGGTGTCGCCGGGGTTGGGGCTGCCGCAGGCGAGGAGGACGAGCGAGGGGAGCAGCGCGCGGCGGAGGTCGGACATGGGCCGATGGTGCCACGAGCCGCGGACGGGCGGCGCTCGAGTTTCTCGAGCGGTCGGATCGATGGTTCGCGCCGGGTGGACGTGGACCCATCGCGGGGGTCCGCGCGGCCGGTCGATCAGACGACGCGGATCAGCTGGGTGAGCAGGCGGGCCAATCGGTCGGGGTCCAGGCCGGCGAGCTGACGGCCGAATTCGAGCTGCACGCCGCCGACCCACAGGCGGGTGTAATGACCCGGGTAGTCGGCGAGCGCGGCGAGCAGCGGCTCGGGCAGGCGCTCGAGGTGGCGCACGTCGCCGCGCACGCGGTGGCCACCGGCGCCGGGGATGAGCTCGACGTCGGGGCGGTCGCGGCCGGGGATGCCGAGGGTGAGCTCGACCTGCCAGCCGCGTCGACCCTCGCGGGCGCGCAGCTGCAGGTGGGTGTGCTCGAGCGCGCCGCGCAGGGACAGCACGCGGCCCTCGGCCTGCTCGAGCGCGACGGGCGGCGGGAGCCCGAGGCGCGCGGCGAGGGCGACGAGGGTGGCGTCGAGGGGAGCCGGGGGCGGCTCGGCGCGGAGGCTGAAGGATGGCTCGTCGGGCGGGGCGCCGGCGGTGGCGTCGAGGAGGACGAGGTAGCCGGCGGTGATCATGAGGACCAGCTGCGGGTCGGTGAGGCCGAGGCCGGCGGTGACCATGATCGTGAGGCCGAGCCCGCGGATGTGGTCGCGCGAGGAGATCAGGGCGCCGCTGAGGGTCGCGAGCAGGACGAAGATGCCGAGCATCGCGCCGCCGAGCTTCCACAGCGGGACGTAGCCGGGGTAGGGCAGGTCGAAGCCGAACAGCGAGCGCACCAGGCCGCCGAGGTCGCCCTCGAGGTCGCCGAAGCGCTGCAGATACACGCGATAGAGGCCGAGGGTCATCATGCCGGCGCCGAGCGTGGCGAAGCCCTGGAGGACGCGGTCGAGCTGCGGGCGCAGCAGCAGCAGGCCGGCGAGGCTGGCGACGACGACGGCGCCCATGATCGGCGCGGCGGCGGCGAGGCCGAGGGGTACCCCGGCGAGGGCCGAGGCGCCGCCGAGGGCGACGCGCACGGCGGCCGGCAGCGCGGAGGCGAGCAGCCACGCGCGCAGGCGCCGGGGCCCGAGCGCCGGCCACAGGGCCACCAGCGCGATCGGCCATGTCGCAAGGGACATGGCCGTTCCGACCTGTCCGAACAGACCGGTGAGCTCGGCCTGCGGCGGGCTCAGGAGGTGCTCGACGAGCAGGAGCAGCGCGCCGAGCACGGCGGGCGCGACGGGCCACCAGCGCCGGGGCCCGAGGCCGGGGTCGCGGCGCCACTGCAGGGGGATCGCCGCGATCAGGGCGGCGCACAGCAGGGTGAGGAAGTGGTGGAGGATGAACTCGCCGTGGTAGGCGAGGCCGAGGCGGCTGATGCCGCCGACCCACAGCGTCAGGGCGGCCAGCAGCGGGCCGGCGGCCCCGAGGGCGGCGGCGGCGAGCCGGCGGCGGCGCAGCAGCCAGGCGACCAGCATGCAGGCGGCGAGCACCAGCGTGGCGAGGATGTAGACCCGCGGGCCCTCGCGCGCGGCGCGATGCAGGGCGTGCGGGGCGGCGAGGCCGAGGGCGACGCTGGCGATCAATTGCAGCAGGCCGGCGACCGCGACGGCGATCGCCACCAGATGCACGGCGACCGGGCGGGGCGGCGGGCTGGGGCGAGCGTCGGTCACGGGGAGACCGGTCTATCAGAAGCCGCAGATGCGGCGGGGCGAATAATGGGATTTGAACCCATGACCTCTCGGACCACAACCGAGCGCTCTAACCAGCTGAGCTATATTCGCCGTAACGAGGGAGGCTATGAAGTTTAAAGGAAGCCCCACGGCGCGAGGCGACGGGGAGGCGCTGCATAGCACGGGCGCCGCGACGTTGACCAGAGCCGATCGTCAGGTCGGCGCGGCGCCTTCTCACGCGGAGGCGTCGGAGTCGGGTGTCGGCGCGGGGTCTGCGGGCGGGATGCCTGCGGGCTGGATGTCTGCGGGCGGGGTCGCGGGGTCGCGGGGCGGGCGGGGCGGCTCTTGCTGGCCGGCGCCGGGGTGGTCCTTGAGCACGCGCAGCCAGAAGGGGAACAGCCGGGCGATGTCCTCGGCGAGGACGCGGGGGACCACGCAGTGGGCGAGGCCGTGATGCGACATGAACGCGACGATGCCGGCGCTGCCGTCGCCCAGGTGGTCGCGGGCCTCGGGCTCGAGCATCAGGCGTGAGAGCTGGCCGCCGGCGGTGGTGAAGTGGAAGGCCTCGGCCTGCTCGCCGGGGATGGCGTGGAGGGCGTCGAGGCGGGCGCGCTCGATGACGCGGCGGATCGCGTCGTAGGCCGCGCCCTTGCCGGCCTTTTGCAGCGCCGGGATGTCGAGGCCCGAACGCGGGGCGGCCGGCTTGCCGCGCTCGGCCGCGGGTTGGCTGGCCCGTCGGGCGGCCTGCGGACCGGAGTGGTTGCTGTTGCGACCGGCGTTGTTGCTGGAGTGGTCGCGGTCCTTGTGACCGGAGCCGCGGGGGCCGGGCTTGCGCTCGGCAGCGGCGACTTCGGCGGGCGTGACGAGACCGGCAGCGGCGAGTTTGGCCTTGAGGTCGAGCATCGCTCGCCAGCTATACCAGAAAGCTGCGGGGCGCTGCCGACGGGGAGCGGTCGCGGGGAGCGGACGAAGGTGCCGCCGCTGGAGAGGTCGAGGGGCGCAGAGGCAGCTCGGCGTCGAGGTTCACCAGCGCCCGCGGCTGTGTGCGTCGCTCACGCCGGTTCATGCACGAACACACGTGATCATCGTCGGTCGCCGCAGGGGTCGCTGGCGCGCCGTGATTCTTGTGGGGGGGCACGGCTTGACCGGCCGCGGACATCGGGTCCATCCTCTCGCCGCTTTGAAGGTCCACCTGATCGGCATCGGCGGCACGGGGATGGGCGCGCTCGCGGGCCTGCTCAAGCAGGCGGGACACGACGTGCGCGGCTCGGACGGGCCGCTCTACCCGCCGATGTCGACGCAGCTGGCGCAGGCCGGCGTGACGGTGTTCACGGGCTTCGCGGCCGAGAACCTCGACTGGGCTCCGGACTGCGTGGTCGTCGGCAACGTGTGCAGCCGCGACCACGTCGAGGTGGCCGCCGCGCTGGCGCAGGGGCTGCCGCTCGAGAGCTTCCCGTCGCTGCTGGCGAAGCTGCTGCTGCCCTCGCGGCGCTCGCTGGTGATCGCGGGCACGCACGGCAAGACGACGACCTCGGCGCTGGTGACCTGGCTGCTGGTGGCGGCGGGTCGCAAGCCCTCGGCGCTGATCGGCGGCGTGCCGCAGAACCTCGGGCGCGGGGCGCTGTACGGCGAGGGCGACGCGATCGTGCTCGAGGGCGACGAGTACGACACGGCCTTCTTCGACAAGGGCTCGAAGTTCTTCCACTACCGGCCGCAGCGGGCGATCCTCACCAGCGTCGAGTTCGACCACGCCGACATCTTCGCCGACCTCGACGCGGTCAAGGCCGCGTTCCTGCGCTTCGTCGCGCTGATCCCCGCCGACGGCGACCTGATCGTCTGCGCCGATGATGCGGGCGCGATGGAGGTGGCCCGCGCGGCCCGCTGTCGCCTCACCACGTACCGGGTGCTCGGCGAGGGCGACGAGCCGGCCAGCGCCGACTACAGCGCCCGCGTCTCGATCAAGCGCGGCGGCGGGCAGACCGTGTTCGAGCTGTTCGAGCGCGGCGAGAGCCTCGGCGAATTCGCGACCTCGCTGGTCGGCGCGTACAACGTCGCCAACATCGTCGCGGCGGTGGCGATGGCCCGCCGCGAGGGCGTCGAGGTCGAGCCGCTGCGCGACGCGGTGCGGCGGTTTCGCGGGGTCAAGCGCCGGCAGGAGCTGCTGGGCATCGCCGCGGGGACGCGGGTGGTCACCGACTTCGCGCACCACCCGACGGCCGTGAAGGTGACGGTCACGGCGGTGCGGCGGCACTTCCCGAACAGCAAGCTGCACGTGTGCTTCGAGCCGCGCAGCGCCTCGTCGCGGCGGGCGGTGTTCTTCGAGGGCTACGCGGAGGCCTTCGCCGCGGCCTCGCGGGTGTACGTCGGGCCGCTGTTCAACCCGGGGAAGATCCCCGAGGACCAGCGCCTGGATCCGGTCGGGCTCGCGCGGGCGATCGCGGCGCACGGCATCGAGGCCGCGGCGTATCACAGCGTCGACGAGCTCGGCGCCGCGGTGCTCGGCCAGGTCGCGCCGGGCGACACGGTGCTGCTGCTGTCGAGCGGGAGCTTCGGCGACCTCGGCAACAAGCTGCTCAAGGGCCTCGGCGACGCCTTCATGTTCGCGACCCCGGACGACATGCCAGCCGTGCACGCGCTGTGCGAGGGCTACGGCCTGGCGCCGACCGAGTTCGACGACAGCACGGAGACCCTGATCCTGCGCGAGCCGGAGGGCGACGTGGTCGGCTGCTGCAGCCTCAAGGTCGCCGGCACGCAGGCGCTGCTGTTCAACCTCGCGGTCGCCAAGAGCCGCCGCGGCGAGGGCCTCGGGTGGATCCTCGCGGACGGGACGATCCGGAGGGCCCGCAACGTCGGGGTGCGCACGATCTACCTCGCCACCAATCACGCGGCCGACTTCTTCGCCAACCGGGTCGGCTTCGTGCCGGCGGACACCGAGGCCGTCGACCCGCAGCTGCAGGCCAGCCCCCACTTCGCGCCGATCCACGAGGGCGGCGTGTGCATGAGCTTCGACCCGACGTGGAGGTCGCGACCGGCGTGATCGCCTCCATTGCCTTCGCTGCCTACGCGCTCGTCGCGCTGGTCGGCGGGCTCGCGGTGCTGCTGGCCAGGCGCCCGGAGACGGCGCTGCGCGGGCTGCTCGTGAGCCTGCTCGCCGGCACCTGTGCATACGTGCAGATGATGGCCTCCGCGGTCGCGGCCGTGCAGCTGGTCGCGCTGGTCGGGGCCGCGATCGCGGCGCTGCGGCTGGTGGTGGCGGGCGAGACGCGGCCGGCGTGGCGATCGCGGGGCTTCGTCGTGGTCGTGCTGATCGGGCTCGCCGCGCTGGCGCTGGTGCTGGTCGGGACCTGGGCCCGGCAGTACGTGTGGACCGGCCGCGAGCTGCCGCCGGGCTCGTCGTTCGGCTCGGCCGCGGCGCTGGGGCAGGCGTGGAGCGAGGCCCACGCGCCGGCGCTGCTGGCCGCGCTGCTGGCCCTGCTGGTGGCGGCGATCGTGGCGGCGGCCGGGCGCGAGCATCGGCTATAACCGGCGCGCGCGATGCTCCCGATCACCCACACCCTGTACCTCGCCAGCGGGCTGTTCCTGCTCGGGTTGGCGACGCTGCTGCTGCGGCGGGCGCCGGGGCGGGCGCTGCTGGGGGCGGTGCTGATGCTGGCGGCGCCGGGGCTGCTGCTCGTCGGCTTCGCGCGGGCGTGGGGGCACACGGGCGGGCAGGTGTTCGCGGCGCTGCTGCTCGCGCTGGTCGCGGTCCACGCGGCGGTCGGGGCGACGCTGCTGCGGGCGCTCCCGGAGCGACGGGGGCGCGACTAGGCGATGCCCGGCGAGCTGACGCTGCTGGCGATCGCGCTGCTGCCCTTGATGGCGGGGCTGCTGGTCGCCGGCTTCGCCCCGAAGTGGCGGCGGTGGTTCGGGGCCGAGCGGGCGCTGATGGTCGCGTTTCGGATCGCGCTCGGCGGCACCTTGCTGGCCGCGCTGCTGCTCGGCACCGCCGCGTCGACGCTGGCGCGCCGGCCGGAGCTGTCCGCGGCCCAGCCGGTCGCGTGGGCGCGGGTCGGTCACACCACCATGCTCGGCCTCGACGTCGAGCTCGACGCGCTGGCCCTCGTGGTCGCCGGCCTGGCCCTGGTGGTGGCGCTGGCGGTCCAGATCGCGGCGCTCGGCGACCTGCGCGGCGGGGCCCGGGCGCTCGGACGCAGCGGCCTGGCGCTCGGCGGCGCCCTGCTGCTCGCGCTGTCGGCGACGGCCTGGGCCGCGGCGCTCGGCTGGCAGATCCTCGCGCTGGTCGCCGGCGCCTGCGGCGAGGGCGAGGGGGCCGATGGGCGTGTTGCATCGGAGAGGTCGCAAGGGGAAGGTCCGGAGGGACAGGTCGTTTCGGACAGGTCGCAAGGGGAAGGTCCGGAGGGACAGGTCGTTTCGGACAGGTCGCAAGGGGAAGGTCCGGAGGGGCAGGTCGTTGCGGAG
>Ga0209480_10003003_pt1 | contig 11187 bp, 7 predicted proteins | sample JI61114C2DNA_FD_187501 | JGI IMG/M metagenome (GOLD analysis project Ga0209480, IMG submission 187501) | Wastewater effluent complex algal communities from Wisconsin, to seasonally profile nutrient transformation and Carbon sequestration -... | ecosystem: Engineered > WWTP > Effluent > Algae...
TGAGGCCGATGGCAGCGTGATGGCCTACAACTACCGCCTCGTGCTCACGCGTGATCCCGCGAACCGGATCATGGTCACGAAGCCCGCGAACTTCGATCTCGCCATCGCCAAGCAAGCCATCGGCGGTGGATTCGTGCCGAATCTGCCGAACAAAAAGGTCGCCTGGAATGGCGGACGCCTCATCGGCCCGCAGAACGAGTATCCCAGTGCCGACTGGCCCACGCGCGAGGCGATTTCAAAGCGCTACCTCGATGCCATGCTCATGCGCCTCTGGTGGGTGCAAAACGATCCCGAAGCGCCGGAGAAGGATCGGAAGCAGTTCGAGAACTACGGCCTCGCCGCCGATGAGTTCCCCGACAACCACCACGCGCCTTACGAGATCTATGTCCGCGAGGCTCGTCGGCTCGTCGGGCGCTACGTCTTCAAAGAGCAGGACAACGTCATCGCCGAAGGCATCGCCCGCACACCGATTCATGCCGACAGTATCGCTATGACCGACTGGCCCGTCGATTCCGTCGCCTGCCTGCCGCGCAAAGCGCCCGGCGGCAACACGGACGGCATTCTCTTCCTCGGCGAAGAATCTCGCCCCGCGCAGGTGCCGTATCGCTCCATCCTCACGAACGAAGTCGAAAACCTCCTCGTCCCCGTCGCCATCAGCGCCTCGCATGTCGGCTGGGGCAGCATCCGCCTCGAACCCGTCTGGATGCAACTCGGCGAAAGCGCCGGTCACGCCGCCGCACTGGCCGTGAAAGGCCAAACAACGCCCGCCAAGCTCGATCCCGATGCCTTGATCCGAAAACTCGCCTCCAGCCGCGTGATGATCAGTTTCTTCAACGATGTCGATGTCACCTCCGATGCACCCCAAGTGGCCGCAGCCCAGTATTTCGGCACCAAAGGCTTCTTCGCGAGTTATGACGCCAAAATCGATCAACCGCTCATCGAGTCGGTCAAGGCCGTATGGGAGAAAGGCTTCGCAGAACTCCACAATGGCACGTTGGAGCCGTTGCGGCTCGCGAAGGCTGTTTACGACGCAGAAGCCAAGAAATCACCGGCCACGGGTGAAAAGCGTGGCGAAAGGCTGCTGAGCCTCTGGAACACGTTGAACACCAAGTAAGCCATGAAGCGACTTTTCACTTTTGTCCTCTCTGTCGGTGCTTTGACGCTGACCGCACAAGAAGCCGCACTCAAGCGACCGCTGGCGCCTGTTTTGAAGAAGGGTGAAAAGCAGCTCTTCGTGGACAGCGTCATGATTCGCAGCAAGCAGGGCGTCACGCGCGTCATTCATCCGGCGAAGAAGCTCGAGCACCCTGTGCTCACGGCTGAAATGCCTTGGGAAGTGAGGGCTGAGGGCAGCATCTGCGACAAGCGGGTGAACATTTACGGAACGGTGCTGCGTGATGAAAAGTCCGGCTCCTTCAAAATGTGGTATGCCGATCCAGGCAGCGTGCTCTACGCCACGTCCAGCGATGGCATTCGCTGGGAGCGCCCTGTTTTGAATGTGAAGGGGGCTACGAATGAAACGGATCTGCGTCTGCACAGCCCGAGTATCATTGAGGACAAGTTCGAGACTGACCCGTCGAAGCGTTACAAGGCAGTCGGCAATGCCGACGGTGAGCTGGACGAGGCAAAGCTGAAGCGGATCAAGGACAAGTTCGAAATGGTGAGCTGGTATCGCGACAAACTCAATCGCTTGTATTACTCCGCCTATTCGGCAGACGGCTTGCGCTGGACGCTCGATCCCGAGCCCATCCTGCTCGGCTGCGACACCATCACGCTCTCACAGGACCCGGTGACGGGCGAATACCTCGCCTTTCACAAGCGCCAGGGCGATCCGCGAGTGATCGGCATCCGCCATGTGTTTCTCTCGGTCAGCAAGGACATGAAGCACTGGTCCGAGCCGCATCCGGTGCATGTGGCAGATGAAGTGGACAACAAAGCCACGCGCAAGCTGAAGGGCGGGACTTACTCGGAATACTACAACCTCTCCGCCTTCCCTTATGCCGGACAATGGCTGGGCTTTGTGACCCATTTCCGACGTGTCGAGCCGCCGTCCGCGTTGTTCGGCAACGACGAGGTGAATGGCCGGAAAAGATCCGCCACCGGCATCATTGATGTCCAACTCGTCACCAGCCGAGATGGTCGGCATTGGGATCGCTGTTCGGACCGCAGTCCGGTGATCCCACTGGGGCCGTATCCGTATGATGCCGGCAGCATTTTCGGCCTTTGCAACGCGCCCGTCATCGTCGGCGATGAGATGTGGATGTATTACACCGCCTCGACCACGCCGCACGGCGGTCTGGCACCGGAAAAGGAGCAGTCCATCGCTCGCGCCGCTTGGCGGATTGACGGTCTGGCTTCGTTGCAGGCTAAAGACAAGCGGGGGAGCATCGAAACGCATGATTTTATCCCTGAAGGCAGCAAACTCACGGTGAATGCGGATGTCAAAAGCGGCAGCCTCGTCGTGGAGGTGCTGGATGCCGCCGGGAAAGTGATCGAAGGCTTCGACAAGGATTCAAGCCTCATCGAAAAACAGGATGGCGTGAAGCTGGCCATCCGCTGGAAAGATAAGATGGCTCTTCCTGCCAGGATGCCCATTCGCTTGCGGTTTCATCTCTCGAATGGAGACCTCTATAGCTACGTGATTGATTGACTCATGAAACCGCTTCTTCTCGCCTGCCTGCTGCTCACTCCGATGCTCATTCATGCGCAGGCGAAACCGCTCGCGCAGGATTATCGCATCGTGTTTCACAATCCGGATCCCGAGCGCTATGTGGAAGGGCCGGGGCTCGTGAGGCTCGATGATGGATCGCTGTTCGCGGTGGTGCCGGTGGTGCCGCGAGAGGAATGGAGCAAGGAGCGACGTGCCACTCAGAGTCGCACGCACATTTTGAGCAGCGGCGATGGCGGGCAGAGCTGGGCGCAGGTGTCGGAGTTGCCGTATTACTCCGCCGCGCCGTGGGTTCACCAAGGCGAGCTTTTTCTCTTCGCGAACAAAGGCGGCACGAAGGTGCGCAACGATGATCTGCTGCTCCTCAAGAGCACCGATAGAGGCAAGACGTGGTCGGAGCCGGTGACGCTCTTCACGGGGCACTTCTGGAACTGCCACACCGGCATGGTGCAGAAGGCGGACCGGCTTTACTGGGCCACGGATGATCTCGCGCTCGGCAACAAGCGCGGACCCCGCATCATCGCGGGCGATTTGAGCGGCGATCCGATGAATCCGAAAGCCTGGCGCTTGTCCGAGCCCGTGCCGTTTCCCGGGGTGCCGGAGGCGATGACGAATCCGCAGTTCGACAAGCTCAGCAGCCAGTATCTGGAACCGAACGTGATCGAGGTGCGTGGAAAGCTGCGCGTGATGATGACCGTGAAACCGAAGCGCCAGTCCACCACCGGACTAGCTGCGGTGCTCGACTTTGAGGACAAGGGCGGCCCCATCGAGCTGAAGTTCACTCAGTTTCATCCGATGCCGGGCGGGCAGTTGAAGTTCTGCATCCTCTACGATGAGCAAACGAAGCTGTTCTGGTCCACGGCCAATCTCGTCGTCGATGGACAGGGCGCGTTCGATTGGTTCCGCGAGGGCGAAAAGCGCGGCAACGTGCGTTACGCGAGCGGCCTCGGCGGCAATGATCGGCGTTTCCTCATGCTGCAATACAGCGTCGATGGCCTGAACTGGTTTCAGGCCGGTTGCGTGGCGCAGGCACCGAAGATCTCGCAGTCCTTCATGTATGCCCGGCCTGTCATTGATGGCGATGACCTCGCCATCATCGCCCGCAGCAGCATCAACGCCCCAAACCAGCACGATGCAGATCATGCTACTTTTCATCGCGTGAAGAACTTCCGCAGCCTCGCGCTGAAACTCACGCCAGAACCGGAGGAGTAGCATGAAGGCCATCTTTCTCGTGTTGCTGACCACCGCGCTCGCGCACGCAAAAACGACGCGTCCCATCGTGCTGCGCGATCTGCCGCTGCTCTTTGCCGATGACAGCGGCGTGGCCGAAAAATCCGGTGTTGTGCGCACGGTTCATGTGGCGAGGACGCGACCGAAGCCGGTGCTGGAGGGCACGTTGCCCACGGAAGGCAGCCGCGTGTATCTCAGCGGCAGCGTGCATCGCGATGAGACCACGGGCCTGCTGCGCATGTGGTATGCGGGCCATCCCGACCTGCCCGGCGGTGCCAAGCCGAAGGTGGAGGGCTTTCGCAGCGGGAAAGGCAACTTCGTGCTCTACGCGACCTCGAAAGACGGCGTGACATGGGAGCGGCCCGCGCTCGGTTTGCATGCATTCCAAGGCTCGAAGGCAAACAACATCCTCTACGACTTCCACAGTCCCAGCGTGATCGTGGACGACACCGATCCCGATCCGGCGCGGCGTTACAAGATGCTCGGTTCGCTGCGCGGGCGCTACAATGCCGCGACGTCGCCCGATGGTCTGCGCTGGACCGGTCCCGATGAGCCCATCGTGCATTCGTCTGACAACATCACGCTGACCCGCGATCCATTCAGCGGCGACTACCTCGCCTATCTTCGACCTAAACAGCCCGTGATCCGTGGCTATCCGCGCCGCGTCGTCGCCCTCTCACGCAGCCGGGATTTCATCACCTGGAGCAAGCCGGAGCTTGTTTTCGCACCCGACGAGCAAGACGACGCTTGGGCGACCTCACCCGGTCAACGCACCGAGGTGAACAACATGTCCGTGTTTCCTCATGCGGCTGGCTTTCTCGGCTTTCCCACCATCTTCCGCGTCACCGCCACGGATCGACCCGCCGCCGAACTCGGCCACGGTCAAAGCAGCACCGACGGCACGCTCGACGTGCAGCTCATCACCAGCACCGATGGTCGTGCGTGGCAGCGCACGGAGAAGCGCGAGGCCATCATCCCGCGCGGCGCGGCGGGCGGCTTCGACGGCGGCTCCATCTTTGGTGTGTGCAGCACAGCCGTTCACACCGACGACGAAACGTGGGTCTATTACACCGGCATCAACACCAGCCACGGTGCCCCGATGCCGCCAAAGCGCATCGCCATCGGCCGCGCGGAGTGGCGTCGGCATGGCTTTGTCTCCCTCGACGCAGCGGAATCCGGCCGCGTGCAGACGAAGCCGCTGCGCATTGGTTCATCATCGCTGATCGTGAATGCCGATGCGAAGGGCGGCGAGCTGCGCGTGGCCTTGCTGGAGGCCGATGGCCGCGCGATCCCCGGCTTTAGCGCTGATGAATGCGAACCACTGCGATCTGATGAAACACGCTGGACCGCGAAATGGAATGGTGGAGCTTCGATGCCGACGGATCGCGAGGTTTCTGTCGTCCTCCAGATGCGAAACGCTCGTTTGTTCAGCTTGTCATGCGATGCCAGGTAGCCTCTCTGCCCCGAGGAGACTCGCTGACAGCTTGCCTCACTTTGCTTTCTTCACCTTCTCCGTCATGCTTGCGCCGACTTCTTTGCGCCACTCGTTGAGTTTGGCGAGGAGGCGGTCGCGATCTTCGGTGCGGGTGTCGGCTAGGTTCTTCGACTCACCGGGATCGGTGGCGAGGTCGTAGAGTTCGACTCGTTTTTCGCCGGGGAAGTCCATGAGCTTCAAATCACCCACGCGGATGGCGGAGGAGAACCAATCGCCCGTGCTGGCGGGGCGCGGAGCGGGGTTGTGCCAGTAAAAGGTGTCGCGGGCGGGTGCGGTGCCGGTTTGGAGCAAAGGCACGAGGTTTTGACCATCGGTGCCAGCGAGCTGCGGCTGCGCGATGCCTGCCATGGCGGTGAGCGTGGGCATGAGATCGAGCGTGCTGACGGGTGTGGTGATCTCCGTGCCGGGCTTCACGCTGCCGGGCCAGCGCACAAGCAGCGGGATGCGTAGCCCGCCTTCGTAAAGATGGCCTTTGCCGGCACGCAGTGGCCGGTTGGAGGTGGCGACGCCGCGCGTGTTTCCACGAGCGCTGAGTCCGCCGTGATCGCTGGCGAGGATGACGATGGTGTTGTCCTCGATGCCGAGTTTTTTGAGCTGGCCGAGCAGGCGACCGAGACCGTTGTCCACGCTCTCGATCATGGCTGCATACGTCGCGTTGTTTTGCACGATCTGGTTTTCGCCCGCGCTTTCTTTTTCCCACTCGACGGCGGGTTTCGGCATGGGGGCGAGTTTTTCCTCGTAGCGCTTCGTGAGGTGCTTTTTCGCCTCGATGGGCGTGTGGACGGCGTAATGCGCCAGCACGGCGCAGAAGGGCTTGTCCTTGTTCGCCTCGATGAACTTCAGCGTCTCCTGCGTGAGGCGGTCGGTGAGGTATTCGCCCTCCGGTGCGTCGTCGAGACCCACGATGGCGTCTTTTTCGCCATGGCCTTTTGCCTTCGACACGGTGTAAGGCGCGAAGAACGAGCGTGTGGCGCCTGCGGCACCAGCGGCGACGGTGGTGCTGAAGCCGACCTTGTCAGGATTCGACGCGCCCTCGCCGAGATGCCATTTGCCGCAGTAAAAGGTGCTGTAACCCGCCGCCTGGAAGGCCTGGCCGAAGGTGGCATCGCGCTCCGGCTCCACATGCGGGCTGTCTTTGATGCCCTGCACGCGGGCGGGATGTTTTCCGGTGAAAATGGCAAAGCGCGAGGGCACGCAGCGCGGATAGGCCACATAGGCCTGCGTGAACTTCGCCCCGCTGGCGGCGAGGCGGTCCATGTTCGGCGTTTCGTAAAGCGCGGAGCCGTAGCAGCTTAAATCGCGTGAACCGAAGTCATCGACGAGGATGAAGAGGACGTTGGGCCTGGTCTGGGCAAAGAGCGAAGTGCCAAGGATCAGGAGTGCGAAGAGCGTGTGTTTCATAGGGGTCGATCAAGGACGGCGGCGGCGCATGAGCGACGCCCACATTCCGCAGGCCAGCAGCAGCGCACGAGACGGCTCCGGCACAGAGCTGGTGGTGAACACCGCGCCGATGGAGGCGATGTCATCCGGTGTGTTGGTGAATGCGTGGCTGGAGCCCCATGAGCCGCCACTGACGAGCGTGCTGTAACTGATCAGACGTCCATTGCCGGCGGCGGTGGCATTTGGGGTGAGGTAGTCGGCGTCCAGGGTGAAGGCTCCGCCCGACTGTGTGGTGGCGGCCTCGATCGCAATGCCGGAGGTGAGGCTGCTGCCAAAGAGATACGACAGAGCGGATGCCGCGCCTGCCGCCTGAGCCTGCGAGGCGGTGCCGGCCACGGTGATCATTTCACCCGAGCCGGGGCGCAGCACATAGAGGGCGCTGTTGGCGGTGAGGTTGCTGTTGGCGGCCAGGATGCTGAAATCATAGCTGCCGCCCGCAATGACCGAGGTGTAGCTCAGATAAGAGGCGTAGGTTTCCTGCGAGCTGAGGCTGGTCGATGCGCCGGAAACGCCCTCCGTCCCGGTCCAGGAAAACGTAAGCTGGTTTTGGGCGAAGCTCTTGTTGGAGGCGGTCGAAACAACCACGTAGTCGCCCGCCTGCACGGTGACATTGGCGAAGGTGGTGTGCCCGGTGATGGAATCATCCGAAGCAATCGACGGAGCACTGACGAGCATGATGGCACTCTGTGCGGCCGGAGCGGCGGCCAGAATGAGAAACAGGCAGTGGAAAAAGCGCGAGATCATGGGGTTGTCAGGGATCACTGCCGCCCGGCACCGCATTTGCCGCGTCTTTGGTTTTTTTTTCGCGCGGTGAGAGACGATGGGACTGCGTCGAGATGAGCGGGGAGGTAATCACTTCCGCGAGAGCAGTTCACAGCCCTGGCCATCACGCCTCAAGGAGCCTGCCAGAGACTTCGCCCTGTCCGCCAACGAAGGGTCGGTCGCGAGGTTTTTGGACTCCTGAGGATCGGTTTCATAATCAAAGAGGTCGGTGGCGATGGTTTTGCCGAACTTGTTCACCCACTCGGTGTAGCGGTAGCGGTCGGTGCGGTAGCTGTAGCCGATGGAGCCTTTGTTTTTGAAAACGGTGAGCGCACCCTCGCGCACGGACTTCTCCGCACCGGTGAGCAGCGGCTCCAGCGTGCGCCCGGCGATGCCCGTGGGCAAGGGCAGGCCGGAGAGGGTGCAGAGCGTGGGAAAGATGTCGGTGAACTCCACGGGAGAGTCGTTCATCCTGACTGTGCTGCCTTTCGGCGCGGCCACGATCAGCGGCACGCGCGCGGCCTGCTCCAGGGTGCTGTGTTTTCCCCACATGCCGTGGTCGCCGAGGTGAAAGCCGTGATCTCCCCACAGCACGATGATGGTATCCTCCGCGAGGCCGAGTTCATCGAGCTGCGCCAGCAGTCTGCCGACCTGTGCATCGACAAAACTCACGCAGGCATAGTAGCCGTGCAGGGCCTCGCGCTGCAGCGCTTCGGAAAAGAGGCCCGTCTTTGGCACCGTGCCGTATCCGCGGAACTCCGGGCTGTCGTGCAGCGCATAGCCGCTGTCATGGCTGATGCCGCCCTGATAGCCTGCCACGGGCATTTGATCACGCTGATAGAGATCCCAATACTGCTTCGGCGCAAAGAACGGCAGGTGCGGCTTCTTGAAACCGACGGCGAGGAAGAAGGGCTTCTTGTCCACAGCGAGCTTCTTCATCAGCTCCATTCCGGCCAGCGCGATCTGGCCGTCCATTTGATCATCATCACCGCCCTCCGCGATGGCAAAGGCGGCTGCGCCATCCTCGTGCTCCGCATTGGCGTTCTTGGCATTTGGAGTGACGAAGGGCAGAGACCAGGAAAGTTTGTCGCAGTCCTTTTTGTTGTCCACGCAGCGGGGATCATAGATTTTTCCGCAGCCCGCCGCCGTGTAGCCATGGGCCATGAAGTGCTGCGTGAGGGTGATCACGTCCGGGTTTTTCGCCCGCACATTGGTCTTCAGATCCATCACGCCGCTGGCCTCTGGCCGCAGCGAGGTCATGAGGCTGGCCCTCGTCGGCCCGCACACAGGCCACTGGCAATACGCCTTGGAAAAAACCGTGCCACGCGCGGCCAGCTTGTCGATGTTCGGCGTGATGGCCGTCTTATCCCCGTAACAGCCCAGCACCGGCTTCAGGTCATCCGCAGCGATGAAGAGAATGTTGGGCTGAGCCGCCAAAGCGGAGAACAAAGGGCAAAGAGCGACGAGAAAGCAAAGAAGGCGCATGGTGGTGTGATGAAGCACTGCCGGTGAGCCGGATGTTTGCCGGAGAAAGTGTGGTTGAGTCCTCTGGACTCATTCAGAGCAGTCCAGAGGACTGCGCCACATTATTTGGCGGGCAGCTTAGCGAAGTCGATCTGCGGCGGTGTTTTGGCGGCTTTGACAGAGTAGGATTTGCCTGCGGACTGCGTGGCTTCCGCGCCGCCGCCGGTGGAGAGGACGAACTGGTCTTCCTCCACGCGGTGGTCGAAGTCGTCACGACCGGGCTTGGATGACACGCTGGAGCGCGCTTCAGTGAGAGGCTCCCACTTTCCGCGCGCGGGCTTGACCCAGAGATTGCTGAAACGGCATACACGCTTGAGCTGCGGCTCCGTGCCGCCGAAGTCTTCGACGAAGGAGTAGATGCCGGTGAGTTTTGCCTCCGTATTGGGACGGCGGAAGGAGGCGATGAGGTTCCACTCTTCCTTGCCAGCGAGCTGCACATAGGCGGTGTAGATGGCGGCATCGCCATCAGCCTTCACGCCGAGGAGGAAACGGTAGGTTTCGTTGTCCTTCCAGGCCTGCTCCCAGTGGCTGTGACCGCCGGAGCCTTCGTGGTCGAAGTCGTGAGCGTCCACATTCTTGCCTTTGGCGACGAGTGTGGTCACTGCATCGTCGTTCTTCGCGGATTTCTTGGTTTTTTCGCCCTTGGTGACGAAGCCGTTGTCCCAAAGGGAGAAGATGAAGCGGCGGTCTTTGCTGGCGGAGCCTGGATTGTTGCGCTGGTAGCCAAAGTAGCCGCCTTCAAAGCCGAGCACGCAGTTGTAGGTCTTGTCCGGGCCGGGTTCGGACTTGGCCTCGCCGCAGGCCCATTCGATGACTTCACCAGCCTTGGGCAGGGCGTAGCGGAAGTGGACGGCGGGGCTGCGGGCGGCAAAGTCCGCCGCGTGAGTGGCGGCGGTGATGCCCAAGACTAGGAAGGCGATGGAGCGGAGGATGAGGCGGCTGGATTTCATGCGTATGCACAGGGTCACTGCCGGTGAGCCGGATGTTTGCCGGAGAAAATGTGGTGTAGTCCTCTGGACTGCTCTGATGAGTCCAGAGGACTCAACCACACTACTTCACCGCGATGCCATACATGGCGCGATGACGCCCGTCTTGCTCGGGATACGGCGCGCCGAGCTTCACGAGGCCTGCGGCGGTCATCTCGCGCTTCCACACTTGATAGTTCACATGGATCTCGCCGCTCGCATCCGCCGTCATGCCCTGCACCACCGGATTGCCCGCCCACGGGCCGCTGCGGAGTTGAAAACCGGCCTGCACAAAATCCCTTCGCACCCAGTCCGGCACCTCGGCACGCGCATCGAGCATCAAATACACCGCGCAGGGCCGGGACACGCTCACGCGCAGCTCCAGATCAGGATCATTGCGATCCGGCGAGAAGGTGCCGACGATGTCTGCGCCTGTCAGCTCCGCAGGAAAGGACTCGCCGGGCAGCGGCTGCCAGCGCGGTCTGCCCAGCGTGGAGTAAGGACGTGCGCCGGGATGCATCTGGCCGGTCTGGATCGTGTAAAAGGCGTAGTTGCCGCCGTCGTCCACATTGTCCTTCACATCCGTCACCAGCGCATCTGGAGGGGGCGTGGTCATCACGCTGAAAGAGTCACCACGCGTGTTGATGCACACCAGACGCCGTGGCGTGGCGCTCGGATGCACGCGCACGGCCTCGCCTGCTTTCAGCTCGGTGGGCGGCCCCGGCTGCGCTTTGCCAAAGACCTCCACCTTGCCCTCAAACACGGCCACATCCGTCTCACCGTCCTCGCCCATCGACACACCGAAGCGCGTGCCGAGATCCACCACGCGGGCGCTCGATGTCTCGATGACAAAACCTTTGCCAAACTCGCCCACATCCGCCGTCACGCTGCCCGCGAGCAGCGTGGCGCGCATCGCATCCGCCAGCCGCAGATGCGCGGGAGCACTCACGTCGAGCGTGACGCCGGAATCGAGCTGAAGCTGCACGCTGCCGCGTTCCAGCCGCACCTCGCGCAGACGCCGCGTGCTGTCTTTCGGCCAGATCGAGGCCGCATCGTCTGAAACGGCCAGCACGCGCACCTCGACACCGCGCGGCATCCACAGC
>Ga0209480_10003005_pt1 | contig 11184 bp, 9 predicted proteins | sample JI61114C2DNA_FD_187501 | JGI IMG/M metagenome (GOLD analysis project Ga0209480, IMG submission 187501) | Wastewater effluent complex algal communities from Wisconsin, to seasonally profile nutrient transformation and Carbon sequestration -... | ecosystem: Engineered > WWTP > Effluent > Algae...
AGGCCGCCTTGCCGGCATAGACCTGGCAGGCCGTGGTGTCGCAGATGTCACTGGCGCCGGTGGCCCGAGCCCGCTTGTATGCCGCATACGTCCGTGCTGCGACCGCTTGTGCGGCCAGAGCGGTTGCCGGCCAACTCGCGGGCATCTCCGCTGGGACCACACTGCGCAGGTAGCTCTCCATGGGCAGGACGTTGATGGTCGAGAGGGTGAGGACGTTCCGGACCGCGCGCAGCGAGCCACGGTATTCTCGGCGACTCGAGTCTGGGCGGATCAGCCGAAGAGTCCCGCGCGTTGAGGTGAACTCGGCTGTCGCAGTCGAGAACACACGGTCGCGAACCCAACCGCCCGCCCCGGTGTAGGTGAAGTCCAGCCTGAGGCCGGACCCTGACGGGTTTGGCACCAGACGCCAGGCGCTAATGGTGCGTCCAGTGGCCGCGTGAGTTGCTGGCAGTGTGACCTTCGTCCCGCCAGCGGTGACCGCCATCGAGCCGAGCGCATCGACGGCCACCTGGGTAGATGAGCCCGTCGACAGCGACACTCTGATCGGCGCGTCGGCGAGCTGTGACCGAGTCGTCCCGGGGTAGTAGAAGTCGAGGATCGCGACGAGGCCCACGCCCTTGGTCGCGGCACCGTAGGCACCCCATTGCGAGAGGCCGCGCCCATGACCGTAGCCGTGTCCGGCCAGCGTGAAGCCCCGGGAACTCGTCGGATCGTACTGAGCCCTGATCCACCGACGTTTCGGCAGTAGCGGCGGGTCGCGACACGCGAATGCCCCTGTGGGACGGGAGGATTGGACTTGTCTAGGGTTCGATCCATACCGCCCGAAGGGGCATCCGGCAGATGCAAGCATTACACACGATCGATGCGAAGTTTGATGACGCCAACCTGATCGGGTCGGCGGGTCTGGTCCCGGTGATGCGGTTGGCTGAACGGGCTGGGTTGCAGCAGTTGCTGGCGGAGCGCTTGAGCGTGTCCTCGCCCAACGCGGCCGTGAAAGCCGGGTGCGTGGTCGCGGGGATGGTCGCTGGCGCCGACAGCATCGATGACCTCGATGTGCTGCGCCACGGTGGCATGGCCAAGGTCGTGTCCGGGGTGCGGGCCCCGTCGACAGTCGGGACGTTCCTGCGCACGTTCACCTTCGGACACGTCCGCCAGCTCGACGCGGTCTCGTCGCAGGTGTTGGCCGGGCTCGCGGGCGTGGTGCCGCGGCTGCTGGCCGGAAGCGAGGCGATGGCGTTCGTTGACATTGACGACACGATCCGTGAGGTCCACGGGTACAAGAAGCAAGGCGTCGCGTACGGGTACTCCGGCGTCAAGGGGTTGAACGCGCAGCTGGCGGTACTGTCGTCACCGACCTGCGCCCCGGTCATCGCCGCGTCCCGGCTGCGGAAGGGCAACACCGTCTCCGGGCAGGGCGCAGCCAACCTTGCCGCGGCGGCGATCGCGACAGCTCGCCGGGCCGGTGCTTGCGGGCAGGTCATGGTCCGCGCTGACTCCGGCTACTACCGCCGCGACCTGATCACTGCCGCGCGCAAGGCCAAGGCCTGGTTCTCGGTCACCGTGCGGATGAGCTCGGCTGTGACTCGGGCGATCGCCGCTATCCCCGAGGAGGCGTGGACCACGATCAAGTACCCGCGCGCGATCTGGGATCAGGACGAGCAGCGGTGGATTTCCGAAGCGCAGGTCGCCGAAACGTCCTTCACCGCGTTCACGTCCGCGCGCAAGGACGAGCAGGTCCCGTGCCGGCTCGTGGTCCGCCGCGTCGAGCGCCTGAACAAGGCCGCCGCTGCGGCGGGTCAAGGCGAGTTGTTTGCCAGCTGGCGCCACCACGGATTCGTCACCAACTCGAGGCTGACCACGGTCGCGGCGGACGAGACCCACCGCGATCACGCGATCGTCGAGCAGGTCATAGCCGAGCTCAAGAGCGGCGCCCTGGCGCACGCTCCCTCGGGCAAGTTCGACGCCAACGCGGCCTGGCTGACCCTGGCCTGCCTCGCGTTCAACCTCCTGCGCGCCGCCGGAGTCGCCGCCTCAGTCCGCCACGCGAAAGCCCGATGGGCGACCCTGCGGACCCAACTGGTCGCGATCCCCGCCCGAGTGGCGTCCTCCGCCCGCCGACAAACGCTGCACCTGCCGACGAACTGGCCCTGGGCCCACGCCTGGAACAACCTCTGGGCCACCGCCACCGCCATACCCGCCGCCACCACCTGACCGCCCGGCCACCTGGCCCCGAGGAACGACCCAACGTGGAAGAACCGGACAGCCCGGCAGATCCACTACGCCCCCATTCCCCGGCAACGAAGAATCACCCGCCAAGCACGTCAGCACCCAACCCGAAAATCAGCGCCGGTGGATCCGGGCTGAGCTGCGTTCGCCGAAGGAACCACAGCTCCGACGAGGACAGCCACTGCCGCTGCCGTGAGAACGCGGATCGTCACCCTCATCGTTCCCAAACGCTTCTTGCGCACCATGAAACACTCCAATCACGTCAGTCACAGAAGTTGACCATGGTTGCGGCTGCTCGCCACAGGCGAGACATAACAAAGTGATATCAGTCGGCGTGTCGGACGGCGTGTCGGCGCGGCAACTCTCTCGCAGAGGCCCTCCTGTGACGTCGGCCGGCGCCAGCAGGGGCGCAACCGCGGTGGGTTAGCCTTGTGGAATGCGGACAGGTCAGAGTCGGTCCCGGGCGAGTTCCTCAGTCCCGAGGCTCGGGTAGCTGCCCCGGATGCGGATCGTCGTCGTCAACAACTTCTTCCCTCCGCGGGTCGGCGGTTCTTCGCATCTCTCCGACGCCCTTGCCAGGGGGTATGCCGCCCGCGCACATGAGGTCCTCGTCGTCACCGCGGCCTACGGCGAGGCTCCGGCCCAGGAGCAGCGCGACGGCATCCGGATCGTGCGTTTCCCGGCAGCGATGTTGCCGGAGACCCGGTTCGCGGTGAGCTTCGACCTGTCCTTCGCGAGCCGTCCGTCGTTGCCGCGCGACCTGGCCCGGCTGCTCGACGATTTCCGACCCGACGTCATCCACCAACATGGCCAGTTCATGGACCTCACCTGGGCCACGGGCGCCTACGCCCGGCGGCGCGGCATACCCGTTCTCCTCTCGGTGCACACCCGATTGGAGAACCCCGCGGCCCTCTACCGTCATGCTTTCCGCACTCTCGACGCGACCCTCGTCGCGCCGCGACTGCGGCGCTACCGGCCGCGGATCGTTGTCATGGATGCCCACATGCGTGACTACATCACCGCTCGCTACCGAGGTGGATACCGCGAGCTTGTCCCGATCCCGGTCGGGGTGGACCCCGTGTGGGTCCGTGGCGGCGACGCGGCCGTGGGTCGCGAGCTGGCCGGGGTCGGCGACGCGCCCATCCTCTTGTCGGTCGGGCATGTGATCCCGCTGCGCGACCGGGTGGGCTTGGTTGAGGCCCTGCCCGCGGTGCTCGCGCGCCACCCCGACGCGCGGCTCGTCGTCGCGGGGCGGGTCTACTACGACGTCTTCCTCCGCCGCGCAACGGAGCTCGGCGTGGCGTATGCCGTGCGCCCCCTTGGCGCGGTTCCCAAAGCGAGCATCCCGCACCTGCTTGCGGCGGCGACGCTCGAGAGTCATGAGCAAGGCGACGGGATGGGGACAGCGACGTTGGAAGCGATGGCGGCGGGCGTCCCGATCGTCGGGTGGGGGCGGCTGGACAACTTCCCCGGGGTGCCGCTTCACGATGGCGGCGAGGTGCTGCTCACCGACCGGGGTGACGTCGTCGGGTTGGCGCAGCGACTGCTACGTGTGCTCGACGACCCGGTGGAGGCGCAGGCGGTGGGCGCACGAGGAAGGGCCCTCATCGACGCGCACTTCACCCTCGACCGCGTGCTCGACGCCCACCTCGCCACCTTCTCCGAGTTGCTCGGACGCGCCTGAGCGACCCGCTGGGCGGGAGGGCGGCATACCCCCCGCTGGTAGCATCTGGCCCGAACCCGAAGGAGTCTGCATGCAACGCACCGTGCCCCTCGGCCAACCGACGGTCGGGGAGCCCGAGCTTGCTGCCGTCGCCGAGGTGTTCGCCTCGGGATGGTTGTCCGGGGCCGGGCCGACGTGCGTGGCCTTCGAGAACGAGTTCGCTCGGGCGGTCGGGACCGCCCACGCCCTCACGACCGCCAACTGCGGCTCCGCCCTGCACCTGGCCCTGCAGGTCCTCGGCGCCGGACCGGGCGACGAGGTCATTGTCGGCGACTACACCTTCCCCGCCACCGGTCACGCCGTGGTGTGGACGGGCGCGACCCCTGTCTTCGCGGACGTCCGGCCCGACATCTGGTCGGCCGACCCGGCCGCGGTCGAGGCAGCGATCACGCCGCGCACCGTCGGGATCCTCGCCGTCGACGTCTTCGGGCAGCCCGCGGACTACGACGAGTTGCGGGCCATCGCTGACCGGCACGGCCTCTGGATCGTCGAGGATGCTGCGTGCGCCGCGGGAGCGACCTACCACGGCCGTCCGGCCGGGAGCCTGGCCGATCTCGCGGCGTTCAGCTTCCACGGCCGCAAGGGCATCACGGCAGGCGAGGGCGGCGCGCTGGTTGGGGATCGGGGCGACCTGATGGACCGGGCCCGCAAACTGCACACCTACGGCATCGCGCCCGCGGTCACGCGCGAGGGCGAGGCGACCCTGCCCGTCCCGAGCTTCGACGAAGCGGGCTACAACTACCGACTCTCCGACGTCCAGGCCGCCATCATGCGGGTCCAGTTGGGCCGTTTGCCCGACCTCCTCGCCGCGCGTACCCGGTCGGCCCAGGTGTATGCCGCGGGGCTCGGGGACCTCGACCAACTCACCCTCCCTGTCGCGCTGGACGACCGCACCCACCCGTGGCAGTCGTACGTCCTCACCCTCGACCCGAGCCTCGATCGTGGCCGGGTCGCGCTGGCGCTGCGCGAGCAGGGGGTGGGGTGCAACTTCGGCACCTATGCCTCGCACGTCCAGCCCGTGTATGGCACCCCGGCCGGTCGCGAGTGCCCGGTCTCGGCCGACCTGTTCCATCGCCATCTGGCGATTCCCATGCACGCCAACCTCACTGACGATGACCTCACCCACGTCGTGGACACCGTTCGAGCCGTCGTCGGCTCGGACGCCGTCCGCCGCTAGCCACCTCGCGGGCGCCTGACCTGCGGGAAGGGCGCACGCGGCATACGAAAGGATCCAGCAGCCTCATGAGCGCCGAGACCGTCTTCTTCACTGGAGGTGCCGGCTTCATCGGTCTCCACGTCGTTCCGATGCTCCTGGAGCGTGGCTACAACGTGCGGATCTTCGACAACATGTTCCGCGGGGACCGGTCTGCCGTCGAGCAACTCCAGGCTGCCCACCCCGGGCGGATCGACCTGATCGACCAGGACATCCGTTACGGCGGTGCCGTCCACGCGGCGATGGCCGGGTGCTCGGTCGTCATCCACGCGGCGGCCGTATCGATCAACAAGAGCCAGGCCGACCCGCACGAGTCGATGGCTATCAACACCATCGGAAGCCATAACGTCATCGCCGCGGCGGCTGATCATGGTGTGCGCCGGCTGGTCTTCTGCTCGTCTGCGTCGGTCTACGGCGACCCGAAGCGACTGCCCATGCACGAGGACGACGAGTTGTCGCCGCAGACCCCCTACTGCATCTCCAAGCGCACCGGCGAAGACCTGCTGGACTTCTACCAGCGGCGATCGGGGCTCTCCTGGATCGCCTTGCGGTTCTTCAACGTTTACGGCCCCGGCCAGAAGACCACCGCCTACTACACGTCGGTCATCAACCACTTCGTCAACCGGCTCAAGGCCGGCGAGCCGCCGGTCATCGACGGCAAGGGCGAGCAGTCGATGGACTTCATCCACGTCCACGACATCGCCCGGTCCGTCGTGCTGGCGCTCGACTGTGCCGGCGACAACGTGCCCGTCAACATCGGCACCGGGATCGACACGACCGTGGCCGAGTTGGCGCGGATCCTCATCGATGCGGTGGGGGTCGACGTTCAACCGCAGTTCAGCGGCCGCGATGTCATTGCCAGCCGACGGGCGGCTGACGTCACCCGGGCCCGTGAGGTGCTCGGGTTCGAGGCGACGATTCCGGTGCGCGAGGGGATGACCGCCCTCATCCGGGACGGCGGCTGATGGCCCCAAGGCCGGCGGCGCTGCCGCCCAACCCGTGGAACGAACACGCCTGGGTGGTGGGGGAGCCCATCGTCGGGGAAGGCACCTGGATCGGGGCGTTCACGATGATTGACGCCTCCGGTGGCCTCACGATCGGCGCCGGATGCGACATCTCGACGGGGGCGCAGGTCTACACCCATTCCTCGGCGAAGCGGTGCGTCAGCGGACGTCGGTTCGACGTGGTGGAGCGCGCACCGGTCGTCATCGGAGACCGGGTGTTCATCGGGGCCGGCGCGATCATCCAGATGGGCGTCACGATCGGCGATGAGGCGGTCATCGGAGCGGGTGCGGTAGTCACCAAAGACGTGCCAGCCGGGGCCATCGTCGCGGGAGTTCCCGCTCGGGTGGTGGGCCGCGTCGAGTTCGATTCCGGCGGCACGCCAACCCTTGCGTATGGTCGTGCCATGAGCATCGAAGGGTCGGACACGCCATGAAGTTGACGGTTGCCGGGCTCGGTTATGTCGGGATGGCCAACGCCGTGCTGCTCTCGCAGCACCACGACGTCACTGCGTTCGACGTGGACGCTCAGCGCGTGCGACTAGTGAACGAGGGTCGATCTCCAATCGCGGACACCGAGATCGAGGCCAGGTTGGCCTCCGGCGGATTGAGGCTGCGCGCGACGAGCGACCCGGTCGGTGCCTATTCCGGCGCCGAGCTCGTCGTTGTGGCCACACCCACGAATTACGACCCTGAGACGCTCTACTTCGACACATCTTCTGTCGAATCGGTCATCGACGACGTCCTTGCTGTTGCACCGAGGGCAATCATCGTTATCAAGTCGACGATTCCCGTAGGCTTCACGAAGCGGATGCAATCCCTGCGGCCGGATGCCCGCATCCTCTTCTCGCCAGAGTTCCTGCGCGAGGGGCATGCTTTGTATGACAACCTGCATCCCAGCCGGATCATTGTGGCCGACCCAGGGCCGGACGCCGAAGTGTTTGCGGGCCTGCTCGTTGAGGGCGCCGAGGATGCGGACCCGCCAGTCATGTTCACGGGGTCGACGGAGGCAGAGGCGATCAAACTCTTCTCCAACACCTATCTGGCCATGCGGGTGGCCTACTTCAATGAACTGGACACCTACGCGCTGCAGCACGGCCTGGACACGCGGCAGATCATTCGCGGCGTCGGGCTCGACCCGCGCATTGGAACCCACTACAACAACCCTAGTTTCGGATACGGTGGTTACTGCCTTCCTAAGGACACAAAACAGCTCCTCGCCAACTATCGGGACGTCCCGCAGGTTCTGATTCAAGCAATTGTCGAGTCGAACACGACTCGTAAGGACTTTATCGCGACGGACATCTTGGCCAGCGGGCCTACCACCGTGGGCATCTATCGCCTCGCCATGAAGTCAGGCTCGGACAATTTCCGATCGTCGTCAGTTCAAGGCATCATGAAGAGAATTAAGGCGAAGGGGGTTATGGTCATCGTCTACGAACCGATGCTCAGCGAAGAAACATTCTTCAACTCCGAAGTCGTCCGCGACCTTGCTGAGTTCACGGCGCGCTCAGACGTGATCGTCTGCAATCGAGCGGCACCTGAGCTCAGTGACGTTCGTGCCAAGCTCTACACCAGGGATGTCTTCGGTCGAGACTGACCATGTCGGGGAGGTACACCCATCCTAGGAGGACTGAACCATGCTCGGTGCTGAGGGGGCGCTCGTCAGCGTCGTGATGCCAACGTATAACTGCGCCGACTTCATCGAGGAGTCGATCAGGTCGGTTCAGGGTCAAACACATGGCGAGTGGGAGTTGATCGTCATCGATGATTGCTCCACGGACGACACGCGTGAGCGGGTGGAACGGATCGCTGCATCGGACCCGCGAGTCCACTACCACCTCTTGGAGTCGAATTCCGGGGCGGCGGTGGCCAGAACCCTGGGAATGGAACTTGCGCGTGGACGATTCATCGCCTTTCTCGATAGCGACGACCTCTGGCGACCGGACAAACTAGCCCTCCAGCTGGACTTTCTCAATCGAACCGCGGGGACGATCGTTTGCTCTGCCTACGATCAGATCGATGAAGCTGGCCGCTCCCTTGGGCGAGTGCTCTCGCCCAAGAAGCGGGCGGACTACAATGCGGTCCTCTTGACCTGCCCCATTGGCAACTCCACCGTGTTGTACGACGCCGACGCGTTGGGAAAGTTTGTCGTTCCAAACATTCGGAAGCGGAATGACGACGCGCTCTGGCTTCAGATGTTGAAGAAAGAGAAATACATTCTCGGAATGCCGGACGTTTTGATGAGCTACCGGGTGCGAGCGAACTCCATCTCGGCCAACAAGCTGTCGCTTATCCGGTACCACTGGATCCTGTACCGCGACATCGAGCACCTGTCGATCGCCCGATCTGCCGCGCATATTGGCGTGTGGGTGGCCCTCAAGGCGCTGAGGATCAAGTGATAGGCAACGAGGCGGGGGTAGGGCGCTAAGAATGCGGCTCCTTATGTTGGCTCCGGCTAGCGCAGTTCACACGCAACGTTGGGCCAACGGCCTGTGCAGCCTAGGTGCGGAGGTCCACGTAGCCTGCCTTGCGGAACATGTGCCGAGCGTGTCCACGTTGGACGACCGAATCACCGTCCATACATTGTCAGGTCGCGGCCAGGTTGCCTACTTCACCCAGGCTCGGGAAGTCGCGAAACTGGCGCGCCGGGTGCGACCGGATGTCGTCAATGCGCATTACGCGAGCGGCTATGGCACCTTGCTCAGGCTCGCCCATCTCAAGCCTTCCGTTCTGTCTGCGTGGGGGAGCGACGTCTACGAGTTTCCTGACCGTGGCCCACTCCAGCGCTGGTTGGTTGCAGGCAACCTGCGCTACGCCGGCGCGGTCACGTCCTCCAGCAACGTGATGGCCGCCCGGATCGCGGAGGTCACCCACGGCGGCGTGGCGGCGACGGTGATTCCCTTCGGAGTGGATCCGGCCATCTTCTGGCCCGGCCCTGAACGTGCCGATGGGAGGCCCGTGCGGTTTGGCATTGTGAAGACTCTTGAGCCGCACTACCGCATCGACGTTGTCATCGATGCATTCGCTCGATACGTGTCGGACCGGGACCCCGATGCGGCCACCTTGGACATCTACGGCAGCGGTGCTCTCCTGCCCGAGTTGCAGGCGCGAATAGCGCGGCTCGGGGTATCCGACCGCGTGGTGGTGCACGGAGGGATCGCCCACGAGGCAGTGCCAGCTGCGTTGCGCGCTTTGGACGTTTTCGTCCTGGCCAGCGAAACCGAGAGCTTTGGGGTCGCCGCAGTCGAGGCGATGGCGTGCGGCGTCCCCGTCATCGCATCCGATGCGCCCGGGTTCGTTGAAGTGCTTGACAGCGGCCGCTATGGGCTGCTCTATCCACGCGGCGATGTCGGTGCCTTGGTGCAACACATGAGTGGTCTTGGCGCCGATGTCGAGGCGCGGCGCCGACTGCGGGTGGCCGGGATGGAGGGCGCTCGGCGCTACGACTGGCGGCGCAATGTGGTCGACATGTTTGGTCTGCTCACGTCGATGGCGAGCCGCGCTTAGCCGATCCGACGGCGATCTCAAGACCGCCTGGAAGCTAGCGGCCGCCGGCGGCCAGGACAGTATCGACGACCTCATGCGCCGGCAGGATCGACTCACGTTCGGTGTCCGCGTCGACCCGTCCCTCGATGAGGTCGACAAAGTGGGCGAGCTGAGCGACCAATGGCTCCACCCCGAGTATCTCCGGGACCTCCATCTCGGTCATCTGTCGGTAGCCACCGTGTGCGGCCTCTCCCTCGATCGTCGTATGCCGATAGACGGTGACTCCGCGCCGGAGCAGGTCGACCTCGATCATCCGGCCCAGCTCCTGGATCACCATCGAGCGGACCTTGCGCTGCCCGATGCGGCTGGCCGAAACCGATGCGATCCCCCCTCCCTGAAACTGCAATGTCGACTCGACGACATCCTCGGCGCCAGTTGCTGACTCGGGGTGGAACCGGCCCACCTGCACACCGACGGAGTGAGGGGCTTGGCCGCCGAAGGCTCGCACGACCAGGTCGACGTCGTGAACGAGGAGGTCCCAGCCGACGCCCGTCCTGATCCGCGAGGCATAAGGAGAGTGCCGTTCCGCGCGGACATAGCACGGGGCTTCGACCATCCGCAGGGCGGTAACGACGGCCGGGTTGAAGCGTTCAAGTAGCCCACACTGCAAAGGGGTGCCCGCGGCCCGGGACGCATCGACGACTTCTCGCGTCTGGGCAAGCGACGGGCATACCGGCTTCTCGATCAGCAGCGGAAGCCCCGCGAGAATGATGGGCAGGGCCAAGGCACGGTGGTGCTCCGTTGACGCGGCGACGACGGCGGCGTCGACCCCCGACAGAGCATCGAGGCTGGGCGCCCACCGGGCGCCGTGGCGTTCGGCGACTGCACGCCCGACGCTCTCGGACGGGTCGATGACGACTGCAAGGGTGGTTTGAGGCCCCGTCGCGATGACCCGAGCGTGGTTGAGCCCCATCGATCCCGATCCAACGAGAGCAATGGCGAGTGGCGCAGACATAACTTCCTCCTCTGGGCACCGATGGCGGTCCCGGGCGGGTGCGTGGGCCAGACTAGTCCCGTGATTGAGCCCGCCCCGGCGCTCCTGCCCCATACCCGCCCGACGCGTGGCTTGCTGTGACCCGAGCCCGATCGTTGCGTATCGCGCGAGCCGTGCTGCTCCTTCTGGTGCTCATCGCCGCGGCATACGCGGTCGTGCGCAACTGGCGTGACGTGAGCGCCACGGTTACCCACCTGTCGTGGCGAGCGTGGATCCCGGCCTTCCTCATCCTGCCGGTCGCGATCGGCTGTTCGACGATGAGCTGGCAGGTGCTGGTCGACGAGCTGGGGGAGCCCATCGGCGCTCGCCGCGGTGCCCAGATCTTCCTCGTGGGGCAGCTTGGCAAGTACGTCCCCGGATCGGTGTGGGCCTATGTGCTTCAGCTTGAGCTCGGTCGGCGGGCCGGGGTGGCGCGAGCACGGATCTTCGCCGCGACCGTGTTCTCGCTGGCGGTCGTCGTCGTCGCGGCGTTGCTGGC